>Ga0114964_10000436_pt1 | contig 32457 bp, 34 predicted proteins | sample C_131016_MF_Meta_FD_92638 | JGI IMG/M metagenome (GOLD analysis project Ga0114964, IMG submission 92638) | Freshwater microbial communities from Lake Croche, Canada to study carbon cycling - C_131016_MF_MetaG | ecosystem: Environmental > Aquatic > Freshwater > Lake | place: Lake Croche, Canada...
CGTTTAAACAACATTAGTTTTTGGCTTCTTCCACCTTCATTAATCCTATTATTAACATCTGCATTAGTTGAAGTAGGAGCTGGAACAGGATGGACAGTGTATCCCCCATTAAGTAGCATTACAGCACATTCTGGAGGATCCGTAGATCTTGCAATCTTTAGTCTTCACTTAAGCGGAGCAAGTTCTATTTTAGGAGCGATCAATTTTATTACGACAATTTTTAACATGAGAGGGCCCGGAATGACCATGCATAGACTTCCGTTATTTGTATGGGCCGTTCTAATAACTGCTTTTTTATTATTACTTTCATTACCAGTTCTTGCTGGAGCAATTACTATGCTTTTAACAGATCGTAATTTTAATACTACTTTTTTTGACCCAGCTGGAGGAGGAGATCCTATTCTATATCAACATTTATTTTGGTTCTTCGGGCATCCTGAAGTGTACATCTTAATTTTACCAGGATTTGGTATCGTTAGTCATATTATTTCAACATTTTCTAGAAAACCCGTTTTCGGATATCTTGGAATGGTTTATGCAATGTTAAGTATCGGACTTCTTGGTTTTATTGTATGGGCTTAATTGATGGGCCTTATTTATTTTGCTATATGCTGGAACACCCTTTATACCTCATGTCCTTCATTCGATATCATTCAATGGATGGGAAAATCATGCGATTTGGGCAATCAGCCGGGAAGATTTTATTTTTCAGACAGTGCGTTTTATAAAAAAACTAAAAACGTAGATGAAAACAAATGAAAAACCCTCAGAGACTATACGCAAAACAATTTTTAATTTTACAGCTTTTTTTACGAATCTGCCCGAACACAAAAAAAACATATCTCTTCAATTTCTTGAATGGTTTGTTGGTTTTAGTGAAGGGGATGGGTGTTTCCATGTAAGTTATCCTGTAACCAAAAAAGGCAAGAAAGAACTTCCTAGATTGTTTTTCATTATTACACAGAAAGAACAGCGAGTTCTTCTCCTTTTGCGTACAACCATAGGTTTTGGAGCAGTAAGCAAATCAGGTGAGTATTGGAGATATATTGTAGCTGATCAAAAGAATATTGATCGTCTTATCTATCTTTTTAATGGGAATCTACTATTTGAGAAAACAAATGCTCGCTTTCTTTCATGGATAACTGCACGAAATACCAGATTTTCTCCAGATCAACAGATTCCATATAGAGTTCCTTCTATAAAAGAAACTTTCCTCGCAAGGAATTTCTCTTCCATTTTTCATACCGCTTGGCTTGCGGGATTCACTGATGCTGACGGTTGTTTTTCAGTAAATAAAAATATTGATCAAAGATATTCGTTAGGGTATCGCATACGTCTGCGTTACATTCTTGATCAGAAAGGTGAACGTTGGTTTTTCGAAGCACTAAAAAAATACTTTCAACACGGATGCATTTTACAACGTGGAAAAACCGAGGATAGAATAAAAGAAAATTCAGAAGAAGTTGATCCGATGTTTCGGTTTGAGGTCACTTCGTTAGAATCTTTTGTTGTTATTCTTGCTTACTATGAAAAATATAAGTTACGTAGTGAGAAATATTTTTCATTTTTACGTATAAAGCGACTTTTCTTTTATATTCAAAATAGAAAAAGTCTTCCTTGGGAGGGAAAAGTATTAAGGAGAATAGAGAAACTTATAGAAGGCTGTAAAAAAATAGAAAAATTGAAGATAGAGTCCAATCTTTTCACGAAAGGAAAAGAGTAATAGAACATATTGCATCACATGTTCACTGTTGGTTTAGATGTAGATACTCGCGCATATTTTACGGCAGCTACTATGATTATTGCGGTACCTACAGGTATCAAAATTTTTAGTTGGATTGCTACAATGTGGGGTGGAAGTATTGTATTACAAACTCCTATGCTTTTTGCTATAGGTTTTGTATTCTTATTTACTGTAGGAGGATTGACAGGTGTTGTTCTTTCCAATTCAGGATTAGACATTGCATTACATGATACGTATTATGTTGTTGCCCATTTCCACTATGTGCTTTCAATGGGTGCCGTATTTGCAGTATTTGCAGGTTTTTATTATTGGATAGGGAAAATATCTGGGTATCAATATCCAGAGCTTTTAGGACAAATTCATTTTTGGACTTTTTTCATTGGTGTAAATTTAACATTCTTCCCTATGCATTTTTTAGGTCTTGCGGGAATGCCTCGTCGTATTCCAGATTATCCTGACGCTTTTGCAGGTTGGAATGCTGTTGCAAGTTATGGATCATATTTATCAATTCTTTCTTCAGTATTTTTCTTTTACGTTGTATACAGAACATTAACTGGTGATCAAAGATGTGATTCAAATCCTTGGGAATTTGATGAAGCGAAAAAAAATTCTTCGTATACTATAGAATGGTTAATGGATTCACCTCCAAGTTATCATACTTTTGAAGAAATCCCTGCAATAAAAGCAGGCCCTGGTTCTACAACTATTACACATTAATTTTCAATTATGGAGAATCTGAAATACCTTTATAAAGGTATTTCAGATTCTTTACTAAAAGAAAATTGATTTCTTAACGGTTGATATGTTTTCTTTTCTTGTTTTCATTTTATAAATAAAAGAATTAAAAAACAATAGACAATAAATAATTAAAAAAAACAGAATAATTATGGCAGAAGGAGCAAAACTTATCGGAGCAGGATGTGCAACAATCGCTTTAGCAGGAGCAGGTGCTGGAATTGGAATTGTTTTTGGTTCTTTTATTAGTTCAGTAGCTCGTAACCCTTCATTAACGAAAACTCTTTTCGGATACGCAATTTTAGGATTCGCTTTAACAGAAGCTATCGCTCTTTTTGCACTCATGGTTGCTTTCTTAATTCTTTATGGTTCTTAAGGTATCCACGGAGAAGTGTAAACAGCACTTCTCCATCCACAAAATAAAAAGTGCTCTTATGGTTTTTAAGATGTCATTATACGAAGAAACAAAAACTTCCGGTGATAATGTTTTTGCTTCTGTGTTTTCATAAAAAATAAAGACATCATGTTTCCTTCACTTCTTATGAGCATTCTTTTTTTCCCTTTGTTTGGTGTATTGCTTTTACTTTTTATCCCAAATTCTCAAGTACATCTTATACGACGAGTAGGTTTAACAGTATCATTAGTTACTTTTATTCTTTCTTTGTTCTTATGGGTTCAATTTGATAATTCAACGGGGAAATTTCAAAATGTTGAGAGTTTTACAACTGTTTTTGGGCCAAACATCGATTTTTGTATAGGTATCGATGGAATTTCTCTTTTTTTCATCATTCTAACTACGTTTTTAGTTCCTGTATGTCTTTTGGTAGGATGGTCAAGTGTTCAAAATTATGTAAAAGAATATTTTATAGCTTTTTTAATTTTGGAAACTTGTATGTTAGCTGTTTTTTGTATTCTTGATCTCCTTCTTTTTTATATTTTTTTTGAAAGCGTCCTCATTCCAATGTTTATTATCATAGGAGTTTGGGGTTCAAGAGAGCGCAAAATACGCGCTGCGTATCAGTTTTTTTTATATACACTGTTAGGTTCCGTGTTCATGTTGCTAGCTATTCTTTTAATCTATTTTCAAACAGGAACAACTGATCTACAAATACTTTTAACAACGGAGTTTAGCGAAAAAAGACAAATTCTATTATGGTTCGCTTTTTTTTGTTCGTTCGCAGTGAAAGTTCCTATGGTTCCTGTACATATTTGGTTACCTGAAGCACACGTTGAAGCACCGACTGCAGGATCTGTTATATTAGCAGGTATTCTATTAAAATTAGGAACATATGGTTTTTTAAGATTTTCAATTCCAATGTTTCCTATTGCAACAGTGTATTTTACTCCATTGATTTATACCCTAAGTATTCTTGGAATCATTTATGCTTCGTTAACAACATTACGTCAAATTGATTTAAAGAAAATTATTGCATATTCGTCGGTAGCACACATGGGATACGTAACATTAGGTCTTTTTAGTTTAAATACACAGGGGATTGAGGGAAGTATTCTTCTTATGTTAAGCCATGGTTTAGTTGCTTCTGCACTTTTCCTTTGCGTTGGTGTTCTTTATGATCGCCATAAAACACGTTTAGTAAAATATTATGGTGGGTGTGTTCATGTTATGCCTCTTTTTTCTTTTTTCTTTTTGGTGTTTACTTTAGGAAACATAAGTTTACCTGGAACGAGTAGTTTTATTGGAGAACTTCTTGTCCTTGTAGGAAGTTTTCAAACAAATACTTTTATCGCGACATTAGCTTGTACTGGCATGGTATTAGGAGCAGGGTATTCTCTATGGCTATATAATCGTGTAGTTTTTGGTAATTTTAAAACGCATTATATAAGTGATTTTGCTGATTTAAATAGAAGAGAATTTTTCATTTTTCTTCCTTTTTTTGTTGGTATTTTACTAATGGGTGTTTATCCGGAAATCTTTTTAGATCCGATGCATGTTTCTGTTGCGAATATCATTCAAAACGGGAATTATACTAAATAACTCTCTTTGATAAAATTTTTGATTGTTTACATTTCTATTTTTTGAAAAGCTTTTTTGCTTTTCAAAAAATAGAAAATGACACCATACTCCCTCGAAATTGTATTTTGAGTACTATAGATTATATGTTTATAGGATTTTAGTCATTATAATGGCTAAAAAACTGCTAGCAAGAGAATTAACAAAACTTTTATCCCAAAGACTTTCAAAATTTAAAGTAGAAGGGAGTATCGCTCAAATTGGAAGAGTTCTTTCCGTAGGAGATGGAATTGCTCGTGTATTTGGTTTAAAAAAAATTCAATCAGGAGAAATGGTTGTTTTTGCTAACGGCATGAAAGGAATGGCGTTAAATTTAGAGAATGATAACGTTGGAATCGTTTGTTTCGGGAACGACAGCGGAATTAAAGAAGGTGACATCGTAAAACGTACAGGATCTATTGTGGACGTACCTGTTGGAAGAGGGATGTTAGGCCGAGTAGTAGATGCTTTAGGATCTCCTATTGATGGAAAAGGAAGTTTAAAAGATGTAAGTCGTCGCCGTGTTGAAATTAAAGCTCCTGGGATTATTTCTCGTAAATCTGTTCATGAGCCGATGCAAACAGGTATAAAAGCTGTTGATAGTTTAGTTCCTATTGGACGCGGTCAACGTGAACTTATCATTGGAGATCGTCAAACAGGAAAAACTGCAATTGCTATTGATACGATCATGAATCAAAAAGAAATTAATACAGGAAAAGATGAAAGCAAAAAACTTTATTGTGTATACGTTGCAATTGGACAAAAACGTTCAACAGTTGCTCAATTAGTGAAAACATTAAGTGATGGTGGTGCACTAGAGTATACTATTATCGTTGCTGCTACTGCTTCTGACCCTGCACCTTTACAATTCCTTGCGCCTTATTCGGGATGTGCTATGGCAGAATTTTTCCGTGACAACGGAATGCATGCCTTAATTATTTATGATGATTTAAGTAAACAATCTGTTGCATACCGTCAAATGTCTTTATTATTAAGAAGACCTCCTGGACGTGAAGCTTTCCCTGGGGACGTTTTCTATCTTCACTCTCGTTTATTAGAGCGTTCTGCTACAATGTCTGATAAAGAAGGAGCAGGATCAATGACAGCTCTACCAGTTATTGAAACACAAGCTGGAGATGTTTCTGCTTATATTCCTACAAACGTAATTTCAATTACAGATGGACAAATATTCTTAGAAACTGAATTATTCTATAAAGGAATTCGTCCTGCAATTAACGTAGGTTTATCAGTAAGTCGCGTTGGATCTGCAGCACAATTAAAATCAATGAAACAAGTTTGTGGATCTCTTAAATTAGAGCTTGCTCAATATAGAGAAGTTGCTGCTTTCGCTCAATTTGGTTCTGACTTAGATGCTTCAACACAATATTTATTAAATCGTGGAGCTCGTTTAACTGAAGTGTTAAAACAAGGTCAATACTCTCCAGTTCCAGTAGAACGTCAAGTACTTGTTATTTTTGCAGCTACAAAAGGATATTTAGATAAATTAAGCATATCAGATATTTCTGCTTTTGAAACAAGTCTTCTTAAAGAAGTGGATTCAAGTTTATTAGCAACTATTCGTGATGAAAAAGTAATTTCACCAGAAACAAATAAAAAACTTACAAGTTTCTTAGATAAATTTACTGCTGACTTTATTACTACACGTGAGTAATTTTTTCTATTTTTGTATAAAATAAAATGAACAAATGCTTTCAATCCTAGAAGACTTTTAGGATTGAAGACAGCTTTTCATTTCTAATTCTCCAATAGCTCAGCGGTAGAGCAAATGGCTGTTAACCATTGGGTCGTTGGTTCAAATCCATCTTGGGGAGTAAAGAATATTCTACGTCTTTTTTCAGTAGGATTTTTTGTATTCCATGCTATCAATTTAAAAAAGAATATTTTATGGCAAATTTTTCTTCTTTCTTTCTTTTCTTTTTCTTCTATGTTTTTGCCATTTTTGTTTTTCCAGGAAACTCTTATTTAGATGCTCCTGAAGCTTGGCAATTTGCATTTCAAGATCCTGCGACTCCAGTAGCACAAGGAATTCAAGATTTACATCATGATATTTTTGCTTTCATGATTTTTATTCTAATTTTTGTTTGTTGGATGTTAGGCCGCACTGTATGGCTTTTCCACGTTTCTAATAATCCTATTCCAAGTAAAATTATACATGGAACATTTATTGAAGTTGCTTGGACGGTAACTCCTAGTATCATTTTAATGATCATAGCGATCCCTTCGTTTGCTCTTCTTTACTCAATGGACGAAGTTGTAGATCCCGCGATAACAATTAAGGCGATTGGACATCAATGGTATTGGACGTATGAATATTCCGATTATTCGAATAGTGATGATCAATCTATCGTGTTTGATAGCTATATGATCCCTGAAGATGATTTACAACCTGGTCAATTACGACTTTTAGAGGTAGACAACCGTATAGTTGTTCCTGTAAATACACATGTACGTGTTATTATTACTGGTGCTGATGTTTTACATAGTTGGGCAGTTCCTTCTTTAGGGATTAAAACTGATGCTGTTCCAGGTCGTTTAAATCAAGCAAACTTTTTTCTTCAAAGAGAGGGGGTTTTTTATGGACAATGTAGTGAATTATGTGGAGTAAACCATGGATTTATGCCAATTGTTGTAGAAGGTGTTTCTCTTGATGATTACATAACATGGGTAGCAAATAAATTAGAAGCATAAGTATTCGTTCGTGTACTGTATTTTTCGTTTTTCGTCATCCCAACGAATGGAATATTTTTTTTAGAATATTCCGTATGCCCTGCAAGTATTTATTAAAAATGCACGGTTTTAGATAAATAAATTAATCTTATGAGTATTCAAAAACATCCTTTTCATTTAGTTGATCCTAGTCCATGGCCTTTATTTGCAGCACTTTCTGCATTTTCTACAACAACAGGTGGCGTTATGTATATGCATGGCTACATCGGAGGAGGGACACTTCTTTCTCTTGGTCTTTGTATGATTATGTATAGTATGTTTGTTTGGTGGAGAGATGTAGTACGTGAAGCGACGTATGAAGGTCATCACACAGGACTAGTTCAATTAGGTTTACGTTATGGAATGATACTATTTATTGTTTCAGAAGTTATGTTCTTTTTTGCTTTTTTCTGGGCTTTTTTTCATGCAAGCTTAACTCCTACAATTGATATTGGAGCTATATGGCCACCAAAAGGAATCGATGTCTTAAATCCTTGGGAAGTTCCCTTTTTAAACACGGTTATTCTTCTATCGTCGGGGGCGTCAGTAACTTGGGCTCACCATGCTATTGTTGCTGGATATCGTACGCAAGCTATCTATGGTCTTTGTATTACTATAGCTTTAGCATCGGTTTTTACGGGATTACAAGCTCTTGAATATATGGAAGCACCTTTTACTATTTCAGATAGTATTTATGGTTCAACTTTTTATTTAGCTACAGGATTCCATGGATTCCATGTGTTTATTGGAACTGTTTTTTTAACAGTTTGCTTGGTACGTCTTATGAATTTCCATTTTACAAAAACGCATCATTTCGGATTTGAAGCTGCTGCATGGTATTGGCACTTTGTTGATGTTGTTTGGCTTTTTTTATTCGTTTCGATTTATTGGTGGGGAGGTAATTAAAACGTGAAAACGTTTTAATTCCTTTGTCGCTTTTTTATAAAAAGAAACCGCTTTTTCGGGATGTAACACAGTTGGCTAGTGTGCCTGCTTTGGGAGCAGGAAGTCGCAGGTTCAAGTCCTGCCATCCCGAAAGATTTTGACTCGTATGCGTTCATGCATGGATATCTAAAAAGAAAACTTATATATATGGATCAAGTTCATTTTTTAGCTGTATCATTTATTCTTTTTCTTCTAGGTATTTGGGGTATTTTTTTTAACAGAAAAAATATTATCATCATGTTAATGTCAATAGAACTTATGCTTCTTGCAGTAAATTTAAATTTTGTTCTATTTTCAGTATACCTAGATGATTTAGTTGAGCAACTTTTTGCACTATTAATTCTTACTGTTGCAGCAGCTGAATCCGCCATTGGTTTAGCTTTATTGGTAGTTTATTATCGAGTACGTGGAACAATCGCCGTAGAATTTATCAACCTTATTAAAGGATAAAAATCGAATAAAAATGCCTCAATTAGACCATCTCACCTTCTTTTCACAATTTTTTTGGCTTTGCGTTTTTTATTTAGGTTTCTATTTTATATTAGTGAAATATTTTCTTCCTCGCATGAGTAAAATTTTAAAAATACGTAATTTAAAAATGAATTCATCGACTGGATCTGCTTTAAGTGATATAAAACAAGAAAACATTGATATTCAAACTCTTCGAGATATTTCTTTAACAGATGCTTTAAAAGAATCTAGAAGTTATTTTCAAAAAACATTCTTAAAAACTCGTTCGTGGCTTTCGGTCGTTTTAAATAAGATAAATAAAAAAAAGAAACTTACTAAAATGAATAAAGGGTATCTTACTTCTATTTCGAAATTAAGTACTACTCAAGCTTTACTTTTACGTAATGTAAAAGCAATTATGTCTCCTTATTCATTTAAAGAGGCCCGTATAGAACAACCAGAACAAGTAACTGGTGCGCGTAACAAATTTATGACTCTAAAATTACTTCAAGTTATTAAACAAAAACAAAAAAGTTCTAAAAAATAAATTTTTTTATAAAAAGCAACAAAAAAGATTTATTTTTGTTGCTTTTTATAAAAAAAGGTCTCCCAATCATTTCTTAGATCTTTATCTCGTATCTAAAAATTTTTACCTGTATGAATACAATCTCTTCTTTTTTCAGCTCTAAGAATTTTAATTATTTTGTTGTATTTTTTATTGCTTTCTTGGTATTAAGTTCTAAGCATATCATTATATATAATGAAGAAATCTTAGTTGTATTTACTTTTTTAATGTTTCTTTACACATGCCAAAAAATGGCGGGGGATTCTATTGAATCATCGTTAAATGAAAGAAGCCATCTGATTGCTACGGAACTAAGAACTTTTTTAACATTAAAAAAAGAATTAGTGCAAGAAGTACTAGAAGATCATAAAAAACAAGCTTTAATAAAAGCGTTTTTAAAAAAGTTAGGGGAATATTCTCGTACTCAAATCCTTCAAATCGCGAGTAAAAGAAAAAGCGCATTACGCTCTTTATTTTTAAATCAAATTCAACGAAAATTAAGAATACTTGCTTATTATGGGCAAGCTGGTCCAATGTCAAGAAAGATACAAACTGCAATAGCTGCAAGTTTTCGAGGGGCAGTTTTATTACATTATTTACGTTCAAAAAATAAATTAAAACGTAAAGTTGTTAAACGTACGAAGTCAGTTTTAAGAAAGAAACTTGTATAAAGGATATTTTAAACTTTTTCTCTTATAATTCCTAAAATAACAAGATACTATGATTGAATATTTTCCTATTCTCGTTTATATCGCAATAAGTTTACTTTTATCTTTACTCATCCTAGGATTATCTTTTGTGTTCTCAACACAAAACCCAGATGCAGAAAAATTATCTGCGTATGAGTGTGGTTTCGATCCTTTCGATGACGCTCGTAGTCGTTTTGATATTCGTTTTTACTTGGTAGCTATTCTATTTATCATTTTTGATTTAGAGGTTACTTTTCTTTTTCCGTGGGCTGTTTCTTTAAGTAAAGTAGGTTTTTTTGGTTTTTGGTCTATGATGGTTTTTTTATTTATACTTACAGTAGGGTTCTACTTTGAGTGGAAAAAAGGGGCACTAGACTGGGAATAAAAAACTAAATTTGGAAATGGAATTCAAACCGAATCCCATTTCCAGTGAAAGGGCTTATAGCTCAGCTGGTTAGAGCGCGCTCTTGATAAGGGCGAAGTCAGTAGTTCAAATCTACTTAAGCCCATTTTATATCTTTGTTCCTTTCGTCTAGTGGTTAGGACATTATCTTTTCACGATAAAAATACGGGTTCGACTCCCGTAAGGAATAGCGTATCCTTAGCTCAACTGGATAGAGCATCAACCTTCTAAGTTGAGGGTTACAGGTTCAATCCCTGTAGGATACATTATGGAAACCCCTTTTATTTTTATTATATTTCAAGGGCTCATAGTTTAATCGGTTAAAACGTTCCGCTCATAACGGAGATAGTGAAGGTTCAATTCCTTCTGAGCCTATCATCAACGCAAACCTTATGATATTTTCCCCTAACTTTCAAATTGAGCTTTTGCTGAGGCGAGTAGTGGGATTTGAACCCACGACAGTCAAAGTCACAGTTTGATACTCTACCAACTGAGCTATACTCGCCGTTTTACATTGTATACGCTGGGGTAAAAGGGGTCGAACCTTTGTATGATGGAATCAAAATCCATTGCCTTTCCACTTGGCTATACCCCAAAAACTGAGGGAAATAGGATTCGAACCTATGTAGACAATTGTCAACAGATTTACAGTCTGTCGCTTTTAACCACTCAGCCATCCCCTCCTGAAATAACAAGGTTAGCGGCAGAGTTGAACTGCCATTCAAGGATTTGCAATCCAATACATTACCATTATGTTAGCCAACCATGAAAAGCAAAATGTGACTATCAAAAAATTTTCCTTTATTTTTGACAGTCCATTTATTGGGTTTTTTGTTCATAATAGCTTTTTAAAAGGAATACAAGCATTTCTGAAGGGTTTTTTATTTTTTGTAAGAAAGGAATAAAATTATTATTCGTAGTAGGTGAAAGGGTTTCTAGTACCTGAGAAACATCTAAAAAGCTATAAAAAATGAAAGAATTTTCATGTTTTACGTAAGCTCCTATTTGAAAAAAAGAATACTCTTTTATTTTCATTTCTTCTAATATAGCATAAACTATTTTTATATCTTTTGGAGAATGACATGCAAAAAAGCAAGAAGATCCGACAAACTCCATTGTTTTAGGGTTTTGTTTAAAAAAAGTATTTGCTATTCGTTTAGGTACTACATGTAAAGCAAAGGAAGATTTTACATTCTTATGTATTTCTTTTTTTAATGTCTTCCATTTTTCAACAGAAAGAGAGGTATATTGAAAAATATAAATAAAGGAGTAAGGTTGAAAAAGAGTCTCTAATTTCTCTTTTAAGAAGTTCTTTTGTAATTTCATTGTTTTTAATTTACACGTGGTTTTTCGTATTTTTCGAATTCTTGAATTATGATTCTTATAAGGAATCGAAATATAAGAGAAGGTTTTTTTATAAATACTCTTGGTATAAAAAATAAGATAAAAATGAATTCAAATTCTGATTATGTAATATCTAAAGTAGATACTTTAGTCAATTGGGCTCGCAAAGGTTCTCTTTGGCCTATGACTTTTGGATTAGCTTGTTGTGCCGTTGAAATGATGCATAGCGCTACAAGTCGTTATGATTTAGACCGATTTGGTATTATTTTTCGTCCGAGCCCTCGCCAGTCAGACGTTATGATTGTGGCTGGTACTTTAACAAATAAAATGGCCCCTGCTTTAAGAAAAGTATATGACCAAATGCCTGAACCTCGTTGGGTTCTATCCATGGGGAGTTGTGCAAATGGCGGGGGGTATTACCATTATTCTTATTCTGTTGTTCGTGGTTGCGATCGTATTGTTCCTGTAGATATTTATGTGCCGGGATGCCCTCCTACAGCAGAAGCTTTATTATACGGATTATTACAATTACAAAAAAAAATAAAACGTAGTCAAAATGTTCATGTTTGGTACAATCGTTAATTCTTTTTTGTTTGTTTTTGTAGATGTTTCAAACGTTGAATAAATATAAAATCATGCCTGAAAATCAAAATTTTGCAAAATCGTTACTCATTTCCATTCCGAAATGGATCCAAAGCTATTCTATGGATAAAAATGAAATGATGTTTGTTATCTATCCTGAATATATATCTCCCTTTTTTTGTTTTTTAAAAGATCATACATCTACTCAATATAAATTATTAATGGATATTACCGCTGTTGATTATCCTACAAAAGAAAAAAGATTTGAAGTTGTTTATAATCTTTTAAGTATACAACATAACTCTCGTATACGCATCAAAACGTTAGTAGATGAGATCACTCCATTAGAATCAATTGTTCCTATTTATAATTCCGCAAATTGGTGGGAACGAGAAGTTTGGGATATGTTTGGTATCTTTTTTACAAAACACCCAGATTTACGTCGTATTTTAACAGATTATGGTTTTCAAGGACATCCTTTACGTAAAGATTTTCCTTTAAGCGGGTTCGTTGAAGTTCGTTATGATGATTCGGAAAAACGTGTCATTACTGAAACTATTGAAATTACTCAAGAATTCCGTTATTTCGATTTTGCGAGCCCTTGGGAACTTATAAATAAAAAATAAATATATAGTTTACAAGGTCCTCTTTTTTAAAGAGGACCTCCCCTTTTTTATTTGTGCGGAGGGTTGTTGTTTCATGGGTGCCCTTTTTAGATTGTTATAAGCCTCCTTGTTAAGCAATTGGGGCACTTTTCTGTAAAGGAGCATGGTTTTTTTTAAGCACCCCAAAAAAAAACTGAAGAACTATATATATAAACTTAATTGACTTATTATTGCCTGGTATACTGTATTGTATATGCTTTAATAGATGTTTATTCATGTCACTACTTATTATCGCGATAACAGGGATACTACAAAGAGAAGCTTCTCTTAAAAGAATAGCATTTTCATTGGGATTTATAACAAGTATAAGGTCCGGTAAAGAATGAGCAAAATTTTCGATTCCTTTGTATCTTTTATCGTATTTTTGATATATTGAGAAATGAATGGTATGTTTTTGTAGAAAAGAATGAAATCTGTTTTTAAATTTTGAATAAATACTGATAGATTTAGAAACTGCTTTCCAATTTGTTAATGTTCCACCAACCCAGGTATCATCTACATAACTTATAATAGGTTGTTTTTCAGTAGCATTTTCAGGATGTATATGTGCAATTATTTTTTTGAAATTGAGTTGTAAAGAAGTATCTACCGATGTGTTTACAATAAGGAGGTGAAAAGGTTTCGTATTTCTTTTTTTCACAGCTAAGAAAGTATCAAAGAAATGTAATGCATTTTGTAAACCTATGAGCGTTTTATCGAGATCAATAACCGCGTATTTTTGCATGTGAGGGAATTTGCGGAATCCTAATAAAAAAGAAGCACTTGTACGATTCCAAACTTTATTTCCAATATGCGTCTTTGCTTGTAAAAGATTTTGTATAATGTGTTCCATGTATTTTTTTTTGTTATGTGTTCGAAAGTGGACTTGAACCACTGACACAAGGATTTTCAATCCTTTGCTCTAACCAACTGAGCTACCCGAACATTTCAAAAGAGCGGAAAAAGGGGGTTGAACCCTCGACCTTACCCTTGGCAAGGGCATACTCTACCAATTGAGCTATTTCCGCTTTTCCTGTGCTTGGGAAGATTTGAACTTCCAACTCCCAGATTCGTAGTCTGATGCTCTATCCAATTGAACTACAAGCACAAAAGAGTGAAGAAAATGAAAAAGAAGCATTCTCTTCACTTCCTATGCTATTTTAGTTATATCTTCTAATTTTATTTTGAGCGGGTAATATAAATATTGGGGGTGATACAGAAAAATCCCTGTTAATATTTTATAATTCATTTCAAAATGAGGATATTTAAAAAAAAGAATTCGAGTATTTTTTCGTTCTTTTCTCAGCAATTTAGTGGGTTTTCCTAAAGTTTTCTCTTTTATTTTTCTAGAAAATAGTTTTGAATTTGATTGTTGAAAGAACTGAAATTCATCTTTAATATGTATAATATCTCCTGGTTTAACTGAATAATCTGGAAGGTTCAAAATAGTTTCATTTACTAGGATTCCATTATGTTGGATAAACTGGCGAGCACTATTCAAGCTTTTGAAAAAAAACATTCGATACACTATAATATCTAAACGTCGCTCCGTTAAGGCTAAAAAGTGTGCTCCATTATTTCCTGGATAATTCATTGCTCTTTGCGAAAGGGCTCTATATTGTTTTTTAGAAATATTCCCGTAGAGAATACGAAAAAGTCGTCTAGATTGCAATTTTTGGCCAAAGGGAGAAAGTTTTTGTTTTTTTCCTCTTCCTTTTTTAGGATGAAGGCGTTCGAGTATTAAGGATTGTTTTCTGGTAAGTTTGCCTAAAAATGAAGGATTGGAAATAAAAGAAACTATTTTTCTATAGTCTTTAAACTGAAGCTTTTGTGGCATTATTTTTATATTTTTATGTGATGCGGATAACGGGGATCGAACCCGTACCCTTTGCTTGGAAGGCAAATAATGTACCATTCATCCATATCCGCATAAAAGAAGCAAAAAGGGAAAAGGTGATTCCTATAAGGAACATTTTTAAATCTCTTGAAATAGCAAAAAATATTGCATCTTAATAAGGAATCAAAAATATCGCTCGCTTGGTGAAATGGTAAACACTGCAGACTTAAAATCTGCTGAGGTAACTCTTATCGGTTCAAGTCCGATAGTGAGCACTTTTTTGATTTCTCAAATGAAATGAGTATTTGGTTGATTTCTAATAAGAATCAATTTTTCATTTTTGGTTGTTTATATGAATTACACAATTCATAAGGAAAGTCCGGGCTCCATAAAAAACTACAAGAGCTAACCGCTTTCAAAAAAGATTTTAGGGAAAGTTTTACAGAAAAAAAGCAATTCAAATTGTTTTGTGTAAGGAACGTGTTTCAAAATATTCTAAAAAATATTTTTTTCAAAACCCTGTAGAGAGCAAGAAATATCGCAAAAGGAAGAAAGAAATTTCTTTCTCAGAGAAATAAACAAACAAAAAAATACTTTTTATTTTTTCGACAAAACCCGGCTTATAGAAAATGAAAAATAAAAAAACAAGGATAATTAGCTCAGTTGGTAGAGCATTAAGCTTACACCTTAATTGTCGGCGGTTCGAGCCCGTCATTGTCCATCTATTTTTTTTTTATTTAGAGAAATAGTTCTAATGGTAGAACAGCAGTTTCCAAAACTGAAGGCTAAGGGTTCGAGTCCCTTTTTCTCTGTTTTTAAAAAAAGTGCGCGTATAGACGTGACAAAATCCCTTTTATTAAAATACGCAATCTTCAGCATATTGCAAAAGGAGTTGTTTGCCCCCAGTTTTATATACTATTATTAGGTAGGGTTTCTCGTAACTATGCAGTAAACAACTTTTTCTTTTGAACGTTTTTTATTACGAATAGAGGGACTTGAACCCCCACGAATTTCTTCATCAGAACCTAAATCTGATATGTCTACCATTTCATCATATTCGCATTTTATAGAAGTATCTGAAGATACTTCTATTTTTTTAATTCGTATCATCTATGTCCCTTTGGTGAGTCGCATAAAATAAAAGTGTTATAAATAATAAAAAGAAAAGTCTTGTATCAACCCAGAAAGAAATAAAATCCCATAACCCTATAATAGCTATAAATAAAGTAATTCCTAAAAGCATTACTAATGCATAATGATAAACAAGTCCACTTTGTAAAGAACTCATTTGTGATATGATACTTTTTGAGTTTTTTGATCCAAAAAGAGACAGTATACCATAAGGTCCTAAAATTTCAATAGCCCCTTTATCTAATGTTTTAAACGAAACGTTATACCCGAAATGAAGCGCCGGATATCCTAGAAATTCGTTATATACTTTATCAAATAACCAACGTTTGTTTAGAAAACGATATAAAGGTATTCCAATTGTACTTGTTTTAATAGAATATGCAAGCGCTGGTTGAGCTACATTTATTTGATAGCCGACAAAAGCACCAAGAATACTAAAAAAAAGAGGCACCATTTTGATATATTGAGGAATATATTCAGATTCGATAATTAAAGCGTTTTCAGGGTATTGGAAAAGAGCATTATTCCAAAAAGGTGTCCCTAAACCGATCATCATATCTTTTGCAATATATCCTACAAAGATACTTCCAAATGCTAAAAGAATAAGTGGAATGGCCATTATAATAGGAGCATCGTGTACATGTTTAAGAGATTCCTTAAAAGCATTTGTAGGTGCTAAAAAAGTAAGGAAAAGAAGACGAAAAGAATAATAAGAGGTAAAGAGCGCAGAAACTGTACCTAACCAGTATGCGAAATTTCCATGTATGCTGTATTTTGCATACGCTACTTCTAATATGACATCTTTTGAGTAGAATCCAGTAAGAAAAGGAAATCCTATTAAAGCTAAAGATCCGATAATCATCATTCCATAGGTAAAAGGAAGCATAGGTGCAAGTCCACCCATTTTACGCATATCTTGTTCGTCAGATAACGCGTGAATAACTGATCCAGCACTCAAAAAGAGTAAAGCTTTAAAAAAAGCGTGGTTCATTAAATGAAAAACTCCAACTGAATAATGTGAAATCCCACATGCGAAAACCATATACCCTAATTGACTACATGTAGAGTACGCGATAACACGTTTCATATCGTTTTGTACTAGGCCTGTTGTAGCTGCAAAAAAAGCAGTCATTGCTCCAGCAAAAGTGACAACCATTAATGCAATTGGTGCGTGTTCAAAAAGAGCGGAACAACGTGCAATCATAAAAACCCCTGCAGTTACCATGGTTGCGGCATGAATAAGAGCAGAAACAGGGGTAGGTCCTTCCATAGCATCAGGTAACCATGTATGGAGACCTAATTGAGCTGATTTCCCAGTAGCCCCAATGAATAAAAAGATACATAATGTAGTTAAACAATCAAATTCAAATGTACAAAAAGTAAAAGAAGTATTTGCAAATTCATGTGCTGAAGCAAAAACCGTAGCAAAATCTACTGTTTTGAAAAGTGCAAAAATTCCTAATATCCCTAATGCTAATCCAAAATCTCCTACTCGATTCATTAACATCGCTTTAATTGCAGATTTGTTTGCTTGAAGACGAGTAAACCAAAAGTTAATTAAAAGGTATGACGCGAGTCCAACGCCTTCCCAACCTAAAAACATTTGAATAAAATTGTCGCCTGTTACGAGCATAAGCATAAAGAATGTAAAAATGGAAAGATAACTCATAAAACGAGGAAGATGAGGATCTTCTGACATATAAGAAATTGAGTAAAGATGGACGAAGCTACTTACAAAAGTAACTACTACTAACATAACCACAGTTAAACTATCAAATAAAAAACCCCAAGATGCGTCAAACATTTCTGATTGAATCCAAGGTGCAAATTCTATATAACATGGAGAGCCGGAGAGTCCAACTTCATAAAAAGCGATAGCAGATAAAAAAGCTGCTGTGCTTACACACGAAGTGGTTACTAAAGCTGCTCCACGAGCGCCTAGAAAGCGTCCAAAGAGACTTGCAAAAATGAAACCAAAAAGAGGAAGAAGTACGATGAGAAGATACATAGTGATGTTCTTTTTTGAAATTGGTAAGAAAAATAAAAGGTCACAAAGAAATGAACACAAATATGTTTTATATTTGTTTGATTCCTTAATAGAGAAACAATGTATCATTGATTCTTGTTTCTTATATGGAATCAAAGTTTATTATATCTTAAAAAGGGGGAAAACATTGTTTTCTTTACATTTTGAATATTTCTATATCTATTAAACACTTATAAAATATATGTTTTCTCCTTTAGAACAATTTGCCATTATTTCAATTATTCCTTTTCATTTAGGAAACTTTTATTTTTCTTTTACGAATTCTTCACTTTTCATGTTTCTAACAACAGGAATCTTTTTAACTCTTTTTTCTTTAGTAACGAGAGATGGAGGAAAAATTGTGCCTAGTCGTTGGCAATCAATTGTTGAAATGATTTATGAATTTATAGCAAATCTTATAGAAGAACAAATAGGGAACGTAGGGAAAAAATATTTTCCTTTAATTTTTACTACCTTTACGTTTATTTTATTCAGTAACTTAATTGGAATGATTCCTTATAGTTTTACTACTACAAGCCATTTTATCGTTACTTTCGGATTATCCGTTTCTATTTTTATTGGTGTAACTATCATTGGTTTTCAAACACATGGAATTCATTTTTTTAGTTTTTTACTTCCTCCTGGAGCTCCTTTGGGATTAGCCCCTTTTTTAGTGGTTATTGAACTTGTTTCATATTCTTTCAGAGCAATCAGTCTAGGAGTGCGTCTTTTTGCTAACATGATGGCTGGACATACTCTCGTAAAAATTTTAAGCGGGTTTTCTTGGGCAATGCTTTCTGCTGGTGGTGCAATATCAATAGCAGCACTTGTACCTTTTTTAGTTGTTTTTGCTTTAACCTTTTTAGAAGTAGGGGTAGCTTGTTTACAAGCATATGTTTTTACAATTTTAATTTGTATTTATATTAATGATGCAATTCATCTTCATTAAATTCGGGGAGTTTCCCTTCCGATCATCAGGGAACTTTCATATCCAGCCCTGGTGTTCTTTTCTATTTTAAAAAGATAAAACTATGATGGATTCGCCAGTTCATTTGTTATTTTACTTGTTTTCAAGTATTGCTCTCATGGCGGGAATTATGGTTATAACTTCTCGAAATCCTGTACATTCTGTTCTTTTTTTAATCCTCGTTTTTTGTAATGCCGCGGGATTACTTCTTTTACTTCATTTAGATTTTTTTGCTATGATTTTCCTTGTAGTTTATGTAGGAGCTATTGCGGTTTTATTTTTATTCGTTGTCATGATGCTAAATATTAAAATAGCAGAAATGAATGAAAACGTTTTAAGATATCTACCTTTTGGTGGACTTATTGGTTTATTATTTCTATTCGAAATTCTTGTAGTTATCGATAATGATCTTATCCCTTTATTATCCCTTGCTGAAACACATACTCTTTCTTCTAGTGAATATTTTTCATACAAAATAAGAGCTTTATTTAGTGTATCACCTGCTGAATATATACAAGATCTAGAAAATCTCGCGAATACAAAAAATATAGTTCATTCAAACACTTGGTTACCAAGCGTATCTGCAGAGTATACTGAATGGGCAGCACAAACTCAAAAATGCACAAATATTGAAGCATTAGGTCAAATAATATATACGTATTATTTTTATTATTTTATTGTAGCCAGCCTGATTTTACTTGTTGCAATGATCGGAGCTATTGTTTTAACTATGCATAAAGGTATAGGAGTCAAACGACAAGAAATTTTTGAACAAAATGCGCGTGATTTTACAAAAACGCTTCAAAAAATTCGTTCTTAAACCTTTTTTTATATTTATATTGTTTCTAATATAAATATAAAAAAAGGTTTAAAATGCTTCAATAGCTCAACGGTAGAGCACATGTCTTGTAAACATGAGGTTGTAGGTTCAAATCCAACTTGAAGCTTCATTTCTTTTATTACCTTTGCTTTTAAGTGAATGCTGGTATAAAGCGTTCACTTAAAAGCATATACTCTACGTTTTTTATTATACATAATAAAAAATTATACATAATAAAATACGTAGAGTATAGTGAAGCTTTGCTTCATTTTGTTATTCATACAATGTAGCTGTTTTCTCATGTTAAAAAAATATACTCATTGCTGATTTACATACTATTCTTGTATGAGCACGAGAACTTGTTTCGAAAATAGCTTCCCGCTTATTTGCTTTCAGCGGTTATCTAGACTAACTTGGCTTCCCGACGATGCTTTTTTAAAACAATCAGTACACTAGAGGTTAGGTAGTTTCAATCCTCTCGTACTAAAAACTACTTTTTCTCAATTCTCTACACAAAGGACAGATAGGAACCGAACTGTTTCGCAACGTTCTAAACCCAGCTCAAGTACCACTTTCATCGGCGAACAGCCGAACCCTTGGGATCTTCTGCAACCCCAGGATGTGATTAGCCGACATCGTAGACGAATACGACAGAGTGTTTTATCCCTGACGTACTCGTTGAACACACATTTTTTCTTTACTCTTTCATAGGTTTTCCTTCCGCATCAAGATATATATACTTTTTTGTGATACCCGTCTTATACTCTTTTGAGGGAAGTATATACGGTTCCACTATGTTGTAAAATTTTTCTTTATGTTTTGATCCAATATAGAGTCGATAATACGTTCTTCCCGTTTTCACCTTATTATCTACCTGAACAGTGCTGTGTATACCGAAAACAGATCCTAAAGCTGCTTGGAGTACTTTTATATCAGGAAGAAGAAAACCTTCCGTATGAAGTACGTATCCTGGACTTTTAAAAGACCCATCATCCATGAACCAAAAACTTAAAACCATTGGGTTTAACCAGTGATGGATATTCTTTGGTACCACTTTTTGACGATTGCCTAATGCATCTATTGAATAAAATTGTTTTGCATAAAAGTCAAAAAGCTCTGTACTATACGTACGGAACCATAACGATTTTTAAATCTTTCCTGGCAGATATCGCTTTTTTGGAGGTGTCCCTACAAAATCATGAAATATACTATAGAGAAAATATATATAATCATTCTTACTTTCAGTTTCAAACGCTTTCTGTTCAAATTTGAGAGAACATCTTTTCGATTGTCCATATTGCAAAGTAGAATCACCCAATAAAGTTCCTATTAAAGCACTTTTTTGGACGAAATCAAGTCCTTTCTTTTCTAAAGGAGTCATATATTCTACTAAAAGTTTCCCTCTGAATGTTCGTGAGACGAGTTCTTTAGGAAGTTTCATGAGTTGTTTATATGCAACGAGAGCATGTTCCGGTATGATATTAAATTCTTTCATAGAGGTATTCTGTGTATAATATTTTCTTCTTACTTAGGATTTCATTACAAAAATATTCTTTATATTTCTATAAAGCTTAGACTTTGTCATCCTCCTCTCATTATGAGATTGGAGGTTTCTCGTGAAGTCGTTGAGGGCGATGTGTATCTTCCATAAGATACTCTCTTCCCTGCAAGTTGTCAGGATCTCTTTCTGATTGTTCCCTTTCTTGTCGTTGATATTCTTTTTGTTGTTTTCACAAACTGAAAAAGGGAAGATATCTCGAGGAAGGTGAGAAAGCTGCTGCCAGATGTTCTTGCATATATGAGAAATGCATACTTAAAATGTTAACCATTCTAAAGCCCCGATGTTTCAAGGTGCCAAACGTCCCCGTCGATATGGGCTCTTGGGGGACATTAGCCTGTTATCCCCGGCGTACCTTTTATCCGTTGAGCGAGAGCCTTTCCACGAAGAACTCCCGGATCACTATGGCCGACTTTCGTCTCTGCTTGATATGTCTATCTTACAGTCAGGCAAGCTTCTACCATTGCGCTCTAGGCCTGGTTTCCGACCAGGTTGAGCTTACCTTCGCACACCTCCGTTACTCTTTAGGAGGTGACCGCCCCAGTCAAACTAACCACAATACACTGTCTGTGTACACACATGAGAAAACACAGATACCAAGGGTGGTATTTCAAGGACGAATAACTTCTCCCACCTATCCTACACAGGGTATGCTTATTTTCAATGTATTGCTATAGTAAAGGTGCACGGGGTCTTACCGTCTAATCCTTTGATTCCCGCATCTTCACGGGAAGTTCAATTTCACTCAGTCTATGTTGGAGACAGTGGGGCAATCGTTACGCCATTCATGCGGGTCGCTACTTATGCGACAAGGAATTTCGCTCATTGTTGTTACAGAAAAATGATTCACCTTTTATAAAAAAGTCTTTATACACATTTTCCATTCTTTTCTTCACAGAAAAGATCGGACTTTATCTTCATTTATTCTTCTTCAATAATACATACAGTGGTATTCATTCGATGGCGTATCTTTTCGATCATAGCAAGACCATCTTCAGTGAGATGTTCTCCGCGATTCATCAAAAGTGCCACTTTACGAAAACGCAAAAAATCAAATTTTTTAGACGTGTGAAGTGTGTTCGCAACAAAAAAAGGAATGATAATTTTATCCAGATGTTCAAAACGACTTATTGAAAACTCCCAAACTGAATCATCTTTCGTTTGAGATTTCACAAGACCAACTCCAAAAAACGCTTTCAATGCATAGAGCACTTGTATATTCTTTTTATGTTGAGTCACTTTAAAATACAAGCGGACTTGTTTTGACCCTTCTTTTTTTGTCAATGTTTGTGTAATGCTTACACAAAAAGTTCCTTCACCTTCCACGAAGCCACAAATCCAATCTTTCGTAAGTTTCATGATTCTTTTTTTTTAAATGCTTGGCGTAAAGTCTCTGAGGAGCAAATCTATAGAAGTATAGATCTTTTCCTGCGGATTGTTTCCATGTTTTTTGAATTTTTACTGCTCAAGAAATGAACGAGTATCAAAAATATTTGAAAATTTCCCGCAAATAGCCAAGGAAGGCAATAAAATTCACCTTAGGCATTTTATTATCAATACATTGCTGTATTGTTTGGACTCTATCATCATGATTCCATCCATTGAGATGGTATGTCATGTTATGCGTATAGTCTCTGAGGAGCAAATTTCTGTAAAGAAGATTTTTTCCTGCTGATTGCCTTTATGCTTTTTCTCATTTTCACATACTTTTCTTTAAAGAAAGGTTTGTAGAGAAGAAGTTCCAAAGTGTCTTGTATCATATTGAATGATAGAAGGGAATGGGAAAGGGTTCCAGCAAATAGCATAATTTTACAACTGCCCATAGGTATTGACAGTTAGAGTTACTGCCGCCGTTTACTAGGCCTTCGATTTGAAGCGTGAACCTCTCCTGTTAAGCTTCTAGCACCGGGCAGGCGTCAGACCCTATACTTCGTGTTTCCACTTTGCAGAGTCCTGTGTTTTTAGTAAACAGTCGTTACCCCCATTTTCGTGCCAAGAAAATTTTCATTTTCTCCCCTCTTGTTCCGAAGTTACGAGGTTATTTTGCCGAGTTCCTTCAACATAGTTCTCTGAACGCCTTCGTTTTTTTTAAACGTATCCACCAGTGTCGGTTTAGAGTACGGTTTTGTTCGTTAAAACATAGAGAAGTTTTTTCCAGGAAAACCGAAGTCTTCGTCACTTTCTCTAAAACCCATCAAAATGACCTATCGGTTTCTTTTTTAGGGGCCGTTTAACTCAGCGTCGATTTACGGATCGCTGAAACCCTTGGATTTTCGGCGATCATGTGTTTCACATGATATTACGTTACTCATGTCAGCATTCTCACTTCCGATATCTTAAACATCTCTTCCGAGACGTGTTTTACGATGTACGGAACGTTCCACTACCAAAAAGATTTCTTTTTTTGTTGTTTCGGTGGGTATCTTCAGCCCCGATACATCTTCGGCGCAAACAAACAATAGACCAGTGATCTGTTACGATTTCATTATAGGATGGCTGCTTCCAAGCCCACCTCCTGGTTGTCAACGTATGTTCACTTCCTTTTCCACTCAGATACCGCTTGAGGACCTTAACAAACAATCTGGGCTGTTTCCCTCTTGACTTTAGACCTTAGCACCTAAAGTCTGTCTGTATTGTATGAGAAAATTTCTCAATCAAGATATTCGGAGTTTCCTTGGAATTAGTAAGGCTTTGGGCCACCCTTTCCCATCGAGTTCTCTACCCTCTTGATTTTTAACAAATACGCTCTACCTCAATAGATTTCGTGGAAAACCAGCTATCTCCGAGTTTGATTAGCCTTTCACCCCTAGCCACAAGTCATCCCTATATTTTGCAACAGATATGGGTTCGGTCCTCCAAACAGTTTTACCTGGTCTTCAACCTGCTCATGGCTAGATCACTCGGTTTCGGGTCTTAATGAAATAACTTGACAATATTTCATGTAGCGCTTTTACTCTGCCTCCACCTAACGGCTTAAGCTGGCTATTTCACTAAACTCGCTGACCCATTATGCAAAAGGTACTATCGCATGTTGAATATATACACTTGATATGAATGAAAACATTGAATTTCAGGATCTCTTTCACTCCCTCCTTAGGGTTCATTTTTCACCTTTCCCTCACGGTACTTGTTCACTATCGATCATAGAATCATACTTAGGCTTAGAGGGTGGGCCCCCTATATTCAAGAATCATGGGAGACTCTTTACTCAATGGCATTACGAAAGAAGTCATACAGGGCTAGTACCTTTTTTGCACGGTTTTCAAACAAACGTTTCTGACCTATCTTTTTAAATCTTACGATAACGTAATACACTGCCTGTTCCGCGTTCGCTCGCCACTACTTACGGAGTCTCTTTTGATGTCTTATCCTCCAGGTACTTAGATGTTTCAGTTCCCTGAGTTTTCTTCACACTGTTTTAAAACAATGGTTGGGTTTCCCCTTAAGGAGATTCACCGATCATAGGTTATTTCCTACTGTGTGACTTTTCGTGGTTTAATACGTCCTTGTATTCTATGTCAAGGCATCCGTTCAATGTTTTTTTTGCTTTTGTCTATCATTTAAAATGTTCTATATACTATCAAAATCCCAAAAGAAACGGGATAGACGGGAGTTGAACCCGTGACCTCTAGCGTGACAAGCTAGTACTCTAACCAAACTAAGCTACTACCCCAAATACCTTTTTTTATCAGAAGGTATTTTGATATTCAATACTTTTTTAGCGAGAGGGGGATTCGAACCCACGACATTTAGATTATGATTCTAATGTTCTAACCAACTAAACTATCTCGCCTTCTTTAAAAAAGGAAAGATGTCTGAAAAAGAATATAAAAAATGATTTGACTCTCCCGTGTCTCACAGAATAAACCATTACATACGGCTAAAAATAGTTTCACAAGTCGAGGTCGGAATGGGTTCGGGTGTTTCATATTTTTATGTACGAGTCAAAATGTTTTTGTATGTGTAAAAAGATTCAATCCAACCGCAGGTTCCCCTACGGTTACCTTGTTATGACTTCACTCTAGTCACGCATCTTTCTCTGATTCTTAAAAATCGAAGAAAATAAACATCTCGATGCATGTTTATTAAATCTTTGTTTTTTTAAAAACATCCAGCAAAATGCATTCCCGGAGTGTGACAGGCGGTGTGTACAAGGCCTAGGTACGTATTCACCGCGACATGCTGATTCGCGATTACTAGTGGTTCCAGCTTCATGGTGTCGAATTGCAGACACCAATCCGAACTTAGGTTATTTTTGAAGATTTGCTCCAGCTTGCACTCTTGCTTCTCGTTGTAGTAACCATTGTAGTACGCGTGTAGCCCAGCCCATAAGGGTCGTGCGGACTTGACGTCATCCTCACCTTCCTCCAGTTTATCACTGGCAGTTTTTGATAGGGAAGTCTTTTGACTAAATATCAAATGAGGGTTGCGCTCGTTTTAGAACTTAATCCGACATCTCACGACACGAGCTGACGACAGCCATGCAACACCTGTTAAAAGAAAAGAGTATTCTCGGTAAAAAGAATCCCGTCTTAAAATATCAAGGACTGGTAAGGTTTTGCGCGTTGTTTCGCATTAAACCGCATACTCCATCACATGTATAGGCCCCCGTCAATTCCTTTGAGTTTTAACCTTGCGGCCGTATTCCTCAGGCGGTCAATTTATGCGTTAGCTGTCTCCCCGCAGTTTCTCACCACGAGAAGAAATTGACATCGTTGACTGCATGGACTAACGGGGTATCTAATCCCGCTCGCTCCCCATGCCTTCATACCTCAGCGTCAGTCATGTACCAGAAGATTGCCTTCGCTTTTGGTGTTCCTTCTAATATCTACAGATTTCACTCTTCCACTAGAAATTCCATCTTCCTATAGCATACTCAAGTATTCTGGTTTTGTTAGTAGTCCGCCCTTTGAGAGGGCGATTTTCACCAACAACTTCAAATACCGCCTACGTATCCTTTACGCCCAGTCATTCCGAATAACGCTTGCCCCACCTGTATTACCGCGGCTGCTGGCACAGGTTTCGAAAATTCCAATGTTACTATTGGGTCAGACTATACCATCACCTTATTAAACACTCCGTATACCTTCCGTATAAAAAAATAATAAGGGCTCAGCGTGTTATAAAAAAACAAATGTTTTTCTATCTCGTACTCAAGGCATATGATGATATACCTTTTTCCTCAGTCGTTACGGGGTCTTTTAAACTTATAAACCATGGTTGGTACCTGAGTTCGATACACGTGAATAAGATCTAAAAATCTTGGAAAACTCTTCGCCGGAACAGATAACGAATATCGTTGTATTCCACCATACGCAGAAAACCCCGACTTATTTATTACCGTATCCAATAAGAAATTTTTACGTAATACAGCACGCAATAATTCATGCTCTTCATAGGAAAAACATTGACTTGCAAAACGAGCAGCATTACAATCAGTGCGTAAAGAACCATCATCTAGATACCACAAAAATAAAGAAATTGGATCAACTAAAATCTTCTCTAAGGATAGAGGAAGACATTTTACAAAAGATTTTGTATTCTTTGTACTATCCATAAAATCATATCTATACCAAACTTCATGATATCTTGTGAGTTCTTCCAAATAAGAGCTATAAAATGAATAGAAATTCCCATCATTTTCTGAACGCGGCTTTTGAACCAACGTACATAAAGAATGTGTCAATCCATAAACATAGTCGACATACGTTTTTTGAGAGGTTTTTTGACCGAAACGAAAACGTGTTGTGCCTATTCTTGGAAGGGTATGAAAGTCTATCCATGATTGTCTTGGAGAAAATTGTAGATGACAATCTCCGAGGAGTGAACCGATCAAAACATTATTCAGTTTTGCGATATTTTTATGATCAAGTAAGGAATGCCACAAAACAAAAGCTTTTTCAATTTCCATAAGCGTTTATTTTTAAGAGACTTCCCACGGGGTTGCCCTCATTTAACTTTTTCGTTTCTTTCATGGAAAGAGGTGAAAAATAAAAACCGCTTAAATGATCGGGTTTCTCCGTTATGAGCTAAGTTTGCTATGAAAATCGCTTTTCAAAGGGCCAATTTTTAGCCGGGACTTGTTTTTGAAATAATGTCATTATCTTTACTTTCATCAAAGAGTTTTACGACCAATACAGCCTTCATCACTCACGCAATAGAGCTAGATCAGGCTTTCGCCCATTGTCTAAAATTCCTCACTGCTGCGATCCGTAGATCTCTAGACCGTGTCTCAGTTCTAGTGTGGCTGTACATCCTCTCAGACCAGCTAAGGATCGTTGGCTTGGTGAGCCTTTACCTCACCAACTACCTAATCCTGCGCAAGCTCATCATAAAGCAGACTTTGCTTTTCAATATTTGGTATTTTATCCCAAACTTTATGGTAGATTCTCACGTGTTACTCACCCGTACGCCATGAAACATTCTGCTTCATTCGACTTGCATGTGTTAAGCCTATTGCTTGCGTTTATTCTGAGCCAGGATCAAACTCGAATGTTTTGTTTATCATTTTTTATTTTTTGGGTTTTGCAATTTTTAATTCTACAAAAAACAGAAAACTTTTTACTCTATAGGAATCAAAATGTACAGCCAAAAAAAACATATGAGAAATATCTTTTTTCATAAAAAGTTATCCGCTAGACCTTTCTATGAAAAAGAATTACATACGTCTTTTTTTTGGTTTTCTACATCCATTATGTGCGATAGGTGTTACGTCTTCAATATAACGAACTTCAACTCCTGCAAGTTGTAATCCTTTTAAAGAGGGTTGTTTTCCATAACCGATACCATTTAGAATAACGTTAATACGCTTTATATTTTTTGTAACGCAATATTTCCCAACAAATTCAGCCGCTGTTTGTGCTGCATAACTTGTCGCTTTTCTTGAATTTTTAAAACCAGCTGCACCAGAGCTTTTCCAAAAAAGAACATCTCCTTTTCTATTTGTTAATGAAACAATGGTATTATTTAGAGTACTTCGTACATGAACAATGTATAGATCCTTTTCTTTTCCTCTCTTCTTTTTTTCGCGGGCTCGTTGCGCTTTTAAAAGAGCTCGTTTATGTAGAGATTCTTTTATACGTTTATTTCTTTCATCGCCTGCTAAAGGAACACCGTCAATTAAAAAAACAAAAGGGACTCTTCTTTTAACCACTATTCTGGTGTTACGTACGCTTGAAATAAATTCTATAGGTAAAGAAGAATTTTCTACAGGAGGCGTTTGTTTTTGAAATCTTTCTGTTGTCTTTTTAAAAGGTTCTAAAACAGCAAGCCCCTGTTTTGAACGAGAAACATTTAAAAGGCTATGTTCAAACAAAGCGGTGCGTACTCGAATTTTTTTTTTAAGAACTCTTTTTAAAAAAATTTGTTTTATCAAAGGTAATCGTAAAAGAGAAATTCTTTTTACACTTTGTTTGAAAATACGTTCACGACGCGAACGTATAGAAGGATTATGTCGTCGAGACTTTTTATAAAATAAAAAGAGCAAATCTTCTCTTGAAAGGGTTGGCCTTTTATGAAACGTATTTAATAAAGAAAATTTATGCAAAGGCGAGCCTTTTCGGAAAGGATTTTTTTGTGAAAGAGGTTTAGCAAGATAAAGATTTGAATTGTTTTCTTGGTTTTTTTGCTCATGAGAAAAAAATAAGGAATCTGTCATAGTGTATTTCTATTTATTCGTTTTTTTCGAACTGGGTGGGGAAAATTCCACCAATGTATAAAAAAACTAATGTGTTCTTTGTCCTCGAACCGGTAAGCGTTGAATATGTCGAATGCCTCTATATGAACCAATTTTACTTAATCGTTTAATATCATTTGTTATCATTCGAGTAAGATCGGATCCATAAATATAATATTGATTGATTATACGTATTAATTTATCAATTTGCGGTTGACTCAAATTTTCAATACGTGTATATTTACTACACCCTAGTTGGGAACATATTTGTTGAGCGTAAAAAGGTCCTATCCCAAAGAAATTTTGTACAGCTACGTGCACTTTTTTTTTATTAGGAAGATTTTTATTCAAAATATAAACCATAAGTATGCTATTTTTTTTTCCCTATTCTTGTTACTATAATTTCATCTTTATAACGTATACCTTTCCCTTTATAAGGTTCTGGTGGTTTAAGATTACGTATCTCTGCAGCTATTTGGTTCACTTGTGTTTTATCTACACCATAAAGTCCAAATCTTGTAGGCTTGACAGCAAAAGCTTTCATACTCTTAGGAATTTGAAAAAGAAGTTCATGACTTTGACCTACTTTTAATTCTATGCTATTTTCAAGAACACTTGCTTTAAAACCAACACCTGCAAGATCTAAATATACAACATATCCTTTTGAAACCCCTTGGATAGCATTTTCGAAAAGAGCCACTAAGGTTCCTCCAAAACCTTGGGAAAGAAGAGTCGAAGTGTTTGTACCTTTTGAAGTAAAATTTTTTTTTTGAGTACTCTTTTTCAAGAAAATCTCTAAAAAGGTTTCGGTTGGTGTTTGAGTTATTTTTAAAAAGCTTAATCCATAAGGATCCATACTCTCAACATCTATTAAAAAAGAACCTAATGGGCCCACGAATTTTAAAAAGTTTCTATCCATTTCTTTATTCCCTTCGGGAAACAATTGAATCTGTACAGAAGAAGGTATTTTTATTTTTTTTATAAAAATATTTTCTGAAAATGTATTTTTTTGCATACGTGTATTTTTTTAAAAAATTTGACACAAAACTTCGCCGCCTAAGTGCAAGAAGCGAGCTTCTCTATCACACATAATACCTTTTGTTGTGGAAAGAATGACAATGCCTAAGCCTCTATTTACTTTATTTAAATTTTTAGCTTGAACATACAGTCGTTTTCCAGGTTTAGACATTCGAAGCATTTTAAAAGGGCGTTCCTGAGTAGGTGCTCCTGCATTTTTACCTACATAAACAATAAGCGTTTTTTCAGTGATGCCTGGAATCGATACATCATTTTTTGAAAATGCACTACGTACACTCGTTTTATCTACGAAATGATATCCATTGATAAATCCTTCAATATATAAGATGTCTAAAATATTTCGAGTAAGAGTTGAGTTTGGAAGAAATAAAAATTGTTTTCCTCGCACAAAACAATTCTGAATACTTGAAAGCATATTTGAAATACTATCCATTTTTATAATTTTTTTTAACGAAAAACCGACACAAAACATTACCAACTCGATTTTGTTACGCCTGGGATGAGACCTTTAGAAGCTAACTCACGGAAAGTAATTCTAGATATTTTAAATTTTTGATAAACACCTTTCCCTCTTCCTGTTAAAATGCATCGATTACGGATTTTCACTCGCGCGCTTTTTCTGGGAAGGTTTGCATTTTTTAAACTTATTTTATTACGAAAATGTAAAGGTAAACTTAAATCATGCACTATTGAATTATATAAAACTCTTTTAAGTTCAAAAGCTTTAAACATTTTGCGGCGTTTTTGATCACGAGAAACAAGATTTGCCATAAGATTTTTTTTATTTAATAAACTCTTTTTAAAACCTCGAAGATAGTTACGGTACAAAGAAACTTAACACTATTTGCGTACCTTTTATAGGATATTGCTTTGTAAACTCAGGGGTTTTTATAATTAAAGTAACATCAAAGCCTTTAACTGCATCAAAAAGTTCGTAATGGTTTTCTAGTTCAGGATATAAGAGAAAAGAATTTCCTGAAAACGTGAAAGCACTTTTGATGTATTTTGTCTTTTTTACAGAATTCACTTCAGCATTTTTGTGAAAAGTTTGTCTTTTTTCTAAAAAATGTGGGAACTGTAGCTTTAAAAACTCTTTGTTCTTTGGAAAAGCGACAAAAAAAAGTTTTTCTAAAAAATAAAACATTTTCTCATTACGTAAAGTGCCTGCGGCCCCCAAAATGTGTCCTTTTCTTAACTTAAAAGCTGCTATTGACTTTTTTGCATAGGTTTTTTTCATTTTTTGTCCTGAAAGCATTTCTAAACCAGTTAATAGAGGGAGAATTTGAGTTTTATCAACCAATGTATTTTTTGTATTTACTTGGAGAAAAACATTTTGTAATTCAGGAATTTGATGGATGTTTATAGTATTGAATTTATAAAGAAGATCTCTTTTTGCTATATTTTGGTAAAACCATTGAATGCGATTCATAAAATTATTTTTTCTGATCTAATAAATCTTAGAAAACACCAGCTGCTAAAGAAAGTACTTTCGCTTGATTACGTTTTCTTAATTCATACGTAGCTCTTCCGATTACACGAGAACCCGTTAAATTACCTTGAGCTGTTAATAACACAGCGTAATTATCACTGAAACGAATAAGGCTTCCATCTTTTCTTTTAACTCCTTTTTTTGTTTCTGTTATTAAAGCTTTATATACCCCACCTTTTTCAATTTTACTCTTTTGTTTAAAAATCAAATGTTTTACTGAAACAACGATGATATCCCCAATAGAACCAACACCATTTGATTTTTTACCTACAATTTTTAAGCATTCTACAATTTTAGCGCCTGAATTATCTGAAACCTTTAATTTAGTTCCCATTTGAATCATATATATACTATTTTTTTATTTTTTTGAAATAAAAACGGTGGGAAATGGAATTTTTTGACGAGCTAATATACTTGCTTGTTTTGCTAATTCCATAGATATGCCATCCATTTCAAATAAAATCTGTCCTGCTTGAACGCGTGTCACCCAATATTCGGGATTCCCTTTTCCTTTTCCCATACGTACTTCTAAAGGTTTTGTACTTACGGCGATATCAGGAAAAACACGTATCCATAGTTTGCCTGTACGACGCATTTTTCTTGTCATTGTACGTCGAGCAGCTTCTATAACTCGAGCTGAAAGTCGACCTGGTATTAATGTTTTTATTCCAAAAACACCAAAACAAAGCTCAGAGTGTGAAGGATTATTCTGTTTTATTCCTCCCGTTCTTCCTTTATGGAATTTACGAAATTTTGTACGTTTCGGTTGAAGCATTTTTTTTCTTTTTTTAGGAACTTTAAACAAGACTTTTCTTTTTCTTTATAGGATGCCTTTTTTAACAATAAAAGTTCTTTTAAATGAGAATTTAATTGTTTTAAACTTTCCTAAAAGCATTTAAAAGGATATGAAACATAAAATAGTTTAGAAATAAAACTATTTAAAAGAGTAAGGAAAAGGACAAAACCTTTCCTTACTCTTTTAAATAGCAACACATAAAGCAACTTTATGTGCTAAAAGAAAAAGAGGAGACGGATAAAAAATAAAAAACAGAAGAAAAAAAAGCGTAATTGCAATAA
>Ga0114964_10000437_pt1 | contig 32453 bp, 26 predicted proteins | sample C_131016_MF_Meta_FD_92638 | JGI IMG/M metagenome (GOLD analysis project Ga0114964, IMG submission 92638) | Freshwater microbial communities from Lake Croche, Canada to study carbon cycling - C_131016_MF_MetaG | ecosystem: Environmental > Aquatic > Freshwater > Lake | place: Lake Croche, Canada...
ATTGAGCGCATCGTTTTTATAATAGAATTCGATGATCGAGCGCGGCAGTTGCGTGCCCTCCTCGATGCCCAGACGGGTCGAGAGCGAGCCGGCCGCAACATTGCGCACCACCACTTCCAGCGGCATGATTTCGACCTCGCGGATCAACTGCTCGCGCATGTTGAGCCGTTTGATGAAATGCGTCGGAACCCCGATTTCGTTGAGATTCGTGAAGACATATTCCGAAATGCGGTTGTTCAGCACGCCTTTGCCGTCAATCACCTCATGCTTTTTGGCATTGAAGGCGGTGGCATCATCCTTGAAGTGCTGGATCAGAGTTCCCGGTTCAGGGCCTTCATAAAGGACCTTGGCCTTACCCTCATATATCCGACGGCGACGAGTCATCAGCGTGTACCGTATGTTTGGTGGTCTCGGGGTGTCGGTTGCCTGTCCCTCTCGCAACACGAGGGCGGAACGGACAACCGTTCGGATGCTCAACCCTTACAAGATCCAGTTGGAACGACTCACAGCAGGATCCTGATACGATAAGCCCTTTGTTCCTAACCGATCCTGACCCCAAGCACAACTTGCATCACGCGGTATCCCCTGTTGTGCGGATTTAGGGCAATCGGGACTTGCCGCGTGGCCTCTCCTGCCGTTAGGCTGGTACCAATCAACCCGCCGGATCCGGAGCGGGTATTCGGGCAGGACACAGCACACACCAAGGAGCCATGATGAGCGCACAAGCAACTGTTGGCGGTTTATCGCACCGTCTTGCCACACGATCACGCGAGTCCGGATCGGCCCTGCTCACCGCATGGACAGGCATTCCCGATGCACTGCTGGCCGGTGTGCTGGCGCGCGAGGATTTCGATTGTGTCACGCTCGATATGCAGCACGGCGCACATGACATCGCCTCGATCGTGCCGTCGATTGCCCAGGTGGCGCTGGCCGGCAAGCCGTCGATTGTGCGGATTCCGGTCGGCCGGTTTGAAACCGCCTCGCGTGCGCTCGATCTGGGTGCGGCGGGTATTATTGCGCCGATGATCAATTCGGGCGCGGATGCGAGAGCCTTTGCGTCCTTCACCAAATTCCCGCCGATCGGCGAACGCAGCTGGGGCCCGGCGGTCACGCTCGGCCTGACCGGACAGACCGGCGGCGATTATCTGCATCAGGCCAACACGATGCATGTGTCGATTGCCATGGTGGAAACCCGCGAGGCTTTGGCCGCCCTTGATGATATTCTCGGTACCGATGGCATTGACGGTGTGCTGGTCGGCCCGTCCGATCTGTCGATTGCTTTGTCGAATGGCGGGCATGTCGACCCCACCAATAAAGAGGTATTTGGCGCGCTCGACCATGTGCTGGCCCGCTGTCGCGCCCATAAAAAAGCCGCAACGGTGTTTGCCACCACCTCGGCCATGTCGGCCAAACTGGCACGTGACGGCTTCGATATGATCGCGCTCGGCACCGATATGATGCAGTTGCGGGCGGGCATCAAAGCCACGCTGGACGGCCATAAAAACGGCTAGGCAGGACGATCAGGATTCCTGGGCCTGTTTCAGCGCATCGGCAAGCCGCATCTGGGCCGAACCGGGTTTCAGCGGCTTTTGCTGGCTTTCATGCGGCACCCAGCCCGAAAACCAGATGATCTCGAAACTGGCCCTGATCCGGCCGTCGGGATCGCCGAACTTCTCCCTATAAAGCTCGGAGGCGCGCAACAGCGTCGCTTTGCCCATCGGCTTGCGTTGGCGCGCCAACAACGGATTGGTCGCGCCCATCGCCCGCAAATCGGCAATCAGGCCGAAAATATCCTTGTAGCGCACCGTCACCTGATCGCTGTCGGTGACAGGGAGCGCGAAACCGGCGCGTTGCAGCAGCCCGCCCATATCCCTGAGATCGACAAAGGGAGCGACACGCGGCGACAGGCCGCCCTCGCAGTCGATTTCGGCCGCGGCCAAGACTTGACGCAACTCCGTCAGGGTCTCGCCGCCCAATACACAACCGACCAGCAAACCATCGGGCCGCAGCACCCGCCGCACCTGCACCAGCGCCCCGGGCAGATCATCGACAATCTGCAAAGCGAGCAGCGACGAGACCAGATCGAATGTCTGCCCGCCGAACGGCACCAGACCGCCATCGACAATCAGGCTCTGCCAGGGGGCAAAGTCCATGACATCGGGAACAAGCGAAGCCCTCACCACCTGATCGATACGATCGGAGGTGGCCAGCACTTCCGCGCCATGCGGGCCGCAACTGGCCCAATCAAGCGCGCGGGGAAAGCGTTTGGTCAGCACCGCCAGACGGTCGACCAGATCATCGGCGACCCGTGCCAGCAAAAAATCGGCAGGCCCCTGCCGTATCGCCCGTTGCAAACGCAAACGAATGGCTTTTTGATCGAACAAAGCAGGCGCGGATGGGGTGTAAGGCGTGTCGGTCATCTTGTGCTTATCGACCGGTTGAAGGATCAGGTCAAAACTTTTGTTCATTCCGCAATCCCATGACAGGGAGAGGATCATGATCGACACGGCTCCGCCTGAAGGACTGGCCGGAAATCAGCAGCCACCGCCATCCCTGCTGGTGCGCTGGATGGCGCAACTGCTCGATGTGCTTTATCCGCCGACCTGCCTGTCCTGCAGCGTGGCGACCATCGAGCATGACGGGCTGTGCGCAGCCTGCTGGCGGCAGATGGCATTTATCAGCGCACCGGTCTGCGACAGGCTCGGCCTTCCCTTGCCGTTCCAGTCGGATGGACCGGCTCTGTCACTGGCGGCGATCAGCCAGCCACCGGTGTTCGAGAAAGCCCGCGCTGTCGCGCTTTATGACGGGGTGGCACGCGAACTGGTCCATCGGCTCAAATATGGCGACCAGCTGCAACTCGCCCGCCCGATGGCCCGCTGGATGAGCCGGAGCGGACAGGCGCTGATCGGAGATTGCGATGTGATCGTGCCGGTGCCGATGCACGGCTTGCGGCTGTTGCAACGCCGTTTCAACCAGGCCGCCACACTGGCGGGCGAAGTGGCACGGCTCAGCGGAAAACCCTTGCTGGCCCATGCGTTGCGCCGCATCAAGCGCACCAGACCACAACCGGGCCTGAGCCGCAGCCAAAGGGCCGACAACCTGCAAGGCGCCTTCAAGGCCGATGGCCGCGAGGCCTTCAGGCTGGCGGGCCAGCGCGTGCTGCTGATAGACGATGTGCTGACCTCGGGTGCCACCGCCAATGTCTGCGCCCGCGCTCTGTTACGCTGCGGTGCAAAAAAAGTAGACCTGCTGTGTTTTGCCTGCGTGGCAATTGACCAGCAAACCGACTATATAACTGCCTGACAATCGGCTTTCCCTGTTGCTTGACGGAGCATCGACATGACCCAAGTCACCATCTACACCAAATCCTGGTGCCCCTATTGTCAGGCGGCAAAAGCTCTTTTGAATCAAAAAGATGTGCCTTTCCAGGAAATCGACGTCACGGCCGATCCCGAAGGAGAGCAGGCGATGATCACCCGCGCCAACGGCCGGCGTACCGTGCCGCAGATTTTCATCAACGAGCACCATGTCGGCGGTTGTGACGATTTGCATGCGCTCGAAGATGCAGGCAAACTCGACGCTTTACTGGCGGAATGAGATCACGATCATGACAAAAGCCCCCTTCCTCGCGGCCTGCATCCAGATGCGTTCGGGCACCGACCCGCTGGCCAATACCGATTTTGCGGTCAAAACCATCCGCGAAGCGGCCGCCAACGGGGCTGTCTATGTCCAGACACCGGAAATGTCGAACGCGGTCAACCGCAGCCGCGACGGGTTGCGCAGCACGCTGGTAACCGAGGAGCGCGACGGCATGCTGGCGGCTCTGCGCGATCTGGCGCGCGAGAAGCAGTTGCATATCCATATCGGCTCGCTGGCCATCGAAGTCGGCGACAAGGTCGCCAACCGCGCCTATATGCTCGGGCCCGACGGCGACATTGCCGCCCGTTACGACAAGGTGCATCTGTATGATGTCGACCTGCCCAATGGCGAAAGCTGGCGGGAATCGCGCACCTATACGGCGGGCAGCGAGGCTCTGGCCGTTGATTTGCCATGGGGCCGGCTCGGGGTGTCGATCTGCTACGATATCCGCTTCTCGCATCTCTACCGCCAACTGGCAGAAGCAGGCTGCGATTTCCTCTCCGCACCGGCCTGCTTCACCAAACAGACCGGCGAAGCGCATTGGGTGGTGCTGCATCGGGCGCGCGCCATAGAAAACGGTGCGTTTTTCATGTCTGCCGCCCAGGCGGGCCACCACGAGGACGGCCGCGACACCTTCGGCCATTCGATCATCGTCGATCCGTGGGGCCGTGTGCTGGCCGAAGCCGAGGCCGAACCCGGCTATATCATGGCCAGCATCGATCCTGCTCTGGTCGCCGATGCCCGCGCCCGTATTCCGACGCTGGTCCATGCCCGCAATGTGCCGGTGCATGTGGTGGAACGGGGCTGAGGCCGCACCTCACACCCGTTTGGCGACCAGCATGTAATTGACCGACATGTCGCGTGACAGCGACCAGGCATCCCGCAAGGGGTTATAGACCACGCCGCTGTCATCGAACGCCTCGAAACCGCTATCGGCCAAAGCCTGGTCCAACTCGTCCGGCGTGACGAATTTATCCCATTGATGGGTGCCGCGCGGCAGCCAGCCCAGCACATATTCCGCCCCGACAATCGCCAGGGCAAAGGCTTTCATGGTGCGGTTGAGGGTGGCGAGAAACAGCAATCCCCCCGGTTTGACCACCTGACAGCAGCTGGCGATAAACAAATCGACATCGGCGACATGCTCGACCACTTCCATGGCCAGCACCACATCGAATTGCTCGCCGGCCGCCGCCAGTTCCTCGACCGTGCGCGGTTGATAGGCAATCTCCAGCCCGCTTTGTTCGGCATGAAGCGAAGCCACAGTAATATTGGTGGTGGCCGGATCGATTCCGGTCACATGCGCACCCAGCCGAGCCAGCGGCTCGCACAACAGCCCGCCGCCGCAACCGACATCGAGCACCGACAGGCCGTCAAGCATGGACGGACCCGCGTCAAGGCCGAAATGCAGGCCGAGCTGGTCGCGGATATAGGCGATGCGCACCGGATTGAACTTGTGCAGGGTCCGCATCGGCCCCGTCGCATCCCACCATGTCTTGGCCATCCGGTCGAAACGGGCCACCTCTGCGGCATCGATCGTGCCTTGGGAAGGCGGGGCGGAATGATGTGCAGTCGTCATAATCTGGTCCTCTTGTCCGAACTCTTTATAACCTGCTTGTTGACAGCAGGCGATGGTGCCGCCATGAGAGATCGCCTATTTTTTCGCAAGACAGGCATATTTCGGTGACTCGCGCGTGACGGAGCACAGATCTCTTGCTAGAGAGAGGCCTGAATTTGCGACCCACGCTCAAGATCAGGGATGAAAAGGCGCGCATGGCACGTCTCGTGATGAAATTCGGCGGCACATCCGTCGGGGATATGGACCGGATCCGCAATGTTGCACGGCATGTGCAGCGCGAGGTCAATGCCGGCTATGAGGTTGCGGTTGTGGTTTCAGCCATGGCAGGCAAGACCAACGAGCTGGTCGGATGGGTCAAAGACGGCTCGAAACTCTATGATCCGCGTGAATATGACGCGGTTGTGGCATCGGGAGAACAGGTCACATCCGGGCTTCTGGCGATTGTCCTGCAGGACATGGGCATTCCGGCCCGTTCCTGGCAGGGCTGGCAGATCCCGATCGAGACCTCCGACGCCCATGGCTCGGCCCGCGTCACGGCGGTCGACGGCACGCGGCTGCTCGAGGGCTTCAACACCCATCACGAAGTGGCGGTGATTGCCGGTTTCCAGGGCATCCATACCCCGACAGGCCGGCTGACCACGCTGGGCCGTGGCGGATCGGACACCAGCGCAGTGGCGGTGGCCGCAGCCATCGGCGCGGAGCGCTGCGACATCTACACGGATGTGGACGGGGTTTATACCACCGATCCGCGCATTGTCTCCAAAGCCCGCCGCCTGGAACGGGTCGCCTTTGAAGAAATGCTGGAAATGGCCTCGATGGGGGCCAAGGTTTTGCAAGTACGCTCTGTCGAATTGGCAATGGTTCATCGGGTGCCGACCTATGTCCGCTCCTCTTTCGATGATCCGGCCAATCCGGGTTTGGGCACTCTCATCTGCGACGAGGAGGATATCGTGGAACAACAGATCATCACGGGCATCGCCTATTCCAAAGACGAGGCCCAGATCACCCTGCGACGTGTGGCCGACAAGCCGGGCGTTGCGGCAGCGATTTTCATGCCGCTGGCCGAGGCCAATATCAATGTCGATATGATCATCCAGGTCGTGTCGGACAATTCGACGGCCACCGACATCACCTTCACCGTTCCGGCCGCCGAATACGAGCGCGCCCGCTCCCTGCTCGAAACGGCCAAGACGGAAATCGGCTTCGACCGTCTGGAAGGCGCCACCGATGTGGTGAAAGTATCGGCGATCGGCATCGGCATGCGCTCGCATGCGGGCGTTGCCGCCAAAGCGTTCAAGGCACTGGCCGAAAAAGGCATCAACATCCGCGCCATCACCACCTCGGAAATCAAATTCTCCGTGCTGATCGATGAGGCCTATACCGAACTGGCCGTGCGCACCCTGCATGCGCTGTACGGGCTGGATCACGCGGCCTGATGGCGTCAGGCCGCTTGGCCTGTTTTGCCTTTTTGCCTCAGGCTCGCTAAAGCGGGTTATACGTTGACCTTGCGGCGATTCGCGCAAGTGGATCGTCACTTCAGGAGCGAAATGCTCCATTTTAAGGATTGTTGGTGATGCGAGGCGCACTCGGCGGTCCACGCATATTGCTCCGGCGGCTCCGCGAAGTGATGGCGGAACCCGTCAACGCGCAGGAACGCCTTGATAAAATCGTGACATTGATCGCCGGCAACATGGTTGCCGAAGTGTGCTCGTTCTATGTCATGCGCGCCGACAGCACGCTAGAACTCTATGCCACCGAAGGTCTGGCCCGCGAAGCGGTCCATAAGACCACGATGCGTGCCGGCGAGGGTCTTGTTGGCCTGATTGCCCAGCGGGCGGAACCGCTCAATCTCACCCATGCCCAGACCCATCCGTCCTTCTCCTACAAGCCGGAGACGGGCGAAGAGATCTACCAGTCCTTCCTCGGTGTGCCCGTGCTGCGGCAGGGGGTCACACTGGGCGTACTGGTGGTGCAGAACAAATCCTCCCGCCTTTATATCGAGGAGGAAATCGAGGCCCTTCAAACCACCGCCATGGTGCTGGCCGAAATCATCGCCTCGGTTGAATTGCAGGCCCTCGCCCCACCGGGCACCGATATTGCGGTCAGACGGCCGCTTGCGCTGGAAGGCCAGGCCCTGGCCGATGGTGTCGGCCTCGGGCATGTCGTACTGCACCAGCCGCGTATTGTGGTCAAAAACCTGATCGCCGACGATCCCGTCAAGGAAAAGGAACGGCTGGAAAAAGCGCTGGCGGCCTTGCGCGAGTCGCTCGATGCCATTCTGGAACGTGGCGATCTGGCCCATGGCGGCGAGCACCGCGATGTGCTGGAAACCTTCCGCATGTTCGCCTCCGACCGTGGCTGGGCCAGACGGCTGACCGAAGCCGTGATGTCCGGTTTGACGGCGGAAGCGGCAGTCGAGCGCGTGCAATCGGACAACCGCGCCCGCATGGTCCGCCAGACCGACCCCTATCTGCGCGAGCGTTTGCACGACCTCGATGAATTGGCCGACCGCCTGCTCAACCTGTTGAGCGGACGTCCGATGACCCGCACTGCAGGGGATCTGCCCGACAATGCCATTCTGGTGGCCCGTTCGATGGGGCCTGCGGCTCTGCTCGATTACGACCGCTCGCGCCTGCGCGGGCTGGTGCTCGAGGAAGGCGGCCCGCAAAGCCATATCGCCATTGTTGCGCGGGCTTTGGGAATTCCTGCGGTCAGCATGATCAACAATGCCACCGGCCTTGTTGAATCGGGTGACGGCATAGTGGTGGATGGCGCCACGGGACTGGTCCATGTCCGCCCGCCGGCCGACATCGAACATGCCTATCAGGAAAAAGCCCGATTGCGGGCGACGCGCCAGGCCCAATACCGCAGTCTGCGCGATGTCAAACCCGTGACCAAAGACGGCATCGACATTTCGCTGCAGCTCAATGCCGGTCTTTTGTTCGATCTGCCCAACCTTGCTGAAACCGGCGCGCAGGGCATCGGCCTGTTCCGCACCGAGCTGCAATTCATGGTGGCCGACCGGCTGCCGACGCTCGGCGAGCAGACCGCCCTCTACCGGTCGGTGTTCGAAAGCGCGGGCGATCTGCCTGTCACCTTCCGCACGCTCGATATCGGCGGCGATAAAATTCTGCCCTACATGGCCAAAGTGGAAGAAGAAAACCCGGCTTTGGGCTGGCGCGCCATCCGGATCGGGCTGGACCGGCCGGGCCTTTTGCGCGCCCAGATCCGCGCCCTGCTGCGGGCGGCCGAGGATCGCGACCTGAAAATCATGTTCCCGATGATTGCCACGATTGACGAGTTCGAACGCGCCAAGGCTATTGTTGGCCGCGAACAGGCCCATCTGGCGCGGTTCGGGCATCCGGCCCCGCGCTCGGTCCAGCTCGGGGTGATGGTCGAGGTGCCCTCATTGTTGTTTGTCATCGACGAGATTGCCGCACGCGCCGATTTCATGTCGGTCGGATCCAACGACCTGATGCAGTTCCTGTTTGCGGCCGACCGCGACAACCAGCAACTCGCCGGACGGTTCGACAGCTGCAATCCGGCCTGTCTGCGCGCCTTGAAACTGGTGGCAGATGCCGGGGCCAAAGCCGGTATTCCTGTCACCTTATGCGGCGAGCTGGCAGGCCGCCCTGTCGATGCCATGGTGCTGCTGGCGCTTGGCTATCGCGGCCTGTCGATGTCGCCTTTGTCGATCGGCCCGATCAAGGCGATGATCCTCGACCTTGAACTCGGGCCCGTGCGTGACACTATCGAGACCCTGTTGCGCAACAATCCCGAAGCGGCCAGCCTGCGCGAGGATATTCTCGGCATGGCGCGTGATATGGGGCTGGTCTAGCGAGACAGAACACTCCGCGACTCCCGCCTTTGCCCTTCTGTGCTTTATGACCCTGACGGATCTGCCATGTCGCTGCCCAGCAATAAACTCGAGGCCATTCTCAGCCGCTACGAGACCATCGTAGAGCGGCTCTCCTCCGAGATGGAATCGGACACGATCATCGCCCTTTCGCGCGAGCGGGCCGAGCTGGAACCGCTTGTGGTGGCCATTCATGCCTGGCAGGCGGCCGTTCGCGAAGTGACTGACCTGACAGGTTTGATCAATGAATCGGGCACCGATCCCGAATTGCATCAAATGGCCGAGGATGAAATTGCCGCGGCGCGGCTCGATTGCGAGGCCAAGGAACACGCGATCCGCGTTCTGCTGCTGCCCAAGGATGCCGCCGACGAACGCGGCGTGGTGCTGGAAGTCCGGGCCGGAACCGGTGGCGATGAAGCGGCTTTATTTGCCGGTGCGCTGTTCCGCATGTATCAGCGTTACGCCGACCTGCACCGCTGGAAAGTGGAAATACTCTCGGAAAGCGAGGGAACAGTTGGCGGTTATAAGGAAATTATCGCGGAGATTCACGGAAAAGGCGCGTTTGCCCGTCTGAAATTCGAAAGCGGCGTGCATCGGGTCCAACGGGTGCCTGACACCGAAACCAGCGGCAGAATCCACACCTCGGCCGCGACGGTCGCGGTGCTGCCACTCGCCGAAGCGGTCGATGTGACCATCGACGACAAGGATCTGGTCATTGAAACCATGCGGGCAGGCGGGGCGGGCGGTCAGCATGTCAACAAGACCGAAAGCGCGATCCGCATCACCCATACGCCAACCGGCTTGGCCGTGATGATGCAGGAAGAACGCTCGCAGCATCGCAACAAGGCCAAAGCCATGGATCTGTTGCGCAGCCGTATTTTCGATCTCGAACGCCAGAAGCTCGATCAGGCCCGTTCCGAACACCGCAAGAGCCAGGTCGGATCGGGTGACCGGTCCGAGCGGATCCGCACCTATAATTTTCCGCAAGGCCGCATCACCGACCACCGCATCAATCTGACGCTGTATAAACTGCCGCAAATCATCGCCGGTGAAGGGCTGGATGAATTGTTTGACGCCCTGATTACTGAATATCAGGCCGGATTACTGGCCGAGGAGACCGGACAATGAGTGCACTGATCCTTCCCCCCGATATCACCCGCGTCACATCCCTCAAAACCGTGGGCGAGGTATTGCGTGCCAGCGGCATCGAAACCGCCCAACGCGATGCACGTCTTTTGATGCTGGCTGCCGCTGGGATTGTCCATGCCGATCTGCTGCGCGAACCGCGCCTGCCCTTGGGCGAGGAAGCCGCCGAACGGTTGAGCGGCTGGATCAGCCAACGCCTCGAACGGGTCCCTGTCGCCCGTATTCTGGGCGAATGGGAATTCTGGAGCCTGCCCTTCACTCTGGCGCCCGAAACGCTGGTGCCGCGCCCCGACAGCGAGACCGTGGTGGCAGCCGCCCTGATCAATCTCGGAGACCGCAGACACCAGAGCGAGGGCTTGCGCGTGCTGGATCTGGGCACAGGAACAGGCTGCCTTCTGATCGCCTTGCTGCATGAGCTGCCCGGCGCGACCGGATTGGGGGTCGATCTGTCCGACGAGGCGTTGGCTGTGGCCGCCATCAATGCCCGCCGCAACCATATCGGCGAGCGCGCACAATTCCAGCGCTCGGACTGGCACCACCATATCGATGGACCGTTCGATCTGATTGTCTCCAACCCGCCATATATTGCCGATCCGGTGATCGATACGCTGGAACCGGAAGTGCGCCTGCACGATCCGCGGCTGGCGCTGTCAGGAGGCCGCGACGGGCTGGATGCCTATCGCATACTGATGCAGGGCCTGCCCAAACTGCTGGCCCCCGATGGGGTGGCGGTGCTTGAAATCGGCTCTGATCAATCCGAAACAGTCGCCAAACTGGCCAGAGACAGCGGATTTTCGCTCGAAGGGCCCTATGCCGATTTCGGGGCCCGCCCGCGCGCTTACGCGCTTCGTTTGAAATCTTGAGGATTATTTTCGGATTTTTGGCAGTTTAAACATATTTTCCTTTGTCTTCGCGCTCGTCTTGGGTCATACTGTGCTTCGTCGGAGTCGATGGATTGCTGGTGAGCATTGAGCCACCATCTCCAGTGTCGTATCCTCGTTCACCATTTAACATCCGATGTTGAGCTAGATACGGTCCCGACTTGCGCACCTTGATTCTCGATAGGGTCTGATGCGCTGACAAACGAACACAGTTGAATATCTCTGTTTTTGAATGTCTCTGTTTTCCGGCGTGGAAAGCCCCTTGGTGTTTCGGGAATTTTCCGCTTCAAAAACGTGACACTGCGAGCGTTGATTTCGCAGCACCGCCATTCGAAGCAAGATGGCCGGTGACATTGCTAAGGGCAACACATTGGAGACAGACTTTTCGTCGATTACCGGATTGATCCAGTCAGGCATTCAAAATGCCCGGATTGCCATCATCCATTCATATCATAGCCATTAAGGACCGTTGATGAGACCTAATCATCAGAACAAGCGCATGCGTGGCCGTAGCCGGGGTGGAAGTGGTGGCAACGGAGGCGGCGGAGGCAAGGGACCGAATCCGTTAACCCGCAGCTACGAATCCAACGGACCCGATGTGAAAATCCGCGGTACCGCGCAGAATATTGCGGAGAAATACCTGCAAATGGGCCGCGATGCCCAGGCCACCGGCGATTATGTAGCGGCTGAAAACTATTTCCAGCACGGCGAACACTATTTGCGCATCATTGCCACCGCGCATGAGGCCATGCGTCTGGCCAATCCGCAATTCAGACCCTACGAGCCGCAGGACGGCGAGGACGGGGACGAAGACGAGGACGGCGCTCCCTTTGCACCGGGCACGCCGCAGCCGGAAATCCGCTACACCAATGCGCCGCAGACCGACGCCGAGCAGCCCGATTTCCAGCCCCAGCCCCGCGAATACCGCGAACGGCCGCAGCAGGAACGCAGCCCGCGGTTCGAGCCGCGCCAGGACCGCAGAGATGACCGGCGCGATGATCGCCGCCGCGACCACGCACCTCGTGACAGCCAGGCCCGGGACAGCCAGCCTAGAGACAGCCAGCCGCGCGAGCAGCGCAGCGATGCCCCGCACGATCAGGGCACACCGCGTGATTATGCGCCTCGTGACTATGCGCCACGCGAACAGGCACCCAAAGAATCAGCCCCGCGCGAGTATCAGCCCCGCGAAGGCGGACGGTTTGACCGCCGCGAACGGTTCGAGCAGCGGCGCGGCCCGTCAGCCGAGCGTGGTCCGGCTTCTGCCGAGCCCGAGGCACAGGCTGGTCTGCCGGCTTTCATTACGGCCCCTGTGCGTCCTGTCTCCGATGAGCAACCGGTGATCACGCCCCAGACCACCGCACCTTTGTTTGACACTGCGGCGGGAACGACCGAGTTTCCGGTCAATGAGCGGCGCGGTCGCGGACGGCCACGCAAAGTGGTGCCTGCTGCCACACTGATTGATGAAGCCGGCGAGTAACCGGCTTCTCTTCCAAGACAAACACCGTCAGGAGGGCTTTGGCCCTCCTTTTTTTGTGCCTTTTTCCGGGCAAACACAGGGAGAATGGATGATGGATCTGACAAAACTGATATCCGGTATTGCCGCGGTGGCCCCGACCGTGGCCCTGGCGCTGGGGGGACCGGTGGCCGGCCTCGCCGTCACCGCCCTGTCGCAAGCCCTGACGGGCAAGCAGGACACGACAGCCGACCAGTTGAGCCTGTTGCTGGCCAAACCGAATGCCGACCAGATCACCAAGCTCAAAGAGGCCGAACAGGTTTTCAACCAGACCATGAAGCAGCTGGATATCAACATTATCCAGATCGCGGCCAATGATTTGGCCAGCGCACGCCAGCGTGAAGTCACCACCGGCGATCACCTTACCCCGCGGCTGTTGGCCGTGCTGGTCTCCGTCCGCTTTTTCGGAATTCTGGGCTGGATGCTTGACAACGCAATTCCCGCCTCGGGCAAGGAGGCCCTGCTGGTCATGCTCGGCGCCCTCGGCACGGGATGGACGGCTGTCCTGTCCTATTATTTCGGCTCTTCTGCCGGATCGTTCGACAAGAACGCCATGTTGCAGCACATCATCAAAACCCGATAGACGGCGAGGGAATTCACGATGGATGATCTGGTTTCAGGCCACGAACCTGTCTGGCTGCGGCAAGCCCGCGACTTGCTCGGCACGCAGGAAAGCCCGGGCGCCGCCAACAACACCACCATTCTGGATTGGGCCAGACAGGAGGGGGGTTGGATCGAACGCTTCTACACCGAAGATGCCATCCCCTGGTGCGGGCTGTTTGTCAGCCATTGCCTGTTGCATGCGGGATATGACGGCCCGAAAAATCCGCTCTCCGCTCTGGCCTGGGCCGATTGGGGCGAACCCGTGCCGATGGCAGAACGCGAGGCGGGATGCGTACTGGTCTTTACCCGCAAGGGCGGCGGCCATGTCGGGTTCTATGTCGGCGAGGATGCGGATGGAACAGCCCTGCATGTGCTGGGCGGCAACCAGTCCGATGCGGTGACCATTACCCGCATCGGCACAGACCGGCTGCATGCGGTGCGCTGGCCCTCAGGCCTTGCGCGGCGCAAATCCGGTTTTCTCACACCACGTCTGACAGCCGGACTATCGGGCAACGAGGCCTAAAACAACAAAAGTTTTCGCTTTTTGCCTCTTTTGTTCCTGAAAACCAGTTCCTATCTAGACTGTAAGGGGGGTCGCCATATCGGGGCCCTCCAATTCAGGGAGCCTTGTTCCGTGTCCGAGGAACGGAGCAGGCGGCCAAAGGAGACAGACATGAATTTCGAAAAATATACCGACCGTTCCAAAGGGTTCATCCAGGCCGCGCAAACCATTGCGATGCGCGAAGGCCACCCGCAACTCACCCCCGAACATGTGCTCAAAGCCCTGCTTGATGACAGCGAGGGCATGGCGGCAGGCTTGATCCGCAATGCCGGCGGCGACCCCAAAGCCGCTCTGGCCCATGTCGATGCCCTGATTGCCAAATTGCCGCGTGTGAGCGGCTCTGCCGCGGCGCAATCGCAACCGACGCGCGATCTGATCCGCCTGTTCGACAGTGCGGAACGGCTGGCCCAAGAGGCCAATGACCAATTCGTCACCGCCGAACGCTTGCTTCTGGCGATTGCGACTGACACCGGCATGGAAGCCGGACAGGCTCTGGCCAAAGCCGGCGTGACCCGCAAGGGGCTGGATCAGGCGATCAGCGATTTGCGCAAAGGCCGCACCGCCGACAGCGCCAATGCGGAAGGCGCCTATGATGCCTTGAAAAAATATGCGCGGGATTTGACCCAGGCCGCGCGGGACGGCAAGCTTGATCCGGTCATCGGCCGCGACGAGGAAATCCGCCGCGCCATCCAGGTGCTGTCCCGCCGCACCAAAAACAACCCCGTGCTGATCGGCGAGCCGGGCGTCGGCAAAACCGCCATCGCCGAAGGGTTGGCCTTGCGCATCGTCAATGGCGATGTGCCCGAAAGCCTCAAGAACAAGCAGCTGTTGTCGCTCGATATGGGCTCGCTGATCGCGGGCGCCAAATATCGCGGGGAATTCGAGGAACGGCTGAAAGCCGTCCTGTCGGAAGTCACCGCGGCGGCAGGCGAGATCATCCTGTTCATCGACGAGATGCACACGCTGGTGGGCGCGGGCAAGGGCGAAGGGGCGATGGATGCCTCCAACCTGCTCAAACCCGCTCTGGCGCGCGGCGAATTGCACTGTATCGGCGCGACCACGCTGGATGAATACCGCAAGCATGTCGAAAAGGATGCGGCGCTGGCCCGGCGCTTCCAGCCGGTCTTTGTCTCGGAACCGACCGTAGAAGACACCATCTCGATCCTGCGCGGGTTGAAGGAGAAATACGAGCTCCATCACGGCGTGCGGATCACCGACAGCGCGATTGTCGCGGCTGCAACCCTGTCGAACCGCTACATTACCGACCGCTTCCTGCCCGACAAAGCCATCGACCTGATCGACGAGGCCTCCTCGCGCCTCAGGATGCAGGTCGATTCCAAGCCCGAGGAGCTCGACGAACTCGACCGGCGCATCATGCAGTTGCGCATCGAACAGGAAGCCTTGCGCAAGGAAGAGGATGCTGCCTCGAAAGACCGGCTGGCCCGTCTCGAAAAGGAATTGTCCGACCTCGAGGATCGCTCGAACCTGCTGACCGCACGCTGGAAGGCCGAAAAGGACAAGCTCGGCAGCGTCCAGAAAATCAAGGAACAGCTGGAACAGGCCCGCAACGATCTCGCCAATGCCCAGCGCAAGGGCGAGTATCAGAAGGCGGGAGAACTGGCCTACGGGCTGATCCCCGATCTCGAAAAGCGGCTGATTGCCATCGAGGGCGAAGAGGCCAAAGGCACCGCGCTGGTGGATGAGGCCGTGGGTGCCAATGACATCGCGCAAGTGGTGTCACGCTGGACCGGTGTGCCGGTCGAACGGATGCTGGCGGGCGAGAAAGAAAAGCTCCTGATGATGGAGGCCAAGCTCGGTGAACGGGTTGTCGGCCAGATCGAGGCCGTCCATGCGGTTGCCACCGCGGTGCGCCGCGCAAGAGCAGGCCTGCAGGATCCCCATCGCCCGATCGGCTCGTTCATGTTCCTCGGACCGACCGGCGTCGGAAAAACCGAACTGACCAAAGCCCTGGCCGGCTTCATGTTCGATGACGAAAGCGCTTTGCTGCGCATCGACATGTCGGAATATATGGAAAAGCACTCGGTCGCCCGTCTGATCGGCGCGCCTCCCGGCTATGTCGGCTACGAGGAAGGCGGCGCATTGACCGAAGCCGTCAGACGGCGGCCCTATCAGGTCGTGCTGTTTGACGAAATCGAAAAGGCCCATCCCGATGTCTTCAACATCCTGTTGCAGGTGCTCGATGATGGCCGCCTGACCGACGGCCAGGGCCGCACGGTCGATTTCCGCAACACGCTGATCATCATGACCTCGAATCTCGGTTCGGAATATCTGGTCAACCAGCCCGAAGGCGAGGACAGCGAGGCGGTGCGCGACGATGTGATGGGCCTTGTCAAAACCCATTTCCGGCCCGAATTCCTCAACCGTGTCGACGAGATCATCCTGTTCCATCGGTTGCAGCGCAATGAGATGGGCGCAATTGTCGACATCCAGATGGAGCGGCTGGCCAAATTGCTGGACGAACGCAAGATCGTGCTCGATCTGGCTCCCGATGCCCGCGAATGGCTGGCCGAACGCGGCTACGAGCCCGCTTACGGGGCACGCCCCCTCAAACGGGTGATCCAGAAGCACCTGCAGGACACGCTGGCCGAATTGATTCTGTCGGGCGCGATCAAGGACGGCGAGCATGTGGCCGTCACCGCCGGACCCCTGGGCCTGATCATAGGCGGTCATGCCAGCGAACCGAACCGGCCGGTCAAAGCGCTGCTGAACTAAACAAAACCGGCGGCACGGGCCCTGCCTGTGCCGCCTTTCGCCTGCAACCGAACGTCTCTATTGCATTGCACCAAGATCCGCCGCTACAGTCTGCGCCGCTGATCCTGTGTCCAGAATGCAAAGAGTCCCCGATGCTTCCTGATATGCGTGACGAGGCCCAATTGCGTGCGGCGTTTCGCTGGGCGATCCCGCAGCATTACAATATCGGTGTCGATGTCTGCGACCGCTGGGCCATGGTGGAGACGGATCGGCCCGCGATTTTCGAAGTTGCCCCTTCCGGTGCGGTCAAGACCGCCACTTTCGGCCAGATCCGCGATGCGTCAAACCAACTCGCCAATGCCCTGACGGCCCTCGGCATCACCCGCGGGGACCGCGTCGCCATTTTGCTGCCGCAAGCCATCGAGGTCGCGCAAACCCATGTGGCGGTTTACAAACTGGGGGCGATTGCCCTGCCGCTCGCTGCCCTGTTCGGGGTCGATGCGCTGGCCTACCGGCTGGAGGATGCCGGCGCGCGGGTGCTGGTCACCAATGCGGCGGGTCTCGAAAAAGTCCGCAAAATCCCCGCTTTGCCCGCATGGCTCGAATTGATCCTGTCGATCGACGGGGCCGACGGCGATGTGCTCGATTATCACAGCACGCTGGCGGGACAATCGACCCGTTTCACACCTGTCGACACGCTGGCCGATGACCCGGCCATGATGATCTACACGTCGGGCACCACCGGCCATCCCAAAGGCGCCTTGCATGCCCATCGGGTTTTGCTCGGCCATTTGCCGGGCGTGCAGCTTCCGCATGATTTCTTTCCGCAAGCAGGCGACCGGATGTGGACGCCTGCGGATTGGGCATGGGCCGGGGGCTTGCTGAACGGCCTGTTGCCCAGCATGCATTTCGGCGTGCCGACCATTGCCCGCAAATTCGACAAATTCGACCCCGAAGAAGCCTTTTCCCTAATGGAACGGATGCAGGTGCGCAATACATTCGTTCCGCCGACCGCACTTCGGATGTTGCGGGCGGTCAAAAATCCGCGCCAGCGTTTCAAACTGTCACTGCGCACCGTGGCATCGGGCGGCGAGGCCTTGGGGGCGGAAACCTTTGTCTGGGGGCAGGAACAGCTCGGGTTGACCATTAACGAATTCTACGGCCAGACCGAATGCAATCTGGTGCTCGGCTCCTCGGCCGCACTCGGCATGGTCAAAGCGGGGCTGATCGGCAAACCGATCCCCGGCCATCAGGTCGCGATCATCCGCGCCGACGGCACGCGCTGCGAAGTCGGCGAATTGGGCCAGATTGCCGTCAAACGGCCCGACCCCGTGATGTTTTTATCCTATTGGAACAAGCCGGAAGCTACCGCCGACAAATTTATCGGCGACTGGATGACCACAGGCGACCAGGGCGAGGTTGATTCCGACGGCTTCATCCGCTTTATCGGGCGCGATGACGATGTGATTACCTCGGCAGGTTACCGGATCGGCCCGACCGAAATCGAGGACTGCCTGATGCAGCATCCGGCCATCGCACTGGCGGCGGTGGTCGGCAAGCCTGATCCGTTGCGCACCGAAATCGTCAAGGCCTTTGTGGTGGTCAAAGCCGGATTTGAGCCCTCTGCCGAATTGGGCCGCGAGATCGGCGGCTTCGTCAAATCGCATCTGTCGGCGCATGAATATCCGCGCGAGGTCGAATTCATCAGCGAACTGCCGCTGACCACCACCGGAAAAGTGATCCGCCGCCTGCTGCGCGATCGCGCCTGACGGCATAATCTGGCCTAGCGGCGCAACGAGAGCGGATTGTCTGCCAGCGCAGCGGCGTCGGGCCGGTCGATTTGCGGCTGTCCGGTCAGGGCCTTCCAAAGACCCTGCACGAAGTCCTCGTCGAGATCGCGGGTGATGAAAACCAGCCGGGTGCGATGGTCGGCATCGGGCCATTGCGCCAGCCGTACCGGCGGATGGAACACATGCTGCACACCATGCAATAAAACCGGCTGGTCACGATGATCGGCCAATTTGATCAGGCCCTTAACCCGCAACAGATTGGGTCCGTGGGCCGAACGCAACAGATCGATGAACAATTCGAGCGCGGAAGCGGCGATCGGCACATCGGTCAGCAATGAAAAAGCCCGGATATGGGCATCGTGCCTGTCGGGATCATGGTGGTGATGGCCATGATGGTGGTGGCCATGATGGTGATCGTGATGGTGATCATGGTGATGGTGGTCGGCCGCATGTTCTGCTTGCAGCCATGTGGTGACATCGGCCAGCTTCTCGGCGGTCACAAATCCTGTCAGATCGAGCAGTTGGTGCGGGGTGGCCTCGCCTTTGGCGGCATCGAGACGCCTCGCATAGGGATTGAGACGCTGCAACCGCGCCTTCAGACTGTCGAGCACCGCGGGCTGATCGGCCAGCAGGTCCGTTTTGGTCAGCACCAGCACATCGGCAACGGCCGCCTGTTTGACCGCCTCGATATGGGCATCGAGGGTCGCCTCGCCATTGACGGCGTCGACGAGCGTCATCACGCCTTGCAGACGATAGCGCATGTTCAGATAGGGATGGCCAAGCACCGATTGCAGCACGGGCGCGGGATCAGCCAGTCCCGTTGTTTCAACCACCACTCTGGAGAAGGCCGGAATCCGGCCATTGTCGACATCACGCAACAGATCTTCCAGCGTCGAGACCAATTCACCGCGAACCGTGCAGCACAGGCACCCCGACGACAGCAGGACCGTATTCTGGTCCTTGACCTCGATGAACAGATGATCCAAGCCGACCGCGCCGAATTCGTTGATGATCACCGCCGTGCCCGCCATGGCGGGATCCTGCAGCAAGCGATTGAGCAGGGTGGTTTTGCCTGCACCCAAAAACCCGGTCAGCACAAAAAGCGGGATCATGTCAGGCCGTCTGGTCATTTTGTACTCCTGCACGCATCCGCCGCCGCTCGAAGATGACATTGATGATGATCGCCGCCAGGACCAGCAACCCGCCACAATATTGCAAGGGGGTCAACACCTCGTCCAGAATCACATGCGCCGACAGGGTCGCCACCACCGGCTCGAGACAGAAGGCGAGACCGCCAACCACAGCGGAAATCCGGCTCAGCGCCAGCAACTGGCAGAGAAAACCGATCGCATATCCGCCGATTGTCAGCGCCACCGCCAATGGAGCCAGCAATAGAACCGCTGGCGAAGGCAGGCCCGTGGTCGACAGCGCGATGCAGGCGGCCACCGGCAACATCACCAGTTGCATGACAATTGCTTTGGGGATCGTATGGGTTTTGGGTGACCGTGTGCCGAAGAAAAACTGCATGGTCGCCGATAGGCTGGCCCCGGCTGCCAGCAACAGGCCAAGCGGATCAAGCTGGTTCAGCGACGGCCCGACCACGATGACCACGCCGATGAAGGCCATCACCACAATCACCACAAGATCGGGGGTCAGCCTGCGCCGCTCGACAATCGGGCTGAGCATGACCACCAGAATCGGAAATGTGTAAAAGATCACCGCCGCCACCGTGACCGGAATATACGCCACCGAGGAAATGTAGCACAGTCCGACACCGCTGCTCGCCAGCGCCATCCCGATGATCGCCTTCCACTCCGACCGCTCGATCACGAATGCGGTGCGGCCCGCCAGCAGGATCAGCAGGCCGATCGGTACCATCAGAAACACCCGATAGAAGAAGATGGTCGGCCCCATGATCCCCGACTGGCTGGCGATCTGGGCGAAAATAATATTGAACCCGTAGGAACAAGCCCCGAACAGGGCCACACCGAAGCCGAGCATGAACCGTCCGGATGCCGATTCCGGTAAAGCGTCGGAAGAAGTGTCAGCAGCGGGGTCCGTCATGTCAGGGTCCGTTCGGGGTCCGTTATTGGGATGCGGCAGGCGGATTGGCTGCCTTTTTCGCAGGCTTTTTGGCAGGGTCTGCCGGCTCGCCAGGCTTGGCGGGTGTGGCCTTAACCGGCCCCAATGTCACAAGCACCGGCTCGGCCTTCTCGCGCGGCGGCAGCACGGGTGGCGGGGCACGGGTGACGGTCTGGCCTTGCGACTCATTGGCGGCATCGGTTTCACCGATATCCTTGCGGCCGCAAATGACCCCGCGCAAATCGGGCGGTTCGGATCCCGATCGGCGCGGCAGGGATTCCAGCAACGGACCAGGCATGGACGGGCCAAAGCCGCGATCAAACAACTCCATGGTTTTCAGGGTTCGTTCCGCTGCCGAGGGCATCCCGAACACCACCGCGATCAGGCGCTTGTTGCCGCGCTGGGCGGTCGCCACCACATTGAAGCCGGAGGCGCAGATAAAGCCGGTTTTCATCCCGGTTGCGCCTTCATAACGGCCGATAATGCCATTGGTGTTTTCCATCACCTTCTCGCCGATCTGGATCGCCGGCAGGCTGAACAGGCTGTTATATGCGGGAAAATCCAGTGTGATGCGGCGCGCCAGGATCGCCATATCGCGGGCCGAGCTTTGCTGCCCTTCCGCAAACAGGCCATGCGGATTGACAAAATGGCTGTCGACCATGCCAAGCGCTGCGGCTTCGCGGTTCATCATGTCGGCAAAGCCCTCGACCGACCCGCCAAGCCCTTCGGCCACAATGACGGCAATATCATTGGCGGATTTGACCAACAAAATCTTGATGGCGGCATCCAGTGTCAGGGTCTGGCCGACTTTCATGCCGATCTTGGAGGGCGGCATGGCCTTGGCCCGCTCGGAGGTGACCAGCGGTGTGGTCCACTTGATCCGGCCGGCCTGCACGGATTTGAACGCCAGATAGACTGTCATCAATTTGGTGACCGAGGCGGGATACCATAATTGTGTTGCGTCTTCTTGATAGATCACCCGACCCGTATCGAGATCGGCAAGCAATAGCGGGGCAGCGCGCAGGGCGGATCCCAGCAGGCCGAAACAAACCCCGATCACGATGACTACACGGCTCAATAGGCGCATCGGCACTTCCCGATAAAGGGCGAAAGACGGGCAGGCCCGCTCCAACCCTGCTCTAAACATCTCCCCCCGATTTGCCTAGAGACAACCTTGCTGATAGGCAAAGGCCATCGCTGTCACTACTCCCCGCGAGGCGCGTCCCATGGCCTATCTCTGGATGATTGCAACCCTCATTGCCGCAGCCGCCCAAACGGCGCGCAATGCCATGCAGCAAAGCCTGACGGCGACCATCGGCACGATCGGGGCGACACAGGTCCGGTTTCTCTACGGCTTTCCTTTCGCGCTGGTCTTTCTATTCGGCACCTCTTTGGTGACGGGCGTGGCCATACCACCGATCAACAAAATGACCTTCGCTTTCGGCGTGTCCGGCGCGATCATGCAGATTATCGGAACGATCCTGATGCTGGTCGCCATGCGGTTGCGCTCGTTTGCCGTTGCGACCGCCTATCTGAAAACCGAGCCCGTGCTGGTTGCCATGGCCGGCGTGCTCGTGCTGGGCGAGACCCTCGACCTCTATGCGTGGCTGGCCATTGTGGTCGCCACCTTCGGCGTGGTTGTGCTGACATGGAAGCCGCAGGAAGGCGATCTGGGCTCGGCGTGGAAACCGGCCCTGTTCGGCATCGGGGCGGGCGGCTGTTTCGCACTGGCCGCCGTGCTGTTCCGCGGCGGTATTCTATGGCTCGAACCCGCCCCCTTCTACCTGATGGCCAGCACCATGCTGGCCTGGTCGCTCGGCATCCAGTCCTTTATCTTGATGGTCGGCATGCTGGTGTTCGACCGCCCCGCTCTGGTCAACAGCCTGAAAGCCTGGCGGCAATCGCTGTTTGCCGGTTTCATGGGGGCCTTTGCCTCGCAATTCTGGTTTATCGGCTTTTCCCTGACCTCTGCCGCCAATGTGCGTACGCTGGCCCTGGTGGAAGTGGTCATGGCCCAGGGCGTCTCGCGTGGGCTGTTCAAGCAGAAGACCTCGCTTCGGGAATTGTCCGGCATGGCCCTCGTGGTCGGTGGTGTTGCAACCCTGCTGCTGCTGCACCATTAGGACTCATCCGTTTTGCCCCCTTGCCATCAGGGCTGGCTTGCGGCTTGATGGCCTATCACTCAGATATGATACGAGGAGACGAGCAATGACGGCAGCAATTGTGGGTTGGGCGCATACGCCTTTTGGCAAACTGGATGCGATCAGTGTCGAAAGCCTGATTGTCCGCGTCACTCGCGACGCGCTTGATCATGCGGGCCTGAAGCCCTCGGATGTCGACGAAATCGTGCTGGGCCATTTCGGCTCGGGCTTCTCGCCGCAGGATTTTACCGCCAGCCTCGTTTTGCAGGCCTCCGACGACCTGCGTTTCAAACCGGCCACCCGTGTTGAAAATGCCTGCGCCACCGGCAGTGCCGCCGTGCACCAGGCCATCAAGACCATCAATGCCAAGGCCGCCCGCATCGTGCTGGTGGTCGGCGTCGAGCAGATGACCGCCACACCGGGCCCCGAAATCGGCAAGACCCTGCTGCGCGCCTCCTATCTGGCCGAAGAAGGCGATACGCCTAACGGTTTCGCAGGTGTTTTCGGCAATATCGCCGCCTCCTATTTCCAGCGGCACGGCGACCAGAGCGATGCTTTGGCGATGATTTCCGCCAAAAACCATTTCAACGGTGTCAGCAATCCCTATGCCCAGATCCGCAAGGATTTCGGCTATGACTTCTGCCGCAACGAGAGCGAGAAGAACCCGTTTGTCGCCGGTCCGCTCAAGCGCACCGATTGTTCGCTGGTGTCGGACGGCGCGGCCGCCCTGGTCATTGTCGACCAGGACATTGTCGACCAATTCCCGCGCGCCATCGGCTTCCGTGCCACCGCCCATGTCAATGATTTCCTGCCGTTGTCCAAGCGCGACATCCTGCGTTTCGAGGGTTGTGCGACCGCGTGGCGGCAGGCACTCGACAAGGGCGGGGTCACGCTCGACGATCTGTCCTTTGTCGAAACCCACGACTGTTTCACCATCGCGGAATTGCTCGAATATGAAGCCATGGGCCTGACCGCAGAGGGACAGGGCGCACGCGCCATCAAGGAAGGCTGGACCCGCAAGGACGGCAAATTGCCGGTCAATGCCTCGGGCGGGCTGAAGGCAAAGGGCCATCCGATCGGTGCCACCGGCGTGTCGATGCACGCACTGACCGCGATGCAGCTGATGGGTGAAGCGGACGATATGCAGATCGAAGGGGCCACGCTCGGCGGCATCTTCAACATGGGCGGAGCGGCTGTTGCCAATTACGTGTCGATTCTGGAGCGCTTGCGCTAACAAAGCGGCTGGCAGGGGTATCCCCTGCCATGTGTGCCTCAATCGCTTTTGGCCTCGATCGCCAAAGCGTGGACACCGGACGCCAGTTCGTCGGCCAGTACCGCATTGATCATGCGGTGGATGTCGACGCGGCTCTTGCCTTTGAAGGCCGCTGAAACGATACGGACGCGGAAATGGGTTTCGCCCCCTTCGCGCCAGCCGCCATGGCCGCGGTGGTTTTCGGATTCATCCAGCACCTCGAGCAGGGTCGGCGCAAAAGCCCCTGTCAGTCCGGCAAGCATCCGCTGCTTGGTGGTCGTGCGATCCTGAGCGGCCATCGAAAGTCCTGTCCGTTTGTTGTTGCGCTGCGTGAATCTGTGCCAGCTCGGTTAATGAACGGCAAGAAATACTTGCTCCCAACCCTGCCCTTCTCCTATGAAGAAGAAATGAATCTAAACTCGCCCCTGTTTGACCGTATCCGCACGCGCCGTAAAGCCGAGCAGGCCTCTGCCGGCGATGTGCCGGCCCGATGCGATCATGAGGGCTGTTCGGAAGCGGGTGGCTTTCGCGCCCCCAAAGGACGATCGGAAGAGGGCAAATACTGGAATTTCTGCCTCAACCACGTCAAAATCTACAACCAGTCCTATAATTATTTTATAGGCATGAGCGATCAGGATGTCGCCCGCTACCAGAAGGATTCAGTGATCGGCCACCGCCCGACCTGGTCGATGGGCGCCAATTCACGCGGCGCTCATGCCAATGCCAAAGTAGATACTGCCAAATTCGGGGATCCGTTCGATCTGTTTGCCGATACAGCCTTTGCACAACGCCAGGCTCAGGCCGATGCCGCCCGTAAGCCCAGCATCGGGCCGGTCGCACTCAAAGCCCTCGAACGGCTCGGATTGAGCGACCAGGCTACGGCGCAAATGATCAAAACCAAATTCAAATCGCTGGTCAAACAGCTGCATCCCGACGTAAACGGCGGGGACCGCAGCTCGGAAGAGCAGCTTCGCGAGATTATCGATGCCTATAATACCCTTAAATCGGCAGGCCTGGCCTGATGCAAAAGGGCCGGAGGGGTGCAATTAGCAATGCAGACCTGCCTTTCTCGAATTGCATCGTGGCCAAGCACACCGTAAGTTAGATCCCACTGCGCCGCCCGACTTTGGCGGCTTTGCTCGATTTCATGAGGATTTCATGCTGGCTGCCAATGAATCTGTGCCCGGTTTGCCTGACCTGACCGTTTCGGCCAGGGATACGTTCGGAATTGATAGCGATATGATGGTGCCTGCCTTTTCGGCAAGCGACCCCAATGTCCCCGATCTCGATCCCGATTATCTGTTTGACCGCGATACCACGCTGGCCATTCTCGCCGGTTTTGCACGCAACCGTCGCGTGATGGTGACCGGCTATCACGGTACCGGCAAATCCACGCATATCGAACAGGTGGCCGCGCGCCTCAACTGGCCGTGCATCCGCATCAATCTCGACAGCCATGTGTCGCGTATCGATCTGGTCGGCAAAGATGCCATCGTCCTCAAGGATGGCAAGCAGGTGACCGAGTTCAAGGACGGTATCCTGCCGTGGGCACTGCAAAACAATGTCGCACTGGTGTTCGACGAATATGATGCGGGGCGTCCCGATGTGATGTTCGTGATCCAGCGCGTGCTGGAAGTATCGGGCAAGCTGACCTTGCTCGACCAGAAGCGGGTTATCCGACCCCATCCGGCCTTCCGCCTGTTTGCGACCGCCAACACCGTGGGGCTCGGCGACACATCCGGCCTCTATCATGGCACGCAGCAGATCAACCAGGGCCAGATGGACCGTTGGTCGATTGTGACCACCCTCAACTATCTGCCGCATGACCGCGAAGTCGACATCGTGCTGGCCAAGGCGCAGCATTTCAAAGGCAAAGAAGGCCGCGATGTCGTCAACCGGATGGTGCGTGTGGCCGATCTGACCCGCAACGCCTTCATCAATGGCGATCTGTCGACCGTCATGAGTCCGCGCACGGTGATTACCTGGGCGGAAAATGCCGATATTTTCAACGATGTCGGCTTCGCCTTCCGCCTGACCTTCCTCAACAAATGCGACGAACTGGAACGCGCGCTGGTAGCCGAATTCTACCAGCGTTGTTTCGGGGTGGAATTGCCTGATAGCGCACTCAATATCGTCATGAGCTAACCGCATCTGTCTTTTGCTCCCTTCGTGTCTGTTGGCGCAGGGAGCAGAAGATCCTCGAACGCTTCTCCTCTATCCGACGGTCCTATCCCGCAAGAGTTCGCCCGCAAGAGTTCGCCCGCATGAGTTCGAGCAACCGCAAGCCAGCCACGCCGAAGGAGGCACCGACAGAGCCGTTCAAGCGCTCGGTCGCCTCCTGCATGCGGGCTTTTGCACGCCGGCCCGAACTCGAGGTCAGCTTTGCCTCCGACCGGCCTTCGCTGGTCGACGAGCGCGCCCGTTTGCCCGAACCGCCGCGCAAGATGACCGGCAAGGATGCCGCGATCCTGCGTGGCTATTCCGATGCCATGGCTCTGCGCCTGGCCTGTCATGATACCTCCTTGCACCGCAAGCTCGCCCCGCAAGGCGACGAGGCCAAGGCCGTATTCGATGCGGTCGAACAGGCCCGTGTCGAAGCACTCGGCTCGCGCCGGATGGAGGGCGTGGCTTCCAATATCGGCGCGATGCTGGAAGACAAATACCACCGCAGCAATTTCCACGACATTACCGAGCGTGCCGATGCCCCGCTGGCCGATGCGCTGGCCATGATGGTCCGCGAGCGGTTGACGGGTCTGGCTCCGCCGCCCGCCGCCCACAACGTGGTCGAGCTGTGGCGCGAATGGATCGAGGAAAAGGCCGGCAAAGATCTCGACCGGATGGGCGAAGCTGTGGAAAACCAGCAGCAATTCGCCCGCACGATCCGCGAATTGCTGTCGAGCCTCGATATGGCCGAGGAGTCCTCGATTAATCCCGAGGATTTCGAGGATGATGACGACGACAGCCAGAACAACGACAGCCAGGACGGGGATGACGGCGAGAGCGCGGATGAATCCGCCTCCGACCGTGACCAGGTCGAGCGCTCCGAAGAGACCTCCGACCAACTCGAGGAAGGCATGCAGGATGCGCCCGACGGGCCGACCGGCGACATGCCCGAGGAGATGGACGAGGGCGAGGGTGACGAGAGCTCCGAGCCATGGCGGCCACCGAGCACCAACAACAACAAAAATGCAAGCGATTACAAGATCTTCGTGACCCGTTTCGACGAAACGATCCTGGCAGAGGACCTGTGCGAAGCCGAGGAACTGACCCGTCTGAGGGCCTATCTCGACAAGCAGTTGAGCCATTTGCAGGGCGTGGTGGCGCGTCTGGCCAACCGGCTGCAACGCCGCCTGATGGCACAGCAGAACCGCGCCTGGGAATTCGATCTAGAAGAGGGCATGCTCGATCCGGTGCGACTGCCGCGCATCGTGATCGACCCCTATCAACCGCTGTCGTTCAAGCGCGAGCAGGACACCAATTTCCGCGATACGGTGGTCAGCCTGCTGATCGACAATTCCGGCTCGATGCGCGGCCGCCCGATCACGGTAGCTGCCACCTGCGCCGATATTCTGGCCCGCACCCTCGAGCGTTGCGGCGTCAAGGTCGAAATTCTCGGCTTCACCACCCGCGCCTGGAAGGGCGGACAATCACGCGAGGCCTGGTTGCAGGCCGGCAAGCCTGCCATGCCGGGCCGTTTGAACGATCTGCGCCACATCATCTACAAAAGTGCGGATGCGCCTTGGCGGCGTGCCCGCAAAAATCTCGGCCTGATGATGCGCGAAGGGCTGTTGAAAGAAAATATCGACGGGGAAGCGCTTGATTGGGCCCATCAACGCCTGATGGCGCGCCCCGAACAGCGCAAGATTCTGATGGTGATTTCCGATGGGGCCCCGGTCGACGATTCCACTCTGTCGGTCAATGCCGGCAACTATCTGGAAAAGCATCTGCGCCACAAGATCGAGGAAATCGAGAACCGTTCGCCGATCGAACTGATCGCCATAGGCATCGGCCATGATGTCACCCGCTATTACAAGCGGGCCGTGACGATTGTCGACGCGGAAGAACTGGGTGGCGTGATGACCGAAAAGCTGGCGGAATTGTTCGATGATGACGGACCGGGCAAGCGCAAGACGAAATGATCGCATCCCGGCCACACGAAGGCCGGGGAGATCCGGCTCGAGTGTTGAGGCCTTTTTGCAGATCCGACCCGGGTGATCGGGCCATATTGCACCTGCGTCACTGGGCGCACATCACAGACCACAACAAAAAACCCGCCGAGTTTCCTCGGGCGGGTTTTTTGTGATCCCCAGATCAGTATTGGATAAAGGCAGGAGCCTTTAGGCGTGGGCAGCAGCCTCAGCGCGCTTTTTCTCGATTTCGCGCTTCAACACGCGTGCACCCTGGGACAAATCTGTCTCGGGAGCCTTTACGAGAAAGGCATCAAGCCCGCCACGATGTTCGACCGTGCGCAAGGCATTGGCCGAAATCCGCATCCGCACGGAGCGAGCCAGCAAATCCGACTGCAATGTGACATTGCACAGATTCGGCAGGAAGCGCCGCTTGGTCTTGCGGTTTGAGTGGCTAACAAGATTACCGCTCAGGACGGCTTTTCCCGTCAATTCGCAACGGCGAGCCATGATGGTATTCCTTTATTTAGAGCGTCTAACGTCAACAAGAATTCTGATTTCCGATCCGTCTTCGCCGATAGCCCGATGATCCGTGACCAAATGACGAGCCCACCGAGAATAACAGTATTTTCGGAAGATGTGGGTCTATAGGGGAGTAAGGGGGGCAACGTCAAGTCATGGAGCGACATCTGGCTGCAAATCAGTTAAAAAAATACATTCTCTTGCTCAATGAGTACCGCGCGACCTGCCCGATAAGGCTTTGATCCACATGCAGCCCTGTTCTCCACAGCCCATACACCAGATCGAGCGCGGTTTTGCGCGACACCGCCTGTGGATGGGCCTTGGGATGGGCCTTGGGCTGGTTCTCGCTGTCCTGGCGGGAAGTGCCGAAGCCGCTTTCCAGTTCACCAACCGCAAACTCGGCGCCCCGCTGGAGATCGATTACCGCATCAGCCTGCTGGATCTGACGGTCGGCAATGCCCAATTGTCCGGCGATCTGGGCGGCGGCCAATACCGGATCAACCTGAACGCCAAGGGAAGCGGCTTGATCGGCTGGCTGGCGGGTGCTTCCGGCGAGGGCTGGTCGATGGGATCGGCAAGCGGATCACGGGTCATCCCGACCTCCCACGGTTTGAGCTTCCGCAACAGCAAGGGCGAATTCAACCTGCGGATGACGCTGGCGGGTGGCAATATCAGCAAGATCATGATCGATCCGCCTCTGATACCGCGCGACGACCGCGTCCCGGTGCAGGAGGCGCATATGCGCAATGTGGTCGATCCGGTCGGCGCTCTTGTGTTTTTGCAGGCGATGCGCGGGTCGACGCTCGATACCAATAGCTGCAACCGCACTTTGCCGCTGTTCGACGGCGTTGGCCGCTTCGACATCATTCTGAGCTATAAATCGACCAAACAGGTCAAGATGCCGGGTTTTGAGGGGCAGGTCCTGGTCTGTGCGGTCCGTTACAAACCGATTTCCGGCCATCGGGCCAACCGTCCGGTGATTGCCTTTATGGAAGAAAACCGCGACATAGAAACCTGGCTGGCGCTGGTACCGGGCACCCGCGCGCTGGTTCCTTTGCGGATTTATGTGAAAACCATGATAGGACCGCTAGAAATCGAAGCGACACGGTTCGGAGCGATCCCGGCCGACCAGGTTGCCCCTGATCCGCAACCTGTTCAGGAAATCATCAAAAACTGACTGCCAGACACCCCTGCCCTCCCCCCCGCCGAGAAGCCGAAATGCCCCGCCCCCTTCCCGTCAACCAGCGCGCCCGCGGCGTCACTGCCGTCCTGGGTCCCACCAATACGGGCAAGACGCATTACGCGATCGAGCGGATGTTGGCGCATGGCGGCGGCTTGATCGGTCTGCCGCTCAGGCTGCTGGCGCGCGAGGTCTATGGGCGGCTGGTCGATCGCGCCGGCGCTCAGGCTGTGGCGCTGGTGACGGGCGAGGAGAAAATCAAACCGCCCAATGCCCGCTATTGGGTCGCCACCGTCGAGGCCATGCCGCAGGATCTCGACCTGCCCTTCGTTGCCATCGATGAAATCCAGCTCGCCGGTGATCTCGAACGCGGCCATGTGTTTACCGACCGGTTGCTGAACATGCGCGGGCGCAGCGAAACGCTGCTGATCGGCGCGGAAACCATGCGGCCCCTGATCGAACAGCTGATTCCGGGCTGTTACGTCACCATCAGACCGCGTCTGTCGCAACTCACCTATGCAGGAGACATGAAGCTGACACGGCTGCCGCGCCGCTCGGCCATCGTCGCCTTTTCTGCCGAGGAGGTCTATGCGGTTGCCGAACTGATCCGTCGCCAGCGCGGCGGGGCAGCCGTGGTGCTCGGCGCCCTGTCCCCGCGCACCCGCAATGCACAGGTCGAGTTATACCAGTCGGGCGAGGTCGATTATCTGGTGGCCACCGATGCCATCGGCATGGGGCTGAACCTTGATGTCAATCACGTCGCTTTTGCCGCATCGCGTAAATTCGACGGCCGCCGCAACCGCTGGCTTACCCCCTCCGAATTCGGCCAGATTGCCGGACGCGCCGGACGCTACATGCGCGACGGTACATTCGGAACCACCGGTCGCTGTGATGATTTCGATCCGCAATTGATCGATTCTCTTGAAAACCACCAGTTCGAGCCGCTCGATGTGTTGCAATGGCGCAACGCTGATCTTGATTATCGTTCTGTTACACAGCTCATTGCCTCGCTCGAACAGCCGCCAAACGAACCCGGTCTGGAAGCGGCTCCCGTGTCGGAGGATCTGCTCGCGCTCGAATATCTGTCGCGCGATCCGCAGATTTTGAAAACGGCGGTTGGGCGGGCCGGGGTCGAAAAATTATGGGGCCTGTGCCAAATTCCCGATTATCGCAGGGTTTCACCCCATATTCATGCCGACTTGATCGGGACAATCTACAAACAGCTGATCCAGCACGGGCGCGTCAAGAATGACTGGTTTGCCGCCCGGCTGGCCGAGGTCGACCGGGTGGATGGCGACATCGATACGCTGTCAACTCGAATTGCCCATGTTCGGACGTGGACTTTTATGGCACAAAGGCCCGACTGGCTTGCAGACCCAGCCCATTGGCAGGAGATCACTCGTCGGGTAGAGGACAGTCTGTCAGATGCTTTACACGAGCGGCTGACACAACGATTTGTGGATCGGCGCACCAGTGTGCTCATGCGCCGACTGAGAGAGAATGCAATGCTTGAAGCGGATATATCGGCAACGGGTGATGTGACGGTCGAAGGTCACGTGATTGGTCGTTTGCAAGGTTTTCAATTTGTCCCGGATCCCGAAGCGGGCGGCACCGAGGCCAAGGCCTTACGCGCCACAGCCGCCAAATCCCTTGTGCAGGAATTCGAGAACAGGGCCCAACGCGTCATCAACGGCGTGGATGAAGCCTTGGCGCTGGCCCATGACGGTTCGATCCGCTGGCTCGGCGAAGTGATTGCCCGCATTTCGGCAGGCGACAAGATCCTCGAACCGCACATCCGCTTGCTGGCTGACGAGCATCTGGCGGGCGGCAGCCGCGAACAGGTCGAGCTGCGCCTGCAGAACTGGCTGAAAGCCCATATCAGCAAGCTGCTCGGACCTTTACAGGTTCTGGAAGCCGCAGAAGGCCTGACCGGCATTGCCCGTGGCATCGCATTCCAGATCGCCGAAGCCCTCGGTGTGCTCGACCGCACCAAAGTGGCCGATGACGTCAAAGTCCTGGAACAGACCGACCGTGCCGCCCTGCGCGCCATGGGGGTGCGTTTCGGTGCCTATCACCTGACTTTGCCCGCTTTGCTCAAGCCCGCACCGCGCTCGCTGGCGGCCCAGCTCTGGGCCCTCAAGCAGACCAGCGGCGAGGTGCACGGTCTCGATGACATCCTGCATCTGGCCCATTCGGGCCGCACCTCGATCCCGGTCGACGAGCAGGTGATGAAAGACCTCTACCGCGCGGCAGGTTTCCGCGTCTGCGGCACCCGCGCGGTGCGCGTCGATATTCTGGAGCGTCTGGCCGACCTGATCCGTCCGGCCATCCAGTACCGTCCGGGCCTGACGGCCGGTGAACCGCCTGTCGGCACTGCCGATGGTGACGGCTTTGTTGTGACTACCGCGATGACCTCGCTCTGCGGCTGTGCCGGCGAGGATTTCGCCACCATCCTGCGCTCGCTCGGCTATGTGATGGATCGCCGCACCGGCCCCGCCATCACCAAGGCCCTGGTCGGCCTTGCCTCCACCGAGCCTGTCTCAGTGACAGAGGCCGCGGCCCCCGAGGCGGAAACGGCGGAAGCGCCAGTTGAAGCTCCTGCGGAACAAACTGCCGAAGTGGTTGCTCCTGAACCTGTGGCTCATGAAGAACCTGAAGCGCCAGAGCCTGTCTCCGACCACACGGCCGCGCCGGCTGAATCCGAACCGGCAGGAGAGATCTTGGCTGAAGTGGCAGCCGAGCCTGTCGAGATCGAGGTCTGGCGGCAGCAACGCCAGCACCAGCGTCCGCAGCGCCAGCACCAGCGCCACCAGCGTCCTGCGGGTGATGCGACCCCGGCCCAAGACGGCGAAACCAAGCCCCGTTTCGAAC
>Ga0114964_10000438_pt1 | contig 32375 bp, 25 predicted proteins | sample C_131016_MF_Meta_FD_92638 | JGI IMG/M metagenome (GOLD analysis project Ga0114964, IMG submission 92638) | Freshwater microbial communities from Lake Croche, Canada to study carbon cycling - C_131016_MF_MetaG | ecosystem: Environmental > Aquatic > Freshwater > Lake | place: Lake Croche, Canada...
CCAGAGTATGTTCTTCTTCGGGATCGATTTGTTGCAACCGAAGCTAAGGTAAAGTCAAGGCTCTAACCAAGAGCGCCGTGGGGCTATATTGGTCGATTAGTGCTTCTAATAGCGTGATTTGTCTAAACATTAGCTAGCTTCTTCACTAACGCTATCGACTGTGTCAAATCTCTTTGTTTTATTGTGTGAAAGCCCTTTCAAGAGGTCTAGTCTGTAATTACATGATGAAATCAAAGAAGCCCCTTTTAGCCATTCTCACCGCACTAGGCCTATTCCTATCCCTAGCTAACATCTCTGCCGCCAAGGCCCTCCCAACCACCGTGATTAGCTTTGCTTCTTTGCCCAAGGTCGTCTATGGAGACCCGGATGTTCCCCTAGTTATCTCTGCAACAGCCGGAACCACAACAGTGGTGTCTAACTCCCCTGATATTTGTTCTTTGGTAGCGCCTCGAACAGTTCATATTCTTGCTGCTGGAATTTGCCGTTTAGTTGCCAACAACCCTGGCACTATCGATCACCAACCGGCTAGAACTGTTACAAGAAATTTCACTATTTCTAAAGCAGCAAACATAATAAACTTTTCTGATTTCGATTGGATTTCACTTAACTATCCCGATGTTGTGTTAACTACAACTCAGAGCGCTGGAACTACATTGCTAACCAGCACCACAACCAAAATATGTTCAATCTCAGGCAACACCGTTCACGCAATAAAGATTGGTAAGTGCTCAATCAGAGCGTCAAACCTAAGTGACAGCAATCATCTAACAGCTAAAACTGTTACCAAGTTTGTAACCATCGCTCAAACATCTTTAGTCTCACCTCCAAACCCAACACCGGTTGGCCCTTGGACGATAAGACAACAAACCTTCACTGACGCAAACTCGAGCGCAGACACCAATGCATCGCAAAGTTGGGTTAACGCAGGATGGTATCACCCTGGTTTGAATTTTAGAGTTGCGCAGGTAATTGTGACTAGTACTACCGTAATGAGATATCTCGTTACCGACTCCAAAGGCAACCCGGTTCCAAATAAAGTCGTGAACCTAAGCGTTGGTAAACGTGATGGTGGCTCTAACGCAAAAGTTAGAGTTGGAACATTTACAGCCGATGGAATAGATAAAACTCCTCAGGATCAAATTCTGGTCAGTGGAACAACTGATGCAAATGGAATTGTTAGTTGGTCGATCATTGGTTTAGATACTTCTGCGAGAGCCGGCTTATATACTCAGGTAGCGGCTTGGATTACAGGTCTGTCTGTTGACACTATTGACATCACCAACTTGGAATTTAGCGTTCCAGTCGGTGGACCTGTAGTAATACCGCCAGTGCCACCAACAGTAACCAAGACACTGCTTTGGTCGGATGAATTTAATGGTGCCAGCGGAGCTGGTCCTGATAGTGCCAACTGGACATCAGATATCGGTGATGGTTGTAATAACCCTGCCGGTTGTGGTTGGGGTAATGGCGAGGCAGAATCATATGCTGCCTGTGCTAGCAAACTTGACGGTGCTGGAGTAATGAACATTACAGCTTCAACTGTTGCTGGGGATTCATCTTGCACCAGCAATAAGACCTGGACCAGTGCTAAATTCACTAGCTACGGCAAGAAGAGCTTCAGCTACGGATACTTCGAAGCAAGGCTCAAAATGCCCGCTGGAGGCGGCACCTGGCCTGCATTCTGGGCACTTGGATCCAACATCAACACTGTTCCATGGCCTGACTGTGGCGAGTTGGACATCGTTGAATATGCAGGAAACAATCCAACCGTTAGCACTGGAGCTTTCCACTACAAAAACGCTCAGGGTAACCATGATTACAAGATGGGTGCTCTAAACAGCGGAGTCTCACTGGCTCAGGCATATCACACCTACGGCATGCTCTGGTTACCGGACGAGATCACTTTGTATATCGATGATCGCCAGGTTGCCAAAGTCACTAAAGGTGAAACCGGTTTGACTTACTGGCCTTTTGGCCCAAACTCAGCTGGCGTGAACCCGAAGATGTATATAATCTTTAACCTAGCTATGGGTGGAAGCTACGGTGGTGGAATTGACGCTAGCCTCAATAAGTCAACCTTCAGCATCGACTACTTCCGCTACTACAGCGCTAACGGTTATGGTTCAACACCAACCAACAACTAAACAGGGATTCAAGTGAAACCAGTTAATCGTCTAACCCTTGCAACTGTTGCTACATTGGGCATGGTTGCAGGGTTTAGCTTGAATGCTGGAGCTAAGACCCTTCCAATAACAACGATTACTTTTGCTTCAATTCCTAAAGTAGTTTTTGGCGACCCAGATATTTCTATTTCGGTAAGTCAAAGCGCAGGAATTACTACAGTAACTTCGACTACGCCGTCTGTTTGCTCTATGGTTGGTCCAAGAAAAGTTCACATTATCTCTGCTGGTGTTTGCAAACTGGTGGCTTCTAATGCAGGTAGCGCTGGGTATAGACCAGCTAGAGATATTGCTCGGAGTTTCGGTATTGCTAAAGCAGCCAACGTGATAACAATTTCTGATTTTCCTTGGCTGTCGATGGCTCATCCGTCAGCAGATATTCTCACCACTCAAAGCGATGGTATAACCACGCTCGTTTCATTGACCGCGCAAAACTGTTCCATCGCAAACAACAAACTTGTTGCCTTGAAGGTTGGCACCTGTAGTGTTCGAGCTACCAATCCCGGAACTGCAAACTATAGTGCTGCAAAAAGTGTGACCAAGTCTCTAAAGATTGCTCTGATCTCTAGCGTGCTACCACCTAATTCGGTTGGTCCTTGGACTATCCGCCAGCTAAGCTTCGATGACGCTAATTCATTTGAAGATACGAATGCCGAAACGGATTGGGTAGCCAAAGGCTGGTACCATGCTGGACTTAGATACAGAGTTGCGCCACTTGAGGCTCATTCAACAACCACTATTCGCTATCTAATCACAGACAGCCTAGGGCGACCAGCTCCTAACAAGCTCGTGAACTTCAGTGTTGGCAAACGTTATGCCGGCTCTAATGCCAAGGTCAAAGTTGGCGCGATCACTTCGGATGGCACAGACAAGACTCCCCAGGACCAGATTCAAGTTACGGGCATTTCTAATGCATCTGGAGAAGTTAGTTGGACTGTAACAAACTTGGATACAGCCGCCAGAAGCGGCCTTTATACTCAGGTAGCTGCCTGGATCACAGACCTAACTAAAGACACTATAGACATCACGAACCTTGAATTCAGCCTTCCAACTAACGGAAACAGTGGTGGATCAACTCCAGATCCGAATCTTACTGCCCCAACAACAGCAATAGATAGTTTGTTCTATCAGCCATGCTCTGGTGTTGCCGCTCACGGCCAGATAGCAAACATTGATGTTGATCCCCTTGACAACTCCATTACTGCACTCGCAATCACCAGAGGTCGAACAGACTCCCCTTCAGGTATTTGGGATTATTCAGTTCTAGCAACTCTTGCCACAGGCAATTTCACCTCGGCTAAAAATAGAATTGTTACCGTTCAGGTTTATTCACCTAATGTTGGTATAAACATTTTGCTACGTCTACAAAATGGCAGAGTAACCTATGACAAGTTCATTCAGGCTCAAGCAACAACCACTAAAGCAAATCAATGGGAGACCCTGACTTTTGATTTCAATCATTTGGCTGCTGGATCTCAAAGCATAGATTCAAACACAATCTATTCATCCTTGGCTTTATTGGCAGATGCAGGTCATGCTTCGACCGGCCAGAAGTATTACTTCAAGAACTTCCTTTTCCCTGGGGCGCTTCTAAAGCCACTGGCGCTAACCACCTCCTCAACTAACCCAGTTTTATCTAGCAATCCAACTGCAGCTAATGGATACCTCTGGACTGAAGAGTTCAATGGCGTTGCAGGATCAAGGCCTAACTCTGCAACTTGGAAATATGGCTTGGATTGGAACAACTTTATTGTTGGAACACAACCAGATCTCGTTTCTGAAGACGGTAACGGAAACCTTTCTATAGGCATGCAAAAGTGCACTGGTGGAAGCTGGGATGGTGGCATCATTCAGACCTGGCAAAAAACTTCATTCCTGTATGGAAAAATAGAAGCGCGAGTCAAGATTGCTTCAGATGCAGGCTGGTTTAGTGCTTTCTACATGTTTGGTGAAAATGTTCAAAACTGGCCTGTCTGTGGTGAGTTTGATATCGAGGAATCGGGTCCCTGGACTGACTTTGGTTCCAGTGCAACCATTCACGGGAACTATCCGGATAGCACCGGTGACTGGAATGGTGGCGGCGGGTTATCTACAAATGTCCCATACACAAGAGCCCAGCTATCAGCCGACTACCACACCTACGGCCTACTCTGGAGCCCGACCTCGATTACATTCACAATTGATGGCTTTACGTACTCTAATTACACTAAAGCTCAGGTTCTAGGTCTTGGTGGCACCTGGCCTTTTGATCAACCTGAATTCATGGTATTTAGTGTTTACCCATATATCGCTAGCCTGCCTAACGTGGCTGAAGGGACAGTGCTCAAGGGCCAAGTTCTCGTCGACTGGATTCATTACTCGAGTTATCAGGGGTATGGCCAGGTAATTACTCACTAGCCACGTTTTGTCAGGTGTTGGCGGTAGTGTTTTGATGCACATCTTTAGAGGAGAAACATGGATCTCATAACCATCATCGGCTTAGCCAATCTGATCGCCATAGTTGTATTGGTGGTAATTTTCATAACTAAAAAGCAGTCAGGTCCAGGCCAAGACATCTCTAAAGACCTTCAATTACACAGAGACGAACTTCGCTCTTCTATTAATAGCAACCATGAGCTGATCCAGCAAAGTCTTGAGACTATTAGAACGGCAACCGCAACCGCAGCACAAGGCCAAAGAGAAGAAGCGACTGCTAGTCGCACCGAATTACAAAAAACTTTAGTTGAGGCCCTTAGGAACATTGAAACCAAGATCACTGAACTTACCGACTCGAATGCCAAGAAGCAGAACGAACTAACCCTAACTCTTCAAACTGAAATAGAAAAGATGCGAAAGGGTAATGAAGAGAAGCTCGAGAAAATGCGTGAAACGGTTGATGAGAAACTTCAGGGAACTTTAGAAAAACGTCTGACCGAATCATTCAGTTTGGTAAGTGAAAGACTTGAAGCTGTCCAACAGGGTCTAGGTGAAATGAAGAACTTGGCTACCGATGTTGGTAGTTTGCAAAGAGTTCTGAGTAACGTGAAATCTCGTGGTGGTTGGGGTGAAGTTCAACTTGCCCGTCAACTTGAAGACACTCTGGCCCCAAACCAGTATGAGCAGAATGTGAAACTGCGCATTGAATCTAATGATGTTGTTGAATTTGCGGTTAAGCTACCGGGCCGAGCCGAAGGTGAAAGTGTCTATCTTCCGATTGACTCTAAATTTCCACAAGAAGACTACGACCGTTTGCAAACAGCTCAAGAGAGTGGAACTGCTGACGAGATAGTTAAAGCTGGTAAAGACATTGAGAAAGCTATCAAGACTCAAGCAAAAACTATTCAAGATAAATATATTCACCCGCCAAAGACTACAGATTTCGCAATTATGTATTTGCCAACTGAAGGCCTTTTCGCCGAGGTAGTTAGAAGACCTGGTTTGACTACGGATCTGCAAAATAACTTCAGAGTTCTAGTTACCGGCCCAACCACACTTATGTCTTTACTTAACAGCCTGCAGATGGGCTTCAAGACTCTAGCAATTGAGAAGAGTGCTTCAGATGTTTGGAATGTCTTAGCTGCCGCTAAGAAGGAATTTGGCAAATATGGCGAGGTCATGGACAAGCTTGCCAAACAACTTGAGACCGCTCAGAACACCGTTCGCGAAGTTGGGACTCGGACTAAGGCTGTTAAAAAGACCTTAGCCAAGGTCGAAAACTACGAACTTCCCGACACATCAAGCCCAATAATCGAGTTACCTGACCTTGGCGAAAGTGATGAAGCTGCCAGTTAGTGGCTAACAAAAGGCACGATTAGCCAGATGCCGTAGCCAAGCGCACTAAGACAAACAGCGAAGAACAGGTAAGCCCCAACTAGGTTGAGGGATTCAGCTTGCTGAGCCTTGCTGTTGCCCTTACGAGCCTTAGGAGCGCTGTTCTGGGCATTAGTAAGGAACCTAACCCCTAGAGAAAAGCAAGCCACAATCAGCGTGGTGAAGGCGATCGCTGATACAAAAACAGTTATGAATGCATTCCAGTCGATATTTACCATGATCGTTACTTCTTACCCTTCTTCTTGCCCTTTTGTTTAGCTTTAGCTTCAGCTTTCTTTTGGGACTTAGCGTTGGCTTGGATTTGTCTTGCTGAAAGAACAACTTCGCTGGCACCTTCAACTTCGCTTAGCAAGTTGGTTGAGCTGACCTTGTTTCTTCTAGAGATAGTGAAGATTGCTGCTGCAACAGCAAAAGTTAGAATGCAATCAACTATCAAACCCCAGTCACCTTGCATGGTTAGGTATGCAGAACCTGCACCAACCAAACCAGCAGCCGGAAGTGTTAGAAGCCAACCTGTGAATATTTGCCCTGCTTTACCCCAGCGAACAACACCACCCTTACGACCCAATCCAACACCGATAACAGATCCTGAAGCGACCTGGGTGGTTGATAGTGCAAAACCAAACTTGCTAGAAGCCAAGATAGTTATACCGGTTGAAACTTCTGCAGCAAAACCCTGTGGTGGTTTGATCTCTGAAAGACCTGTGCCAAGGGTCTTGATTATTCGCCAACCACCTGCATATGTTCCAAGAGCAATTGCGATAGCGGCTGAAAGCACAACCCACAATTGAACATGGTCACCGTTCGTTTGAACTCCACCAGCAACCAAAACAAGTGTGATAACACCCATGGTCTTTTGCGCATCATTGGTTCCGTGTGAAAGAGCTACCAAAGATGAAGAGAAGATTTGGCCAACTTTGAATTTCTGACGTCCAGTTGAAATGTCTTTAGCTTTTCTTTCAGCCTGAGATCTTGAAGTAATTATGTATGCAACCTTGGTCGCAGTGAAAGCAACCAGACCCGCAACAACCGGAGCAAATAGCGCCGGAATGAAAACCTTTTCAACCATCTTGACGAAGTTAACGCCTTCGGCTCCAAAATATGCCATGGTTGAACCAATCAAACCGCCGAATAATGCGTGTGATGAAGATGATGGAAGACCTAGGAACCAAGTGGTTAGATTCCATAAAATTGCTCCGGTAAGACCGGCGAAAACCATTTGCGCTGTGATGTTCACTCCGGGATTTATCATGTCAACTGAGATAGTTTTAGCCACCGTGGTTGACAGAAACGCACCGGCTAAATTCATCAGAGCTGCGATACCAACAGCAACTTTAGGCCTTAGCGCACCAGTTGCAATCGGAGTGGCCATGGCATTGGCCGTATCGTGAAAACCGTTGGTGAAGTCAAAAAACAGGGCGATGGCAACAACCAACCCGACAATAAATAATGGATCCATTGGGTTCTTTCCTTTGATTTACCTAGTTAACGTCTTGTTAACTAAGTTACAGGAACCTTAACGGCAGGAAACGGCCTGTCGCCATTTTGTTAGGAATCTGTTCCCTTTGGGCCCTAACCCTAGACTTTATAGAGATTAGAGGACGAGAGAGATAGTGAAACTAACATTTCTGCGCAATTCCAGGACTTGGAACCGATTTGGTCAAGTCGAGTTTTGGGGCTGGCCTGCTTTTTGGTTCATTCTTGGTGTCATCGCCTTGCTCAGCTATTCCTTCGACGCAGTGCGCCTTAATAACTACTCAATCTCTTGGATACCGATAAACCTCATTGCTTTCTTGGCTTCAGCAGTAGTTGCACTCACTCTAGTGGCTGTGGTTACCTACGCAAAGGTCCGCCCGCCTTACCTGACATTCGCAAACCTGGCAATTGCAGCTTTTGCTATGGGCGTCAAAAATGGCTTGACCTTTATTCTTTGCGCTCCTTTTGGCATTCAAGACACTGGTACGGTTTGGGTAAGATTCGTCGGTGGATTATTTGTTGGTATTGCGATTTTCGTGGTTTATGGGAGCTTAGTCGCAACCAGGTTAGAAAGAAGTACCACCCTAGATCTCTTGGCGGCAAAAGAGCAAGCATTGTCGGGGTTCCGAGAAAACATTAATGAAATGTTAGTCGAGGAGGAAGAAGAATTACGCACACGAACACAAAACGAACTCTTACCCCGATTCCAAGCGCTTCAAGACCGAGTTGAAGTGGGATCAAGTGTTAGGTCTTTGACCTCTGACCTTTCCAAGCTTTTAACCAACGATGTCAGGCCGTTAAGTCAAGAACTGGCAAGAGATGCACGACGTTTGGCAGCCAACATTCCTTCAGGTTCATTAATAAACAGGCCAAGCATAGAAGTTAAAGTATATCCGTCCAAGATGTTCCAGCCGGTGAGAACTATTCTTATCGCATCAGTCGCCTGGTGGGCGATTCTAACCGCTGCCTTTCCAGGTCTCTCATTGGTTACGCAGGCCGAGGGAGCCGCTATTTATCTTGCATCGTTAACGCTCATCAAAGTTATTTTGCTGCCCTTAAAATCAGTTTCAACCTGGTGGGCTTGGATGATTGCAACTCTCGGAGCCTTTGTTGCAACATTGCCAAGTTATTATTGGTTCTTTCAAATACCCCACTCTCCAATCAAGTCTCCTTTGATTAGCACCATGTTTGTGAGTGGTTGTTGGATAATTCTTTATTTCTCAAATTCATACATTCTTGATCTGGAACGTGCGGCTTTAGAATCAAAACTCAAAGATGTGGTCACCAAGTTCAGTTTTGAAAATAAGCTGTTCGAACAGAAGCTTTGGATCTCCCGACATATTTGGTACACCCTCTTACATGGAACAGTTCAATCAGCTTTGACCGCGGCATCGATAAGGGCTAGCGGCAAAAAGAGCCTCTCGGTATCTGACCGAGAAGCTATCGCCTCGGATTTGAAACGTGCCATAGATGCCCTCAGAAATCCAGTTCTTGCTCATATTTCACTTGAAGAGAGTTTGTTTTCCATGCGCCAAACCTGGCAAGGAATCTGCGAGATTGAGGTCAAGGTTGGTTCAAAGACCGAAGAGCTAATCAATTCTTCTCAAGAGACAGTTCTTGTCGTCAATGAGATTCTTAAAGAGGCACTGAGTAATTCGGTGAAACATGGTCAGGCCACACTAGCCAAGATGCTAATCAGAGGTAACAAAACTGAGGGTCTGGAAATTCTGGTAATCAACAATGGGACAAAACCGATAAATAACTTTGGATCCGGCATCGGCACCCAAATATTCGATACCCTGTGTATTAGTCACGACTTGACTTGGAACAATGAGACTAAAGAAACAGAACTTCTAGTTCAAATACCAGTCGGTTAAAAGAATTCGGCCCACCCCAATTAAGGAGTGGGCCGAAATCTTTGCTTGAACTAGTTAGTAACAGTCAAGCTTGTAGTTGAGCTTACAGTTCCACCAGCTGTTGTTACGTTGATCTTGCGTGTTGAAGCGCCGGCAGGAATAACGAACTTCAGTGTTGTTGCTGTTGAGCCAGAGTTAACTGTGGCCGAGGTAGAACCAACGGTAACTGTTGCGCCTAGCATGTTAGTTCCCTTTACGGTCACTACTGCAACACCCTTCTTACCAGTAACTGGTGTGAATGATGTGATAGTAGGTGCAGGTGGAACTACAGTGAATGAACCTGTGTTCACAGACCCAGCACCGGTAGTGATCTTGATGACACCAGTAGTTGCACCAGTTGGAACAACGAAAGTCAATGAACTTCCGGTGCTTGTTACTGGCTTGACTGACTTGTTGCCACCGAACACGATGCTAGTTGCCTGCAGGTTGGTTCCGGTAACGGTAACTGTCTGGCCAACTTTAGCGCTCGCAGTAAATGTGGCTACAGTAGCGGCTTGGTAAACAACCTTGCTGCTAATAGTAGTTCCACCTACGTTGGTAACGTTAATTTTTGAACCAGAAACAACACCAGCTGGAACAGTTACAACCACGCTATTGGCATTAACAATTGTGAATGGAGCATTCACACTGCCGATAGTGATCGCACTTGCTGAAGCGATGTTAGTTCCGTTTAGGGTGAAGGTTGAACCAACTTCCTTGATCAGGTTAGCTGTCAGGGTTATGGTTGCCTTTGAGGTGTTGGTTGCGCTTGCGCTGAAAGTAGTTCCAGCGGTTGCACTTCCACCTGAAGTGGTGACCTTGAAGGCACCCTTCTGAGCAGTTGCAGGTGAGGCTACAGTCATTCTGGTTCCATCGGCATTAATCGAAAGAACTGTTACTGACTGGCTTACAGCTGCCAACTTAGAAGTTGCGGCGGTGTATAGAACAACGTTTGAACCTAGAGCATCGCCCAAGTTAGTTCCAACGATGTCAATCGCCTGCCCCTTCTTACCTGTTGTTGCAGAAACCGAAGTGATGGTAGGTGCCGCACTCTTGGCCTGGGTGGCAACTATGTTGATCCAGTCCTGGTGAGTGATTGAGTTACCTTCAACATTGGTCTTGATCTGCATGAACAATGGGTTAGCTGAATCAGGGTTAGCAGTTGCGCTACCTGGGTTCACGGTTGCATCCATCGGATCATCTAGAGAGACAACCTGAACGCTGATGTATCCGTTAGATACGGTAGCGGTAGTTGAGGATTGGTCTAGCTGACCACCACAACAGTTCCACTTAGCCAAACCGTCTACGCTAACACCGTTTACGGAGAACTTAGCGTTTGAGTTTGACCATGCAGAACCTAGTGCTAGGTCAACAACAGTGCCATTAGGAGCAGCTGCACCAGTAGTTGCATTTCTAACACTGTAGCGAAGGGTGAAAGTAGATCCAACCTTTACATAGTGAGCGAAGTAACCGGTGTTTACATCGAACCAGTTGCCTAATCCACCGTCACCCCATACGTGAGTACCGTCGAATGAGTTGCCTGCATTCCAATCGGCTAGACGTACGTTGTAAGTGGTAGGAGCTGGAGCGCCTTGAGGAGCGTAGAAGTTCACGTCCAAAATGTCTAGTACATCCTGGTTACCCTTCTCACCAACAAGTGCTAACTGAACGAACAAGTGCTTTCCACCTGCAGTGTGTAGCACGTTTGCTGCCTGGTATGGGTCTGCGGCAGATGCAAAGTTGCTGTTAGAAAGATCAAATGAAACAACACCGTTTGCATCGGTAGTTAGATCAATTGACTTTTCAGCTCCAGCACCTGGGTAGTTAACTCCGTTTACGGTTACGTTTGCACTTGAACCAGAGTATGCCTTTCCTAGCAACAGGTGAACTGTCTTGTTGGCATAAGGTGCGCCAGCAGCAGTAACTGTGTATGAAATGTGAGTTGTAGTTCCAACAGTCACACCGCGCTCGAAGAAACGAAGGCCAGCAGCATAGTACTGAGCCCAACCTTCGGTGCTTCCAACAGCTGCGTTGGTGTCATCGATACCTGTAACGCGAGTAACGATTTGAGGAACAGGGACAACTGTTGCAGGTGCATAGAAGTTGAAGTCAATAACGTCCACTGAGTCTTGAGTAACGCTGGTAACCCAAGCTGCAATCTGGCTGAATAGGTGCTTACCGGTTGGATCAACCGCAAGGTTGGTTCCTGGGTAATCAGCTGCATCAGCTGCAACGTCATCGCTAACAACGTCGAAAGATACAAGACCTTGTGCGTTAGTAACGCCAGTAGCAATTGCCTGTGGATTTCCATCCCAGTTTTCCGCACCTGCACCGCCAGCAACAGCTGAACCTACGTGAAGTTTTGCAGTTGAGTTAGCGTAGGCCTTACCAAGAATCAAAGAAACTGTGGTGTTGGCTAGCGGCGAACCGTCTGCAGAGTCACTGACTACGTAAGTTAGGTGTTGAGTTGATCCAACTGGAACAAGCTTGGTGTGGAATGTAGTGCCTCCACGTGCCCAACCCTGTCCTACCCAGTAGTCTGCGTCAGCCTGGTGATCAACGGAGTTAGTTGCATCCATGCCAGCTAGACGAACAGTTGCGTGACCTGTAAAAGCAACAGGAGGTACAACAGTTGATGGCTTGTAGAAGACTAAGTCAACGATGTCTTTGATGTCTGCATTGTCTGCACCGATGTCAGCAGTAATCTGACTGTAAAGGTGAGTGCCGGTGTAGTTGGCGTTTGCAGAGCTTGGGTAGTCTGCAGCGTCAGCTGCAACGTCGTTGTTCTGCAAAACGAACGATACATTGCCATTGCTGTCGGTTACTCCGCTGACAACAGCTGCGTCAGCACACTGTCCCCACCAGCCGCCACAGTCAACATAAGGAAGTCCGTTTGCAACAGTGTCGCCAACAGAAATTTTTGCAGTTGATCCAGACCATGCCTTGTTCAAATGCAAGTTAACAGTTGTGCCTGTAGGCACGCCGGTTACTGCATAAGTAATAGTTGTGGTTGAACCAACAGGAAGTTGCTTGGTGAAGGCACGCAAGCCATCATGGTAATAACCAAGACCCACCCAAGCAGCTGCATCGCCTGAACGATCAAAGGCGTTGGAAGCATCGAGTCCAACCATGCGAATGGTTGGCGCAGTATCGGCACTCGCGGGGCTAACTGACCCAGCAAATAGCGTCGATAGAAGAATAAGCGGAGCAATTAGCTTCGCTATACTCTTAAGTTTTTCAGACATCATGTCTTTCCTATCTATTAAATTTGCGTGAACCTCACGCGAGTGATTATTCTCACTTGCTTAGACTTTATGCCTGAAAGCGCTTACTAGAAACCGCTTTCATTGAGTCTTTACGCATTCGTTATGTAAGCGTTTGCAGGCTAAACGTAAGGCAGAACGGGTATGTGTTACCTAGAAAACAGGGCGAAAATGCCTTTTACTGTGGCTGCTCGCCAGACGCCCTTAGGGCTATAAATAAGCCGCCAAAGGCCACCATGAACGGCTAAATCAAGGTAACTGCCCATTGGTTTGATCCTCTGCGGGTTACTTAGCAGGCTAAGCAACAAAGCGGCACTTAAAGTCACAGCTTTATCTGTTTCAAAGGGTTTTAGGCCAAAAGCCGGTGCTCCTTTATATGTAGCTCTGAGAATCCTCTTACTGAGCACCGATTGGGTCTTGGCTGGAGGAGAAACTAGGTAACCGACTCCCCTGTCTGCATAAACCTGCTCATAAGCCATCCAACGTTGCACCCGCTTGGCCAAGGCATACGAAGGTCCCTGGAGTGAAGAGGTTGAATCGATGAGGACTAAGGTATCGCCATTATCTGTTTCGAACAGTTCAGGGTTATTTGCCCTAAGCCCAAAGAAAATGTCTCTGAGTTTAGTGAAAAACTTGCGTTTGAAGTATCTAGCTTTTATGTCTGCCAAAATCTCTAAAGAAACAGCATAGGAATCTGTCGGTGTGGCCAACCAGGTTAGAAAAACTCTGCTCTTGGGAAGATTCTCGGTGAGCACCCTGCCTAAACAATGCTGAACCGCTTGCGCCTCTATATGTTTGACCCCCGGTGCATAGGCAAAACTTCCAAGAACTAACCTTCTGGTTTCTGATCTAGCTAACGAGGATAACCAACCGGCTATAGCAACATAATCTTCAACCAAATCTAAACCAGCAACTTCAGCTAACTCTTCATCACTAAGTTCTTGAATGTTGTTATTGGTTCTTGATTTTAGAACCGGAACATATAAAGTTCCTGATGAAGACCTTGCTCTTTGAATAAGCTCCAACCACAACTCTTTGCGGTTTCTAGCAACAATCGCGGTAACCCCACCCCAGTCCAGCCAAACTCGCACAGGTGAATATTCTGCGCCACCGGCCAAAGCAATTAGCAAGTCGTCTTGAATTTTAGAATTAGTTAAACCTTTTAATGCCTCAATTACACCAGGTTCAGCAAGATGATCTTGAACCTCTTTATCGGCAGTTGGCACCGCAAACTTGCTAACCCCAGTTCCGCTAACCACAACAGTTGAAACAAGGTCTTTGTTTAACCGCCAAGCTTGTTTGACCTCATCGATTAGCAAAGAATTATTTTCTGTCATCAGTGATTTTTCAAACTTAGCTAAACCAGCACTGGCAACCTGAAATGCTGCTTGATCATTGGCTAACTCCGCTTTAGCTGTTTCCCTAAAAGCAATCAAATAATCTTCACGCCAATTTGCAAGATTCTTAACTTTTGCTTGAATATCAGGGTTTTCCTCTAATGCTTCAAGGATGACTTGATTACCTAAAGCAGTTGAACCTATCTGCTTACCTTCAGCATCAACGAAATGTATTGCCACTACTTGCTCTTTCGCTGCCAGAACCAGCTATGCCAGATCACTATCGCTGGAACAATACCTTCAACCGCAACCCCAATACGCTCACCTAAGCCAGTTATCGGTGAAGCCTTATCCGCCCAAAGGCTAATGAACCAAACACAGGTTGCCAAAAGAATGACAGTTTCAATTACTGCAGCCCTTGGGCGAAGGAGCGGTGGAACTTCTTGGCCTTTACGCATGGCTAATACAGGCCAAATGGCTAACAGTGCAAAGGAGGCGATGGCAAAGATTCTGTGTGGGATGGAGTGCCCCTCTTGGCTAGGGGTAGCGAAAACGGTTAGGCCCACGGTTGCAAATCCTGCAATCAAGATGGCGATGCGGCCAGGATTAGCTAAAGCTTTGGCATAGTGGCTAACAACAACATCGCAGAGAGCGCCAAACAGAAAAACAATAGAGATAGCTATCTGCACCGGAGAATCATTGGCTGCCAGATCACTTATAGTGTGAACCATGCCGTCATAGCCAGGAAAAAACATGGCTCCAATTGTGTATGCAACGAAAGTAACTATTGGCCCAAGAGTTATAGCCCAGAGCGCTGGCGCTTGGATCTTGCCAACTGGTTTCATATTTAGTTCTTTGGCTTACTAAACGGAGCTTTAAGAGTTGGAATGATTTTTGCTCGGTTGATATAGAAATAAACCAGGGCGATCAAAAGGTGAACCGCGCCAAGAACATTTCTGAAAGTTTCATCAGGAACGATGCTTACCAAGAACAGTCCAAGCATCAAGAAGGAAGAGCCTAAGCCCCAACGAAGAGTTAGCAGAATGGCAACACCGAGCAAAGTCTGAGCTGTGGTCAACCAAAGTTCTTCAGCACTGCGGCCACTAACCGGAAGTGCTGCGTTAGCCCCACCACCAATAACATATGCGATTGGCATTGAACCAGCTAGGAGGGTCCATTGGTTTAACTTGCTTGAAATCAAGATAGCTAAGGCAGCTGCCTCTTTGCCTCGAGCTGCAAATAAGAAGGCGAGAGTGAACTCTGGCGCTTCAGAAGCAACCGGAGCTAGCCACTGAACCAAGATGTATTCATCTATGTGTAGTGACTTTCCTGCTTCAATCAAGCTGTCACCAAAAGGATGTGCAGACATGAAGATAACCACAGCTGCAACAATCAACAAAGAAATTATGAATACTCTTCTGGCTATCTTTGGCAGCGCACCAACATAGGCTGCGGTTCCTTCTAGTTCAGGTTCATTTCTAGCCGAACCGGATACTCGCCAAAGATAAACAATATATATAACAACCAGCAAGATACCGATCAGTAAATGCATGGATGATGCAACTGGAACGATAAGCATCACGATTGAACCAAAAATTAGGAAACCAAGATCCGCTCTGGAATCTTCTTCCAACGAGATACCGAACGCCTTCTTACTGCCGTCTTTTCTAGCCTTAACTGCTCTAACCGAAATAAAGGCAATCAGGGCAACCATTGGCCAACCAAATCCTTGAACAATCCGGTTTGCTCCAGTTAGGTTGGCAGTTGCGTAAGGAATCATATTTGGATCTTTACCGGCAGCCCAGCTGAAGTATATGGAAACAACATACTCAGGCAGGATAGCAACCAAAGCCAAAATACTAACGGCCAGTCCACCGGACAGATCCAATTCGGCAGCCTCGCCTATCCAACCCAAGATAAAAGCTGCTGCCACAATAGCCAGCCCGTAGGAAATCAAACTAATGATTGGATCGGCGTGAACCCCTTCGTTTGCTCTCAGGGCAATGGCTGGAACGCAAGCGGCTATCGCAATCAAGAACGGTAGGACAAGTTTCATCCAGTAGCCAATACCGGAATTGAACTTCACTACATGTGCTGACAATTACTTACCCACCTAAATGCTTGGATCTGGAATCATTACGTACTTGGTCTCAAGGTATTCGTTAATACCTTCAAGGCCGCCTTCGCGACCTAAACCTGATTGTTTCACACCACCGAAAGGTGCTGCCGCATTACTGACCAAACCGGTGTTCAAACCAGTCATGCCGGTGTCCAGTCTTTCAATCAAACGAAGACCGCGCTTTAGGTCCTGGGTGTATGCATAGGAAACCAAACCATATTCGGTGTCATTGGCTAAACGGATTGCTTCCTCTTCAGTTTTAAATCTTACGATTGGTGCAACCGGGCCAAAAATCTCTTCCTTCAAAATAGTTGAACCGGGCAAGACATTACTTAAAACTGTTGGCTGGAAGAAATAACCTTCACCATCCAGAGCTTTACCGCCGGTAACAATTTGTCCACCCTCGCGCGTTGTTGCATCAACTAAACGCTTGAGGTTCTCTCTTGCCTTTTCGTTAATAACTGGGCCAATCTTGGTTTCCGGATCAAGACCTCGACCTAATGGCATGGCTTCCATCTGGGCTGCCATCTTCTGAGCAAATTCGTCAGCTAATGACTCATGAACAATGAATCGGTTTGCTGCGGTGCAAGCCTGACCAATGTTCCGAAGCTTAGCTAGCATCGCACCGGTAACCGCGGCATCAATATCTGCATCTTCAAATACCAGGAACGGTGCATTGCCACCTAGCTCCATCGAAGTTCTAAGCACCTGTTTAGCTGACTGCTCAAGCAACCTAACCCCAACCGACGTTGAACCGGTGAAAGTGATCTTGCGCAATCTAGGGTCAGCAATAATCGGAGCGCTAGTTTGCGCTGAAGTGCTGGTGGTGATCACGTTTACCACGCCTTTAGGTAGGCCGGCTTCTTCTAAAGTTGCAACTAAAAGCAAAGTAGTTAGGGGAGTTAGTTCTGCAGGTTTTACCACCATGGTGCAACCAGCAGCAATAGCCGGACCAATCTTTCGAGTTGCCATGGCTAAGGGAAAATTCCAAGGAGTAATTGCAAAAGCTGGGCCTACCGGTCTTTGGGTGACCAACATTCTGCCGGTTCCTTCGGGTGATAATCCAAAACGACCTGAAATTCGAACTGCCTCTTCTGAGAACCAACGTAGGAATTCATTACCGTAGGTAACTTCACCTCTAGCTTCAGCTAAGGGTTTACCCATTTCTAAAGAAATCAACATCGCGAATTCTTCGGTTCTAGCTTTAACTAGTTCGAAGGTTCTTCTAAGAATCTCGGCTCGTTCACGAGGCGCCGTCTTAGCCCAACTTTCTTGAGCATCACTGGCTGCAGTTAGAGCTAACAGCCCATCTACTTCATTACCATTGGCAATCTGAGCAAGCGTCTTGCCGGTGGCAGGATCTTCAACTGAAATGTTGCCTTTACCGTGACCATCCACCCAAGCACCGTTGATGAATAGCTTGGACGGAACTTTAGCTAGTAACTCTTTTTCGGTTAGCATCATTGCTACCCTCCTCAGTTAGTGATCTTTGGAACTTCAGCTGAAAGCTTGTTGCCGCAGCGGTAAATACCCGCAGCTAGGTTATCTATTGCCTCTTTGGCTGTGTCATTGACAGCGCCGATGGCTGCTATTGAGAAGGTCAGATTGGTGCCATCTTTAGCAGTAATCAAACCGGCTAACGAGTACTCGTGCATGGTCCAGCCAGTCTTAGCAAAAATATGACCATCAGCGTCAACATTGGCTCCAGTGAATCTATTGGCAAGTGAGCCTGATTCACCGGCAATTGGCAGAGCTTGTTTTATAACTCCAAAGTTACCTTCACTGTTTAGAATCTTTTTCAAAAGTTGGTTTAGGAAAGTTGCCGACGCAAAGTTATCTTCGCTTTCACCAGAGCCATCTTTAAGGAGAAGGTTTGATGTATCTAAACCAGAGCGGGTAAGAGCTGCTTTGATAGCGGCATCAATAGATGTGAAAGAACCGTCATAACCTAACTGCTTGGAAACTATTCTGGCCAAATATTCAGCTTCAGTGTTATCGCTAACTTGAAGCATGTGAGTGATCCACTTGCTGATTGGCTGTGATTGAACCATTGCTATCTGCAACAGATTAGTCCCTGCTTGAGCCTGAGTAATAGTTGCGTTTGTCGCCAGCGAACCAATAGCTTTCTTAAGGGAAACACCAACTCGGTTAACCGGATCTAAACTTCTTGGCGATGTTTCTCTAGTTGGGTTTTCTCTATCCCCATCCACCTGAAGTGCTGTAATTAAAGATTGATAACCCAAAGTTCTTTCGGTGTCTGGAACACCAGGCTGCCAACTTGCTCCAGTGAAATAAGTTGAATCTAAAACAATTGAGGTAATCGGAGTTGCTCTAGCCCAAGCATTAATCTGAACTGCTAGGTCGCTAAGTTTTGGACCGCCAACATAAACGCTTTCCTTACCAACACCAACTCTAGAAAGAGTTGGGTCACCAGCACCAACAATAACTATCTGGCCGGGGTGATCAAGATCTGCATAGACCTTAGTTTGAACTCGATAGTTAGGTCCCAAGACTTGAATAGCTGCAGCTGCGGTAAGTAATTTCATAACCGAAGCGGTTGCTGCCGGAGTGTCTCCCTGGATGTCAAAAAGTACTTCATTGGTGCCAGGGTTTATTACCTGTGCATGAAGATTTACTAACCTTTTATCGGAGGCAAGATCTGCAATAGAACAGGTGCGGCCATCCGCGGTTGGAGTAACCGTTGGGCTATCAGTTGGGGTGTTAGAAGCGGTCGGTTTGTTGCCATTGCCCGAAGCAGCCAAGGTGAAACCACCGATGATTAGAACCAGCAACAGCAGTCCGCTGGCAGCACCGATGGCTATTTGACGCACATACTTCAACGGTGAGTTAGGTGTAGACATTTCTGCTCCGAACGGCTCTAATACTCCCAATTTTAGACTGTTTAGCCAGTTATAGACTGGGCTCATGCGTAAGTTCTCAGTTTCAGTGCTCATTTGCCTTGGTTTATTGGCATTAAGCTCCCCCGCCTATGCTCACAACCAGTTAATAGCAACATCACCATCAGCTGGTTCATCTGTTGAAGCCGGGCCAGTCAGAATTGACCTCACCTTCGAAGAAGCGCCAATGGCACTGCCTTTTGGTGAAGGCAACCTGATTGCTGTTGCTAACGCTGATACCGGCAAGCAGCTCGGTGGTGCCTGCGCCACCATAGAAGGTGACCACCTAATCACAACAGCTAATCTCTATGTTCCAGGTAAATACAAGGTGCTTTGGCGTCAGGTATCCGATGATGGCCATGTGGTCTCCGGTGATTTCACCTTTACCCTGACCAACACCAGTCTTTATTCAACAGACAAAGTCGGGAATCAGTGTTTCGATCGCAATGGCAAAGAACTGGATGTTTCAACTCAACGATTATTATCTAAAGCCAAACAAACAGACAATGGCTTTTCAACGGGATTGGTCTGGTCCACCATATTTATTCTTTTAGGCAGCCTCGTTGGTGCCGTTCAGATTAATAGAAGAAAGAAGTAGTTAGTCGTTAGGTCTAACCAGTTTGTCGATATCGCCCAAGATGGCATCAAACTCAGCTTCGGTCATTAGTTCCAATTTCAAAACCACTTCCTTGACAGTGCTGTCCTCAGCCAGCGCTGTTTGAGCCACCAATGTTGCATTCTCGTAGCCCAGTAGCGGAGACAATGCCGTTACAGTTCCGATTGAATACTCAACATCTTTACGCATTTTATCTACGTTAGCTGTGATGCCATCAATACAACGATCAGCAAGGGTGTAACAACCCTGACGAAGATAAATGATGCTCATCATTAGTGCTCTGGCAATAATTGGTTCGAATGCGTTTAGCTGTAATTGTCCAGCTTCACAAGCCATAGTCACAGTCATATCGTTTCCGATAACCGAGAAGGCAATCTGGTTCACAACCTCAGGAATAACCGGATTGACCTTGCCAGGCATGATGGATGATCCTGCTTGTCTAGCTGGCAGATTGATTTCACCAAAGCCAGCACGAGGACCAGAAGAAAGTAACCGCAAGTCGTTGGCTTCTTTAGAAAGCTTCACCGCAACCCGCTTTAGAACACCAGATACCAAAACAAAGACACCGGTATCTTGGGTTGCCTCAACCATGTCTCCAGCAACTACGAATTGCCAGCCCGCTAATTCTGATAGATGACGACAAGCTGATTCTGCATAACCTTGAGGAGCATTCAACTGAGTTCCTATAGCTGTTCCACCAAGATTGATCTCACTCAGCAGCGGAATAACTTCAGATAGTCGTTGTTCATCTTCTTGCGTCATGCGAGCGAAGGTGGCAAACTCTTGCCCTAAAGTCATCGGAACTGCATCTTGTAATTGCGTTCTACCCATCTTGATTACATCTTTGAACTCAACGGCTTTACGGGTGTATGCAGCACGAAGGTAAGCCATCGCCTTCATCAGTTCTCTAATCTCAATAATCAAAGCAACCTTTAAAGCAGTTGGGTAAACATCGTTGGTGGACTGAGACATGTTCACATGATTTAGTGGGTGAATCTTCTCGTAGTCACCTTTTTCAAAACCAGCTAGCTCTAGAGCTCGATTAGCAATAACTTCATTTGCATTCATGTTGGTGCTGGTCCCAGCACCACCCTGAATTGCATCAACAATAAATTCTTTATCGAACTTGCCAGCTGCAACTTCGTGACAGGCTGCGATTATTGCGCTGGCTATATTTTCATCGAGCTCACCAACTTCTTGGTTGGCCTTTGCTGCCGTTTCTTTAACTATGGCGAGCGCTCTAATAAGTGATCGGTAGTGACCGATAGGAACTCCAGTGATTGGAAAGTTCTCGGCTGCTCTAGCTGAATGCACCCCCCAATAAGCAGTGGCAGGTATCTCGTAATTACCGAGCAGGTCGTGTTCAAGCCTCATTGCTGACATGGTTTAAGTGTGCCACTAAATCGTTAGTTTCCTAACCAAACACAAAGAGCCCAGACGACAATGTCTGGACTCTTTGAGCTTGGTATCGATTAGGAGAGTACGTCTTCGCTGATTTTGCCCTCATCGTTCTTGTTGATTACACCCCATACGTAACCAATTACAAGCGCAATGAAAGGAAGTAGGACTAATGTCCAGCCCAGAGGCGTCATAGACCAGGCATTATTTGATTCCTCAACGCTTGGGGCTAAACCTGACAGCAGGTTGAATCGTGACATCAACAGATATTCGCCAAAGCCAAGAGCTAGAACTGAGATTGCTGGAGCGACGATTGCCTTGAACCAGTGGGTCCCTGGGTTCTGCATGAAGTACCTGATAACTGCAATGCTTACCAAGATTTCAACCAACATGATCGCGATTGATGTAACCGCACTCATCCAGAAGAACAGGTTCAGAATTGGGTCAAGGTTTGCAACGGCAAAGTAAACGATCACAAGACCGGCTAGAACAGAGGTCAGAATCACACCACCAGAAGGAGCGCCAGATTTGTTGGTCTTACCCATAGCTTTAGGTAATACACCTGAGCGGCCCAGAGCGAAAACATAGCGTGAGTTTGCATTCTGGAAAGCCAGTAGACCAGCGAACAAGCTCGAAACAACAAGCCATTCCATGATGGAAGTTAGCCAGTGGCCAACGTTCTGATCCACCAGAGCAAATAGAACAGCGGCTGGGTTTGCTCCACCACTGCTTATAGTTGCAACCTGATTGATTACATCTGCTGAACCAAGACCTGAAACCATCGCAAATGAAACGATGGTGAACAGAACTGTGATCAAACCAATTGCCCAGTAGGTTGCGCGAGGAACAGCGCGCTTAGGGTCGATTGATTCTTCACCGTAAATAGCTGTTGCTTCGAAACCAATGAAAGATGCCAAAGCAAAAGCAATAGCGATACCGGCGCCACCGGAGAATCCGCCAGCGAAAATGTTTGCAGGTGAGAATGAAGCAACGAAGTCCATGCCACCAGAGTGTTTTGCCAAAATTGCAAACCCAGCGATGAACAATGAAAGCACTTCAAGTGCCATCAGAGTTCCAAGAACTTTTGCACCAACATCAACACTCAAAAGTGAAAGAGCGGTAACAACCACCCAAGCAACCAGAGCCCAAACATACCAAGGCATGTTGATTCCGATTCCACCATCAGCAACTGATGGTGCGGCTTGAAGTGCAAGTAAGCCACCGAAGAATCCATAGATAGCTAACTGAATGGTTACATAACCAACCACCGATGCTAATGCAGATCCGATACCCCAGTTCTTGCCCAGGCCTCTGCCAACATAGGCAAAGAACGCACCAGCGTTGGTTACCTTACTGGTCATCGCGGTGAAACCAACGCTGAACAAAATAAGCACTAAACCAACTGCTAGATAAGCGCCAGGTGCCGCAGCACCGTTACCAGCCAAGATGGCAATTGGAACAGCTCCGGTCATACCAACCAGTGGTGCGGAGGCTGCAACTACGAAAAATACAATCCCAAGAACACCTAGGCGGTTTTTACGCAGGGTGTTGTCGGTGACTTCTTTAGACATTTAATCTCCTCGTCGAGTTCAAGGAATCGTTCGGGTATGAACGACCTAGGGTTAACTCTCCCGAACTATTTATTGAAAACCTGCCATTTACGGTCAAATCGGGCAGATGGTTAAGTAATCGTTATCTGGCTGAAACCAGTTATTTATTTGGATACAAATGGTTAGGTAATCTAGTTGCATGACTGAATTACATGGATTTATGGCCCCAAAGACCCCTAGCGGTAAGAGTGCAATCATCCCCGATATGCCTTGGTACTACTCAGGAACCCTGCTTACCGTTGAGTACCTGACCGATGAAGCAAACGTGCGAGCCATCCTGCCTAAAGAACTAGAGCTTGCCGATGAGGAGCCGGGTGCAGTAGCGCTTATCTGGGCTGACTGGCAATCCTGTTCAACCGACAAGTTAGAGCTTCTAGATCCAGTCCGCTCACAGTACTTGGAAGCTTTCGTTGTTGTTCGTTGCAAGTATGAAGGCAAGACATACTCTCGTTGTGTTGCCATCTGGGTTACCAAAGATTTCGCTATCGCTCGTGGTTGGTTCCAGGGCTATCCAAAGAAACTTGGCAATATGGCTGTTACCAGAATCTTCAACCACGGTAAAGCAACTCCAAAACTTGTTGCCGGGGCTCAACTAGGCGCTTCTCTGGCTGCATATGATCACAGATTAGCTAGTGCTGTTGTAACCCTAAAGGAGCCAAGTGAAACAAATGGCTTTGTTAACGGCCACCCAATGCTGCACTCACGTTGGGTTCCTTCAATTACTCCAGGGCTTGGTAATTCATTAGATCAACTAATCACCATGGGTGGTGTTGATGCCGATTTAGGCCAACCATGGAAAGGTGATGCTGAATTAGTCCTCGGTGATTCACAGTGGGACGAGTTAGCGTCAATTCTTCCAATCAAGAAAATTCTTTCTGGTTACTATCGTGAAGTTGGTGTGAGCTTTAACGGTGGAACACTGATTGCAGATAACTCTAAAAAGATTTAATAATCTTCTAGATATTCCTGAATCTCCCAAGCGGTAACTTCTCTGGTTGAAGGATCTGGAACCGCAGCGTTATATCTTTCAATTTCATCGCGCTTCATCGCTAAGAAGATCCCAATCAAACCGGTAGACATATGTTCACGAAGTTTCTCGTTTGCCTCTAGAGCATCTAGCGCCTCAGTGAAAGTTGCTGGTAGTTTCTCAGCGTCTTCATTCTCATAAGCCATACCTTCAGCTGGTGCTGGGCAAGCTAACTTGCTAACAATGCCATCTAGGGCAGCAGCCAAAATACTGGCAATCACAAGATAAGGGTTAGCCGCACCGTCACCAACGCGAACTTCAAGACGAGTGCCCTGTCCTCGTTCAGGAGGAATGCGAACCATGGTGCTTCTGTTGTCATAGCCCCAGTTAGCTCTAAATGGTGCAAGAGTATCTGGACCTAAACGCTTGAAAGCGTTAACGGTTGGGTTGGTGAATGCAGTTAGGGCATTAGCGTTTGCAGTCAAACCAGCGATCATGTATTTAGCAGTTTCGCTTAGCTCTGCGCCATGGAACATTAGGTTCTTACCGTCTTTATCGGTAACTGAGAAGTGCAGATGGAAACCAGATCCTCCCTCATCAGTCCAAGGCTTACCTAGGAAAGTTGCATGTTGACCTTCGCGGTGAACAATATCTTTAATTGAAGTCTTGAACAGGAATGTTCTATCTGCTGCATCCATGGCTTCTGAATGCCAAAGATTTATTTCATATTGGCCAGGTGAGAATTCATGATTTCCAGCAAAGACTCCGATGTTAAGTTGATCTAACATGCGAAGTAAATGAAGGAAGGTTCCATTAGGGTCAACCATTGCACCGGTGGTATAAACCCGACCGGTTCTCTCTAACGATCGCTTGAAGCCACCACCTTCAACTCGATCTGCGATATAAAACTCAAGTTCAGGACCAACCACTGGAACTAAACCAAGTTTGTTATATTCAGCAATAACTTTTCTTAGAACTGTTCTAGGTGAAAAAAGATTAGGTGACATATCTGGATTCAGCGCATCAGCAACCGCATACGCTACACCTGGTTCCCAAGGCATCGGGTGGATGGTTGCTGGGTCTAGCTGAGTGATTAGATCTTGCAGACCATCACCGGCGATACCCTCGGCATCGATGACACCACCTTGGGTCGTGGTAACCCAAACACCTTGGCAGAAAGCTGGTCCATGACCGGCAGCCTTCTCAAGTTGGCTTACCAAAAGATCCTTAGAACGGGTTATGCCAAGAACATCTGAATAGATGATTCTTAGGACATCGATTCCCTGCTCTTGCAGGGATTCTCTAAGCTCGGTCAAATTGGTGCTCATTGTAACTCCTTTGTTACTTTTCATTTGGTATCAAACGATATTTGGATAATACTTGCTAGTAGCCTTGAAAATGACCTACTAAACCGAAAAGTTATGAAGGAAGCCATGAAAGCCTTATTTATTCAGCACGATCATGTGAGCCCAACCGGCTGGGTTGGTGAAGCTTTGAAGCGTCACGGCTTTGAAATCACCGAGGTATTAGTTGTCCCAGAGGCCTCCTTTGGAACACCAAACATCAACTTCGAATTCCCAGACTTCAATGACTTTGATTTACTAGTCCCACTTGGTGCCCCCTGGGGTGCTTGGGATGATGTTTGCATCGGCAACTGGTTGCAACCAGAACTTGATTGGGTAAGAAAAGCAATTGAGGCAGACAAACCGGTTTTTGGTATCTGTTTCGGCGGCCAGCTAATGGCTCGTGCTCTTGGCGGATCTGTGGCTCCTGGCCCTAAAGGTGAAATCGGTTGGACCAACATCTGGTCAGATGATTTAGATCTGGTTTCTAACGGTCCTTGGTTCCAGTTTCACTATGACAGCTGGCAACTACCACTAGAGGCTAAAGAGATTGCTCGTAACCCAGTTTCTTCGCAAGCTTTCACCTATGGGCGAAGCATGGGAGTTCAATTTCATCCTGAGCTAAATGCTGCAGTTCTAAAAGGTTGGCTTGATTGGGGAGGACTTAGAAGTGTTGGTGAAGATGGTCAAGATCCAGAGATCATGATGCAGCAAACCATTGCTGAGGATCCAGCATCAAAGGACAGAACTTTCCACCTAGTCGATAACTATCTATCGAAGATTGCGGAACTTATCTAAGCGTTACCTTAACTGGGAAACGCTTAATACCATTCACAAAATTTGAACGTAAGTGATCGATCTCACCGGTTCTTTCAATTTTAGAAATTCTTCCCAAAAGATCTTCAAACATAATTCGAACTTCTAAACGAGCCAGTGAATTACCTAAACACATGTGCGGTCCACCACGACCAAAAGCCATGTGCTCATTAGGGTTACGAGTGACATCCATTTTGTATGGGTCCTGGAACACAGCAGAATCGCGGTTACCAGAGGCAAACCATGGAACTACTTTCTGGCCTTGCTTAATCTGGATTCCTTTGAACTCAACATCTTTGGTTGCAGTTCTTCTGAAGTGATAAACCGGGGAAGCTAATCTAATGAACTCTTCAACCGCCCAAGGAATAAGCTCGGGCTTTTCTTGAAGTAGCGCCATCTGTGCTGGGTTTTCTATTAGGTAGTTCATCGTGTGCGAGATAGTGTGACGTGTCGTCTCATTACCAGCAACAACTAGCAGCAGGAAGTAAGTATTGAAGTCTCGCTCGGTTAGAGCAATACCGTCGGAAGGAACCTGGTTGATTAAGGTTGAGACTAAATCAATTCCATCTTTGCCTCTTCTGGCATCAGCTAGTTCTTTACCGTAAGCAAAAACTTCTAAAGCAGCAGGTGACCTAAATGGAACTAACCGATACTTTTCACTTTCCGGATCTTCCAACAACACATCGGCGTGCTCGGGATCGGTATTACCAATCATTCGATTACCCCAGTCGATGAGTTTGTCTGTGTCATGATCTGGAACATCAAGCATTCGAGCCAAAACCCGAATCGGGAAATCGGCTGCAACTTCTTGAACAAAGTCAAACTCACCTTTAGCAAAAGCTGCATCAAGAGTTGATGCGGTTAGTCCTCTTAGGAAAGTCTCATAACCATTTACCGCCTGAGGGGTGAACTCCCCTTGTAACAATCTTCTCAGCGCTCGGTGCCTAGCACCGTCGGTTTCAAGCAGCGATCTTCTAGCCTCTTCTTGTTCAGCATCAACTTCTTCCAGGTTGGTGAAGTGAGTTGATGTGAAGGTCTCTGGGTCACGAAGAATCTTGACGATGTCGTGGTAACCGGTAATCGACCAGAATCCACTGTTTGGCTTCTCTTCGGTATTCCAGTGCACTGGGGATTCGGTGCGGAGCTGATCAAAGATATGCCAAGGTGCACCGCCCTCAAATAGGTCTAGGTCAGCGAGGGTTAGGTCAGACAGCGATGTCATTTATGCTCCGATTGTTTGGATGCGAATCATTTTCAGATTAGTCCTAAAACTTCATAAAACCCGACTTTGTTTTGAAAAAGTTATTTAGTCTCGAACGATTAGTGGAGAATAGGACTATCAAATTACAGGAGGTTCCCGTTGGCTGGATCACATACCCTTGCTGAGACTGAGCGTCAGGTCTCTGAGCGCCTTTCACACATGACTCTAAATTTTGAGGCTATGGCGGTAACCAGCAACCTGTTTAGAGCAGCCCACACCGTTAGAAACCATCTAGAAAGAACTGTGCTGCACCAAGCCGACCTATCCTGGACAGCTTTCGTAGTGCTTTGGGTTACTTGGATTTGGGAACCAATTGAGACTCGTCAGATAGCTGAAGAAGGTGGTTTCTCAAAAGCAACCCTTACCGGAGTGCTTTCAACCCTTGAAGGCAGAGGGCTGCTAGTTAGAAAAAAGAGTAAAACTGACGGACGTCTAGTAATAGTTGAGTTGACTAGTAAAGGTAGAAAACTTATGGACACCTTATTTCCCGCTTTCAACAAACAAGAAACCACAATCGTAAACTCAGTTGCGCCTGGTAAGCAATCACTGCTTGCAGATCAGCTACGAGTGATTACCAAGTTTGCTGAAAATAATAACTAACGCTTACTAGCTTCTGCAACAAACTTCACAAACAATTCATGCTGTTGCTGATCCGTTGTTGAGTTATCTTCTGGATGCCACTGGATGCCATAGGACCAAGCCTTAGCATCAATCTTAAAAGCTTCAACATGGCCCTCTTCAGCTCTAGCAATCACTTCAAGACCACTACCAAGTTCTTTGATAGCTTGATGATGAAAGCAGGAAGCTGCAAGAGTTGGTTTTGATAAACCTAAATCTTCAACATCATCGGTTATGGTAATGGTGTGAAGGAAGTGCCTGTGATCTTTTTGCATGTGTTGAACTAGAGTTCCACCCTGCAAAACATTCACTATTTGAAAACCGCGACAAATAGCCAGAACCGGTATCCCATTTTCTAATGCGTATTTAGCAATTCCGAAATCATTCTCGTCTTGTAATTCATCAATTCCATAGAGCTCTTCAGTTGAAGGGTTTTCGCCATAACGTCTTGGATCGATATCGCCACCACCGGCTAAAAGCACACCCTGTATTCCTTCGAGCCTTTCCGCCCAGTTAGCATCTTGAACTGGAAGGTATGTGATTGGTTCTCCCCCGGCATTCCAAAGGGACTCTAAAAGTCTTCTAGCTGAGACTACGCCTAGGCTTCTGATGGCACTGGCATGCTCGGTAAATCGGCCAACTAGGGCGATTCTAGGGCGGTTAGACACTTGCTGCTCCTTGCTGAATTGTTATCAAACTAAGGCTGTTTATAGATTAAGTATGCCCTAATCTAAATCATTAGTATCCTAATGAATAGGCTAAATCTAAGGAAAAAGATCTTGAACACCATAAGCGTAGTTGGCACTGAAATAGATACTCGCCATTACATTGGCGGTCAGAGAGTCGCTTCTGCTGAAACCTTTACTAACACCTCCCCTATAGATAACTCTTTCCTTGGTGAAATATCAAAAGGTGGCCAACGAGAAGCAGACCAAGCTGTTGAAGCCGCCAGAAAAGCATTCCCAGCTTGGGCAGCTTTAGGAGCTAAGGGTCGTGGTGAATTACTGCTGAAACTTGCAGCCCTCGTTGAAGAAAACATCGAGACCCTTGCCCAACTAGAAACCATGGACAATGGTTCCTTATTGAGATCACACCGTCGCGGTGTCATGCCCAGGGTTGCACTAAACATTAGATTCTTTGCTGAGTGGGCAATCAACGAATTACAACATCCTGACTTTGAAACCAGAGGACACACCAACAAGATCTCCTGGGATCCTTCCGGTGTTGCAGTTTTGATTACACCTTGGAATGCTCCCTTGATGCTTGCCACTTGGAAGATCGGGCCAGCTCTCGCTGCCGGTGACACCGTCATACTTAAACCTGCCGAGTGGACACCACTGTCTGCATCGTTCTTTGCCGATCTAACAAAGCAAGCTGGAATACCCGATGGCGTATTCAATGTGGTGCAAGGTTTTGGTCGAGAAGTTGGTGCTGCCTTAGTTGCTCATCCAGGTATCTCTCGTATCTCATTTACTGGTTCAGTTCCAACTGCCAAAATAATTGCTAAATCAGCAGCCGATAATCTAACTCCAGTTTCTTTTGAACTTGGTGGTAAATCACCCTGCATTGTTTTAGAGGATGCGGATATTGATTTAGCTGTTGAGTTAGCAGTTGAGCAGTATGACAATGCCGGTCAAGTTTGTTTATCTGGAACCAGATTGCTGGTTCATGAAAACATCGCTGAAGAATTTGCCCTGAAGTTCAAACAAAAAGCATTACAAATAATCCAAGGTGACCCTAGAGATGAAGCCACCCAGATCGGTCCTCAGATTCACCAGGTGCATTTCGATAGGGTCAAAGGTTTTGTTGATAGAGCAAAAGAGACAGGTGCCAACATTCTTATGGGCGGCGAACCTAACAGTGAGCTCGGTGGCCTTTATTTCAGGCCAACTCTGGTTATGAACCCAGACCCGACTTCTGAAATTGTGACTTCAGAGGTGTTCGGTCCTGTTCTTTGTTTGCAGACTTTCAAAACCGATGAAGAGGCTATTGCTATGGCTAACAGCACTGAGTTCGGGTTAGCTGCAATCCTGGTTTCAGGTAATAAGGAACGTGCTGAAAAGGTTGCTAAAGAACTAGTTGCCGGAACAATCTGGGTTAACTGTTTCTTTGTTAGAGATTTACGAGCACCGTTTGGTGGTTCCAAGAAATCAGGTATCGGCCGTGAGGGCGGTAACTGGTCATTTGATTTCTATGCTGATGTTAAGAACACTGTTGTTTCACCTAATGGATGGAAGGAATAGATCATGGGAGAAGTTGTTGGAGCTGCAATACTCGCTCACGTACCAACAATCATGTTGCCAGAGGCAGTTAGATACGACATAAATGAAGGCAAGGAACTGTCTTTAGTGCCAGGACTCAAGAAGCTCCGTAAAGATGTCTTTGAGACCTTGGACTATGACACCGTTGTGGTTCTTGATAGTCACTGGGCGACAACAGTTGAGTTCGTTATTTCATCAGCTGCAGAGCGCTCAGGTTTATTCACCTCTGAAGAACTGCCTAGAGGAATGTCACAGATTCCGTATGCAATGAAAGGAGATCCAGAGCTGGCTAATTCTTTGAGTAAATACGATGAAAAGAATGGCACCTGGATAACACCTATTGCAGATCCTCACCTACCGATCTTCTATGCAACTGTGAACCTTTGGCACTACCTAGGTCGAGGCCTTGATGACAAGAAGTGGATTTCTATGTCTGTCTGTCAGACTGGAACACACGAAGATTTCCTAAGGGCAGGTCGTGCTCTTGGTGAAGCCATCAGAGACAGCGATAGAAAAGTGTTGTTGCTAGCTTCTGGCGCTCTCTCACATACCTTCTATAAGCTCCGTGATCTTCGTAAGCATGAGGCATCAGATCCAAAGCACATCTATTCAGATCTAGCTCGTGAGATGGATTACGAGAGACTGGAATGGATGAAAAACGGCGAGCACGGCAAGATCCTTGAAACCATGCCGGAGTTCTCAAAAGTAAAGCCTGAAGCTAACTTCTACCACTGGCTTGCTATGGCAGGGGCTACCGGTGAAGAACTAAACACCGCTAAAGGCGTTATGTATTCAGAGTATGAAAACTCCATCGGAACAGGTCAGGTTCACGTTTATTTCCCAAAGCCAGAAGGTGGCTTCCCACTACCTAAGGATGTTGTGTTATCTCGTGACTGAATATAGAAGAATCCTTATCGATGGTTATCCAACTCAGGTAGTTAGAAACGGTGAGAACCTGGTTGCAAGTGACGGCAGAGTCGTTGCTATCAAAGATGCTGCCCATCTGCCTCCGGTTGAACCAACCAAGATCATTGCAGTGCACCTGAACTATGACTCAAGAACTAAAGAGTTCATGACTAAGTTACCTGCAGCTCCTACCTACTTTCACAAACCAATCACAGCTCTCAATTCACACAACGGAGCTGTTGTTCGCCCTGCGGGCCTGAAGTGGTTGAACTACGAAGGTGAAATCGTAATTGTTATCGGTAAGACCTGTCGCAATATCTCACCTGAAGAAGCAGGCGAATACATCGCCGGATACACCATCGGTAATGACTTTGGTTTGCATGACTTTCGAGATACCGATGCGGGTTCCATGCTTCGGGTTAAAGGTTCAGATACCTTAGCTCCGGTTGGCCCTGGTTTAGTTACTGACTGGGATTTCAAAAATAAGTTCATTAGAACTTATGTCAATGGTGTGGTGAAGCAGGAAGATAACACTTCAAATATGGAATGGGATATGCACTACCTAGTTGCTGATATCGCTAGAACCATAACGCTAGTGCCAGGAGACATGTTGTTCTCCGGAACACCTGCTAACTCAAGACCAGTTCAACCAGGTGATGTTGTTGAGGTTGAAGTTGAAGGCTTAGGAAAGCTCACTAATCACATAGTTGAAGGTCCAACTCCAATCAGAACTGATGTTGGTGCGCAACCAACCTCTTCTGAAGAGGTTGTTTCAACCGCTTTGGGTGGTGACTGGGAGTTTAGAGGAATCAGAACTCCATCTAAAGATCTTTACCCGTCAACAGTCGAAGAAAAGGAATAAGCAATGATCAAAATCGAAGTTGATATGTCTAAATGCCAGCACTACGGTCAGTGTGTTTTTGAAGCACCGGATATCTTCCGTTTGAACTCAGATGACAAGCTCGAATACACTGCTGAGGCGGATGACTCAGAAAGAGCCAATATTGAGGCAGCCATAGATGTTTGCCCGATGCAGGCTATTCGTATAGTCGAATAATTTATGGCTCATCCGGTCGTTGTCGTTGGAGCCTCCATGGGAGGACTCAGAACAGCTGAATCACTTAGAAGATTCGGCTATCTTGGTCCGATAACGCTCATTGGTGAAGAAATTCACAAACCCTATAACCGACCGCCATTATCTAAAGAAGTGCTAGCCAAAGAAGTTAACCACGAAGCGGTTGCCTTTGAAGAAAGAAGTTCAACTAAAGATATTAATTGGGTTTTAGGAACTAGAGCTGTTGCTTTAGATGTTGAGAACAACACAGTCACCGATAACGAAGGCCAAGTTCATCCTTACTCAGCCCTTGTGATTGCAACCGGGCTACGTTCAAGAAGAATCACTGTTCCTAACGGTGATTTAGCTAACCGCTTTGCCCTTAGAACACTCGATGATGCCGTAGCGCTAAGAGAGCAACTAACTGAAGGTAAGAACGTTGTCATTGTAGGTGGAGGCTTTATTGGATGTGAGGTGGCTGCAACTGCAGTCAAACTTGGTTGCAATGTGACAGTCATTCACAACGCTGCTCATCCAATGCTTAGACA
>Ga0114964_10000440_pt1 | contig 32335 bp, 29 predicted proteins | sample C_131016_MF_Meta_FD_92638 | JGI IMG/M metagenome (GOLD analysis project Ga0114964, IMG submission 92638) | Freshwater microbial communities from Lake Croche, Canada to study carbon cycling - C_131016_MF_MetaG | ecosystem: Environmental > Aquatic > Freshwater > Lake | place: Lake Croche, Canada...
AACACTGTTGCTCAAATCACCCGGGAAGGCACCGGCTCCGCCAGCTCCCTGGATGTCCAGATTGGCGCTCTGGGTGAGAATGTAGAGCTGTCGATAATTGCTGGTGGTCTGCGTGATCTGTCCTTTAACCAAGGCGCCGGTGATGGCCGGAAGAGCCAGGGAGGCGAGAACCGCAATGATCGAGATAACGACCAGAAGCTCGATGAGGGTGAATGCGGCGAAACGATTTTTGATGTTGTTGATGTGTTTCATGGGGTGGTGGTTTGCTAGGTGAAACTTGGATCCTAATAGTTTTTGGGTCAAGTGATCTTTGATCGCATGATGCTTTTGTATAAGGCTTGGGTTCGGGGCTTTTGTTCAGAGCTTAGCTTACCGGTACTTTCAGGATCAGAACGGCAAGCGGCGGCAGGTCGAGAACAATGGAATGGATCCGACCATGAACTCCCATCGCTTCGGCCTCGGCGTGATGACGTGAGGCGAAGCCGCTGCCCCCATAGCCGCGAGCGTCGGAGTTGAAGATCTCCACATAGGATCCTGCCACCGGAACACCGATGCGGTAGCCAAGGCGAACCACGGGTGTTGCGTTCACAATCACGAGCAGGTCGCTTGAATTCTCCTCAACTCCACCTGGTGCCCTTGATGCCGCTGAAGGCACTGAATGAGCCTCGTGGGGAGTGCGGGGTGCCTTCCGCAGGAAGGACCAGATGGTGTTCTCCGAGTCTTGGAAGTCGATCCACTCAAATCCCTCGGGACAGTCATCCAGCGCTGAGAGAGCTGGCTCTGTGCGGTAGATTTCATTCAGTCGCTTCACAAGCTGCCGCATCCCCGAATGGGGCTGATGCTCAAGCAAGTGCCAGTCGATGCTCTGATCATGGTCCCATTCACGCCACTGCCCGATCTCGCACCCTTGGAAGAGGAGCTTCTTGCCCGGATGCGCCCACATCCAGCTGAGGAACATCCGCAGGTTGGCGGCCTTCTGCCAATCATCACCCGGCATCTTGTTCATCAGTGATCCCTTTCCATGCACCACTTCGTCGTGGCTTAGCACCAGGACGAAGTGCTCATGGTAGGCGTAGAGCATCGAGAAGGTGATCTCTCCCTGATGGAATTTCCGGTGAATTGGCGGGCGGGCAATGTAGTGCAGTGAGTCGTTCATCCATCCCATGTTCCACTTGAAGCCAAAGCCGAGCCCCCCTTCGTAAACAGGCTTCGACACGCCGGGCCAGGAGGTCGATTCCTCGGCGATCGTGATCACGCCAGGATGCCTGCTGTAGCAGGCGACATTGAAGGCTTTCAGAAACTCAATCGCCTCCAGATTCTCCCGCCCGCCGAACTTGTTGGGCACCCACTCGCCCTCATTGCGGGAGTAGTCGAGGTAGAGCATCGAGGCCACCGCATCCACGCGCAGGCCGTCGATGTGGTACTGATCGAGCCAGAAAAGGGCATTCGCGATAAGGAAATTCCTCACCTCATTGCGGCCGTAGTTGAAAATTAAGGTTCCCCAGTCGCGATGCTCACCAAGCCTAGGATCCTCATGCTCGTAGAGCGCGGTCCCGTCGAAGCGGGCCAGACCGTGCGCGTCCTTGGGGAAGTGCCCGGGCACCCAGTCCAGAATCACCCCGATCCCAGACTGGTGCAGCGCATCGATGAGGTGGCGGAACTCGTCGGGGGATCCGAAGCGGCTGCTCGGAGCGAAGAAGTTCACCACCTGATACCCCCAGGACCCCTCGAAGGGGTGCTCCATGACAGGCAGCAACTCCACGTGGGTGAAGCCCATCTCCGTGACGTAGGCGATGAGTTCCTTGGCAAGCTCCAGGTAGCTTAACGGCCTGTTGTGATCCTCGGGGTGGCGGCGCCAAGAGCCGAGATGCACTTCATAGACCGACATCGGTTCGGCATAGACATTCCGTTGCGCACGTTTCGCCATCCAGGAGGAGTCACTCCACCGGTAACGCTCCAGATCCGTCACCATGCATGCCGTGCGCAGGTCGTGCTGGGCATAGAACCCATAAGGGTCGGTCTTGAGGAAAACCTCTCCACCACGTCCCCTGATCTCAAACTTGTAATGATCTCCCTCGGTCACTCCTGGAACAAAGATTTCCCAGACTCCTGAGCCACCAAGTCGTCGCATCATATGACGGCGACCATCCCATCCGTTGAAATCACCCACAACGCTGACTCGTTGGGCATTCGGCGCCCAGACCGCAAAAGCCGTTCCCGCGACATGATGAATCTCGCGGGGGTGGGCTCCGAGGACACGATAGGCCTCGTGGTGCTGCCCCTCCCCGAGTAGGTACAGGTCGACTTCGCCCAGCAGCGGCGCAAAGGCGTAAGGATCACGCTGACTTGCGCTAGATCCATCTCCATAGGTGACCTCGATCGCGTAGGCATCCGGAGCGGAAGGAAAAGGCGTCGTGACGTCGGCCTCAAAGAGTCCGTCCGCATGGACCTTCGTGAGAGGGACACGTTCCCCAGTCTCGAACGCTACCGCCACGGTGACGGCTCCGGGATGAAAGACCCGCAGCGTTGTCCCACCGGCTCCATCCGACCTCACACCCAGAAGGTGGTGAGGATCACTGTGCCGGCACTCCAGCAGCGGGTAGAGATCCTCCGAAGGAAGGAGCGTTGAAGGGGAGAGATCGGTCGGGGGAGTGACGCGCTTTTTCATCACTCCACACCATGATGGACAAAGACCCCGGCGACAATCCCCTAAAAGCGGACGGGCAACTGCCCCGACACCACCTAAAAAAACCTTCCTTAAATCGCCTCGAAGCGACTGAGAGTGCGGAAGATCTCGTACCGCTCGGCGATGTCAGCCTTCGTGACCTCCCGGAGGCGATCCATGCTGAAGGATTCCACATTGAAGCTGGCGATCACGCTCCCCTCCACCACTGCCTGACGGAGGTATTCGAAGGGGATCTCCTTTTTCTCCGACAGATCGGCATCGCTGATGTGGCGACTGGCGAGGTACCCCGCGAGGCCTCCCGCAAAGCAATCGCCGGCACCGGTGGGATCATGAATGTCTTCCAAAGGGTAAGCGGGGCAGCTGAAGAACTGTCCGTCGCCGAAGAGCAGGCAGCCGTGCTCTCCCTTCTTGATCGCCACGGCCGAGGGGCCCATCTCTCGGATCTTGCGCCCAGCCTTGATCAGGCTGGTTTCGCCGGTGAGCTCACGAGCCTCCCCGTCATTGAGGATCAGCATGTCAACGCGGGCAATAAGGCTGAGTAGCTCCTCCTTGGCGATGTTGATCCAGAGATCCATCGTGTCGGCGATGACGAAGTGAGGACGGGTCAACTGGTCCAGCACATGGCGCTGAAGCGCCGGGGCGATGTTGCCGAGCAGAACCATCCGTGCAGAACGATAGACCTCAGGGAGAACTGGGGTGAAGTCTTCAAAAACATTCAGCTCGACCGAGCGGGTCTCGCGCTGATTCATGTCCCACATGTATTCTCCGGACCAGCGGAAGGTTTTTCCCGGAACGACCTGCATTCCCTCCAAGTCGATGTTACGGCTCTTGAAGAACTCGATGTTCTCCTTTGGAAAATCATCACCGACAATTCCGACCAAGTTCACCGGAGCGAAGAAGCTCGCCGCGATGGCGGCGTAGGAGGCAGAACCTCCCAGCAGATCACTCCGCTCCTCGAGAGGGGTTTTGACAGTATCTAGGGCGATGGAACCAAGGACGAGCAGGGACATGTGAAGGAAAAGTTAAAAAGTGAAAGGGTTAAAAGGGCCGAAGATTTTAAGGGGGAAATGATCACTTGCCGGCGGCGGCACGCTTGTGACCCAGGCGCGAGCACCAGAGGACAATCGGTGAGGCGACAAAGACTGAGGAGTAGGTTCCGACCAGGATACCGATCAGAATCGCAAACGCGAAGTCCTTCAGCACCGCACCGCCGAAGAAGAAGAGCGCGGAGACCGAAAGGAGCGTCATGCCGCCGGTCAGCATGGTACGTCCCAGCGTCTCATTGATGCTGCGATTCATGAGTGACTCGACGCTTCCTCCAGTGCGATGGCGGAGCCCTTCGCGGATTCGGTCGTACACGACGATCGTGTCATTGATCGAGTATCCGGCGATCGTCAGGATCGCGCCCACCATGACAAGGGAGAGCTCCCCGCCAACCAGCGAGAAGACACCCACCGTGATGATCACGTCGTGCAGGAGTGCAACGAGCGCGCCCACTGCAAAGGAGAACTCGAAGCGGAGGGTCACATAGATCAGGATGCCGATCATGCCGAGGCCGAGGGCCAGCATCGCCTTCTTGGCAAACTCAAGTCCGATCTGGGCCCCCACCTTCTCCTGCTGGGCGGCCGCGATCTTCCGATTAGGGAAGGTGGCTTTCAGTTTCTCCAAGATGCGAACCGACGTATCTTCGGCGCTGCGGATGGAAAGCATCTGCTTGGTGCCTGCCTGCTCGAGTTGGATGGTCTCCTCGGCGAGGTGAAGCGGCTCGAGAGCTGATCGGGCCTCATCCACTGTTAAGGCAGGCTCGGAATCAAGAACAAGGAGATCGCCTCCACGGAAGTCGATGCCGAAGTTATTGACCCCACGCTTGGCGAAGATCGCGAAAGAGCCGCCGATGAGGGCGAGCGAGATGAAGACCGCCAGGAAGCGTCGCCCGAGGAAATTGAACTGATGCCGCGGCGCCAGGTTGGCCATCGTGAGGCGCTTAAGCCCCGCGAACTTCATCATCCAACGGAAGGCCGTGCGGGTGAAGAGGATGGCCGAGAAAAGTGAGGCTACGATACCAAGCATCAGGGTGACGGAGAAACCACGCACCGGACCACTGGCCTGCCAGAATAGGATGCCAGCCGTGATGAGCGTTGTGGCGTTGGCGTCAAAGATGGCGCTAAAAGCCTTGCTGTAAGCACCGTCGATCGCAGCACCAAGGGACTTACCGGCCGCGAGTTCTTCACGAAGACGCTCGTAGAGGAGCACGTTCGCATCTACTGCGAGACCGATCGTGAGAATGATACCCGCGATGCCGGGTAGCGTCAGGACGAAGTGGAACATCGCCATCATCCCGAAGAGAAGGAGGATGTTGATCCAAAGACCGAGGAGCGCGACGCATCCCGCCAAGCGGTAATAGAAAACGACAAAGAGCATTACCAGCGCCAGCCCGCCGATACCCGAAACGATACCGCTTCGGATCGAGTCAGCTCCGAGCGAGGGGGAAACACTCCGGGTCTCCTCGATGGTGACCGGCGTGCGGAGGGGGTTCTCAAGGATGCTTGCAAGCTCACGAGCCTCCTTCTCCTTGAAGTGACCGGTGATCTGGGCAGAGCCGCCAGCGATCGCACTCTTCACCGAGGGGGCACTCTGAACCTTGCCATCCAGCAGGATACCCAGACGTCCCTGATGGGGGGCCAGTTGAGTAGTGAGCTCGAAGAAGGTCTTGGCTCCTTCTCCATCAAGCGTGAGGGAAACGCCATACCCCTGCTGGTCAAAGAAGGCGTAGGCATGGGTCACATGCTCCCCGGTGAGGTCGGCCTCTTTTTTGACAAGGAGCCGCTCGACGACATCTTTACCTTCGAAATTCTGCACGTGCTCCTTGATGACGAAGCCAGGGGGGAGGATCGCCTCACCCTTGTCGATCTGCGCGATCAGAGCAGCCGAGTTGGGATGGACCTCGGCAAACTCGAGTTTGGCCACGCGCTGCAACTGCTCACGGGTCGTCTGGATCTGAGCGGGATCGAGCCCGGGGATCTGGACAAGGATGCGCTGCGTTCCCTGAGGGGCGATGACCGGCTCACCGACGCCGAACTGGTCAACACGCTTACGGATGACCTCGACCGCCTGCTGGAGCATGTCGGCAGTGATCTCCTGACCATTCTGCGGAACCAGTTGCAGCAGGAAGGAGGTACCTCCACGCAGATCGAGACCGAGCCGGATTTTCTTGTCTGGCGGCGTTGCCGAATCAACACAGAAGAGGAGGAGCAAAGCCGTCAGGACGGCACCGAGCCAGCGTTTCTTGGCATCACTCTCCGTGGAGAAGTACCAGGCAAAGAGACCGAGCAGTAATAGCCCGAAAAAGAAGGTGAGAAGTGGTGTCATGACAAGCGGGACTCCGTAGGGAAGGAACTGGTGGCGACGCTAAAAATGCAGGGAGAGAACGAAGAGAACGGGGGCTTGGATTCCGAAATCAGGAAGCTGATGCATCAGATGTGCCAGAGGCTTCTGCGGCCGAATCCTTGGAGGACTCGAGGACAGTTGCCACGGAGGCCTTGTCGATCTCGATCTTCACATTGTCAGCGACCTTCAGGAGCACCGTGCGCTCCTTCACGTTGGAGATCATGCCGTGAATTCCCCCGGAGGTGACCACCTTATCACCGGTCTTAAGCGCCGAGATCAGCTTCTGCAGCTCCTTGCGCTGCTTCTGCTGGGGACGGATCAGAAGGAAGTAAAAGATGACGCCGATGAAGATCAGAGGCGCAAACTGGGTGATGGGATTAGGGGCCTCGGGAGAGGCGGCGGTCAAAACAAATGAGGGAAGTGCTGTTGCGAGAAAATGCATAGCCTCCCTTGGTAGCGTAGGAGCCGCAGCAAGGGCAAGGCCTCTCTGAGAGACCCTTCCGGCAGGACAATTCCTAAGGACGTCTCAGCGAACCCAAGAAGAATACGGGGGATGGGACCAATCAATCGTCCCCCAACCCTCCTGAATCGCCAGGACTCGCCCCTGATCCAACAACAGAAGGATCGGTGTGTGCCTATAGAGATCCACCTGCAGGAGACTTCCCCTCACGACTGAAGAGGAGGATGGGATGTCACCTGCCCCTCCCGAGATATCTGCATTTAGAAGCGCCAACCTTGTTTTCTTTCCTTGTACGGCCCATTCGGAGCCATCCCTCGCATAGTCAGCGGCCAGAGATAGGCAGCGACCGCACTCGGTGCTGTAGATCAGGACGATCCACCGCCCCTTGGAGAGATCGGCTGAACAGTCAACCGCCCCCGCAAGGGGCCATGTCGTACCGACCTCAATCTTGGGATTTGTTTCATGGTGGCCGGCGTAGGCAAGGGCTACGAGATACAGAGCCGCTCCTGCCAGAAGCACAGCTGCAAAGTGTATTCTGAAACGGGCCAAGCCAAGCGCGCCGATGGCCGCCGAGAAAGCTGCAAGGTCGATCCAGTAGGTGACCTTGGGCGAGACGCTCACGTCTCCGAAGCAGCCGCAATAGCTCCTCCCCTGAACAACCAACCATAGAGTAACGATGCAGAAAGAGAAAAAAACCGCCGACGCCACCCCGAGCGACCATACGCTCCGGATCCCGCTGATCAGCCAGAGCGAGAGAACCATCTCAGCCCAAGGAAGCGCATCGACCGTATGGCGGAAGTAATGAAATGCCCCGCCCTGCAAAAGTTTCATCAACGCCGCAGTAAGTAGAATGGCCGCGAGGATCCAACTCACCCAGCACCTCAGCAGTTGCATGAATGGAACAGGGAATTCCGATCCGTTCATGCTCAGCACACCGGGTCTCTTATTTGGATTCTGACGTGATCTTCACCAGCACGACGCCGTGACTCGGCACCGTCGCCTCGAACTTGCCCGTGAAGGATCCAAGATTTTGCTGACGCCAAAGATCACGGACCATCTGCGGTCCCTTGATGCCGAGTTCCTCCCAAGAAACGGAGACGATGGCGGGTTGATCGCCTAAATTGAAAAGGCCGGCAGCCTTAGATCCATCCTCGAGATCCCTTGCCCAGACCTGGGAGGTGCCGTTGAGCGATATCCGGCCGGCTGGTTTGCCAAGTGGATCCTGATTAACATCTAGAACCTCGTCATTGGTCAGGAGACTGAGGGTAAACTCATCCATCCGCGACATGTCGCATCCGATCAACATCGGCGAGGAAAAGAGAGCCCAGAGACTCATGTGGGTATACTGCTCGTCGGGGGTGAGCCTGCTCGGATGGAGATGCCCCCACCCGACCTGCCCCACCACCAGCATGTCGGGATCATTCCAATGGCCGGGTCCGGCATATTTCTCGTGCCCGTTCTGGCTGAAACCTATCTCTCTCATGCTCCTCCACGTGTCAGTGATATCGCCGGTGGTGCGCCAGGAGTTGCCCCCAAGCTTCTCGCCCCACTCCCAGACTTTGCCCATCCCATACTGGCAATAGCTGAAGAGGATATCACGTTTCACCTTGTCGAGGGACTTCCTGAACAGTGCGTACGGTTCCTGGACAACCTCCAGTTCGATGCGCTCCCGATCCTCGGGCCTCACCTTGGCAACGACCCCCTTAAACTCGCCATCGACAGCCTTCAGGCGGCTCTTCTGCTCCTCCGTGCGCTTGTTCCCAGCGATCGCTTCCAGCTTTGCCCGCTCATCCGTGAGCGACTTGAGTTTGGCGGCATCCTCTGCCGGTAGAACGGCCGCATATTTTTCGTTCCTGATCTTGTTCGCGATCACGCCGTAAGAGCACCAGTCGTACTTCACATAGTCGACATCCCAGTTTCCGTACTGCTCGGCATCCTTGTCCTCGTGCTGGTAGCTGGCCGTATACCCGGCGCAGGTCTTAGGTCCCGGCGAGGAATAAATCCCGAACTTCAATCCCTTCGAGTGGATGTAGTCGCTCAAGGCCTTCATGTCGGGGAACTTCTTGTTGCTTTGGATCATTCCGTTCGTCTCCCGATCAGCCTCCCAGCAGTCGTCGATGTTGATGTAGCTCCAACCGTGGTCGATCAGACCAGAAGAGGACATCGCATCCGCCGCGGAGCGGATTTTGGCATCGTCCACTGCACCCGCGAAGCAATTCCAGCTGTTCCAGCCCAGTGCTGGAGTAAGGGAAATCGTGTCACCGCAGACGATCCGGAAAGAGCGGGAGGCCTTGCCCAGCGCATTCTTGACACGGAGAGTAACGGTCGTCGTTCCCTTCTCCTGAAGGGCGCCGGTGATCAGGCCGGTCTTTGGGTCGAGGACGAGCCCTTGGGGGAGATTTTTCGCGGAGAAAGTCATGGGCCGATCCCCTGTCGCTGTCACCTTGAAGAGAAAGGGATTGCCAGGGCGCACACCGAAGACCTTCGGCCCGGTGAGGCGCGGAGTGGCGGGCGGCTTCGGAGTGAGGATGTCGGCATCCGTGGGAGCCGGGGCGCTGGAGGCAGATGGCATATTGGTCTCCGCGGCCGCCATGATCGGAGTCATAGCAAGCGGAAGGAGGATCAACAACGAACGGAGAGAGGTGAAGGACCGGGAGAATAGGGTGGGCATTTCGCAATCCTTGTGGAGTGGCTCTTGCCGCGTCAACTCCAAGCCCACCCTCAATGCCCGAGATAGGCAGCCTGAATTTCGGGTCGGTTTTTTAGCTCCGCGGATGATCCTTCCAGATGGATACCACCAGTCTCGAGCACGTAGGCATAGCTACTGACCTCCAGCGCCAGAGAGGCATTCTGCTCCACCAGAAGCATCGTCATTCCACGCTCTCGGTTGAGTGCTACAAGACGCTCAAAGATCAACTCCACTAAAAGGGGGGCGATGCCAAGCGATGGCTCATCCAGCATCAGGCAATTCGGACGGCCCATCAGGGCGCGTCCAATGGCCAGCATCTGCTGCTCTCCCCCGCTCAATGTTCCAGCCTGCTGACGGAGCCGCTCCTTCAGCCTGGGAAAGAACTCTCCGATCCATTCCAAATCGGCAGCGATCTCCTTCCGTTCGCGCCGCAGGTAAGCCCCCATCATGAGGTTTTCTCTCACGGTGAGATCAGGGAAGACCAGCCTCCCCTCCGGTACATGGGACAATCCCAGAGCCACAATCTTGTGAGCGGGTAACCCCGCAATCTCACGACCTTCAAACCGGATCGATCCTCCGGTCGGAGGAACAAGTCCGGAAACTGTTCTTAACGTCGTTGACTTCCCTGCCCCATTGGCCCCGATCAGGGTGACGATGCCCCCACGCGGGACCTGTAACGAAAGATCATGCAGGGCACGGATGCCCCCGTATCGCACCTCCAGGCGGCTAATCTCGAGCATCGCATCAGAGAATGCAGGGGGCGGTGCTGTGGCTGTATCGGCGCTGCTCATGCCACCTCCTTCCCATGTCGGGCAATGGAGTGAGATTCCCCAAGGTAAGCCGCGATCACCTTGGGATTGCCTCGGATCTCTGCGGGCGTTCCCGATGCGAGCACCCTCCCCTGATCCAACACGTAGAGACGCTCACAGATTCCCATCACGACTTTCATGTCGTGCTCGACAAGCAGCACCGCCGTGCCGAATTCCGTTCGGATTCTCGAGATAAGGCTCTTGAGTTCCTCTTTCTCGGTGGGATTCATCCCCGCAGCCGGCTCATCGAGCAGCAGAAGGCGTGGCTTCGTCGCCAGCGCACGAACAATCTCCAGACGACGCTGATCGCCGTACGGCAGACTCCGGCTGGAGTGGCTGGCTGCATGGTCCAAACCAAAATAGGAAAGCAGGCGGGTGCCCTCCTCATGGATCTCCCCCTCTTCGCGGCGGAATGAGCGTCCTCGCCGCACGGTATCGAGGAGGCCGTTGCGCAGCCTTGCGATGAAGGAGGTCCTCACATTCATCCGCACGTCGAGCGAACCGAAGAGTCGGATATTCTGAAAGGTCCGTGCCATGCCGAGGCCGTTGATCCGATGGGGAGGCATGCCGGCGGTCGGTCGCCCCTGGAAGAGAATCTCACCCTCAGTCGGGCGGTAGACGCCAGTGAGGATATTAAAAAGGGATGTTTTCCCAGCACCGTTGGGACCGATCAGCCCGACAAGTTCCCCTGCATTGATCCGAAGGGAGACATCCGTGAGCGCCGAGATCCCGCCAAAACGGAGAAAACAATGATTTACCTCGAGCAGTGAGGCTAGCGGAGAGGCGTGGCTTGGCGCTGGAGAACTCATGGAGCAGTGGGCGCTTTTTTCGCGCCGGGAAGCAGTCCACGGAGGCTGCGGAGGCATGGCGCGAGACGCTCTGTCGGCCGAAAGATCATGAAGAGAATGATGATCAGGGCATAGACCACCATCCGGTACTGAGAGAGATCCCTCAACCACTCGTTGAGCAGAGTGATCAGGACGGCAGCGATCGCCACGCCGACCGGCCTCCCAAGCCCACCCAGGATCACCATCACGATGATCTCGAAGGAGCGTAAGAAATTGAATCCTTCAGGACTGATGAACTCCACCGCATGCGCGTAGAGGGCCCCCGCTACTCCAGCGAAGAAGGCGCCGATCACAAATGCCGTCACCTTGAAGCGGGTCGTGTCGATCCCCATGGCAGCAGCCGCGATCTCATCGTCGCGCACTGCCTGAAAGCCCCGCCCGTAGGTCGATCGCACCAGTGAAATCATCGTGTAGAGAGTCAGTGCCGAGCACCCAACTGCCCAGAAGAGATTGGTGACTGGCAGAATCCCCTCCATCCCGCGCGACCCTCCGACGACGTCGGTGTTCTGGAGCAGGACGCGGATGATTTCGCCGAAGCCAAGTGTGACCATAGCAAGGTAATCTCCCCGAAGCCGGAGCGAAGGCCCCCCGACAATAACCCCTGCAAGCGAGGCCACCACACCGGCTACGATCAGCACGGGCAGAAACCAGAACTGCGAGGCCACAGATGTCCCAGTCCATGAGCTATGAGGAAGAAGAAAAGGAAGAACCCTGCCTGTCAGCAGAGCGGAGGTGTAGGCGCCAACAGCCATGAAGGCTGCATGACAGAGGGAAAACTGACCAGTCTCTCCCATCACCAGATTCAGACTCACGGCCAAGATCACGTTGATCGCAGCGAAGAGAATCACTTGAGTCGAATAGGGATCGATCCATCCGCTACAAGACTGCAGCACGACGGCGACCCCTAGCCCAGCAGCTAGCGCGACTCGGGGGTTCTTCATCCGAGCAGTCGCTGGGCGTAGTGAGATAAGGGAACGAAACACGTAAGAGTTGTGTGAAATCATGGTAGCCCCTGGCAACGCCATTCGTGCTTTAAACGCCATTCGTACCGCAACTGCAATCCGCGCTTCACTGAAGTGAGAGAATTGGTGGCGTTTCCGGGTTCCACGGGTTCACGGAAAAATCCCCCTCTTCGATCAACGTCACCATCTCTTGCGCTAGGGAACGAGGGATCTCCAGATCAAGGCCATGATGACGAACTCCACCCCCTCCCACTGCATAAGGGGCAAGATTGTCGAGCGAGAGGAGAAAAAGGCGGCGGGCTGGATGCAATCTTCGCCCATGTTTGTGATGATTTGGATAGGTGAACTGAAGCTTCAGGTGGACAAACCCCCCAGCCAATTGAATCAAGCCCTTGTAAAACCGATAGTCAGCAGCCTCTCTTCCCTCCTTGAGCCAGAGGTGCTCCAGCACATCATGCGCCTCGTAGTACCGCTGGGTATTGAAGCACTCGAAGTAGCCGAGATAGCAGGGGTCAAAAGCAGTGCTTTCTGCAGTTCCCATCAGGTCATCCAGCGTTCCAAGGAACTCCTCCATCCTCGCGGCTTTCTTCGCACCCCCTGCGCATTCTTCTCCGCCCGAGTCATTCATCATGTCAACGAACTGCGCGTCGCCCCGTGGTAGAAGCGCCCTTTCCAGCGTACCCGTTTTGCATGGCAGAGCCGCCAACTGTTGAGGGCAATGAGCAACGCCACAGCGATGCCAACAGGATGAGCGATACAGCCGATCCACGAGGTGCGAAAACGGACCGTTAATATCAGGCGCAGCAGCACAATGAGCAGGATGGCGATCCATGCCGCCTGCGCAAGCGGAACCCAACCCAAAAGAAGAAACGGAAAAAGAAAGAGCCCACTGACAACAACACCAAAGAGAAGGAAGGCGCTGTGCGACTCCTCAAAGACAGGACGCAGATTTTTGGAGAATCCCTCCCAGAGCTCTGCGAAGCCGCAGTACATGCGGCACCGAAGCAGGTTGATTCCGTCGGCATTGACAAGACGCATTCCCTCTCCCGTGCGTGAAGCAACCCGGCGGCCAAAAGCGATATCCTCCACGAGGTGATCTTTCAGCGCCTCATGGCCGCCGAGGGCCTCATAGGAGTCTCGGGTAAACAGTAGGAACTGACCATTGGCCGCACCCATGAAGGCAAGACGGGAGCGGGAAAATCCCCATTTCTTCACGCGCTCCGGCCGAGCCTGCAGTAGGCTCAGCGTCAGGAAGGGGTGAAACGCCATAAAGAGAAGGTAGCCAAGCGGGATCACCAACTTCTCCGACCACGTACCGGTGATCTGATCAGGCCAGAGCGAGAGGAGATCAGCCCGCTCAGCGCATGCATGGGCTAGAGAGGTCCTGACGCAGGAGATATGATGGATCGTGTCAGCATCAGTGAAGAGGAGGTGACCGCTTGCGGAATCAGCTGCAGCGGAAAGTTGATGGCAGGCCCAGTTTTTACCGACCCATCCCTCGGGAAGTTCCTTTCCCCGGAGAAGTCGCCGCGGGCTCCCCTCCACTTCCATGAAACCCAACTCCTGGGCAATACTCGCCGTCCGATCCGTGGAACGGTCATCGAGCAGAATGATCTCACGGACCGCAGGCTCCTGCGCGATCAGCGACTCCAGGCAGACACGAATGCGATGCTCTTCATTCCGAGCTGGGACAAGGACCGACACATTCTGCACCCCCACGGGAGATGAAGAAGCCAGATCATAGGTCGTGGGGACAAGCCGCCTCAAGAGGGCCATGTTCACCACGCCGTGCAGCAGGCACAGCACGAGAAGTGGAATCACCACCCACTCCATGAATCCGGACAGCAGGAGCGCAAGGATCTCCTGCATCGTTTGAGTGATGATAGCTGGCCCTGGTCGTTGTCGTAGCTTTGACCGGGGAAACTTCCTGAACTCTTAGTTGTTTAAGGAAGAGCGCTTCTTCTTCCTCGGAGCAGGCGTCTCGTCGTCTTTTGAGGGGTGGCTCTTCTTTGCGGGAGTCGAGGAATCGGAAGCATCTGGAACCGGCGGCACATTGACCGGAATGGTCGGCTCCAATCTGACCTGGGTAATGCGGCGCAGGTAGGCGGCGTGCATGGTGTCCACCCACTCGGAGAGCGAGGGGTCGATCTTTTTCATCCTCTTGGCCAGCAGGTCGTAGTACTCGCGGAGCGTCTGTCGCTTGGACTCATCGCTCTTGGCCTTCTCGCTTTTTAGCAGAAGGGAAGCAAGCGCCTCCTCCTTGTCGGCTTTCACCTTGGCCGTGTAGTAGCGAGATTTCTGGTCCTGACGCTGCTTCTCCTCGTTTCCAGCAGTATTGATCGGCGAGGGCTGCTCCGGCTCGGCGGGAGGAGGAATGAGGGAATTCGGATCACTGAGTGGGGGATTTTCGCCTGGGGAGCCTTGTCCCGAGTTCGCTGGAGGAGCCGCGGGGTCAGGAGTCACTGGAGCTGAGCCAGGAGTCGCAGGGGCTGCCTGAACCGCAGTTGCAGGGGCTCCTTCTTGCGCAGCCGGAGCAACAGACGGAGCAGCCTGATCCGTTGTGGCAGGAGCCGGCGCGGAGGAGGTCAGGTTATCCTGAATCTGAAGCGCAGGAGCTGGGCTACCAGGAGTCTGTGCAGCCTGCTCTTGGGCTGAAACGGAAAGCAGGGGTGCTGCAAAAAATGCGAGCAGAAGTGTGGGAGTAAAGCGGGATTTCATAAGGTGGGGATGCAGGTTGGGAGCAGCTTGGTTGGACGCAATCTTGTCAAGGAACCAAAAATGAGACCTGATGGCAAGAGGTGCCGGATGGCACCGCCACTCCATGCCCACTCTCAGCACATTGACTTCGGACAACTCTGCCGCTCCCTGCACGCCTGTCGAAGTGGCTGCACAGTGCCATGGTGATCGCGGATTTGTCTGGCTGGATACTTCACTCCATTCCTCCGCCGAATCGTTCGGCCTCTCACTCCTCGCGAGTGATCCTGACCTGATTCTGGAAGGGGAGGCCTCGGAATGGCCCCTCTTGGAACAAGAGCTGGAACGCAGAAAGCGCTCCTCAGCAGATTTGGGGACCCCGGATGGAGCCGCTGTTGGGTACTTCCGTTTCGACGGGTCCTACCGCTTTGGGTTTTATGATTCCCTGCTACTCCATGGAGCGGATGGCTGGACCGGAGCCCAACCGACCCTCGATGCAATGGTGGAGGGGAGTGCCTATCAACAGGATCCCCCAGAAACACTCTCCATGCCATCGTTCAAGCCGGAGCTGGAACGCGAAACATATCTCTCCATGGTGCGACGCGCCCAGGAGTATGTAGCAGCGGGAGACATCTACCAGGTCTGCCTGGCGCACCGCTTCTCAGCAGATTTCACTGGCGATCCATGGCCCCTCTACCTCGCCCTTCGCGACGCCTCCCCTTCCCCGCACGCCGCCCTCCTGAGTCTGGGTGATGAAACCATTCTCTCCAGCTCCCCTGAATGCTTCCTCAAGATGAGCGGCCGAAGAATTTCAACACGTCCTATCAAGGGGACTCGCCCGCGGCTTCGAGATCCAGGGGAGGACGAGCAACAGGCCTTTGAGCTCAAGACCTCACCCAAAGAGATCGCCGAGTTGGTGATGATCACCGACTTGGAGCGCAACGATCTGGGAAGCGTTTGCGTCTACGGTAGCGTCACTGCCACGCAACTCCTTCACCTGGAACGCTTCGCTCAGGTCTTTCACCTCGTCTCCACGGTGGAAGGTGAACTCCGACCCGAGATCTCCCAAGTCGGGGCACTTGCCGCCTGTTTTCCGGGAGGATCTATTTCCGGAGCTCCCAAAAAGAGGGCACTGGAAATCATCAGGGAGCTTGAGCTCTCCCCTCGCGGCCTTTTCACCGGTGCGATCGGTTACTTTGGTTACAACGGCGAAAGCCAGTTCAACATCGCCATCCGCACCGTGGTGATCCGTGACGGGCAGGCAACATTCCACGTTGGCGCAGGGATCACCGCTGATTCCACCCCAGAAAAGGAGTGGGAGGAGACCCTACACAAGGCGGCTGGCATCCTGCAGGCCACCGAGGCTCGCCGATAAAATCATCGGATTGGTGCATTTTTGATTCAGCCCGATATCTCCTTAGCTTTCCCTTCCCGGAAAAAAACGAAATACTCTCGCGCAGAGGCGCAGAGAACAATGGATATGAGCTTCGCCATATTGATGCAGAGATTGGGAAGCGAACCTGAACATGAAGGATGACCGCGCGCCCCAATGGAGCACCTTGGATTGATGCGTTTGTTTTTCTTGTCTCTCCGCGCCTCTGGGCCTCTGCGGTAGAACTTCCCGAAAACCTCGGGTGATCAGAACACAAAAAAAGACCCGGAAGTTTCCTTCCGGGTCTTCTCAAAAAAGTCTACTGGAGACTTAGAGACTTAGCGGTAGTCCTGACGACCGCCACGGTCATCGCCGCCGCGGTAGCCTCCACGGTCGCCGCCTCCGCCACCACCACCACGGTAACCGCCTCCGCCACCACCACCACGGTAGCCTCCGCCGCCTCCGCCGCCACCACCACGGTAGCCGCCGCCTCCGCCGCCTCCGCCGCCACCATATCCACCACCACCGCCGCCTCCACCACGAGGACGATCCTCCATGGGGCGAGCTTCGTTAACGGTGAGGTTACGTCCACCCATGTCTGCACCGCTGAGTGCGGTGATCGCCGCGCGACCTTCGTCGTCGGAGCCCATGGTGACGAATCCGAATCCGCGTGAGCGGCCGGTTGTACGGTCCATCATGACGATTGCGTCCGTCACGGTGCCGTGTGCGCCGAAAACCTCACGGAGGTCGGCATCTGATGCTGAGAAGGGAAGATTCCCGATATATAACTTCATACTGTCTTTGTGTTTGTTGGTTCCTGTTACGCTGACGGCTATTTCATAGAATGCACCATATCCCTCACCTGAGGAACATGGAGCAGTCCGCCCGCACAGCGGGGAACCTGCATTGACTGATTCGCTATCATCGAACTTCGAGTGTTACCTATGGGGTCGCTTTTCCACTTTGGCAATAGAAATTCTTTCCATGTCATTTTTGTCACAAGCAGAGAAAGGGTGTTAAAATCCCTTATTCCAGTGAAAAGAATTGATGTTACCGTCTAAATCAGTGATCACCTAATGAGCATCAAACCAATGAAACAGTTACCTCTCTTTCTTTCCCTACTTACCATCCTGTTCCTTGCGGGATGCGCCGACACGGAGACGCCCCACCCAAAAAAGAAAAGCACTGCAGTCACCCAGTCCAGTGACTCACAGTTTACCACGGACGCTGCTGCAACGAATGCAACCACTCTTCCAGAGGGCTCCCTCACCGACACCAACGGTCTTGTGACCAATACGGTTGCCAACCCTTCCAATCCCTTTGCCACACCGACACCTGTCCCAGCGGCCGCTCCCCGCGACCTCCCTTACGGAACTCCGGTTCCAGGGAAGCCAGGCTTTGTGACCAGTCCTCATTCGGCCTCCGCAGGCTATGTGGACGTGCGGGGATTCCCTCCAGGCTCCGAGGTGAAGGATCCCTACTCGGGAAAGATCTTTCTGGTTCCCTGATCCTTTGATCCGGATCTCTTGAGGACACCCGCAGGCTCCAGCGCCTCAGTTAGGCGCGTTGCCATCTTTGGCCCAGGGCTAATCGGTGGCTCGATCGCCATGGCCCTACGGGCCCGTTGCCCGGAAACAGTGATCTCCATCTGGGGGCGCCACCATATCCGCCTCGAAGAGGTCATGAAGCGAGGGCTAGCGGACTCCATTCACACCGATCCAGCGGCTGCGGTGGCAGATGTCGACCTCGTGGTTCTCAGCACTCCGATCGATACGATGATGGAACTCGCAGCCTCCATCGCCACTCACCTTGCCCCCGACACCGTCGTCACCGACGCAGGCAGCGTGAAGGCCTCTGTGGTGGCGCACCTTGAGCCTCTCTTGGGAAAGAAGTTTGTCGGCGCCCACCCGATGGCTGGAAGCGAACGCGCAGGATTGGCCGCAGCACGCTCTGATCTCTTTGAGGGAGCACCCTGCCTACTGACCCCGACAGAGGCAACTGATGCGCACGCCTTGGAACGGGGGCGTGCGTTCTGGATCTCACTCGGCATGCGTCTCACGGAGCTCTCTCCTGCGGATCATGACCGCCTGGTCGCCCGCATCAGCCACCTTCCTCATGCCGTTGCCTTTGCTCTTGTGAACTTGGTCGCTGATTCCCTTCCCGAAGGAGCGGGCCTGCTGGCTGGCGGCAGCTTCCGCGATGCCACCCGCGTGGCAGCTAGCGACCCGGGACTCTGGACAGGCATCCTCTCCGAGAACCATCACGAAGTTGCCGCCGCACTGCGGGAGACCTCGCAGCTTCTCAATGCTTTGGCACTCCAGTTAGAAGAGGAAAAAAACGACTCGGTTCTCGATTTTTTAACCCGGGCCAAGGAGCATCGCGATTCACTTCCGCTCCCTTCGCCGGAAGAAACACTTTAACGTCCATGAAAAAATTTTCCGTGCACTCCTGCGGTCCGATTCGCACCTCCATCACCGTTCCCGGGGACAAAAGCATGTCCCACCGGAGCGCCATGTTCGCCTCGCTTGCCGAAGGACGCAGCACAATTACTGGATTCCTAGAGAGCGAGGATTGCCTCTCCACAGTCAATGCCATGAGGGCCCTTGGCGTGAGCATCGAGCACTCAGACGAGGGAACATTCGTCGTCGAGGGCATCGGAGGCAGCTTCACCCCTCCCGCAGGCGATGTCGATTGCGGGAACTCCGGGACCACCATGCGATTGCTTTCCGGCCTCCTCGCCGCGCAAGCCTTCCGCATCCGCCTGACCGGCGACGCCTCGCTCTCCAAGCGTCCGATGGGCAGGGTGATCGAGCCCCTCTCCGAGATGGGGGCGCACTTCAGCACCGAGGGTGGCGAGGGCAAACCTCCGCTGGTGATCGAAGGGAACACCCGCACCTCCCTCAAGCCCCTCTCCTACGAGATGCCGGTCGCAAGCGCTCAGGTAAAAAGCGCCGTCCTGCTCGCCGGCCTTTCCGCAGAGGGCGAGACCAGCGTGATCGAACCGGCCGCCTGCCGGGATCACACGGAGCGGATGCTTCAGGAGTTCGGCGTAAAGCTGGAACTCGGCACCCCCGATGCCAAGGGACGCCGCCGGATTGCCCTCAAGGGCCCGCAACACCTTAAGGCCCGCGACTTCGCCGTACCGGGAGACATCTCCAGTGCCGCCTTCTGGCTGGTCGCCGCATCCGCCAAGCCAGGCTCAGAGGTGACCATCGATGGGGTTGGCCTGAATCCCACCCGCACCGGCATCATCACCGTCCTTCAGCGCATGGGCGCCACTATGGAGATAACTCCCGTCGACCCCAATGCCGCCGAACCGCTTGGTTCGATCCGCGTCACGGGAGGAGCACTTCACGGCACCGTGATCGGTGGCGCGGAGATCCCGAATGTCATCGACGAGTTGCCCGTTCTGGCTGTCGCCGGAGCCCTTGCTCAGGGGAAAACAATCATCCGCGACGCCAAAGAGCTCCGCGTGAAAGAGACTGACCGCATCGCCGCCGTGGCCGGCAACCTTCGCGCCATGGGAGTTCCCGTGACGGAGACGGAAGATGGCATGGAGATCGAAGGTGGCCATCCTCTCAAGGGGGCGCGCCTCGAATGCTTCGGTGACCATCGCATCGCCATGGCTTTTGCGATTGCGGGCCTCTTTGCAGAAGGGGAGACCGTGATCGAATCCGTGGAATGCGTGGCCACTTCCTACCCGACCTTTGGAGCCACCCTCACGTCGGTCCTTGCCAGCTGATCCACTGCATGCCACGCGTCATCGCCATCGATGGTCCCGCGGCCTCCGGAAAGAGTTCCGTCTCCCGGGGTGTAGCTTCCGCATTGGGATTTCTGTTTGTCAGTTCGGGCCACTTTTACAGAGCACTCGCCTGGGGTGTGGCGCGGGATAACATATCCGAAGCCACGCTTCCCGAATGGATAGAAAGGAGTCCCTTAGAGGTGGAGAGGACCAAGGAAGGGGTTCGACTCCTGCTCGATGGGAGTGATGCCACACCCCACCTCTCCGATCCGGAGGTCGCTGCCAAAGTGTCGCTTCTGGCCATCTTTCCCGAGGTCCGGGATCTGATCAACGAACGCCTCCGCGCACTGGCCGCAACCCATGACCTCGTCATGGAGGGGCGTGACATCGGGTCGATCGTCTTCCCGGAGACCCCGTTCAAGTTTTACCTCGACGCCTCACCTGAGGTGAGAGCCCGCAGAAGGGCAGGCGAGGGTGCCGTTGATTCGGTGGCTGAGCGGGATCGGATCGATTCGACCCGCGCCACGGCACCACTCACCATCCCGAAAGGAGCCACCGTGATCGACACGACTCACCTCCGTCTCGACGAAGTGATCACTTCCGTACTGGGTCACCTTCAAAAATCCGGCGCTTTTCCCGCCATCTCCCGATGATGAGCTTCACCTATTACTTCTGGTACACGCTCTCGAAGATCGCCGCCCGCTTCTTCTTCAGCTTCCGCGTGGCGCACCCAGAGCGGATGATCGAGGAAGGGCCGCTGATCCTGGCCTCCAATCACCAGAGTTACTTTGATCCCCCGCTCGTCGGCATCTGCTCGCGTCGCGGCGTCTACTACCTCGCACGCAAGACCCTCCTCCAGTTGCCGCTGCTGGGCAGGCTCCTGCCACATATTAATGTCATCCTCGTCGATCGCGATGGAAACGACATGTCGGCCCTCAAATCGGTCATCCGCACGGTGAAATCCGGCAACGGCGTCGTGCTCTTTCCAGAAGGGACCCGCTCACCCGATGGCCACCTGCAATCGGGCAAGGCCGGCATCGGCCTCGTCATCGCCAAGACACGCGCCCCCGTGCAGCCAGTGCGGATCTTCGGATCGTACGAGGCCTTCCCCAAGGGCTCTGGAAAAATCGCCCTGGCCCCCATCACCGTCATTGTCGGAGAGCCGATCCGATTCACAGCCGCAGAGCTTGATCCTGCAACTTACGGGGGGGATGAACGGGTCCTCTACCAGGAGCTCTCCAACCGAGTCATGGCTGCCATCGCCGATCTTTCGCCTCCGGAAGGGGAGGCTGTTCTCGCGAAGACCTTGCCAACTCCCCGCGCCACGGCGACTCTTTCACGCTCATGAGTCTTCAGAGACCTATCAACACTGCAGGTGAGGCCATCGCCATCTCTGCCAATCAACTGGTGAAGTCCTTTGGTGAGCGCCGTGCACTGGACGGCATCTCGCTCGAGGTCCGACGAGGGGAGCTTTTCTGCCTGCTTGGTCCCAATGGGGGGGGGAAGAGCACTCTCTTCCGGGTTCTAGCAACACTGCTTCTACCCGATTCTGGAACGGCCACCATCGCGGGCCACGACGTCGTCACCGCAGCAGCTGAAGTTCGCGCACGACTGGGTGTCGTCTTCCAGTCCCCCAGCCTCGACGGCAAGCTGTCCATTCTCGAGAACCTCCGTTGTGGCGGCGCCCTCTACGGCCTGCGCGGCGCGGAGCTCGAGTCCCGCATCACCGAGGCCACGAAGGCCCTCAACCTCACCGATCGCCTCCACGATCTGGTGGAGACACTCTCCGGCGGTCTCCAAAGGCGTGCAGAAATCGCAAAGTGCCTCCTCATTCGTCCCGAAGTCCTGCTCCTAGACGAGCCCTCCACGGGCCTCGATCCGGGGGCACGACTCGACCTCTGGGCTGCCTTGGAGCAGCTCCGCAGCGAGCACGGAGTCACCGCTCTCTGCACCACCCACCTCATGGAGGAGGCCGCCCGAGCCGACCGCGTCGGTATCGTGAGCGCCGGGAAGCTCGTCGCACTGGGCACCCCTGAGGAACTGACAGCCGCCATCGGCGGCGACGTGATCAGCCTTGGTGTCTCCAAGGAAACGGGAGCCGACCAACTTGCCACCACCATCACGGCCAAGACCGGCATCCCATCCTCTGTCGTCGAGGGAGAGGTCCGCATCGAGCATGCCGAGGCCTACGCCTTCGCCGCAAAACTTGCAGGAGAGTTTCCCAAAGAGATCACCTCCCTCCGCATCGCACGCCCCACACTCGAAGATGTCTTCATCGCTCGCACTGGTCGCCTCTTTGCGGATCAGGATGTGGAGAGCATCGGATTGCCGGCTTCAAAAAAGAAGATGCGCTAACCTCGGAGCAATTCACGGGAACACCACACCATGACCAAACCGACACACCTTCTCTGGACTCCTGCCATCGCCTTCTGGTGGAGGGATGTCATCCGCTTCCTTCGCCAGCGCAACAGGATCATCGGTGCACTGGCCACACCTCTTGTCTTCTGGCTCCTTGTCGGCTCCGGCTTCGGCCCCTCCTTCCGCAATCCAGGTTCTGCCGCAGATGCTGGCAGCTACCTCGTCTACTTTTTTCCCGGCACCCTGGTGCTGATCATGCTTTTCACCGCCATTTTCTCCACGATCTCGGTCATCGAGGATCGTCGGGAGGGGTTCCTGCAGGGCGCCCTTGTCGCCCCCCTCTCCCCCGCTGCCATTCCCCTAGGTAAGTTTCTGGGTGGAACCACGCTTGCCCTGCTTCAGGCAGCGCTTTTCTGCATTCTCGCCCCCTTGGCAGGCATGCCGATCGGCTGGCTCCAGATTGCGCTGCTGCTCCCCGCCTTCGTGATTGTTGGCTTTGCCATGACGGGACTTGGCTTTCTTGTCGCTTGGCCGATGGATTCCACCCAGGGATTCCACGCAATCATGAACATCTTCCTCATGCCTCTCTGGATGATGTCGGGCGCCCTCTTCCCGATGCCTGCCGGAACAGGTTGGCTTTATTGGGTCGGTGTTTTCAATCCGGTCAGCTACGGCGTCACGGCGATCAGGTCGGCCTTTGCCGCCTCCCCTGAAGCAGCATTTCCTGCCGGATACCTCATGGGGCTCTCGTTGACGGCCCTCTTTGCAGCGGTGATGTTCGCGGTCAGCGTCCACCTTGTGGCGAAGCGTTCCAAACGAAACTAAATCACGACCATCGCACCCCTGGGGATCAACCGACCGGACGGCTACGACCATGAGCGACCTACTTGCAGAGCTGAAAACGACTGTCATCTGCGGTGATGGCGCCATGGGAACACTTCTCTCGGAGCACGGAATCCCAGCCGGAAACTGCTTTGAGGAGCTCTGCCTCTCCAGACCGGAGGTCATTTCATCCATCCACCGGGAATACCTTGCGGCAGGAGCACGAATCCTCACGACGAACTCCTTCGGAGCGAATGCCCTGAAGCTCGCCTCCTTAGGGCACGAGTCCCGGGTCACGGAGATCAACCGAAAGGCAGCCAAGCTTGCCAAGCAGGCCATCGCCTCCATGGACCCCCGATCTTGGGTGGCCGGGAGTGTCGGCCCCCTGGGTATTTCCCACAGCGAGGCGGAGGGACGAGGCATCAAGAGGGAATACCTCTTTAATGAACAGATCGCTGCTCTCCTCGAAGGAGGAAGTGACCTGATTCTTCTGGAGACCTTTCAAGATCCAGAGGAGCTTCGGCTTGCACTTCGCGTCGCCAAATCCCTCGGGAATATCCCCGTGATCACCTTGATCGCCTCTCCTGAGAGTGGACGTCTGCCAGGAGGAGCCTGGATCGGCGATGTCCTAGAAAAGCTCGGAGAAGATGGGGCTGACCTCGTTGGGCTGAACTGTGTGAATGGCCCTCAGGCCATGCTTCGTTTGGTCGAGAAGATCGCGCCATCGCGACCCCTTGCTGTCTTTCCCAATGCTGGACGCCCCGCCTATCAGGAAGGCCGCATAGCATACGGGACCACGCCGGAGTATTTTGCCGACCTTGGACGACGAATGGCTGAAGCCGGTGCCGTGGTGGTCGGGGGATGCTGCGGCACCTCTCCCCGGCATATCCAAGCCCTCTCCTCTGCGATCAAGGGCCTCAAGCCGGTTCCCCATCAGGCAATAGGAAGAGTCTCCAGCGAAGAGCCGGCTCCTGCCCCTGCACAGCAGGAGGCAAGCATCCTCGACCTCATCGCGGCAGGAAAGACCGTCATTGTCACGGAACTCGACCCCCCTAAGACACTTCCCTTGGAGAAGTTCTTTGCTGCCGCCGAGGCCCTCTCGCGAGCTGGCAGCGATGCCATCACCCTGGCCGACAACTCTCTTGCCATCCTTAGGGTCAGTAACTTTGCTGTGGCAGCCATGCTCAAGCAGCGTGGCATCACACCCCTGCTTCATCTGAGCTGCCGCGACAGCAACGTCATCGGCCTTCAGAGTGAACTACTCGGTATGGCGGCCATGGGCATGCGCCATGTGCTGGCTCTCACAGGGGACCCTGCCAAGGGTGGCGACCATCCGGATGCCACCTCTGTTTACGATGTGAACTCCGTCGGCCTCCTTCAGATCATCAGCCGTCTCAACGAAGGGTACACCCAGGCAGGCACTGACCTGCAGGCGCGCCCCGATCTGGTCGCCGGCTGCACCTTCAACCCGAATGCCCGCAACCTCGACACCCAGATCCAGCGCCTAGAGAGGAAGATCAAGGCCGGCGCCCGCTACGTGATGACCCAGCCGGTCTTTGAAACAAGTCTGGTCGAGGAGACCGCCCGGCGCACCGCACACTTGGGCGTCCCCATTTTCGTCGGCGTCTGGCCGCTACTCAACGGCCGTCAGGCCAAGTTCCTCCACAATGAGGTGCCCGGCATTCTGATTCCAGAGCATGTGATGACTCGGATGGAGGGACTCGAAGGGGCCGAAGGGCGCAAAGAAGGAGTCGCTATCGGCAAGGAGGTCACACGCGCAGTGCTGGATCACTTCCCTGGCGTCTACTTCATGACGCCATTCCTAGCTTACCAGACAACCGAGGAGCTGGCGGCCTTCGTCCGGGGACGGTAACAGGGATAAGGGGCTAGAGATGGTTGCAGGGCCAAGGATCTGACCTTGGGCTCAAACTTCTCCTTATCCTTCATTGTGGGGTCAGCAGAGGTAAACGGGCAGAGACTCTCCGATCTCTTCCACCAACCGAAACAGTCGACTTCCACCAGATGCCACTCAATGACTCTGGTTGACCGCGCATCTCTACTCTTCCGCGCGAGAACATTTCCCCGTAGGGATCCTTTAGGACAAAGAAAAAGCCCGGCTCACCTTTCGGATAGCCGGGCTTTTGAAAAAAGGACTCTCGTCCGAAGCGTGATTACTTCTTGCGAGGCTTGAGCTTAGCTTTGGCCTTCGGAGCGACCTTCTTGACGGCCGTCTTCTTCTTGGCTGCGGCAACCGGCTGTGCTCCACCTGCAACGCGGGTGTTGAGGCGGCTCTTCTTACGGGCGGCTGCGTTCTTGTGGATGACACCCTGCTTGGCGGCCTTGTCGAGGGCCGAGGAGAAATTCTGGTAAAGAGACTTCACCTCATCGACACCGGTCGCGAGGGCTGCACGGAGCTTCTTCTCCTCGGTCTTCAGACGGCTGAGGACGCTGGTGTTGCGGGCCTGACGTTTAACGGTCTGACGCTTGCGCTTGAGTTCGGAGTTGCTCTGTTTGACGGGTGCTTTGGTGGTTGCCATAGGAAAGGTTTTGGGTGGGCCGGGTGAATGATCGGATATGCCAGTAGCAGGATTCGAACCTGCGACCAAGGGCTTATGAGTCCCCTACTCTACCGCTGAGCTATACTGGCGCTGGTTGCGAAAGGTATCAGTTCACTCACCCGCTTCAAGCGGGAATCTTAATATTCGTGGAAATAACTAAGGCGATGCGCTCTTTTGGTGACGGAAAAATATTTTATTATCTGTTGACAGTTTTCCCCCCATGTCCTACTACCCAACCTGTCAGTCTAACCACAAACCAATATACATGAACAAAACACTTACACTCCTCGCAGTTGTGATTGCCACCGCAGCGACCTCGTTCGCCGGTTCCGCAGTCTCCTCCAAGAAAGTCGTCGTCGCCCCTCAGGAAGATCTCTTCCGCGCAGGTGAAGTCCAGCTCGACGTATTCGCAGCAGGTGCTGCTGGTAACTACAAGGGCGGATCCGTCAACGGATTCGGCGGCGGTCTTGGCTTGAACTACTTCTTCACGAAGTACTTCGGTATCGGCATCGACGATACCCTCACCAGCCTCAACGGTAACGGCCACACCTATAACAGCACTCAGGGTAACCTGATCGCTCGTCTCCCAATCGAGAGCCTCCATCTTGCTCCTTACGCCCTCCTTGGCGGTGGTGCAACCTGGGGCACCCAGAGCCAGGGCAACGGTAACGTAGGTGGTGGTCTTGAGTACCGCATCAACCGTGGCATCGGTCTCTTCGCTGATTCCCGTTACCTCTACGGTAACAATGGTCTCAACGAGAGCCTTACCCGCGCTGGTCTCCGCTTCATCTTCTAAGAATCTTAGAATTTAGAATCCATTGCAAAGGCCCCGGGGGAAACTCCGGGGCCTTTTTCTTTTGTGGGTGAATTCGTCCACTCCGTTGACGCCCCTTCAGGGAAGCGTTAGCTTCTCACTCTCCGAGAGAGAACCCATTCCTTCATGAGCGCACCAACTTCCCTTCCTGAATCCCGACGCGTTGTCGTGGGGATGAGCGGCGGCGTGGACTCCAGTGTGGCCGCCTGGCTTCTGAAAGAGCAGGGGTGGGAGGTCATCGGCGTCACGATGAAGCTCTGGCCCCAAGACTGCATGACCCGGGCCGAGGATAAATGCTGCGGCCCGCAGGCGATCGCAGACGCACGCAGCGTCGCTCACACACTGGGAGTCCCTCATTACGTGATCGACGAGGCTGTCCCCTTCGAGCGTCTGGTCATCGATTACTTCGCCGAAGAGTACAAGGCCGGACGCACTCCGAATCCGTGCGTCATGTGCAACGAGAAACTCAAATTCGGGAATCTTTGGGACAAGGCAACCGCCCTGGGTGCCACTTACATCGCCACCGGTCACTACGCCTCGGTAGAGCATCCTGCTCAGGGAATGCAAGGCCACCCTATTCTTCGCAAGGGTCTCGATGCCAAGAAGGACCAGTCTTATTTTCTCTTTAGCCTCCGCCGCGAGCAACTCGCTCGCGCCCTCTTCCCTCTAGGCTCCCTAACCAAGGAGGAGATCAGGGCCATTGCACGCAAGCTGGGCCTCAAGGTCGCCGACAAGGAGGACAGCCAGGAGATCTGCTTCGTCCCAGGTAAGGACTACAAGGCCTTCTTGCGCGACCGCGGTGAGACCTTTCACCCCGGCGGATTTTACGACATGCAGGGGAATCACCTTGGTCCCCACGACGGCATCGAGCTCTTTACAATTGGCCAGCGCAAAGGCCTGCCCGGCGGCGCAGGCACTCCTCGTTACGTGATCGACATCGACGCCCCCAGCGGCCGAGTTGTTTTGGGCGGTGAGGAGGACCTTCTCTGTGACGAGTTCACGGTGAACCGCGTCAACTGGCACGGGGAGGCACCCGTTGAGCCACGCAGGATTCTCGTGAAAGTCCGTCACGGCCACACAGGAGATCTTGCAGAGATCACCGCCGGAGAGAATGAGAGCGCCGTGATCCGCCCACTGGAGCCACTGCGCGCAGTCACTCCGGGACAGGCTGCAGTCTTCTATGACGGGGATCAGGTCGTCGGCGGAGGCTGGATCGCCCGCCGCACCATCTCCTCTCCGGCACTCTCATCGCCCCAGACCGTTCCTGTTCTGGCATGAAGATGAAATCCAACTCACCGGCACCGAAGGTGGGCCGCATGACTTCTCGGAGCAGAGCTAAGGCCATGCCTACCATGACACGCTCCCACTCTCGTGTCATGGCTTCTGCCAAGAAATCAGCTTCCTTTGACACGATTCCGGAAGTCATTGAGGAGATCCGCCGTGGGAGGATGGTGATTGTGACCGATGATGAGGACCGTGAAAACGAGGGTGACCTCGTGATGGCCGCCTCCAAAGTCACCCCCCAGGCCGTGAACTTCATGGCCCACTATGGCCGGGGACTCATCTGCGTTCCCGTCACGGAAGAAAGGGCCGCTCACCTCGGCCTCCAGCGCATGGTGGCCCATAACCGCGAACTGCACGCCACCGACTTCACCGTTTCCGTCGACGCCTCCGTAGGGACGACGACCGGCATCAGTGCCCGCGACCGCTCGGCCACGATCAAGGTGCTGAGTAATACCAAGGCAGGACCCAAGGACCTCCGCCAACCAGGGCATATTTTCCCTCTTCAGGCCGCCTCCGGAGGTGTGCTCAAACGGGCCGGACATACTGAGGCTGGTGTCGATCTGGCCAGACTTGCAGGGCTAGATCCCTCCGGAGTCATCTGCGAAATCCTCAATGAGGATGGCTCGATGGCCCGCCTGCCCGATTTGCTCAAGTTCAAGAAGAAGCATGGCCTCAAGATCTGCTCGATCAAGGACCTGATCGCTTACCGCCGCAAGAGTGAGAAATTGGTGCGCCGGGAGCAGGAGGTCGACATGCCGACAGACTTCGGCGAGTTCAAGATGTTCCTCTACCGTGCGGAGATGGACAACCACCATCACCTTGCCCTTGTGAAGGGGCCGATCGATCCGAAGAAACCCGCCCTTGTGCGTGTCCACAGCGAATGCCTCACCGGAGATGTCTTCGGATCATGCCGTTGTGATTGTGGCAGCCAACTCCACCGCGCACTCGCTCAGATTGCCGAGAGCGGGAACGGGGTACTCGTCTACATGCGTCAGGAAGGACGGGGCATCGGCTTAGCCGCCAAGATTCATGCCTACAAACTTCAGGAAGAGGGCCTCGACACCGTCGAAGCCAATGCACGACTCGGCTATCCCCCCGATCTCCGCGATTATGGAACGGGCGCCCAGATCCTCGCTGATCTTGGGATCAAGAAGATCCGCCTCCTGACAAATAATCCCCGTAAAGTCGTCGGTCTCGAGGGCTACGGCATGGAGATCATCGAGCGTGTCCCTATTCGCTCCGAGTCGAACAAGCACAACGCTCGCTACCTCAAAACCAAGAAGAACAAGCTTGGTCACCTTTTCTAGAGGATCGCATCCGCGGAGCGAGTCACCGGGAAGACTCCCCACCCCCAGACCGACATCGCCTACGAAACCCCTTCATCATTTTTCCTTCATCATTCATCCTTTACCGATGCTCAAGCCTCTTCCCACACGACCTCGCCTCGCTCCACAGGCGACGAATCGCATCGCCATCGTGGCGAGTCGTTACAACGGGAAGTTTGTGGAAGCGATGCTTGCAAAGGCCGTAGCCGAGATCGCCCTCATCGAACCACACACCAAGACAGAGGTCATTCATGCACCGGGATCCTTCGAGATTCCATTCCTAGCTAGCCAGCTCATCAAGCTCACCAAGCCGGACGCCGTGATCTGCCTGGGCGTCATCTTCCAGGGAGCCACAGGTCATGCCAACCTCATCGCCGCCTCCGTGAGCGATTCACTCTGCCGCCTCTCCGTTGAATCCCACACCCCAGTCATCCACGGCATCCTCCTCCTCGGGAACGAAGAGCAGGCCCGAGAGCGCTGCCTTGGTGATGACCTCAACCGAGGCACCGAGGCCGCACGCGCGGCGATCGAAGTGATCCGTTCCGCCCGTTCCATTTCCAACCACTCAAGCTAACAAAACTTTTTTACGATCATGGGCGTACGACGCGAAGGCCGTGAGGCCGCCATCCAATTTCTCTACCAGCGCGACCTCGGGGGTGGTGCCGGAGTCTCCGACCTCGAGGATTTCTACGCCTTTCGTGGACTGAGTCCGGCCGCCCGTCGTTTCTGCGAGGGACTCGTGAGTGGTGTGCTCGCGCATTCAGACGAGGTCGACGTAGCCCTACGCGAGTATTCGCAGAACTACGAGCTGGAGCGCCTCTCTGCTGTCGACAGGAACATCCTGCGACTGGCCATCCATGAAATGCTCTTTTGCGCCGACATCCCTCCCGTGGTTTCCATCAACGAGGCCATCGACATAGCCAAGAAGTACGGCACCGAGGAGTCTGGGCGCTTCGTGAACGGCGTGCTCGACCGGATCAAGGCAACGCTCACCCGACCTGAGAGAACTGCCGCCGCTGCAACCACTACGCCGCCTACATCCGTAGAGCTCGCTGAGGTTTCCGAAGAGCCCTCCAACGACTAACAACCCATGGCTGGCTGGTTAAAAGGTGTCCTCGGACGTATCACTGGATCCCATGAGGCCGTCGACTGGGATGAGGTCGAAGCTGCCCTCTGGCAGTCCGATCTCGGAGCACCCACGGCGACGGCGATCCTGGAGAAGCTCCGCTCCAAGGGCCTTGCCCTCCATTCGGAGAACGTCCTGGAGACCGCGCGCGAGGAGGCCGCAAAATTCCTTCCTGAGAAGGGGCAGGACCTCGTCCCCATGCCCGATGGAGTGGAGGGCCCCGTGGTGATCCTGATGGTGGGAGTCAACGGCACGGGCAAGACCACCAGCAGCGCGAAGCTGGCAGCACTCCTGAAAGGACGCGGTCACTCCGTCCTCCTCTGCGCCGCCGATACGTTCCGCGCCGCAGCCGTCGAACAACTCAAGGCCTGGGGTGACAAACTGGACGTGGAAGTCGTCAGCAGCGGCTACGGTGCCGACCCGGCAGCCCTCTGCCATGACGCCCTCTCCAAGGCGAAGCGCCTCAAATCCGACTTTCTGATCTGCGACACAGCCGGCCGCCTCCACACCAAGTCGAACCTCATGCAGGAGCTCTCCAAGGTGAAGCGCTCACTGGCCAAGCTCAACCTTTCGGCTCCCCATGAAGTCTTTCTCGTGGCCGACACCACCACGGGCAGCAACGCCGTCGTTCAGGCCAAGGAATTCCACGCCGCCGCCGGACTCACGGGACTCATCCTCACCAAACTGGATGGCTCCGGAAAAGGAGGCGTCGCCGTTGCGATCGCCAGGGAGACCGGCATCACCCCCCGGTTCATCGGAACCGGCGAAGCAGCGGAAGACATCGCCCTCTTTGACCGGGCATCGTTTCTGGAACGGATGCTTTGATTCGTTGACCGAACGGCGCGCTCGTTTATTCTGACCACACATGCGGGGGAGCCGGCTGGCTGAGAGGTTCGGGACATACCGGACGACCCTTTGAACCTGACACCCGTCAGGGAGAAGACTCAGGCCACGCCGTGTACCCCACGCGTGGCCATTTGATTGCCCATCCCCCTCCTCAGATTCCTTCCGACTTCAGTCCTCAGCCTCAATAACCTCTCCTAATGATTGCTCCCAACGAATCCCTCTCCGCATCCGACGAACCGCAGAGCACCGACGCCCTCCCCGCCAGCAGCCGCGTCTACGTGGAGGGAGCCATCCATACCGAGATCCGCGTCCCGATGCGCGAAATCGCGCTCTCCCCGACCAAGAATTTCTCCGGGGAGCTGGAGCCGAACGCCCCGGTCCGCGTTTACGACTGCAGCGGCCCCTGGGGAGATCCCGACTTCGAAGGTGATTCCTCGGAGGGACTACCGGCGCTGCGTCAGCCGTGGATCGAGAAGCGCGGAGACGTCGCCTCCTACGAAGGGCGCGAAGTCCAACCGATGGACAACGGCTACCTCTCCGGCAAACACGCCGAGTACGCCAGCAGCTCGGAGCGGAACCGCCTGATCGAGTTCCCGGGCCTCACCGGCAGCAAGCGCAAGCCGCTCCGCGCTTCCACCGAACATCCCGTCACGCAGCTCTGGTATGCACGTCAGGGCATCATCACCCCGGAGATGGAGTTCATCGCCATCCGCGAGAACATGGGCCGCGCCCAGCAGACCACGCTCTCCGACCTCTCCGGCGACATCGCCCGCAATGAGTTGGGCAAGCAGCATTCGGGTTCCGGCCAGCTTCCCTCGAGCCCTTACACTCCTTCCATCTTCAGCCGCTTCCCTCAGCGTATTCCCGCCGAGATCACGCCTGAGTTCGTCCGCTCCGAAGTGGCCGCCGGCCGCGCCATCATCCCGGCCAACATCAACCACCCCGAGCTCGAGCCGATGATCATCGGCCGCAACTTCCTGGTGAAGATCAACGCCAACATCGGTAACAGCGCCGTCGCCTCCTCCATCGAGGAAGAGGTGGAGAAGATGCGCTGGGCCACCAAGTGGGGAGGAGACACCGTCATGGATCTCTCCACCGGCAAGAACATCCACGCCACCCGCGAATGGATCCTGCGCAACTCCCCCGTTCCGATCGGCACCGTCCCGATCTACCAGGCTCTGGAAAAAGTGAACGGCAAGGCCGAGGACCTCACCTGGGAGATCTTCCGGGACACGCTCATCGAACAGGCCGAGCAGGGCGTCGACTACTTCACGATCCACGCCGGAGTCCTCCTCCGCTTCGTCCCGCTCACTGCCAAGCGCATGACCGGCATCGTCAGCCGCGGCGGATCGATCATGGCGAAGTGGTGCCTCGCCCACCATCAGGAGAACTTCCTCTACACCCACTGGGATGACATCTGCGATATCATGGCGTCCTACGACGTCAGCTTCTCCATCGGCGACGGCCTCCGTCCCGGTTCCGTGGCCGATGCCAACGACGAGGCACAGTTTGGCGAACTCAAGGTGCAGGGCGAGCTCACCGAGCGTGCCTGG
>Ga0114964_10000445_pt1 | contig 32164 bp, 32 predicted proteins | sample C_131016_MF_Meta_FD_92638 | JGI IMG/M metagenome (GOLD analysis project Ga0114964, IMG submission 92638) | Freshwater microbial communities from Lake Croche, Canada to study carbon cycling - C_131016_MF_MetaG | ecosystem: Environmental > Aquatic > Freshwater > Lake | place: Lake Croche, Canada...
GACCGCGGGCCGTTTCCATCACGGCGCTTTCAATGGCATCAAAACTTTCTTCATCTGCAATTGCCGCGTTAGACCGATCATCCATGATAAAAATGGCTCCGAAAAAAACCGCTCACTACCGTCGAAAAACGGAAACTGAAGGTATCTTAGCCGCGTTGTCTCAACGGATCGTTACCAGACGCAAAGAATGATGGGGGCAGAATGGTGTTGACGGATCACCCGCCACGGTCGCGAGGCACCCAACCGGCGTGATACATGGTGATGGGTGTGCATGACCGAATCGGTAGGTACTGAAATGGCTGATAAGCCGGGTTTCACGACATCTGGCGCAAACGAAAACCGTATCCTGTATTTGGAGGGAGCTTGGGTTGCTTCCTATGCCGATCAGGTGGAGAGCCGAGCGCTTGATTTGGAAAGGATGAGCGCTTCAGGCCCGATGGTTTTGGACCTGCAGCGTCTTGTTGCCTTGGACACGTTGGGAGCCTTGTTACTGAATCGAACGATAGCCATTCTTGCGGCCAAGGGCAGTCCCGTCAGGGTTCAGGGGGCGAGTAAAGAGGCGGCCGTTCTTCTCGCCGAAATCACATACGCTCCGCCTTTGGCGTCTAAAAATAGCGAAATGTCCAAACTCGTTGGATTATTATCCGATATTGGCGAGAGTGTTGTGAATGCTGGTCATGACGTCGCAAAATCGACGGATTTTTTGGGGCAGGTTATTGCCGTTATTGCTCGGTTGTTTTTAAAGCCGCACCGGATCAGGTTGACTTCGATCGTTGCTCAACTGGAGCATGTCGCTTTTCGAGGCGTTCCGATCATTATTCTGATTTCGTTTCTGGTTGGCGCCATTGTTTCGCAACAGGGTATTTTTCAATTAAACCGGTTTGGTGCATCAACCTTCGCGGTTAATTTGATCGGTATTCTGGTTTTGCGTGAACTGGGCGTTTTGCTCACCTCCATCATGGTGGCCGGGCGATCCGGGTCGGCCTTTACCGCGGAATTAGGCTCTATGAAAATGCGTGAGGAAATCGATGCGCTCCGCGTCATGGGGCTAGATCCGATTGAAATTCTCGTCGTTCCTCGGGTCATCGCTCTTCTGGTGGGTTTGCCCATTTTGACCTTTGTGTCGGACATGTCGGCGTTGGCCGGTGGCGGCGTCGTCGCGTGGATTTATGGCGGCATGGGAATCGACGTTTATCTGGAGCGTTTAAAAGATGCGATTGCGATTCAGACCTTTCTTGCCGGATTGATCAAGGCACCCTTTATGGCGTTGGTCATTGCACTCGTGGCGTGTGGCGATGGTCTATCCGTCAAGGGGTCGGCGGAATCCCTAGGTCGGCAGGTGACCGATGCGGTCGTGAAATCGATCTTCATGGTAATTGTTGTCGATGGTATTTTTGCGATTTTCTTCGCTTCTATTCGATTTTGAGCGCATTTATGGCAAAAAAAATTGTACCAACGCTCGTCCGAATACCTGGGGAAGTCATTATCTCGGTCAAAGGCTTAATCGTCGCCTTTGGTAAAAGGCGGGTAATGGATCGACTGGATATCGATATCAAGCGGGGGGAAATTTTGGGCTTTATCGGCCCGTCCGGCTCTGGAAAATCTGTTTTAATGCGGAGTATTTTGGGGCTGATCGACAAAACAGCCGGAAAAATTGAAGCATTCGGCTATGATCTCGACAAAATATCGACCATCGAGCGGAGGCAACTTGAGCGACGCTGGGGCGTATTATTTCAGCAAGGCGCTCTCTTCTCATCCTTGAATGTGCTGCAAAATATTCAAGTCCCCATGCGGGAGTACTGGAATATCTCGCAAAAATTAATGGATGAACTCGCTTATTCGAAATTAGCCCTTGTCGGCCTACCGGTCGATTCTGGCCTTAAATTTCCGTCAGAACTTTCCGGCGGCATGATAAAACGGGCGGCCTTAGCGCGCGCATTGGCTCTTGACCCTGAAATTGTCTTTTTGGATGAACCGACATCGGGATTAGACCCGATCGGGGCAGGGGAATTCGATGAGCTCATCGTCACGCTAAGTACGACGCTCGGACTTTCTGTCTTCATGGTTACGCATGATCTCGCAAGCCTTACCAACGTTTGTAATCGTATCGCGGCCTTAGGAAATGGAAAGATAATTGCGGATGGTAATGTTGACGCAATGTTAGGATCGGACAATCCGTGGTTAATGCAGTATTTCCATGGTAAGCGGGCCAGTTCGCTGGTTGATGATAAGGACAAGACGAACTGATGGAAACTCGGGCCAATTATGTGCTGATCGGTCTTTTTACGCTGGGTGTGATTGCGGCCGGCTTTTTGTTCGTCCTATGGTCGGCCGGTCGCGACAGTCGCGCTCTCGTTCCCTATCGGATTATGTTTACAGGATCGGTTTCGGGGCTCTCAAGGGGTTCCTTGGTGCTGTATAACGGGCTAAAAATTGGTGAAGTGGGGTCGATCGCGCTTTCCACATCCGATCCCGGAAAAGTGATCGCTTGGGTTTCTGTTGATGCCAATACACCTGTCAATGAAGACACACGCGCGCGGCTTGAATTCCAAGGATTAACGGGTGTTGCATCGATCCAGATGACCGGTGGGACGCCCAATTCTAAGCGGTTGACGATTACCGATGCGGCTAATCCGCCGCTTATCATCGCGGATCGATCGGATTTTCAAGATTTATTGGAAGGCGCCCAACGCCTCTCACGGCGTGCCGATGAAGTTTTAGGGCATGCTGATAAGATTTTTTCCGAGAGCGAAGTGCCCGTCGCGGAAACGATGCGTAACATCCAGGCTTTTTCGCGTTCTTTGGCGAATTATCCCGAGAAAATAAACACGATTCTCGACGCTGCTGGAAACGCTTCACAATCGATGGCCGATTTGTCGAGCAAAGCCGTTGAATTGCTTGATCGCCTCAACAAGGCATCGGACAAGTTGGATAATGTTTTGGAAGGCGCCGAGACGCTGATCGGTTCTGGAGAAATAAAAGGCTCCATCGTTGAAATTGGCGATGCTGCGCGTGCGGTGCACGAACTGGCTAACCATTTGGACGGGCGAACGGCCGATCTTTCGGAACGTCTTGGCGTGGCAACCACCAATGGTCTGAGGCAAATTGAATCGGTTGCCGTCGAAAGCCGGCGTACTCTGAATGAAATCGATCGAACGCTTCGAGAATTCAGGACAAATCCGCAACAATTATTGACGGGTCCGCGCGCTCCCATCCCAGCCTATGGAGCACATTGAGATGAATCCCGTCGTTGAGATCATGCGCCGCCTTTTTTTGGTTGTGGTTTTTTTTGGCCTTGCCGGTTGTGCCTCAGGGCCTCCAGCAACCTATGAACTCTTTATGGAGTCACGCGCTGGAGCATTAAAGCTGCCCTCCACGAGCCTCGTTGTCGCGGAACCGAGATCTTCAAGGGCGCTTGATACGGAGCGCATGATCGTCAAGGAGGCGGATGGATCGATTAGTTTTGTACAGGGTGCGCAATGGTCGGATCGGGTACCCGCTATGGTACAGACGAGCCTGATCAAGGCTATCGAGGCCAATGGCTATTCGGTGTCGCGTGAAGGCAACGGGGCATTAGCCGATCATTTGCTGACGAGCGAGATTACGGCTTTTCATCTGGTGCCTGGTTCGCCGATCAAGATTGAGCTTGCACTAACAATGCATTTAATTAACGCCCGGGAAGGAAAATTGATCGCCGGTCAGGCCTTTTACACCGAAGAGCCGGTTTCCTCTTTCGCAGGTGCAGATGTCGTTGCCGGATTTAATAAAGCGATCGCTACGCTTATGCCCACAATTGCCAAGTGGTCTTTGTCTCGCCGTTAGGTGAAGCTTTTTATTTTACGATTTCATTAAACGTCTCTTTGCGAGACGACACGATGATCTCGTCGGCATGATCGTTCAATCGCACCCAACGGTTAGGACTGTAGGATGATTGGCGTTCGATAAAGCGATAACCAGTTTGCTGCCAACCTAAGATCAAATCCGTTTGGTTATCGAGGATCAGGTCGCCATGATCCGTCACAGCGGTCAGGACGGCATGTCCTTCCTGGCGTCGATTATAGACGACTGTTATTAGGAGAGCGGATTGCGGTAGGCCGAAGCGCATCAGTGCTTTACGCTTGAGAAGGGCGTAATCTTCGCAATCCCCTTTGCCGTCAACCGGTATGTCCCAAGACTCAACAAGCCCCCAATGGTCCATGTCGGATACCGGTTCTATCCCATGATTTGCCCATTCGTTAAATTGGCGGATGCTCTTCCATAGATCTGCGGTCAGTTGAATTCTTTCAGGGTCGGCCTTCTGTTCTTGGCATTCATCGGGATATTTTCGACAAAAGTCATGCCATCCGAAGGGTGCCTGAGTATCTCCAGTGATTGCTGGCGATCCAGCATTTAATGGCATTTTCGCTTCGTTAGCAAAGCATACGTTCGAGATGATTGTTAAAAATATAATAATTATATTTTTTTTAAATATATTTATCATTTATATCGTCTCAATTTAATTAAAATAATTTTTAAAATTTAAGTATTTGTATTTAAAAAGTATGCATTGAATCTAATATTAAAAATTAAATGATAAATACATAATATAATTATAAAAATTTTATGCTATTATAATTGGAATCCAGAATTAATGTTATTTAAAATATATTATGTGATTTTAGTTTAATTATATTTATTCATTTTAGCGCCAGTGGTATTTAGGATCTATGCCATTATGGTAGACAGAATCGTCCCTGCTGCGACAGGCGTAGGGGTATCATCGGGAAAAGAGGGGTTTTTTGTGAAGCGCGAGCCAATATTTAATGTGCCAACAGTCGTGCTCATGGTTTTAGCGGTGCTGGTGGCCGTTCACGTGGCGTTGGAAGGGTCGTCAGCGGATACCGCGAGCGAAATGATGATGCGTTTCGGCTTTGTGCCCGGTGATCTGACCGAAAGACTATTTGGTGGGATTTTTCATCGGATCGCCGAGCTTTCTAACGCGAACCCAGAAGATCTCTCTTTGGCCAGTTCTTCCGAGTTGGCAGATTATCTTGCGTCTAATCCAAGTTATCTGCCACTGAGTTTCATCAGTTATGGTTTCATTCACGCAAATTGGACGCATCTTTTAATCAATTCCGCATGGCTTTTGGCATTTGGTAGTGTTGTGGCCCGGCGGATTGGAGCCATTCGATTTTTGATATTGCTCTTCGCCTCGGCGGTTGGTGGAGCCGCACTGCATTGGGTGACGCATCTTGACGATGTTATGCCGGTTATCGGTGCCTCAGGCGCGGTCTCGGGCATTATGGCTGCTTCCGTTCGGTTCGCTTTTCAACCGGGAGAGTCGCTTTCGGGTTTTTCGCTCCACTCGTCTGGTTCCTATCGCGCTCCCGCTTTGCCGCTCTTACGAACCTTACGTGACAAACGGACCTTAAGGTTCATACTGCTCTGGCTTGGCGTTAATATTATAACGGGGTTGATCGGTGTTCCCCTCGGATTGACCGAAGGCGGTATTGCGTGGGAAGCCCATATTGGCGGATTTTTGGTTGGTCTCCTTTTATTTAATTTTGTTGACCCGCCAATTCTTGTCCAGGATCTTTATCGTTGAACGCCCATTCCGATCGATGCCTCCTTCTGTGTGGAATGACGCATTGCATATCGGATTGTTTTGGGTGATCCTGATTTCGTTTTCGTGCCTTGGATGCGCGGTTATACAGGCGCACCTGATGCGCGGTTCGGCGAGGGGCAGTCGCTTGGCCCACTGGCTCGCTTTAAAAAAGATCAGGGAGAGAAACGATGAATGTTTCGCATATTCTTGCCCAAAAAGGTCGTCATATTGAGGCTGTTTCGCCTGAACTTACTATTTCTGAAGCTATCTTACTGTTAGCTTCCAAACGCATTGGCGCTGTCATTGTCCTCCATAGTGGCGGGGGGCTTGCCGGCATTTTATCGGAACGCGACATTGTGCGTGCAATGGTCGCCGGTGCCCGGGCGCTCGAGGACCGCGTGCGGGATCATATGACCGAGCGGGTGATTACGTGCACCTCTGACACGTCTGTGGCCGATGTTATGGATTTAATGACGCGCGGTCGGTTTCGCCATGTACCGGTGGTGGATGGTGGACAAATGGTCGGCATTGTTTCGATTGGTGATATTGTAAAACACCGGCTAGCCGACATCGAGGCCGAAAAAAGCGCGATCATCGCTTATATCGCTGCAGGTTGAGCCCTTAAACGAAGGCAAGACGGATCGTGTTATGTTCGTTGGCGCCATCTACCCTGCGATAAAAACAGTTTTGGCGGCCGGTGTGGCAGCAACCGCCATCGCCGGCGACATCCACGAGCAGGAGGAGGCAATCTTGGTCGCAATCGACGCGGATTTCCTTGATGGTTTGAATTTGCCCGGAGGTTTCACCCTTCAGCCACAGCGCTTCGCGCGAACGCGACCAATACCAAGCCTGCCCCGTGGTAATCGTTTTTTGAAGGGCCTCGGCATTCATGTGGGCGACCATAAGAATGTTTTGTGTCGTCGCGTCGACGGTAACAGCCGTTATCAGCCCGTCGGCTCCAAATTTGGGCATAAAGTCGAGGCCTTCCTCGCGGGCAGATTTTGCGCTTTTGGCCGGGGTTTCAGCGTTTGTCGACATCCATTTGCCTTATCAAATATAAAAAAAGCCCCACATTCACGGGGCTTTTTAACACAATTCAACCGCAAGCAAACAGAAGTCTTAGCGTGCCCGATAGCCCTGTAGCATCGACATGAAACGGGCTTGCTCCGTCGGGTCATCGCGGAAGATGCCGGTAAAGCGGGTGGTTATCGTCGACGCACCTTGTTTTTGGACACCCCGCATGGACATGCACATATGTTCTGCATCGAGCAGCACCGCGATGCCGCGCGGGCGAAGGGCCTCGTCAATGGCTTCGACGATCTGAGCCGTCATCGTTTCCTGCGTTTGAAGGCGCTTGGCGAAGACATCGACAATCCGCGCTAATTTCGAAAGTCCAACAACGCCTTCGGACGGATAATAAGCCACATGTGCCGAGCCAACGAAGGGCACCATGTGGTGTTCGCAATGCGACGAAAATGAAATATCGCGAACGAGAACCATATCATCATAACCGGCGACTTCCTCGAATACTTTGTCGAGAACCTCGGCACCGTTCATCTGATAGCCTTGGAAAAATTCGTCATAGGCTTTGACGACGCGCTTTGGCGTATCGATCAGCCCCTCGCGCTCCGGGTTGTCGCCAGCCCACGCGATCAAAGTCCTGACCGCCGCCTCGGCCTCTTCGCGGGATGGGCGGTAAGCTGGTGCTGAATGAACAACGGTCTGATTGCGTTGCTTGAGGGAAAAGGTCTTAACCACGGCGTCCATGATGCCTCCGAAAAAATTTGACTGACCCTACTACGGTAATGAACGTAGTCTGGACCACCCGGCGAGGAAGCCGACATCCTATGGCCAAAACAAGTTTATACCCTCGCATTTGCTCTTAACGATCTCTATATGGGATTTAAAGGTTGTTTACACCAGTGATTGTTCCAATTGGGCCGGCTATGATCAATGAAATTTATAACAAGCGTATTTTAGAACTCGCCGCGGATATCAAATTCCAGGGGCGGCTCGCTCAAGCTGACGCGACAGCGACAGTTCATTCAAAATTGTGTGGTTCCACGGTGACCGTCGATATCGTAGTGAAAGATGGGCGCGTTTCTGATTTTTCCCACGAGGTAAAAGCCTGCGCTTTGGGGCAAGCATCATCCTCGATCATGGCAAACCATGTGATCGGATCGACCCTCGGTGAATTGCGTGAGGTGAGAGCGTCGGTTCGCGCCATGTTGAAAGAGAACGGAGCCGCGCCAACGGGTAAATGGGCTGATCTAGCCGTATTGGAGCCTGTGCGCGATTACAAAGCGCGCCATGCGTCAACGCTTTTGACCTTTGATGCTGTTGTGAAAGCTTTCGAAAGCCTTGAACTCGACCCAAGACTTAACGTTGAGGCGGCGTTAAGTTCACATTGAAAGACGCGCCCAACCGGACCTCGTCATTGACGCTTGGAAGTTTACCCGCGTTGACCGGGGAGCCGGTAACAATGACCCGGTCGTAATTAGCAAAAACCGACGTTGACCAATTCTGACCGACCGCGAATTTAACCATGCCCGATGCCCCGAACGTGCGCGCATCAATCGAGCCATTCGAACCGTTCACATTCGCAAAGTCGCTGCCAAATTGTGAAGCGCCGTAATCGCTGCCGCTTAACGCCACATGCGGCCCAGCGGCCAAAACAAACTTACCGATCCGCTGGACATAATCCGCACCCAAGGTGCCCGTCAGCCCAGCCATACCATCAGACCCAAGCCGGATCTCACCCCGAATGCGAAGGGTTTCTGGACTAGGCCAATATTCCGCAAAAACACCCGGCTCCAACGCCCAATGCTTGTCGTTGCCAGAGAAAGCCAAACGCTCCGCCTTTAGCGGATCATAACGGCCCACCGCCCCGAAGCCCATCGAAGGATTAGGGCTAAACAGAACAAGGCTGAGGCTCTGATCCCGACCGACGAGATGATCGGCCATATTCGGCGCTTCGACGCTAATTTCAGGAAAGCTTACAAAACTATAGCGGTCAGAGCCAGGAAAGCTTGGCGTAACAATTCTTTTTCCGCCGACGGTCATCAGCCAGCCGGAATTGGGCATGTCTAACGCATGAGAGGACGATGCCATCGATGCAACAAATATCGTCGCAATTGTAGCCCGTGTCAGGCTAAGATTGTTCAGAAACGCCAATGTCATCCATTTGTCTCTGGCCGCGGGATCGTCCGCCGTTAAGGCTCTTTATTACGGAATTGTTAAAGCCTATGCAACCCTATGCAGCTTTTGCGTGTTTGATATGGTTACCAGCACGCCTCGCACGAATTTTGATCCGCTTGTATCAACTCACACTTTCCAGTATTTTTGGAAGGCATTGCAGACACTTACCGTCCTGTTCCCATTATATGGACGGTGCGATTAGTCGTTACGGTCTGTGGGCAGGCGGCTGGATAGGACTTGCTCGGTTGTGCCGATGTCACCCCTTTGGCACGTCGGGACTTGATTTTGTTGCTGAGGAATTGCCCGAAGCAGCGTGCTGGTATATGCCGTGGCGCTATGGTCGTTGGCGGACATGCAACCGTGGCCCGACCTATCTGTGCGAGGCAGTCGATCCGGGCGATGGCCTCAAGCGCTAAGATTTATCCGGTGTAACGCTTACCTGCGTGGTTCGCAGGAGTGAGCAGGGAGAAAGTACGATGATCCACCTAACCTTTCCTGATGGCGCACAGCGGCCATTTGATACGGGCATTTCGGGTTTTGAAATCGCCAAAGGCATTTCACCCTCGCTTGCCAAGCGCACCGTTGCAATGGCGCTTGATGGCGTCGTCACCGACCTGAACGATCCGATCCTAACCGACGCCAAGATTGAATTCGTGGGCCGCGATGATCCGCGCGCACTGGAACTCATTCGTCATGATTGCGCCCATGTACTGGCCGAGGCCGTCCAAACATTATGGCCGGGCACGCAAGTAACCATTGGTCCGGTGATCGAGAACGGATTTTATTACGATTTTTACCGCGAGCAGCCTTTTACGCCGGACGACTTTCCAGCGATTGAAGCAGAAATGCGCAAGATTATCGCACGCGATAAGCCGTTCACGAAGGAAGTCTGGAAAAGGGACGCTATTCGCAGCGTTTTCGAGACCAAAGGCGAGGCTTTTAAGGTTGAACTCGTTGATTCAATTCCGCCTGGCGAAGATTTGAAGGTCTATAAGCAAGGCGATTGGTTTGACCTTTGCCGTGGCCCCCACATGACCTCGACGGGTAAGATCGGCGATGCTTTCAAACTGATGAAGGTGGCGGGTGCATACTGGCGCGGCGACAGCAACAATCCGATGCTGACGCGTATTTATGCGACCGCTTTTGCGACATCGGAAGCATTGGAAACCTATCTCCACCAATTGGAAGAGGCCGAAAAACGCGATCATCGTCGTCTTGGCCGTGAAATGGACCTGTTTCATTTTCAAGAGGAAGGTCCGGGTACGGTATTTTGGCATCCAAAAGGATGGACGCTGTTTCAATCCCTCATTTCCTATATGCGCCGCCGCTTGGGGATGTTGGGCTATGACGAGGTCAATGCCCCGCAACTTCTCGACAAGTCGCTATGGGAAACGTCGGGCCATTGGGGATGGTATAAAGAAAATATGTTCATGGCGAAGTCGGCGGGGGATGATACCGACGACGAGCGCATTTTCGCAATCAAGCCGATGAATTGCCCGGGTCATGTGCAGATTTTCAAGCATGGGTTGAAATCCTATCGTGATTTGCCGCTTCGATTGGCGGAGTTCGGGGCGGTACACCGCTACGAACCCTCAGGCGCCTTGCATGGCCTGATGCGCGTCCGCGGCTTTACCCAAGACGACGCGCATATTTTCTGCACCGATGCCCAGATGGAAGAAGAATGCCTCGCCATCAATGATCTGATCCTGACAACCTACAAAGATTTTGGCTTTGACAAGATTGTCGTCAAACTCTCAACCCGCCCGGATAAGCGGGTCGGTAGCGACGAGCTATGGGATCGCGCCGAGTCTGTGATGATGAAAGTGCTCGACCAAATCAAAGCGCAGTCCGGCGGATTGATTGAAACGTCGATCAATCCGGGTGAGGGCGCGTTTTATGGGCCAAAATTCGAATATGTCCTGCGCGATGCGATTGGCCGCGATTGGCAATGCGGCACCACGCAGGTCGATTTTAATTTGCCGGAGCGTTTTGGCGCGTTTTATATCAACGAAGATGGTTCAAAAACCGCACCCGTCATGATCCACCGTGCGATTTGTGGCTCGATGGAGCGCTTTACCGGTATCTTGATTGAACATTTTGCCGGTCATTTTCCGCTCTGGCTTGCCCCTGTTCAAGCGGTGGTGTGCACCATCACGCAAGACGGGGATGAGTATGCGCATGAGGTAATGAAGGTGCTGAAACAGGCGGGTATGCGGGTACATGCTGATCTTCGGAACGAAAAAATCACCTATAAAGTGCGTGAACATTCGTTAGCCAAAGTGCCTGCTCTCCTGGTTGTTGGTAAAAAAGAGGCGGCCGAACGCACCGTCTCTATCCGTCGACTGGGCTCGCCGGATCAAACGATGATGAAGCTTGACGAAGCGGTTGCTTCGCTTGCGGGTGAGGCAGTGCCGCCGGACCAAAAGCGGAATTAAGGGGTAATGAGGCAATTGGATGGGATCATGCGCAATCTTTTGTACATGGTACCCTCCCGTTGCTTGCACTCTCGGCCTGGGTTCTGTAACCCTTGGACGAACTGCGGTCTTCGCAGCGTGCGGACATGGCGAAACTGGTAGACGCAAGGGACTTAAAATCCCTCGGTAGTGATACTGTGCGGGTTCGACTCCCGCTGTCCGCACCATCTCTCGATTGAGACATTTTCAGCCCTTTTTAGAAAATTCCGCAGCGTGTCGAAAATTCTCCGTTCCCTCGATGATTTGCTTGGCGCTGGTTTGATTTCCAACGGCGAACGCTCAACACTTGCGCCGGTCGCCGCCCACTATGCCATTGGTGTAACCGACGCGATGGCCAACTTGATCGATAGAAGCGATCCGGCAGATCCGATTGCGCGGCAATTTGTGCCCGATATCCGCGAATTGGATGTCACCGAGCAGGAAAGCGACGACCCGATTGGCGATCAGGCCCATAGTCCGGTTGAGGGTATCGTCCATCGCTATCCCGATCGTGCCCTTTTGAAACTCGTCCATATATGCCCTGTTTATTGCCGCTTTTGTTTCCGCCGTGAAATGGTAGGCCCCGATAAAGGCGAAATGCTCTCAGAAGCAGCGCTTGACCACGCTTTCGAATACATCACGGGCCATCCTGAAATTTGGGAATTGGTGATTACCGGCGGTGATCCGCTGATCCTTTCGCCTCGGCGACTGGCGGCGATTAGCGAGCGATTGGCCGCTATACGACATATCAAGATTGTCCGTTGGCACACACGCGTCCCGGTCGTTATGCCGGACGCGGTAACGGAGGAACTTGCTGCCGCTTTAAAACCGTCAGGCAAGACGGTTTGGTTGGCGGTTCACGCCAACCACCCGCGTGAATTGAACGATGACGCACAACGGGCTTTCAAGATACTTTCGGCTGCGGGTATCCATCTCATTAGCCAAACAGTGCTTTTGAAGGGCGTGAATGACTCGGTGGCCGTATTAACCGCTCTGATGCGCCGTTTTGTTGAAGCAGGAATAAAGCCCTATTACTTGCATCATGGCGATTTGGCGCCCGGCACGTCGCACTGGCGGACCTCGATTACCGAGGGTAAATCGCTGATAAACGCATTACGCGGCACGCTGTCAGGTCTGGCCCAACCCACTTATGTGATCGACTTGCCCGGCGGGCATGGCAAAGTGCCAATCGCGCCGCTTTCGTGTGATGTGGAGGGGGATGGCTGGCGCATGACCGATTGGCAGGGCTATACGCATCACTATCCGCCCCATTCTGGCAGGAAATCTTGAGGCAGTTTGACAATGGCAAAGAAGCAAAACGGTAGCGCTAATATAGTTGGGCCGGAACTTTCCATCGTTGTGCCGGTGTTTAATGAGGCGGCTAATATTGCTCCGCTCGTCGAACTTGTAGGCCAAGCCTTGGAGGATGATGCTTGGGAACTGATCTTTGTCGATGATAATTCGCCAGACGGAACAGCTGACATTGTAAAAGCGATAGCGGCAAAAGATGCCCGTGTTCGTTGCATCCGGAGAGTAGGGCGTCGCGGTTTATCGGGCGCGTCGATTGAAGGCATGCTCTCGTCCAGTGCCCGCTATGTCGCCGTAATGGATGGTGATTTGCAACATGACGAGCGGGTTTTGGTCCGGATGCTGGCATTGATCCGTGCGCCGGGCGTCGACATGGTCGTTGCAACCCGTGAGCGTGACGGAAATGCGATTACGGGTCTTTCCAATCAACGTTCACTTGTGAGCGATTTCGGGCGGTTTCTATCCCGACTGGTCATCAAAGCAGATGTAAAAGATCCGATGAGCGGATTTTTTATGGTTCGACGGGAAATTGTTGAAGCGGCAGCGCCAAAATTAGCGACCGAAGGCTTCAAAATCTTAGCCGATCTCCTCGCAACGGTCGATCGGGCCTTGGTTATCCGCGAAACACCCTATGTCTTCCGCGAAAGGCAGCATGGCGAAAGCAAGCTGGATGCCCGCGTCGCGTTCGATTATCTCGGCTTTTTGCTGCACCATTTGACCGGCCGCCTAGTGCCTGTGCGCTTTTTTCTCTTCGGACTTGTTGGCGCATCCGGTGTTATCGTTCATTTGGCGGTGTTAAAGACCGTGTTGGCGACCCTTCCCGCGTTTGGTTTCGAGGCTGCGCAAACGGCAGCAACCTTTGTGGCGATGTTCAGCAACTTCTTGCTGAACAATGGCCTGACTTATCGCGATCGGCGCATTGCGGGTTGGGCCCTCGTTCCGGGCTTTTTGATCTTTGCGGCCAGTTGTAGTGTCGGCGTTATCGCCAATGTCGGGTTGGCACGGATTATTTTCTCCGAGGGTCAGCAATGGTGGGTTGCCGGTCTGTCCGGCGCTTTAACGGGCGCGGTGTTTAACTATGTAACCAGCGGTCTCTTGGTCTGGCGGAAAAAGTCCTAAACAGCCACAAAACTGTTGGCCTTCGCCCGTTCCCACAAGGGATGCAGATCGCTTTGGCTTTCGCCCAATAAAAGCGATTGTGAGGGCAGGACAGGGTAGAGTTCAGCAAAATTACGAGTCTCGGTCGGACTGATGCGGCGGTGTAATTGCGTGGCTCGCAGATCGAGTGGATGCAGCATTCCCGAAGCGCCGATGACTTCGGCGAGTGCTTGCAAAGTATTGGCGTGGAAATTGGCCACGCGCTCTGCTTTGTCAGGCACGATCAGGGCGCGTTGCCGAAGTTTGTCTTGGGTAGCAACGCCCACGGGGCATTTATCCGTGTGGCAGCTTTGTGATTGAATGCAGCCGATGGCAAACATGAAGCCGCGCGCCGCATTGCACCAATCAGCCCCCAACGCCATGACACGGACCATATCGAAGGCGGAGGTGATTTTGCCAGCCGCGCCAATTTTGATCTGATCGCGAAGGCCGAGGCCCACAAGCGTGGAGTGAACGAAATTGAGCCCATCGCGGAGCGGCATGCCGATATGATCGGTAAATTCGAGGGGTGCCGCGCCCGTGCCGCCTTCGGTGCCATCCACGACGATGAAATCGGGGGTCACGCCGCGTTCGATCATTGCCTTGCAAATGGCCATAAACTCGCTCTTTTCGCCGATGCACAGCTTGAAGCCAACAGGCTTTCCATCGGACAAGCGGCGGAGTTCCGAGATAAAATCGATCAGGCCGAGCGGGGTCGAGAACGCGGGATGCGAAGCGGGCGAAACACAATCCTCGCCGATTTGAACACCGCGCGCTTCGGCAATTTCTGCCGTAACCTTTGACCCCGGCAACACACCGCCATGCCCGGGCTTTGCGCCTTGGCTGAGTTTGATTTCGATCATTTTTATTTGCGGATCGTGCGCTTGAGCGGCAAATTTTTCGGGCGAAAAGCTGCCGTCGGGATTGCGGCAACCGAAATAGCCCGAGCCCAATTCCCAAATTAAGTCGCCACCGAATTCTCGGTGATGGACGGAGATGCTGCCTTCACCCGTATCATGAGCAAAGCCGCCGATTTTTGCTCCTTTATTGAGTGCCTTGATGGCGTTGGCGCTTAGGGCTCCAAAGCTCATAGCGGAAATATTGAATACCGACGCGGAATAAGGTTGTGTGCAAGCAGGGCCTCCGACCATAACCCGGAATCCCGAAGGATCGGGATGTTGGGGTGACAGCGAATGGGCTAACCATTCAAATCCAGGATCATATACGTCCAAAATAGTTCCAAATGGGCGTTTATCGAGCTGCTTTTTGGCCCGTTGATAAACAATCGAGCGTTTGTTGCGGCTAAACGGCGTGCCATCGGTATCGCTTTCGATGAAGTATTGCCGCATCTCTTTGCGGGTACTTTCGAGAAAAAAGCGGACAAGTCCAATGACCGGATAATTACGCAAAATACTGTGTTTGGTCTGAATGACGTGATACACGCCGATGCCCGATAACACTAAAAACAACCAAAATCCGAGCGCAAAAAGCGGGCTCGTCGCGTATAGGGCGAGACACGCAAGCATTGCTGCGATGCAGAGAAAAAACGTAGTAAACCGCGCCATACTCATAAACCTCTGTTCGAATGTTACTGCTTAACGCGGTTATCTCAAGACGATGGTTGCCTGTCGTGTCGCATCATCTTGATGATTGTTACATGCTGATGTCAATCGATGATGAAATCACCCGGCTTCCATGAAGGCTTTGGATAGTGGGGGTCGATCTTGGCGAGCGTTTCTCGCACGATACCGGCGATCGCAGCATTACGTGCCCATTTATGGTCTGCCGGTATAATATGCCACGGTGCCCAGTCGGTTGAGCATTTTTCCAGCATGGTTTCATAAGCTGCCATAAAATCTTTCCAATTTTTACGATCATCGAGATCGGCCGCCTGAAATTTCCAGCGCTTCTCGGGTTGATCAAGCCGCTCCTGCAACCGTTTGCCTTGTTCCGCTTTCGAGATATGGAGCATGAATTTGAGGATCACGGTGCCATTTTCAACGAGCATCTTTTCAAAGGCATTGATTTGCTCGTAGCGCTTATCGATTTCTGCCAGAGGCGAGAGTTTTTGGACTTTGCAAACCAGAACGTCTTCGTAATGGGAACGATTAAAGATGGTAATGGTACCTTTTTTAGGTGCCGCGATGTGCGCGCGCCGAAGGTAATCATATTGCATTTCTTCGCCACACGGTTTTCTAAAAGGTTTAACCGTCACGCCGATAGGTCCTGTCGCGTTGAAAACCCCGCGGATCGTGCCGTCCTTCCCACTGGTATCCATACCTTGCAAGATAACCAGCAAGCTGCGTTCACTTTCCGCATAGAGACGATCTTGCAGTTGATTAATGTCTTCAATCGCTTGGGTTAGAGATTTATGGGCGGCGTCTTGATCGCCAACGTCGCTCGTATTGCCGGGATCAATGGTGTTGAGATCGATTTTAGAACCAATTTTAACCCGAAATTTACGGGATGTGGAATGATCGTCCGACATAAAGGTGGGTTCCTTTGGCTCCGATAGAGCGATCTTTCAGATAAGATTACGCCTGCCAGCCATAGATCCAATCATACCGGTCGGCTACCTTGATTCTCGACATGGCTAAATTACGCGCGAATGATAGGGGCCAACCCATGTGATAAATACTCCCGTTACGGCGGGATTCGGCTTGTATCTTGGCGCTACGGGGCTTCCGCTGTGCCTCATAGGTCGCAAATGCCGCCGCAGGATTATCCGTCGCGGCCGCTAGTCCGGAGGCGAGCACGAAAGCATCTTCAATGGCCAATGCAGCTCCCTGAGCAAGAAACGGTAACACCGGATGGGCCGCATCACCCAGTAAGGTTACCCGATTATTGGACCAGTTCGAACGAGGACGACGGTCAAATAGCGACCAAATGGTCCAGTCACCAACAGCTGCCAAGGCACTTTGAAGGCTTGGGTTCCAGGTCGAAAAGCGGTTCATAATCTTTGCCGCATCGCCTCGACGGGACCAACCCGGTTTGTTCTCGGGGTCGGATGTTACCGCGACGACATTCATCATTTCGCCGCCTCTAATCGGGTAGTGAACGACGTGCCCCCCCGAACCTAACCAGAGGCAGGTTTCATCGGTCGGAAGGCTTTTGGGCCAATCGTGGCGTGACACCAAGCCTCGCCAGGCGATATGCCGACGGAATTCGGGCTTTGATTGGTCGCCGATTAATCCTGCGACATTCGACCACAGGCCATCGGCGCCGACCAGAGCCGTTCCTATCACTCTCTCGCTTGTTGTCGCCGATTGACATTCAATGGTGACATTTAAATCGCCGTTTTCATGGATGGCGGAGACGTTGCGCCCGAAGGCCAATCGGGCCCGATCCGAGCCTCTCACGGCGTCCAGTAAAATAGTCTGGAGGTCCGCGCGGTGAAGGGTAAAATAAGGCGCGTCATACCGCGACCGCATGGTATCGCCTAAGGACATGCCGCCGAGCATCTCTCCCGTTTTTGAAGCACGAATGGATAGACGCTTCGGCTCGGCTGCCGCTTTTTCTAACGCTGCTCCAAGCCCCAAACCGATCAAGATACGGGAGGCGTTCGGGGAAAGTTGAATACCCGCCCCAATTTCTTCCACGCGCGTTCTTTGCTCAATGGTAATCGATGAAAGTCCAACCCGGGCGAGTGCAAGAGCAAGCGTCAAGCCGCCAATGCCCGCGCCCGCTATCAGGATGGGATGGTCGGTCATTCCAACCTTCCGTTAAGCCGCCTTGTGAGCGTCGTACACGCAGTCGCCGGGATCGGCAGCCCCGTGAAGCGTGCCATCATATTTAAATAAAGTAGAGCAATAGGGGCAAACAATTTCCCTATCGGAGCCCATATCCAAAAAGATATGCGGGTGATCAAAGGGCGGGCTTGCGCCGACACACATGAATCGATGAGCGCCGATCCGGATCGATGGAACACCCTTGTCGTTTTTAAAATAAGGAATCGCCTGATCAGCCATGGAATCGCTCTCGGTGGATTTTAATCGTTTTACAACCATAAACATTCGCAGGGCGCTTTGCCAGTGGCGATCCACCTTTCGCCGCAAAAGGCTTGCCGGTTCAATGCCACACTTTTAAGGGTTGAGCAGTCATTCGCCTTTTTTGTGGATTTGCCGATGCATTTTTTCGATTCCGGTGCCGTTCGTCTCGCCTATGTTGATTTGCCGTCTTTGGGCGCTGAGATTGGAACGATTGTTTTGGTGCACGGCTTCGCCTCCAATCACCGGATTAATTGGGTCGATACGTCCTGGACGACGCGCCTGACAGAGGCGGGGTTTCGGGTGATTGCGCTCGACAATCGCGGGCATGGTGAAAGTGAAAAGCTCTACCAGCCTGAGCTTTATACCCCAACGATCATGGCCCAAGATGTGATCCAATTGATGGATTACCTCGGCATCGCGCGCGCGGATGTCATGGGTTATTCAATGGGCGCAAGAATTACGGGCGTTTTAGCTGCCCGATTTCAATCCCGTATCCGATCAGCTTTATTGGGCGGGCTCGGCATCCATCTCGTCGAAGGTAACGGTCTGCCGCCGGGCATTGCCGAAGCGTTGGAGGCTCCCTCGCTCGATGATGTGACAGCGACTGTACCCCGCATGTTTCGCGCCTTTGCCGAACGGACGGGAAGTGATCGAAAAGCGTTGGCGGCGTGTATGCGCGGATCGCGGCAAGGGGTAACGCGTGAGGAAATCGGCCAGATTGGTATTCCCGTTCATATTGCGGTTGGAACGAAAGACGAGATTGCAGGCGATCCCCACGCTTTGGCAACACTTATGCCTCATGCCATGGCCTTTGATATTGTTGGGCGGGATCATAATCTGGCCGTCGGTGACCGTACCCATAAAGAGGCTGTGCTCGCCTTTTTAGCACGCCGTCCGTGATGGGCTGGCTTGCAACGATGCAAACTGCAACGGCTTTTTTTTCGACATCCAGCTTGCCTAACGGCACCTCGCTACATAGCTATCAAGGCTTGGATAGGGCCGCGTAAAAAGGGAGGCTGAAGTGGGAATGCCGACACAATTGAGAGCCCGTACGGACGAACAAAACGGCCCAATGGACCCGATTTGGCTGCATATTCGTAGTGAAGCGGCCGATATTTTGGCGTCCGATGGCGATTTGGTGGCTTTTGTTCGTCAAAACGTGATCGATCAGCCTTCGTTCGATGCGGCCGTCATCGCGCGATTGGCTTCGCGGCTTGACCACCCGAACGTACCAAGGGCTACCATTTTTGAGATTTTCATGTCGATTGCAACGTCGGATCATTCCATCGGTGAAGGCTTTCGCGCGGATTTGTTGGCGGTCGCCGATCGCGATCCGGCGTGCAGTAGAATGGTAGAGCCCCTCCTTTACTTTAAAGGGTACCACGCCCTGCAAACCCATCGGATGGCTTTTGCACTCAACAGGATGGGGCGGCGGGATTTAGCCTTGTATCTCCAGAGCCGGTCTTCAGAAATCTTTCAAACCGATATCAATCCGGAAGCCACGATTGGACGGGGTGTGTTTCTGGATCACGCGACGGGACTCGTTGTTGGTCAAACCGCTGTGATTGAGGATAATGTCTCCATTTTACAGGGCGTTACCTTGGGTGGAACAGGCAAAATTGGAGGGGATCGTCACCCAAAAATCAGACAAGGCGTTCTCATTGGGGCAGGGGCGAAGATTTTGGGTAACATTGAAGTCGGACACTGCGCGCGGGTTGCGGCAGGTTCCGTTGTCCTGAAAGATGTTCCGCACAACACGACCGTTGCGGGCGTTCCCGCTAAAGTGATCGGCGAGTCGGGATGCGCAGAACCGGCGCGAACGATGGACCAAATCTTGGCGGACAAAACGAACCTCTAAACTTTTGGTCAAAAGGGTTGCAGTCCGCGTTCGGTCGTGGCATCGGAAGGTCCCCCGAATACGGGGCCCACGAAACGATGGTAGGAATTGATGGACAAGGCTGAACTTTTAAAACTGCAAACCTATTTTCGCCGTTTGTTCGGCAATGCCAACATCAAAGTGGTGGCACGCCCGAAAAAGAATGATTCCGCTGAAGTGATGATCGGCGATGAATTTTTGGGGATCATTTCGCTCGATATCGAGGACGGCGATCGCTCTTTCGCCTTCACGATGTCGATCCTCGATATCGATCTCGAAGGTATTGATTGAGACGTTTAAAGGGGTAGGACGGCTGATGGCGATTTATCAACTGGATAACCTGTCGCCTACGCTGCCCCCCCTTGATCGGTTCTTTGTCGCGCCCGATGCCCATGTGATCGGCAATTGCATTCTGGGTTACGATGTCGGGGTCTGGTTTGGAGCGGTGCTACGCGGCGACAATGAACTGATCCGCGTCGGTGCGCGAAGCAATATCCAAGAGGGAGCGATGCTCCATACGGATATCGGCTTCCCTTTGACGGTAGGCAATGACTGCACAGTGGGGCACCACGCTATTTTGCATGGATGCGAAATTGGTGATGGCTCGCTGATTGGCATGGGCGCTACGATTTTAAACGGCGCGCGAATTGGACGGCATTGCCTCGTCGGTGCGAATGCGTTGGTGACCGAGGGCAAGGTATTTGACGATTTTTCGCTGATTGTCGGTTCGCCGGCCAAAGCCGTTCGGACGTTGGATGCTGCAAGTGCGGATCGCTTGAGGCAATCTGCGGCAAACTATGTTGCAAATTGGCAGCGTTTTGCGGCCGGATTAAAACAGATCGGGTAATCTGTTATTTCTGTGTCGTCGCCGTCATCATAGGTGCGGTTGGCGGACCCAGACGAACCCAGTGATTAGGATTTTCTGCGCTCTGCTGTTTCACAAAGGCATAACCCGTTAATTCCCAGGATAAAATCCGGTTGACACGGTTGTCGAGAATGAAATCGCCTTTTGCTGTCCGGACCGTCAAAATGGCGTGTCCCAAGCCACTTTCGTCTGTAACAACCGTTATCAAAAGCGCTTGACGAGGAATGCCTGCATTCATCAGACGCTTACGCTTTTCCAGCGCAAAATCCTCACAATCCCCGGCACCGGTGGCGGGATATTCCCAACGCTCAGGCACGCCGTATACTTCCTGGTCAGATGCTTCGCGAATTTGATCGTTAACATCCAAATTGATGTCCTGAATGACTTTCCAGAGGGGTGGCGTGAGTTCAACCGACTGGGCAGAGCTTGGTTGCACATCGCATTCATCCGCGTAACGCGTGCAGAAATCCGTCCAACCCCAAGGGGCCTTTGCATCGGCGATCGCAGGCGCGATCGAGGTGAGCTTCGGGAGACTTGCATAGCGACGCTTTTCCATCGAATTGGCCATCGCCAATCCGGGAATTAAGGCACTGCATAGGACAAGCTTCATAAGGAAATTCAAAATAGTTCCCCAAACTGTTAAAAAAGCATTAACGAAATGTGGGGTCGACAACAACCAATTCCTTAAGCCAAGGTTAACAAAGGCGGAGTTGTGTGTCTGATGGTGCCCATCGGGGCGAGTGGAGGAAGAAAAAAAATGAACAGATCGCAAGGAAAAAACGTCCTGATCACCGCAGGGGCATCAGGTATCGGTCGGGCGATGGGCGAAGCTTTTGCGGCGCAGGGTGCATCTGTTTGGGTAACGGATGTCGACCAAGTTGCGCTGGCAACGGTTGATCCGCATTGGCAGTCAAGCCTCGTCGATGCGTCTTCCGAAGCTGAAATGACCGCTCTTTTCGCACAAATCAGCGCAAAGTGGGGCAGTTTAGACGTCTTGTGCGCCAACGCGGGCGTTTCTGGCCCGACAGCCTTGATCGAAGACGTCACGCTCGAAAGCTGGCGGCAATGCGTTGCCGTTAATCTAGAGGGCGCGTTTATCGCCGCCAAGCTGGCCACGCCGATGATGAAAGCACAACGTCAGGGCTGCATGATCTTCACCTCCTCGACGGCGGGCCTTTTTGGCTATCCGAGCCGTGCTCCTTATGCAGCGGCAAAATGGGCCATTATCGGGCTAATGAAGACGGTTGCAATGGAGTTAGGACCGTTTGGCATTCGTGCCAATGCGATCTGTCCGGGTTCGGTCGAAGGGCCACGCATGGAACGTGTTTTGGCCAAGGAAGCCGAATTAAAGGGAACCACGCGCGACAAGATCTATGAGGGCTATGCCTCGGGAACGTCGATGCGAACCTTTGTTGAGGCCAGTGATATTGCCGCCATGGCGACTTTTATGGCCAGCGATGGGGGGCGTTATCTCTCCGGCCAAGCCATTGCGGTGGATGGACATACGGAAAACCCCGACCCTAAGGTCTAACGGCCCGCGAACGGGCCGTTAGGGTACACGCCAATTAGGCAAAGCGCTGGCTTATGTGGGCAAGCATCGTATAGACGCGTCCTTCGGCTGAGCCGAGAATTGAACGGGTGATCGAACCTTCCGTATCGGTGGTGGTAAGATCTCTCAGAACGTTCTCGAACTTCGTCGTATAGGCATCCACGCTCGACCGGAAGCGTTGGTCTTGGGCGATCTGTTGCGTTAATTCGGTGTAACGCTGTTGTCCCTGCGTCGTATAAAGGGCAGGCGAGAATGTTACCGGTTCACCCTTAAGATAATTGCTCCATAAGAGAGCAGCCGAACGTTCATCAACAAGATGGGCAATATCAGCGAGCAGAGCAGCTATAGGCTCGCGTACCGTCTCGACCTTCGGTGTCGGCTCGACGATTGCTTTCGTTACGTTTTGCGGTGTTTCAGGCTCAACCGCGGCGGACGTCGTGTCCGGCTTGCCGTCATCCTGCGATGCACGATCTAAAAGATCCGACAGCCAACCCGCGCGTTGTCCCTTGTTGGTCGGGGCAATCGGTGGGACTGCCTTAACCTCCGGCTGCTTTGGCGCCTCGTAGCTTGGCCGTGGCGTGGGTAGGACAGGCGGGCGTGCGACAGGAGAAGAGAGAGGGGCCGAAGGCGCGGAAATCCCGATTGGGTTATGTGTTGGTTCAGTCGGTGCTGACAAAGGAACAAATGGCCGAACGGCTGGCTCAGGTGAGACCGGCGGCAGAGTTGGCCGTTCCATCACGGGGCGAGGGGCAACCGGAACGGTCGGCGCCGTCACAGGCTTGGCCACATCAGTCATGCGACCAGATGCGTTCAGAATATTCGACAATTCGCCCAATGCATTGGCTTGATCACCAATCGCACGGCGCAGATTGGCGGCTTGTTCTTGGGTCTCACGTGGAAGATTTTCCACGCTACGCGCGATTTCGTCGCGTGTTGTCTCTATTTCGCGAGCGATCTGGGCTGTTGTAGCCTTCACGTCTCTTGCGGTTTCGTCGAACCGACCAATCAGTTTTGCGAGGACGTCGCTCATTTCAGCGACTGTTGCCTCGGCGACAACGCGGACCGAGTCGAGCGTGCGGGCCTTTTCATTATCGGCTTCGACACGAACGGCTGCAAACTGTTCACGCAAGGCCTGGCTCGTTCTACCCGTAGTATCGTTCATCAAGGTGCTTATTGCACCGGTACGGCTCTCGACAACTTCAAGCGCTTCAGCCATTCGTGCGGCAAACGCGTCGGCAACCGTCTGGACATCGCTGAAACGTTCGTTGAGCGCGGCGGTCAGGCCTTCGATGTTCTCGCGGCGGGACGCCAGATCAATGCCGAGGCGTTGCTCGACATTGCTCAACATGCCGGTTGCATGTTCGAGCATATCGACGTGTTCGCGCGTAACGGTAGAGACGGCACGCGTCCGTTCATCCAGCTGGTTGATCAAGGTGCGGGTTTCACCGATACCGGCGCCTGTTACGGTCCGCATGGCTTCGATCTGATCCATCAAAAGCTTTGTCGCTTCGGTGGCATCGTCGCGAATAATCGAACCCGCATGCGAGAGGCCTACAATGCGATCGGCCAGAGTGCTTTCGAGTTTGCTGATCGCGTCGCCTGCCGAACCAACAACCGTTTGAACGATCTGGCTTGCATCGGCGAGTTTCTGAAGCGTTTCAAGGGTCTCTGTCTCGATCTTTGCCGTTGTGTTAGACAAAGCGCGCGCCGCGGTGTCACCAACGACCGTGATGGTCTGGGTGACATCGGTTGCGTGGGCGCGCAGCGTATCAATGAGACCCGTTCCATGGGTATCAAGTGCAAGGGAGAGCTTGTCGATAACCGTATCAAGAGCACCCGAGATGGCTGCCGTTTGTCCTTCGAGTGTTTCGCCAAATCTGGCGCTTTGACTGTCGATGACCGTACCGATGGTTTCCAAACGGTTGACGATATTGTCTTCGAAATGGCGGACCTGGTTATCAAGGGTGCCGGCAATTTCGAGGGCGCGTTCGCCGAGGATCTCGTTGATTTCGGTCGCCCGAACGGCAAGCGTTTGCGTTACGCGCTCGGCTCGGTCCGTCATAACACGGCCCAATTCGTCGGTACGGGCCTCAATTGTCGCGCCGATCATCGTATTGCTCATCGACAATGTGCGCTCGATTTCGGTGGCGCGGTCGGACATGGCGTCGACGAGCGTGTTGGTGCGCGCTTCGAGGCCTTGGTCGACGCGATGGAACATCGCATCGATGCCTTCGGCAACGGCGATACTCTTGGCGCGGGAGTTTTCCTCGATTGCGGCGAGTTGGTTTTCGATAATACCGGCCGCATTACGGGCTTGCTCGGACAAGCGGTCGGAGAGGGCTTTACCTTCGGTCGAGAACAAGTGGGCAACTTCACCCAAGCGCGCCTCAATGGTCGTGGTGAAGGTCATCGAATTCTGTTCGATCCGGTCAGCTAGAATGCTTCCATTCGTCTCAAGAACGTTTTCGAGCTTAGTAAGGTTGTCCGTAATCGCCAAATTGATCTGGCTGCTGCGGCCCAAAATATTGGTCTCGAAGTCCGATAGACGACGATAGAGCGTTTCACTAAGAGCGCCGCCCTTAACAACAACGGTTTTTTCAAATGCCTCGATCTGGCCCGATAACGTCGTGTTGATGCGCGCGCCACCCTGATCGAGTGTTGCGGTAATTTCACCCAGATAGTTCGACAAATTGCGATCCAACGCCGATGCGCCGTCCCGAATGGTCGCTTCGAGGGAGGCGACGCGGCCGCCGATCGATTGATCAATCCGGGTCGCATAGCCGACGAGGTTGGTTTCAATCTGCTCCGCGTTCCGCGAAAGGCTGGTTTCAAGCAGATTGGCACCCGTGACGAATGATGCTGACACAGCAGCAATCCGCTCGCCAATCATACCATTCAAGGACGCACTGGCCCCGTTGAGTGATGTTTCAAGGGTTGCAACATGATCGGTTAAACTGCGGGCAATGACTTCGGTGCCGCGACCAATCGTACGGTCCACTGCGGAAGCGCCTGACTCCAGCATGCCGGAAAGTGTTTCAATTCGGCTGGCAAGGTTGGAATCGATGGCCGAACTGGTTTCGGTAAGGCTGGTTTCAATCCGCGAAACATGACCCGTAAGGTTCGTATCCAATTCGCTACTGACCCGACCGATATTCGTCTCAATACGCGAAAGATGGAATCCCAGTTTGGTGTCAATAACGCTGCTCGCATCGGCCAAACTCGAATCAATTTTGAAAATATGCGATGCAAAATTGGCGTCCAATTTCGTCGAAGCATTTTCCACTGTTGTTTCAATGGTCGAAGAACGATCTGCCAGAACAGCACCGAGTCGTGTCGTTTCCGATGCTAATTCATCGATAAGGCTGCCCGCCGTTTCGGTCATACGGGAGCGGATCATTTCGGCTTCACGGCTAAATTCGTCGCGAATACGCTCAGATTGGCTGGTAATAACACCGGTCACATCGCTCAAGCCGTCCGTGAACACGGTTCGTGACTGCGACAGCTTGTCATCCATGATGACGGCCAGGCGTGTTGCACTCTCATCAAAGGTCCGCTCAATTGCTTCCGATTGGCGGGCGAGTGACGACCGAATGGTTTCACCTGATGAAAGAATGTTGGCGGCGAAGGTTGATGAACCGTCCGCGATGCGTTCTCCAGCTTTTTCTGCCGATATTTCAATCGCTTGAACAATATCTTCGGCGCGCGAAACAAGCTCGCTTGTCAGTGCTGCACTCGTAGTGCCGAGCTTGTCGACAACGGCTTCGGCCTTATCGGAGAGGGTTGTGACGATGTTTTCACCCGCATTGGTAATGCGACTTGTGATTAAATCATTCGCATTGCCGAGATTCCTGAGCAGATCGTCGCCTTTGTCCGAAAGCACGCTGATCAAAGATTCACCCGTACGCCCGAGCGTTGTTGCGATGCTGCCGGTTTTTGAATCGATCGCGTAGGCGACCTTTTGTCCGGCGTCTTCGACAAGCGACGTAATACGGTTCATTGCTGAATCGATTTCACGACCCAAATGTTCGTGGGTTGTCAGAATGGACGACCGGATCTGATCGGCATTAGAGGAAATGGCATCCCGTTGCAGCGATAATTCGTCAATCAGCGCGCGGATGCGGATTTCATTTTGGCCATAGGCGCGTTCAAGCGTTGCAATCTCATTATGAACCATGGTTTCAAGTTCACTGGCGCGGGCAACCGCACGTTCCATGCCGTCACCCATGGCGGCAACCTCACGCCGAACCACTTGCGATAGACTTACGACGGCTTCGGCGCTTGATGCTTCAGGTTCGGCGAGGCGAAGGGCAACCTGCGCCATGGACTGCGCTACCACTTGCATTTCGCTCGCGCGGACGGCGGCGAACGCCAACGCAAAAAAGATGATAATCGGTAGCGCACTCGCGAAAATCAAATAGGGCCCGAATGTCCTCATGTTTTGGGCAGCAAAGGGGCCGCCAATATCGAAGGCCGACCACATCGCATAGGCAGCCAAAGCCAACCAGGCGCCGGATGCCAGTGAGGCAAAGAGATAGGCACGCCGCGAGGAACGCGCTTGAAGCGCCTGTAAAATCTCGCCCACGGCACGACGGTCATCATTCGCCGGTTGACCAGGGGCAGTGCGCGGCGTGTCATCGTTCTTTGACCGCTCTGACAGTGTGCGATCGCGACGGGTGTTTGTCTCATTGCCTCTCGATTTGGAGGCAGCCTCGGGCGTTGCCGTTTCAGTTCGGGGTAGACGCATTTTTGTCCCCGACCCACTCTCGGCAGAAACGGTATTGCCAGATTCAACCGGTGCACCATGGATCGAGAGGTTCAATGCCTCTTCAATCGCAGAGAGTGCTGCTTCAGCCGAATCTGATACTTTTTGTTGCGTCGCCATTGTTTGCCTCAGTGTTTCCGGACTGTCCCGGACGTAACCCGATCATCGGGCATTTTAACAACCACACACTCAAAAGAATACAACGATGGTAAAGGAATTTGAAAACAACGTTAACAGACCTCAACACTACACAATTTTGTCGGCGACGGCGAGTGCTCTTTGAAATAGTGAGGTCAAACAAGGATTTGCCCTCGTCAATGGTCTAGCTTTCCGGTAATTAGCGGGGCGGTAGGGTTTTTTTAAAACGGTCAATTGTTCGGAAAGAGGGTAAAAAATGAAAATAAATTTTATCGATTTCGAGGGGAAGACCCGTACGGTTGAGGCGAATGCTGGCTCCACCGTAATGGAAGCGGCTATCAAGAACGGAATTCCGGGCATTGAGGCGGAGTGTGGTGGCGCGTGCGCCTGCGCGACGTGCCACGTCTATGTGGACGAGGCTTGGCAAACGATCGTTGGCCCTCCGACGTCGATGGAAGAAGATATGCTCGATTTTGCCTATGATGTGCGGGCAACCTCGCGTTTATCCTGCCAAATTAAAGTTACCGACGCATTGGACGGAGTCGTCCTGCGCACACCCGAACGCCAAGCTTGAACCTTTTTTTCTCAGTATCCGGTGAAACGAATGCCCGAAGTTATTAAAACCGATGCATTGATCGTAGGCGCTGGCCCTGTCGGGCTATTTGCCGTCTTCGAATTGGGGCTGTTGGACATAAAAACCCATGTGATCGACATTTTGCCAAAACTTGGCGGTCAGTGCGCGGAGCTTTATCCTGAAAAGCCAATTTACGACATTCCGGGCTTTCCGTCGGTGACAGGTCAGGCTCTGATCGATAATCTGATGAAGCAGATTGAGCCATTCAGCCCAGAATTCCATTTGAATGAAATGGTCGCCTCGGTTGAAACGCGGGGAACAGAAACGGCACCGTTGTTTTTGGTAACCACGGACGCGGGCACCCAGTTCGAGACAAAGGCTCTGATTATAGCCGCAGGTGGCGGGTCTTTTCAGCCCAAGAAACCGCCGATTCCGGGAATAGAAGCGTTCGAAGAAAAAAGCGTGTTTTATGCCGTGCGGCGGATGGAAGATTTAAGGAATAGAGATGTCCTCATCGTCGGTGGCGGAGACTCGGCGTTGGATTGGACCTTGAATCTTCAAGAGGTAGCGCGACGGGTAACCTTAATGCATCGTCGCGACGAATTCAGAGCCGCGCCCCATAGCGTCGAAAAGATGCGTTCGCTTGTTGCAGATGGAAAAATGGACCTCCGGATTGGGCAAGTTACGGGCTTGAGCGGTGAAGATGGCTTTCTTTCTTCTGCATCGTGTCGGGATAATGATGGCGGTACGTTCGACATTTCATGCAACGCGATGTTGCCGTTTTTTGGTCTGACGATGAAACTGGGGCCGATTGCAAACTGGGGTCTATCTCTCAACGAGAACCTGATTTCGGTCGATACAGAAAAATTTGAGACCTCGACAGCGGGTATTTTTGCGATTGGCGATATCAATACCTATCCTGGCAAGCTGAAGCTAATTCTGTCCGGATTCCACGAGGGTGCTCTCGCCGCACAAAAAGCATTTCGATACATAAACCCAGATAAAAGATTGACTTTTCAATATACGACTTCCTCGTCCAGCCTTCAAAAAAAGCTTGGTGTTGCCTAAAGGTACGGATCTTTTTTTGCAAAAGCATGATCTAAATCAATGTGCCGATGGGGTGCTGAGAGCTAACCTGAGCTGGCGCTTTAACGGGCGTGTGGTGGATAGTTTTCAGGAGGTTCCATGTTTCATTCAATCGTTGTGCCGGTAGATCTTTCTGAAATTGATATTTCGCAACCTGCTCTGGACAGGGCCGTTGCTTTGACCGCGATGACCAATGCCTCGCTCCACCTCGTTTATGTCCGTTCCATCCTGCCTGTGACATTCATGGAATATGTTCCGCCATCCTTCGACGAAGAACAGCAATCCGATTGTGAAGTTCGGATGAAAGGCTTGGTGGCAAAGTTGCCTTTGGCCGATAAATCGCGGGTCACAACGGCGGTCCGCATGGGTTCTGTTTATAACGAAGTTCTGGCCGAGGCGGAAAGTGTAAAAGCCGACCTTATTGTGGTCGGATCCCACCGACCGGCAATGTCCACCTATCTGCTGGGTTCAAATGCCACCACCATAGTCCGGCACGCGCCGTGCTCGGTCTTGGTCGTGCGGCCACCCGCAACATAACAGCAAATGAAGAAATTTTAACGCGGTTCTTTGGTTGTATCGATCACATGATACTCTGCTTCAATGGAGACGATTTCAGAGGCGCGCCGTAACGCGCGACGAAGACGCCAACGAGCATAGAGTAAGCCTATGGCGGCTATTGGCGCGAGGATGAGCAGAATGCTGGCGCTCAGTAAAAAGAAACCAATGCCAAGCCCGCAGGCGACAATGGCTATCAAAACAACAGCCCATCCCGGCACATTACCGGTGCCGCGAATGGCACCAAAGTCTCTCAATCTCTGTTGATGGTATGGATCTGTCATACGGGCGAGCCCATTGCTTGCGTGAACGGTTTATCCACTGAAGTTACATGGTCATGTTTGCGGAAGAATTCAACACGCAGTGGATCAGAAAGGTAACGCCTTGTCCGTTCGGCGGACCTCCCGTATTGTAAGTGGATGCGCCGATTAATTCTTTTTCGTCACGGTAAGGCCGTTCCACATGATGCGGCCCCTGATTTTGAACGGGGCCTTACGGCGCGTGGGATCGCGGATAGTGTCGCGATGGGTGCTTACCTCGCCCATGAAAACATCGAGCCGGATCTGGCGTTGATTTCGCCCTCTGAACGAACTCGTATGACGTGGGAATCTGCCATGTCGGCGTTTTCCAGCAACGATATGCGGTTTGAGCGCTCCCTTTACCTCGCCACAGCCGAGAGCTTGCTGCGTGCAATCCATGCGGTTGGCGATAGCGTGGGTACTTTGCTGGTTATTGGTCATAACCCTTCGCTGCACGATCTTGGGTTGGAGTTGATTGGCTATGGTGATCGGTATGCGCTTGCTCGGTTAAAGGATCATATGCCGACGGCTGCGATTATTATTCTCGATTGCGATATTGATCATTGGTCCGATCTGGCGCCGCGTTTGGCGCGATTGGAACGGTTTCGGGTGCCCGACCATTCGGACAGCGATTAATCCGGCAATTTTTGCCGATAAAACGGCACTATTTTGCCGGGTTGTTAAATTGCACAAGAAAATTATTACGGAAAAACAAGACGTTTGTGGTGGCATATCGCTTGCGTTGAGAAGTGTTGAATGGCGGCGGATGATTTTTACCGCCGCAGCCAACGCAGCACTCATAAAGGATTTTCGTCATGGGTATTTTTGGTGCAATGGAGACGGCAGTTTCGGGTATGCAAGCGCAAGCCTATGCGTTGAACAATATTTCCGGAAACATCGCGAACTCCCAAACCATTGGATATAAACGAATTGATACCAATTTTCAGGATCTGATCCCGGATCTGGGATCTTCATCCCAGATCACCGGCGGTGTAAATGCTGCTTCGCTCGCGACCAATTCGGTAGCAGGTGCCTTTAAGTCAACCGGTATCAATTCGAACATTGCGCTTTCCGGTGACGGATATTTTACGGTGAGTAGGCAGACGGCAAGCGCATCGGGTGCGTTATCCTTCGAAAATACGCCCTATTTTTCTCGGCGTGGCGATTTTTCGCTGGATAAGAATAAATATCTCGTCAATGGCGCGGGCTATTATTTGATGGGTTACAAAGTAGACCCGATATCAGGCATGGCGAGTTCCGGGACACCCACGACCATTCAATTGCCAACAGGCGACATGGCACCTAAGGCAACCTCGACGATTACCTATCAAGGCAATTTGCCGACGACACCATCCAATCCCACCTCAACCGGCGTCGTTCTGGCTCCAGCCACTGCCGCAAGCTCCGGTCCTCCAGCCGTTGCCGCAACGACCGTATCGGCGAACAACGAGAGCGGCTTTTTGAATTCGACCATCACGGGCGGCACGGTGACGGCTTATGATACGAAGGGATCGCCAGTTACCCTGCAAACCCGTTGGGCCAAAAATACATCTGGCACGTGGGATCTTTACTATCAGAACAACAGCAGTGCCACGGGGTCCGCTGCAAAATGGACCTTTCTTCAGAATTTTCAGTTTGATTCCAGCGGGGCACTGGCATCGCCTGCGTCACCCTACACGATCACGACACCGACCAGTTTCGCGATCGACGGAACAACGCTCGGCGCTTTGACAGTGAATTTTTCCGGAATGTCGCAATATGGCGATACGTCGGGTCAATTCAGGACCACGAATGTGGCCCAGGACGGTTATTCATCCGCCAGTCTTACCGGCGTTCAATTCGGCAATCTTGGACGAATTTATGCAACCTACTCCAACGGAATGCAACAACCTGTCGCAGATATTTCGGTTGCAAAATTCAATGGCGGACAAGCATTAAAACGCCTCGATGGCGGCGTTTACAAGGAGTCCGACCAGTCCGGCGTTCCCATTTATGGCGCCGGTGATTCAAACATTATGGTGGGCGGTCTTGAGGCGTCCAATGCAGATATTTCGCAAGAATTTAGCGCCATGATTGCAACGCAACAGGCCTATTCCGCCAATGCCAAAGTGATCACTGCAGCACAACAAATGATGACAGAAGCGGTCAATGTCATCCGTTGATGCTCATCAGGAATAAAGGGTAGGCTCATGGATCTGTTTGGCGCACTCAACAACGCCTTTAACGGCCTTAACCGAACCCAAGATGCGCTTTCTGTGGTTGCAAGGAATGTAGCGGGCGCAAATCAGCCCGGCTATATTCGTGAAGATTATATTGGGGATAGCGGTACGGGAGGAATTAACGGCGGAACGGTCAGCCGTGCGCTTGATACCTATGTCCAGAAGCAGTTGTGGAATGAGACGTCTTCATCGGGATTTACCTCGGTGCAGAGCGATTTTATTCAACAGTTGGATGCAAGTTACGGCGATCCTAATTCTTCCAATACGATTGCGGCTAAGTTTAGTGCATTTTCGACTGCTATGATGCAATTGCAAACAAGCCCAGGGGGGATAGGCGAGCAGTCGACCGTCTTGTCAACAGCCCGTTCGCTAGCCCAAACCATCAATTCGACGTCAAATAGCGTTCAATCCCTTCGGTCAAGCGCCGAGGATGCGATTTTACAGTCTGCAGGTGATGCCAATAGTCTTTTATCTACTTTGGCCAAGCTAAATCAACGGATTGCCAATTCTGCCGGTAATGCCGACCCGACACTGCTTGACAGCCGTGACACCGCTCTAAATTCTTTATCATC
>Ga0114964_10000447_pt1 | contig 32066 bp, 37 predicted proteins | sample C_131016_MF_Meta_FD_92638 | JGI IMG/M metagenome (GOLD analysis project Ga0114964, IMG submission 92638) | Freshwater microbial communities from Lake Croche, Canada to study carbon cycling - C_131016_MF_MetaG | ecosystem: Environmental > Aquatic > Freshwater > Lake | place: Lake Croche, Canada...
ACGGTTCACACCAGTTGCAAATGTCCAAGCAGCTTTAACGTTTTTAACGTTGCCCTTGTTGATTTGTGACAATGCTGAATAACCTTGGTTATTGTGTTGACCACGTGGATGTGCCCAGTTGTTAGCGTCTTTCATTGCAGCTTCTTGATCAGCAGCAGCAGAAGCAACCATTGGCATAGCCAATGATGCACCAACTACTAAACCTAGAGCTAATTTGATTTTGCTCATCTCCATTTTTTAAATCTCCATAGTTGTTACTACTAAGGGTTTAACTACAAAGTAAAATAACGAATCACAAGCCTCGCGCTTATATATTCGCGATGACCTATTCAACATCATCTAACTTTCGCCACACACTATGTGGGCGCATTAAGATATTAAAACAGTAAAAAACGATTTGCAATAGTCTATTAACAATTTATTTACATTTAATGCAAACTTTTTTTGGTCCGGTTTTCTAGAGTGTTATCATATTTAAATAAATTCAAAAAAATCAACGAGAAAGCCATTACAAGCCATGATGCCGGCTAAATTTTATTTGTTTCCTGAGATAGATCCCTTACATACTGGCCTTTTAAAGGTATCAGAAAAGCACGCTATTTATTATGAAGAGTGTGGCAACCCAATCGGCTATCCAGTTGTTTTTTTACACGGCGGACCTGGTAGCGGCTGCAATCCAAGCCAGCGCCGCTTTTTCGACCCAGCGTTCTACCGGATCATTCTTCTTGATCAGCGTGGATGTGGTCGAAGCACTCCAATAGGCTGCACAGAGGACAATCATACTGATGCACTAGTTAACGATATTGATGCACTTAAAAATCATCTCAATATAAAGAGCTGGTTAGTATTTGGTGGTTCATGGGGCAGTACACTTGCACTGACTTATGCAATTAGGTATCGAAGCTCAGTATCAGGCTTAATTCTTCGCGGCATATTTTTAAGTCGAGAAAGTGAAATCAAATGGTTTTTGGGAGAAGTGAGTCACTTTTATCCTGAATGCTGGGAAAAGCTCCTATCGTTTATTCCAGAAACGGAACAATCCCATCCTTTGAAAGCATATGCATCACGTGTATTTTCTAACGACATCAATATTGCCGGCCCTGCTGCTGTTCAATGGAACGCTTTTGAGGGCAACATCATGTCCTTATTACCGCGACCAAGCACTGGCGCCCAAAACAAACCGTCGATTGAAATCGAGATTGCACGAGCCAAAGTACAAATCCATTACATATTGAATCAATGTTTTGTGGGTGAGCGCGATTTAATTGCGGAATCCAAAACCTTATCAAGTATTCCTACAACCATCATTCAAGGACGTTACGATATGGTTTGCCCTCCAATAACTGCTTGGGAGTTAAAAAATGCGATCCCACATGCTAAATTTGAAATGATTCCAGATGCGGGACATTCCGCTATGGAGGTTGGCATTACTTCAGCGTTAATAGAAGCTACTGAAGCTTATAAAAATATTATTAGCGCATAAACATATAGAGCATTCATTTTGACGACTCATTTTAAAACGCCCAGTCACTTTAGCAACCATCCAGCAATCGCTAAACCAAAAGCACATATTGCAAAACATTTATACGCAACGCCGCTATTTGTATTGCGTGAAACATTAAGCGCTTTCAAGCTACATAACGGCTGGGGGATTTCAGCCTCTCTTTCTTTTTATGCAATGTTTGCCATGATTCCAATGGCCTTGCTCATGTTCTTCTTTTTATCGCATTTAGTTTTCTCTTCAAATACTGCCGTGGTTAATCTCGCCAGCATCACGAGTAGCCTAGAACCTAAACTAAGCCGAAGGATCATGCTGGAAATTCACAAAGTAGCGGACCACAAAACTGCATGGAGTACCTTAAGTATGATTGCACTGTTTTGGTTTGCGATTCCGCTCGCAGGTACTTTAAGGTCAGCCTTCCAAACCATCTTTGCGATTACAGAACATCCTTCATTCATTCGCAATTCCATTAAGGATATTTTGTCTGTGATTGGAATTTTGCTAATGTTTTTCATGTTTACTTTTTTTGATCTATTGCTTGAAAAGGCTACTCAAGTTTTAAGTTTATCGATTACCCACTCTAGCTTTTTTGATACCTCAGGCTCATTAATTACCATCACAGCATTACTTACCTTGTTTTATCGAGCATTTTTACCCACCAATGCTTCATTAAAAACCATTCTGACCGGGTCCGTTATTACTACAATCTTATGGACAGCAATGCATCCCTTGTTCAGTGAAGTGCTTTCAATCAATCACACCTACGGCGCGGTCTTCGGGGGAATGAAGAATATATTCATCTCGTTGGCTTGGCTTTATTACACATTTGCAATCTTCTTGTTAGGGACTGAGTTAATTTCCACACTAAAAAAACGTGATGTACTTCTATTAAGAGGACTGTTCGATGAATCTGTCAGAAAAAATCCCAACTTCGTTTCTAAAGTGATGTCTAGGCATGGCTGCATCTATCGCAAAGACGATGTGGTTTTTAGTATTGGCGATGAAGGCCGAGATTTATATTACGTAGCAGAAGGCCAAATTAGACTTATCTACGAAAATCATTTAATTAGGCACTTAAGCACCGGAGATTTCTTCGGTGAAATGGCAATACTTGGAGATAGCGTGCGTATTGCCGATGCAATTGTTGATTCTGATTTCTGCGATATTATTGTTATCAATTCTAACAACATACAAACGCTTGTCTTGAACGAGCCTAAAGTCGCCATGAATTTTCTAAAACATATGGCCTTACAATTAAAAAATAGCCAGAAAACCCAACCATAACTTTTAAGTCACTCTACATCATGGCCAATCAATCTAACAAACAACCTAGCCAACAAGAAGTGCAACCGCTGCTTAATTTGCTCAACGCCGGCCAACTAGCTAATGCGGCAAGCATGGCGAAATCTTTGCTAGCGAATTATCCAAATACTTTCATTCTACATAATGTGCTTGGTATCGCTTTGGATGGACTTGGACAATATGGTGAAGCGATCAACAGTTACCGGAACGCGCTTAAATTACAACCAAACATGCCTGATTTGCACTACAACCTTGGAATTGTACAAGCCAATGTTGGACAATTTAATGAAGCTGCTGCCAGTTACCGTAAAGCCATTGCCTTACAACCTCGCTTCTTTGAAGCTTATGGCAACCTAGGCACCCTATTACAAAAACAAGGTAAATTAGAAGAAGCTGTGGCAAGTTATCGTAAGGGACTTTCAATTAATGCAGATGCTCGAGGCCACTTTAATCTAGGCACGGCATTGCGGGATCAAGGTAAATTAGATGACGCTATTAAGAGTTATCGTCAAGCAATTCACTTATTTCCCAATTACTCAGATGCTCATAGCAATTTGGGAGAAACCTTGCGTGACCAAGGTAACATGCAAGAAGCGATTGAAAGTTACCAAAATGCTTTAGCACTTAACCCCAATCATCCCAGCGCCAATTACAACATGGCTGAATTCTTATACCTTGCTAAACGCTTTGACGAAGCAATTCCTCACTTTGAGCGAAGCCAAATCGATGATTGGCTAGAACGAAGTATGTATTGCTTATATAAAGCGGAACGCTTTGATGAATTTAAAACCAAACTCGATCAAATAGTAAGCGCCGGAAAACATACGGCGCCATTTCTTGCTACGCTTGCAACTCACTATGCAGTTAATTTTGGGGTAAAAGATACTTATAACTTTTGTAAAAATGGCTTTGACTTTGTTTATAACGCTAAAATTCCTGAACTCTCGGAACCCAACAGCCCACTTTTAAAGTCACTGCTAAGCGACATCAACAATGCTGAGATTGCGGAGCGCGTGCAAGGGATGTTGCATAATGGAAAACAATCTGCAGGCAATTTATTTAAACGCCCAGAGGCTTCATTTAGAACGTTAGGTGAATTGGTAAAAAAAGAATTTTTAAATTACAAAACCAAATTTTCTGGAGCGGACTGCGAACTCATTAAATCTTTTCCTGAAGAACTTGAATTCACCAGTTCGTGGTATGTAAAAATGCGCCAGGGGGGACATCTAGATGCCCATATTCATGAAATTGGTTGGATTAGCGGTGCCGTCTATCTAGCGATGCCTTCTGACAAAAAAACGCCTGAAGAAGGCGCTTTTGAATACGGGATACATGGCGATGCCTATCCTCAAAAACACAAAGACTTCCCAGTGGGCAGGGTGATTCCAAATGTGGGTGAGATTGTGCTTTTCCCTTCCTCACTATTTCACAGAACCATCCCATTTACCTCTAGCGAAGAACGCATTTGTATTGCCTTTGATCTCAAACCAACCAACGCATCAACAGCTCGAAGTAACTACTAATATAGTTTAGCGGCAAGCCTAATGACACTAAAGTAAGGATGGCCAACCAACCTTTCCATAATTAATTGATTTGCTTTTGTGATAGCGGCTTTTGTTTTCAGTGCATCGGACGAAATCAAAACATCTGCCTCGACTTTGCCAGCAAGATAATGAAACGTTACTTGCTCTGGCTCCGTCAAACCATTAAGCACCTCTGATAAAGCTTCTAATAGCTCTTCACGACTAGGAAATATCGGTGGGATTTCTTCACCGTAACCCGCATCATCTTCGGTATCAACGTGCACTAATACATTGTTGACGGACTCATGAGTCTCAATTACACGTTTACGTGCCCTTTCAGCAATACTATGACCCTCAGACACACTAATTTTTGAATCTACAAGAATATGGGCATCCACTAATACGCGATGTGCCATTTTTCTTGTTCTTAAATCATGAACATTTTGTACACCTTGCGTGTCCATTAGGGTCTGGCGGATGCTAGAAACTTCTTCAAAAGACAAACCAGCATCGATTAATTCTTGAAAAGCTTCCCAGGCAAACATTAGTCCCATTCTTACAATCATGAAGCCCACTAAAATTGCAGCAACAGAATCTGCATAAACAAAGCCCAACATATTAGCCGCAATACCTACGGCTACCACAAGTGATGAAGCGGCATCTGATCTCGCGTGCCATGCGTTGGCGATCAACATAGGAGATCTTAAATGCTCTCCCACTTTAAGCATGTAGCGAAATAAGCCCTCTTTGGCAAGGAGCGCTAATCCTGCCGTCCATAAGGCTAAAGAGGTCACCGGCGGCATGTTGCCAAGATTCTCTAATTTCATGGCAGCGCCATACATAATCCCGAGCCCTGTCAGGACAAGGATTGCCCCTAAAATCAAAGAGGCAGCAGTTTCTATGCGGCCATGGCCATAAGGGTGAGTATCATCAGCAGGAGACTTACTATGGTAACTAGCAATCAATACCAAAAAGTCTGAAATTAAATCCGAAAGAGAGTGGACCCCATCCGCAATTAATGATTGTGAGTGCGCAAATATACCAGCCAAGACCTGGACGATGGTTAATCCAATATTCACAAACACACTAATCCAAGTACAACGATTCGAAAGCGCGTATCGCCTTGGATCATTAAAAGACAAAGCATCTGCGTGCGAATGTGAGTGTGAATGTTTGTGTTGGATCATTAGTCAAATACCTTAATGTAAAAAACTGCTGACAGTCTATAACAAAATTAAGCCCTTATTCATGCATTACTTTATATCAACTATACTGCTAAAAACAATTAAGCTTTTTAAGCGAACGATCACTGAATAAAATCTTGGGGAAACGCATTGCAAAAACTCACCACCAATACCGTTAGACAGATTCTATTTGCACTTTTTGTTGTTAGCCTTTGTATCGGCGTATGGGTGGTTCTTTCACCATTTTTTACTTCTCTCGTGTGGGCTTGTACTCTTGCCTATGTAAGTTGGCCTGCATACGTTTGGTTATTAAATAAATTAGGTGGAAGGGCGTCGCTTGCGGCACTCTTGATGACTATTCTGATTGCAACTGCCGTCATTACCCCTTTAGTTTGGTTATTTACTGCATTAAAGGACGAGCTCGCTGTTGCTTCAGCGCTTTTTACTAGCAAACTTGCCAATGGCAGCATCGTGCCGCCAAAATTCTTTACCGAATTACCAATCGTTGGGCCCGACATTTCAATGTGGTTCTCAAAATCATTAGCAAATCCAACAGAGTTCAGGACTGAAGTTCATAACCTATTAATCAATGCAGATCAGAAATTGATAACAATCATTGGCGGCGTTGGACGCAATCTTGCCAACATGACATTTGCTTTGCTAGCGCTATTTTTTACATTTAAAGATGGATTTAGTTTTATGGTGCAATCTGAACGCATCCTAGAGTCCATGTTGGGCATTCGCGCTCGCAGCTATTTTCAAGCTGCAGGAGATGCAACGCGCGGGGTCGTTTACGGAATTGTTTTAACCGCCATTGCTCAAGGCGCTGTAGCCGGCCTTGGCTATTGGATGATTGGTTTAGAAGCGCCTTTAATGCTTGCTGGAATTACTGGGCTATTTGCCCTGGTTCCATTTGCAACTCCTTTATTTTGGGGGAGTATCGGTGTATGGTTATTATTAACTGGCAATACCGTTGGGGGCATTGAACTTCTGCTCTGGGGAGCATTAGTGGTTTCTTGGGTTGATAATATTGTGCGGCCTGTCATACTCGCCAAGAATGTAAAACTTCCATTTATTCTGGCATTCTTTGGTGTGCTAGGTGGGCTATCAGCATTTGGCTTCATCGGATTATTCCTTGGCCCGGTGATTTTAGCCGTAGCTTTTGCAGTTTGGCAGGAATGGTTAGAAACTCACCCCGATAGAAACTCACATTAACTTGAGACAGTCGCGAGCCAGAGTGAATCAATTTCACTCAGCTTTACTGCATCGAGCTCTTCTAAAACCTCCCAGTATCGTCCTGAGGGGACCATATATCCCAGTTTTTCTTCTGCTTGTAATGCAATTTCAGCCGACTCTAAACCGAGTTGTATAACTTGCTCATTTAAAAAGTCTGGTCGATTTTTTCGATCTAAAAATTGCGTTACAGGGACTCGTGGAAATACTAACCTGGAGTCTGGCAACTCAGATAAATTAACTACTTTGCAATTACTCATCTGCGCAATCGCCATAAAACGAGCGGATTTGGCCTCTAAAGACTGCAAGGTAATATCTGGGCGCAAAGGATCCGATTGACCATTGCCATAAAAGTGACTCGGATTCCCATCTTGTTTTGGATAAATCATATCGCAGCCTAGGTAGGCAATGACATCAGGTTTTAAATAGCCCAAGGCCCAATATCCTGCAGTAAAGGCCATGGTGCCCCCCGCATAAACAAAACCGCCAAAACTATTTTGCTCTGGAACAAATTCATTCGCAGTAATTAAGCTTTTATTAGTTTGAGCCAAATCAGGGGGTAAACGGCCTGCTGGAAAATCTTCAGGATAAATTAAATAGTCCCAATCCTCAGTTAGTTGCCAAGCATTATTAATAACGACGCAACTTGAAAAAACTGATAAGTCCCAAGCTTTAAGCCTTACTGCATCTGGCGCACTGCCAACTATCAATACTGCATTTAATTGCCGCTCGATCATAACTTGATCCCATTTTAGATTGTTCTTTATAACAAAGAACAATGCCATCCATAATTATTAAGAATAGGCTTGCATACCTAAGGTCACAGATACAAAAATGGCTTAGGAATTTCTTCCTAAGCCATTCATTTTATGGTGGCCCCTCTGTGAGTCGAACACAGCACCAACGGATTCTGGTTTGTGTGGCTTTCACCACTCCCTGGACTATGCCTTCACCGTGGCTTACGCTTTAGGTGGGTGCCGTCTAGTCTCTACACGTTCCTAATATTTCTATTAGGCTTCGCTCGGCATTGCCTTGTGCATTGCTGCCGTCAGGTTTCACCGAATTTGACACCATCCCATACGCAGTTTCCAAACGTATGGCACAATTTTTATGAGTCCGCTGCTCTAACCAAGCATGAGCTAAGGGGCCGAAAACTTAAATGGAACTTAATCTTGTCCTGTTTCTAAAAAGCTACGTAAGCGTTCTGAGCGAGTGGGGTGACGTAACTTGCGTAACGCCTTAGCTTCTATTTGACGAATACGCTCACGCGTCACATCAAACTGCTTACCCACTTCTTCTAATGTATGGTCAGTATTCATTTCAATACCAAATCGCATTCGCAAAACTTTAGCTTCACGAGCAGTCAATGATTCCAAAACTTCTTTGGTCGCATCACGCAAGCTTGCATAAACGGCTGCATCAACCGGCGCAAGCGTTGCATTATCTTCAATGAAATCACCTAAATGTGAGTCATCATCATCACCGATTGGCGTTTCCATAGAAATCGGCTCTTTGCTGATTTTAAGAATCTTACGAATCTTATCTTCTGGCATTTCCATTTTCTCAGCAAGCGTTGCTGGATCTGGCTCCAACCCAGTTTCTTGCAAGATCTGACGGCTGATACGATTCATCTTATTGATCGTTTCGATCATATGCACAGGAATACGAATCGTACGGGCTTGGTCAGCAATAGAACGAGTAATTGCCTGACGAATCCACCAAGTCGCGTAAGTAGAGAACTTGTATCCACGACGATATTCAAATTTATCAACCGCTTTCATCAAGCCAATATTACCTTCTTGAATTAAATCCAAGAATTGCAAACCACGGTTGGTATATTTTTTAGCAATTGAAATGACTAAACGCAAGTTAGCCTCAATCATTTCACGTTTAGCCCGACGAGCACGGGCTTCGCCAGTGGTCATTTGCTTGTTAATGTCTTTTAGTTCTTTAATTGGAATGCCAACATCATCTTGTAAATCTAACAAACGTTGTTGTTGATCCACAATCGAGTGTTTAAAACGTTCTAGTTTTTGCACATATGGCTTATCAACAGCCAACTCAGAAGGAAGCCAGGCAAGTTCGCATTCATTGCCTGGAAATGATTTGATAAAGTGCGTACGTGGCATACCAGATTTATCAACACAGAATTCCATGATTTTACGTTCATGACCGCGTACTTTTTCAACCATGTCCCGAACTTGGCCACATAACGCTTCAACTTGTTTAGCTGAAAAACGGAAAACTGTGAGCTCTTCTAAAATTGAGGCTTGTAATGCTTGATATTCTGGGTCTTGGGAGCCTTTGCTCTCCAAAATCACCGTCATTTTCTTATTGGATTCGCGGATAACAGCAAAACGCTTCAGCACTTCTTCTTTTAGCTTAGCTAAGGCTTCAGCAGAGATGGCAGCCGCTTTTGCACCGTCATCGTCCTCTTCTTCCTCATCATCTATATCTTCTTCCTCAGTGTCGTCTGCAACAGCAGACATGACTTCATCCATGTTGACATCTGAATCAATCAAACCATCCACTAAATCATCAACACTCAGTTCATCTGCTTCAACCTTATCCACCATTGCCAACAATTCAGCAATGGTTGTTGGACAAGCAGCAATGGCTTGTACCATGTGCTTTAAGCCATCTTCGATACGTTTAGCGATTTCAATTTCGCCTTCACGGGTCAGCAAATCTACTGTGCCCATTTCACGCATATACATACGGACTGGATCAGTGGTTCGCCCAAACTCAGAATCAACAGTCGCTAAAGCTTGTTCGGCCTCTTCAACCGCATCTTCGTCAGCCACAGCTGGCGGTGCATCTGACATCAATAAGACTTCTGCATCAGGCGCCTCTTCATACACCTGAATACCCATGTCATTGATCATGCCAATGATGCCGTCTATTTGTTCAGAGTCTTGAACATCATCTGGTAAATGGTCGTTGATTTCGGCGAATGTCAAATAGCCGCGCTCTTTTCCTAAAACAATAAGTAACTTAAGGCGTGTACGTCCGTCAACGGCTTGCACGTCGCTTTTATCGAAATTCTGTTCGTTTTGTTGATCTTTATCTTTTGCCATGCTTGCCCTCTATCCTATAACCATGAACCGGTGATGGAAAACCCGATATTATACCTTAAAATTGCCTACTATTTCTGCTGTGAATTGCCCAAACTTCTTAGTAATGTTTTTTCTTCATCTGTCAGCTCACTTAAATTTTTTTCTTTAATTTTATCGAATAGATTTGAGTGCGAGCGCTGGTGCGAGATTTCAGTTAACTGTTTCCTTGCTCCCGACATTTCAAGCGCGATATCTAAACTGTCATCCAAAAGTTGCAGTTCCCGTTCTATTTCACGCATTAACTTAGCGTCCACTTTATCTTGCATATGATGCAAGATGGCAGCAGGCTTGGAACTTGGATATAAAATGGCTGCATTAATTCCCGCAATCAATAAATGATCCTCCTCATTTCCGCCCTTAACCAAACTCAAATCTTCCCCATTCACCAAATCTGGTCTCATTAACAGCATTAACAAAAAACGACGCTGAATGGAAACTGGAGTGCGGACTTGTTTTGGCATCGCTTGTTTTTGACGTTGAATGCTAGGCATTTTTATCAACGTTTGAATTTCATCTTGTGAGACACCCGCTAGTTCAGCAATACGCTTACTCAATAATAAGCGCAAACGTGGCGCATGGATTTGCTGCAAAATAGGTTCAGCATCATTCAAGAATCTCACTTTATCTTCTTGAGACTGTAATGAGTTTTCTGCGCTCAAATACTGAATAATGTATTGAGAAAGAGGCAACGCTGTTTTCATTTTGGCTTCAAACGCTTCCTTACCGAACTCGCGCACGAAGCTATCAGGATCGTGCTCTGAGGGCAAAAATAGAAAACTCAACTTCAGCCCATCTGTTAATGCAGACAGTGCATTCATTGCTGCGCGCCATGCCGCTTTCAAGCCAGCATTGTCCCCATCAAAACAAAATACAATCTCATCTGTTTGACGCGTAAGTTTAGCAATATGAAAGGAGGTTGTTGCCGTTCCCAAAGATGCCACGGCATATTCAATACCAAATTGCGCCAATGCCACCACATCCATATACCCTTCAACAACTAAGGCACGGCCTGCATCTCGCATCGCGCGCCTTGCCATAAAGAGTCCATAGAGCTCGCGGCCTTTTTGAAATAAAGGCGTTTCAGGAGAGTTGTAATATTTGGGAGTATCTTCAGGGTCAATCACACGACCACCGAAACCAATCACCTGCCCTTTTTGATCATGAATCGGAAACATAATCCGATCACGAAAACGGTCATAACGCTTACCCTGCTCGTTATTCACCACCAATCCAATAGTCTCTAAAACATCACTATCATATTGAGGAAAAACTGACTGTAAATTCTGCCAACCAGCGGGCGCATAACCGACTTGAAAATTCGCAGCTACTTGACCACTTAATCCGCGCCCTTTTAAATACTCAATGGCTCGAGGTGATTTTTTTAATTCCGCGCGATAATAATTCAAGGCTGCTTGAAGGGCTTCTTGCATCCCAGGAATGATTTTTTTTTGCGGAGTATCAAGCTCGCGTGTTTCTTGCGGAACGATCATGCCGGCAATTTTGGCCAGTTCATGGACAGCCTCTACAAAACTTAAGCCTTGGTATTCCATTAAAAAACCAATAGATGTCCCATGCGCCCCACAACCAAAGCAATGATAAAACTGCTTAGTTGGACTTACAGTAAAGGATGGAGACTTTTCATTATGAAAGGGACAGCAAGCAGAATAATTTGCGCCAGCTTTTTTCAGCGGCACACTTTTGTTAATCACGTCATAGATATCAACGCGATTGATCAATTCTTGGATAAAGCTTTCTGGAATCATATTCTTAGGCTTATCGTATCAAAATCATTTCGGGTTTACGGCCTTCACACTGCCGCACGTAGTCAATCATAACGGATTGTTAAACAAAACAAAAAAGGAGCTTGCAGCTCCTTTTTTTATTTATTGGCTTAGCGAGATATCTTTAAAAATTATGCGCTAAGCCTAGTTTTAATTAATCCGGATATCTTACCCATATCGGCACGCCCAACCACAAGCGGTTTAACGGCTGCCATTACTTTACTCATATCCTTAACGCCTGCTGCACCAGTATCAGATATCACTTGATCTAAAATTGCAGATACTTCTTCATCCGTCAGGGCCTGAGGTAAGTACTCTTGCAAAACCGTCACTTCAAATTTTTCAACATCGGCCAAATCATGACGATTAGCAGCCTCATATTGAGAAATCGAATCACGACGTTGTTTTAACATTTTCTCAATAGCTTCGATTACTTGCATATCATCAAGCTCAATACGCTCATCCACTTCACGTTGCTTGATCGCTGATTGCAATAAACGAATAGCACCTAGACGCGCACTATCTTTAGCACGCATTGCATTTTTCATATCTTCAAAGATGCGCGCTTTTAATAACACTACCAACCTCGAAATTCTTAATTAACTTAACAAGCCACTTAAAACAGCAAAACTAAACAAATTTTAGTAAAGTTTTGGCGCCAAAGTTTGGTTACGAATGCGGCGATAGTGACGTTTAACTGCTGCTGCAGCTTTACGTTTACGTTCCCATGTTGGTTTTTCATAGAATTCGCGAGCACGCAAATCTGTCAACAAACCTGTTTTTTCAATAATACGTTTGAAACGGCGAAGCGCAACGTCAAACGGCTCATTCTCTTTTACACGTACACTAGACATAGAACTCTCTTTGCTTAAATTTTTGGTCGAAATTGCGGAAAAGTTTGCTATTCTATCGGGTAAACTACAATTTATCAACACTTTGCGTTCAAAAACGCATCATCTTCTAGATAGCACTCAAATATGCTTGTTTTAGGAATTGAATCCTCTTGCGATGAAACCGGTATCGCACTTTATGACACTGAACGCGGTTTGCTTTCTCATGCACTTCATTCTCAAATTGAAATGCATTCGGAATATGGCGGCGTTGTACCAGAACTTGCCTCTCGCGACCATATTCGGCGAGTTTTGCCACTGATCGAAAAAGTGTTAGATGAAGCAAAGCTTAAACTGTCAGATATCGATGGCATCGCATACACACAAGGGCCAGGGCTTTCTGGTGCTTTATTAGTCGGCGCGTCGATTGCAGAATCTTTAGCATTTACATTGAAGGTGCCGACAATTGGCATACATCATCTTGAGGGGCATTTACTTGCCCCACTTTTAGAAGAGAACCCACCCCAATTTCCATTTGTCGCACTCCTCGTCTCTGGTGGGCACACCCAACTTATGAAAGTCACGGGCATAGGCCAATACGAGTTACTGGGCGATACCTTGGATGATGCTGCTGGAGAGGCTTTCGACAAAACAGCGAAATTATTGGGGCTTGATTATCCTGGCGGACCAGCAGTATCCAAACTGGCCATCAAAGGAAAGAAAGGTAGATTTAAATTACCGCGACCCATGCTCAATAGCGGCGATCTTAATTTTAGCTTCAGTGGCCTAAAAACAGCAGTGCTTACCTTGGCCAATCAAAATGACAGCGACTTACAAACTAAGGCTGATATCGCTTATGAATTCCAAGAAGCTGTCACTGAAATTCTAACAACAAAATGCATGTCAGCATTACGCCAAACTGGCCTCGACAATCTTATTGTATCAGGGGGCGTTGGCGCCAATAAAAGGCTTCGCGAACAACTCAACTTCGCAACTAAGCGTAAACTCTGCCATGTACATTATCCACGTTTAGAGTTTTGCACTGATAACGGAGCAATGATTGCATTCGCCGGGGCAATGAGATTAAAGACGCTTATTGATCACAAACCAAAACTGAGCTTTACTGTAAGACCTCGCTGGGATTTAGCGGAATTACAGAAGCCTTAATGTTTTTTCTTACCGAAGCCATCCTCAGTACCATTCAGTAATTTTTGGATATTACTTCTATGCCGCCAAACTAACATGACAGCAAGAAAGATAAAGACCATTTCATAATCACGATAAGCCTCAAACCAATCTAAAGAAGCCGCGTAAATTGGCAACAACATAGCAGCAACAATTGCCGCCAAGGATGAGTATTTTGTAATGGCAAATACAAGAATCCAAGTGCCTATCACCAACAGACCTAGCCATGGTGAAATGGCCAGCAAAACGCCCAGTGCTGTTGCAACGCCCTTGCCGCCTTTGAACTTATAAAAAACAGGGTATAAATGCCCAATAAATACGGAGATTGCGACGGCGCTAGTTACCCACATCAAACCGCCATCCGGTTGCATCACAAACCATACAGGGAACCAGCCTTTACAGGCATCTCCAAGCAAGGTCAACGCAGCTGCTGACTTTTTCCCACTTCTGAGTACATTGGTTGCACCCGGATTTCCAGAACCAATGGTGCGAGGATCCGGCAATCCAAACATCTTGCTAATCAGAATGCCAAAGGCAATTGAGCCAAGGATATAAGCGGCGAGAATCTGTATCACCGCAATTGGGCTAACGTCAATAAAACCTAACTCATTCATAGCGAGATGCTCTAAAATTCAAAAGACTTATTCTAAACCATATAGGCATGATCGGCATGGACATCATTTTCTTAAGCGAGGTCAAGATTCAGACAAAATTAGGCGTTCCAGATTGGGAGCGCTTAGTGCCTCAAACCGTCGTCCTGGATATTGAAATCGCCATGCCAAATAGCGACAGCTGTAAGACTGATGAAATTCACGACACCATTGATTACGGCGCCGTTGTTTCTCGGATACGTGAGACTTTGTCAGAACAAAATTTTAAGTTGGTTGAAGCGCTCGCAGAGCATATTTGCCAACTATTAATCAAAGAATTTAAAACACCTTGGGTAAAAATAAAAGTATCCAAGCCTGGCATCTTGCCAGGTGTAAAAGCTCTAGGTGTCGTCATCGAACGAGGGCAAAAACCAACTTAACCTCGAGGGTGATGCGCAGTATGCAATTGTTTCAAACGCTCTCTAGCAACATGCGTATAGATTTGGGTTGTTGAAATATCAGAATGTCCGAGCAACATCTGCACGACGCGCAAATCTGCCCCATGATTCAATAAGTGTGTCGCAAAAGCATGTCTTAATACGTGGGGTGACATCGGCTTGTGAATGCCCGCCATCACAGCGTAGCGCTTAATCAAATACCAAAAAGCCTGCCGTGTCATGGCGCTGCCACGCTGGGTTACAAACAAACTCTCGCTTAATCGCTTTTCTAAAATTGCTGGACGTCCCTCTTTTAAATATCGTGAAATCCAATCAACGGCCACCTCACCCATTGGTACCAACCGAGTCTTACTTCCCTTACCCGTCACTCTTACGACACCTTCAGACAGACTCAATTCGGTCACTCTCAATGTGACCAATTCAGACACCCGCAATCCGCTCGCATACAAAATTTCTAGCATTGCTCTATCGCGCAAACCTATAGAATCCTCTAAGTTAGGCGCAGCCAATAACGACTCAACCTCTTCTTCACTCAGGCTTTTTGGGAGGGAGCGTGGAAGTTTAGGAGATTCAATTTGCAAGCTAGGATCGATTGCAATTTTACTTTCACGTAAACAGAACCGATAAAAACGTCGCAAGCTGGCAATCAGTCGACCGATACTTCGAGGTTTACTTACTGGGAATTTAAAAGCAAGGTAACGCTGAATATCAAACTGCTCCACCTGCAATAAATCTTTGGCAGCATCTTTTTCGAGCCATAGGGCAAACTGGGTTAGGTCTTGACGATAACTATCTAGCGTATTACGAGCCAGGCCCTCTTCAAGCCATATCCTATCTATAAATTCATCAAGTATTTGTAGATTATTTTGATTCATGCGCCAATAACCATTCTTTAATTTTTAACCCACCCTCTTTGCCCTGCATAAATCCACCCAAACCATTTTTTGCAACGACTCTGTGGCAAGGAATTAACAAGGGGAACCTGTTGGCACCACAAGCATTTGCAACTGCCCGAGGACCTGAACCTAAAGTATTGGCTAAATCAGCATAAGTCCTAACTTCGCCAACTGGTATCTGAGCAATCTCTTTCCAAACACGTTGTTGAAAAGGCGTGCCCGAGGTGACATAAGAAGCTTCTATTTTAAACTTAGGATCAGCAAGATACTGCTTTACCTGACCCGCAACAAGCTCAGCACAATCGCCAGGGAATGCACACGCAGGCTGACCAAACGGCAACAACACTATCCCATGGAGATTATTATTCTGAATATTGAAACCTACTGCTCCGAATGGAGCATCAATGATGAAACCATATGATTCAGATTTAAGCTGGAGCATGCGCTTTATATTAGCCCAAATTCAAAACAACAGATAATAAAAAAGCCCCAGACTGACGTCTGAGGCTTTTAATTGAGAAGCTACAATTATTCTGCAGCTTCTGGCGCCATGACCTCACGGTCGCGTGCCTGTAATTTCTCTTTAATACGTGCTGATTTACCTGAACGCTCACGCAAGTAGTAAAGCTTGCTGCGGCGAACATCGCCACGACGCTTAACTTCAATACTTGCAATCAAAGGTGAATATGTTTGGAATGTACGTTCCACGCCTTCACCTGATGAAATTTTACGTACAATGAATGAAGAATTAAGACCACGATTGCGAATAGCAATCACAACACCTTCGTAAGCCTGTACACGTTTACGTGTACCTTCAACCACATTCACACCAACAACCACTGTGTCGCCTGGTGCAAAATTAGGAATCGTTTTGCCTAAACGCGCAATCTCTTCCTTTTCTAACATTTCAATAATATTTGCCACTTTCGTGCTCCTTCTAGTTATACGAATCTTGTTCCTGCTCTAATTCTTGTAGCAGCCGAGATTCCTCTTTTGACAACGACCTTACGGCCAATAAATCGGGACGCTGATCCCGAGTTCTTTTCAATGACATTTTTAAGCGCCACTGCTTAATCTTTGCATGATTTCCAGAGGTCAATACCTCAGGCACCTTCGCATCTTTATACTCTTCAGGTCTCGTGTAATGCGGGCAATCTAACAATCCATCTACGAAAGAATCTTCTACCGCAGAATCCGCATCCCCTAAAGCCCCTGGCAATTGTCTGACAATTGCATCCATTAAAACCATGGCGGGTATTTCACCCCCAGACAGCACATAATCACCAATCGAATATTCTGCATCTACCATCTGATCTAACAGCCGCTGGTCAACACCTTCATACCGACTCGCCAATAACACCAGTCCTTGCTCTGCCAACAAATCCATCACAATTTGATGGGTGAGTGGCTTACCGCTTGGTGACAGATGAATCACCTTTGGATTTAATACCCCAGCATCTATCTGGCTTGCTTTTGCAGCCGTTATTGCTTGTTCTAGTGGCTCAGCTAGCATCACCATGCCAGGGCCTCCACCATAAGGCCTATCATCCACCGTACGATGATTGTCGGTTGTGTAATCTCGTGGATTCCACAATGACAAGCTATATAAATTGTTTTCTAATGCTCTTGCCGTAATCCCATGCTGACTAATCGCATCAAACATTGGGGGGAAAAGCGTGACCACATCAAACCGAATCGCTTGACTCAATTATTCATCCCACTCAATTGGCCATTCTACCAACATCGTTTTTTGAACAAGATCAACATCTAAAATCGTTTGCTCAACAAAAGGCAATAAGCGCTCTTTATTAAGGACTAACTCTTTAACAACAATAACATCGTTAGCGCCCGTCTCAAAAACATCACTCACTAGACCTAAAACAACACCTTGCTGATTGGTCACATTTAATCCAATCAGATCTGACCAGTAATACTCGCCTTCTTCAGCTTCGGGAAATTCCTCACGCGGCACTGCCACATGTTTACTCTTTAAAGCTAAAGCAGCGTCTCTATCATTTACGCCTTTAAGTTTCACCAACAAAGTATCGTTGTGCACCTTAATGGTTTCAACCAAGTATTTTTGCCATGGCGAATTTTTAATGCCTGGCTGCGAAGAATTATCATCTCTTCCCAACCACCAATCAGGGTAATCCAACAGGCTATCGATAGACTCTGTGCTTGTTTGCACTTTCAGCCATCCAAAAATGCCATATGGGGCGACAATGCGCCCCATCACTACCATATTACTCACTGAGTGTTTTGCAACAACGCTTCATTAAGGCTGCGCATGCAGCCTTAATAATTATTCAGCGTCAGTTGCCTCTGGAGCAGCAGTTTCAGCCGGAGCTTCTTCAACAGCGACCACTTCTTCAACTGGAGCAGCAGCAACTTCAGCTGTAGCTTCTTCAACAGCAGCCAATTCTTCTGCTTGAGCAGCAGCTTCAGCCGCGGCTTCTTTAGCAGCTGCTTCTTCTTCAGCTTTCTTGGCCGCAGCAGCTTCTTTAGCCGCCGCAACTATTTTCGCTTCAGCAGCAGCTTTAGCATTTGCAACCTTAGCTGCGTCTTTAGCTTTTTTAGCTGCGATGAATTCTGGACCTTTAGCATTATCTTTAACCAAGCGAGCTACGCAATCAGATAATTGCGCGCCATTGCTTTGCCAATGACTGATACGTGCTGTATCTAAACGAAGGCCTTCTTGGCCTTCTTTAGCTGATGGGTTGTAGAAGCCAACACGCTCAATAAAGCGGCCGTCGCGACGATTACGTGAATCTGCAACTACTACGCTGTAGAAAGGGGTCTTCTTCGCGCCACCGCGGGCTAGTCGAATGATTACCATAATATTTGTTCTCTAATCGTTTTTACAGAAAGGGGCGGATTTTACGTTATTTTTGAACACTTTGGCAAGGTAAATATGCGCTATTTGAAAATATATTGGATTTCTCTATCCAACAAGAGATTGATAATGAGTGGGATCGGGCAATCCTGCTCCTACAAAGCCTTCTTTACGGAATCGGCACGAGTCACACAGGCCACATGCAAGGCCATCAGCATCCGCCTGATAGCAAGAAACTGTCATACCGTAATCAAAGCCTAAAGCATCTCCACATTGGATAATTTGCGACTTGCTCATGTCAATGAGTGGAGCATGAACTTTAATCGTTTTCCCTTCAACCGCACTTTTAGTAGCGAGATTTGCCATTCGTTGAAAGGCATCGACATACTCTTTACGGCAATCAGGATAGCCCGAGTAATCAAGGGCATTGACCCCAATAAATATATCTTGCGCTCCCAAAGTCTCAGCCCAAGCCAATGCTAGAGATAACATAATCGTGTTACGTGCTGGCACATACGTCACCGGTATTCCAATACTTGGAGATTCTGGGACATCAATATTGTTATCGGTCAGGGCCGACCCGCCAAACATCGAAAGATCCAACTGAACGGTTTTATGTGCGACTGCACCCAATACATGCGCGACTCGGGTTGCGGCCTTCAATTCAGCCACATGACGCTGATGATAATCAAGACTTAAGCAATAGGACTGATAACCTTTACTCTTGGCTATGGCAAGCACGGTGGCTGAATCTAATCCCCCTGAAAGTAGAACAACTGCTTTTTTCATTGATTAAACTCCCGACTTCTCGCCCCAAAGTATTTTATGTAATTGAACCTGCATCCGCACTGGCAAACAATCTTCCAAGACCCAGCTCGCTAGATCTGTTGGGATAAGCGTTTTATAAACAGGCGAAAATAAGACCGGGCATTTGCTCGTTAAGTGATTTTTGATGATCACTTCTTTAGCCCAATCGTAATCTGCTCTGTCGACCAAGACAAACTTCACTTCATCCTTAGCCGATAAATGCCCAATATTATCCCACAGATTTTTGCTCTCTTCCCCGGACCCAGGCGTCTTGATGTCCATAATAATAGAGACGCGTTTGTCTACTTTGCTGATATCAATCGCTCCACTGGTTTCAAGAGAAACTTTATACCCAGCATCGCTCAACATCTCTAGCAATTGATTACATCCTTTTTGCGCTAAGGGCTCCCCGCCCGTTACGCAAACATATTGCGCCCCGTAGCTTGAAACTTTAGCCAAAATCTCTTCGAAAGTTTGGTTTGCGCCGCCATTAAACGCATATTCAGTATCGCAATAACCGCAGCGTAATGGACAGCCAGTGAGTCGAATAAAAACTGTTGGCAAGCCAACTCTAGAAGACTCGCCTTGCAGGGAATGGAAAATTTCGAAAATACGTAGCGACATAATATTGAAGGCTTAATCAAAAGCCTCGTAACTTATTTTTTAATGGATTCCAATACGGCCAAACGGCGCTTCGCATTTGGAATCAAATCACTTGTAGGAAACTGAGTAATTAAATCACGTAAAGTCTTTTTAGCGCCCTCAATATCTGAGAGCTGAATCTGACAATTCGCAATATTAAATATTGATTCAGGGACTTTTGGATGATCAGGAAACTGAGCAATCAATTTTTGTTGCGTTGCAATTGCAGCTTTGTAATTCTTTAGAGAAAACTGAGAAAATCCTAAGGCATATTGGGCATTTGGCACTAGTTTGCTATTCGAGTAAACTTGCAAAAACTTATCAAATGCATCAAATGCATCTTTGTACTTACCGTCTTTAAAAAGTGCTTGCGCGCTATCATAGGCTTTAGATTCTGCATTAGCCTCAGCAGAATTAGTTGGAGGTGTTGCGGGAGATTGAGCTGCCTGCTCTTTATTTTCCTGTGCAGGAACAGCCGCACCATTACCAGTCTCCAACTTACGCAAACGGCCATCCGTATCTGCATATAAATCTTTTTGACGTTGTTGCGACACATCAATACTGTGTTGAGCTAACTCCAAGTCGCCTTTAAGTTTACTTAACTCACCATTAAGTCGATCAATTTGACTTAATAGATCCATTAGGCCTTGGCTTTTAATGACATTTTCAACTGAGAAAATGCGTTGCTCCAAAGCCTGCTGGGATTTTTTTAACGCCTCTAGGGTTGCTTGTATAGACTGGTTCTGAGCATCTGTTTTTTGTTGTAGGTCTACAATTTGCTGACGTGCTTCTTTGTCGTCAAACAAAGCCGCGTTCGCAAATTGCGACACACTTAACAAACAAAAACTAATCAGAACCAGTTTACGCATCTTGTTTATTCGTTTTCGTAAACAATATCAACACGACGATCTTGTTGATAACATGTTTCATCTTTACAAGATTTAGCTTTTTCTTCGCCGTAGCTAATGGTTTCAATTTGCTTATCTTGCACACCTAAAACATTCACAGCTTTCTTAACGGCAACTGAACGACGTTGACCAAGTGACAAGTTATATTCACGTGAACCGCGATTATCAGCATTGCCTTGCAAAATCACTTTAGCGTTTGGATTAGCCGTTAAGTACTTAGCATGGGCTTCCACCAATGGACGGAATTCAGCTTTGACTTCATCTTTATCAAAATCAAAATAAATGCTACGTTTTGAAAGAATGTTATTAGGATCTTTTAAAGGATTAACTGCAATTTCTGGTTGAGCCGGTGCAGGATTTGCAGCAGCCTCCTCTTTTATTGCAGGCGCTGCAGGTTGTGTTACTTGTGTTGATTTGCTGTTATCAACGACAGGCGCTGCTGGCTTTTCTTTCACCGCATTATTTGAACATGCTACCAACGTCGTAGCCAATAACAGACTCATTAATAAACTTTTCTTCATCCTAATTTCTCCTAAATAAACTTCCAAAAATAAACTAACAAAAAAATCTTTTTACACATCACTTAATTCAGCCATGACCCCCATGCAGGTTCACGAACATCACCACCTGTATCCCTTAATCTTTGCTTAACCCGGCCATCCACCGAAGCTGCTGCCAACGTCCCTCTGCCGCCAATACTTGTCGCATAAAGAATCATACGCCCATTTGGGGCAAAGCTTGGTGACTCATCTTCTGTGGTATCACTTAATGTTTGGACCTGTCCTGACGTCAAGTCTTGCACCGCAACCTTAAAGCCATTAGGACCTTGTTTAATAAACGTTAACAACTTGCCATCCGGTGAGAGATGCGGGCTCACATTATATGCCCCCTCAAAGGTCACTCGCTTTGCTTCACCGCCGATTGCTGGCATACGATAGATTTGCGGTCCGCCGCCACGATTAGACGTGAAGTAAATCGTTGATCCATCTGGCGACCATTCAGGCTCCGTATCAATCCCATTACTAAATGAAATTTGTTTCAACCCTGTTCCATCCGCATTAATAACAAAAATTTGTGAATTTGCACTATAAGTCAAGACGATGGCCAGTTTAGTTCCATCAGGAGACCAGCATGGCGCACTGTTATTCCCTTTAAAATTGGCTAAAACAATCCGCTGCCCTGAAACCAATGACTGAACAAAAACAACAGGCTTCTTCTTTTCAAAAGAAACATAGGCGAGCTTAGTGCCATCAGGTGACCACGAAGGAGAAATTAAAGGTTCTTTTGAAGAAACAACCGTTTGTGGATTAAATCCATCAGCATCCGCCACTTGCAATGAATAACGACCATTTTCTTTATTCACGTAAGTAATACGTGTTGCAAATACGCCTTTTTCACCAATCAGTTTTTCATAGATCATGTCTGCAATACGATGGGCTGTCGCACGTTGCTGAGAAGCGCTGATGTTAAATTCCATTGCCAATAATTGATTTTGTTTCAATACATCGATCAGCCTAAATGAAATTTTAAGACGATTGCCTGGCAAACTTTCTACCGTGCCAATCGTCAAGGCTTGCGTTTGTATTCCCAACCAATCACTATATTTTACTTCCGAAAGCAAATGCGGATGATTGGTAACACCTCGTGTTTCAAGGACGCGAAAGAGCCCACTCAAGCGTAAATCTGCACCAATCACATTAGAAAGATTATCTTGTTGCGCTGGTTCCGCTTGCGTTTGTGCAGAAAAAGGGACAATAGCAATTGGAATCTGCTGTGCAGCACCTCCAACTACCTCAACCGTTAGCTCTGCATGACTAATCAGAGGAAGGAGCAGAAGAAATATCAAAAACAAACGGTTTTTAAACATGATTCAATTCTATCAAATTAGTTAGTGTCATTAGGTCGAAAATTTAAATTTAACTCGCGAAATTGGCTAAACAAATCTGCCGAACTCGGAACGGGTAACGGTTGTGACTCCAAGATGGCACGCTCAACTGCATCGTCACAAGAGGACATCCCACTTTCCTTGACTAATTTAGGTCGGCCCATCACTTCTCCAGTTGGCATTAGCGCAATCATAAAAGTGACCTTGATAGATTTATCTGTTCCACACAATTGCTTATTGACATGCTGTTTGATTTTATTACTTATAAGGCCTTTATATTTGTCCACTTCCCCAGCATTGGGTGAACCAGATTGTGGCACTTGGGCAGATTTTGAATTCGTGGCGCTCGCGTCTGACTTGGCTTCATGCTTTTGAGATTGCGCATCCTCCGTTAACAGGGCTTGCTGCAATTTCTTAAGCGCGTCTAAATCTGGTTTAGGCTGCTCTTTTGGCACCTCTTTAGGCTTCACTGGTTTCGGTTCTGGCTTTTCCAATTTCGGTGGCAAAAGGGGTGTTTTTTTAGTTTGAATTTCTGCTTTCGGCTCTGGTTCCGGCTCTACTTTTGGTTCCAATTTTACCGGCTCGATCACTTTAGCTTTTTCTGGCTCGGGTGTTGGCTCTGGTGGAGGTGGGGGACTTGGTTCAGCGGTAGGATTAGGTATGTTATCCCACAACTCCACTTGCGCAATATTCATCGGTTGCACAATCTTCCACTGAAATGAAACCAAAAAAAGTGCCATCAACAGGGCATGTACAACGACGGTGAATGCCCCTGCTTGCCAGACTACATTTTTTTCATGCTGTCGAATCATGCGTATTTTAATTAGCTGGGTTCAACAATAAACCTGCCTTAGCCCCTGTTTTTTTAAGCAAGGCTAAGACATCAACCACATGTTCATAACCCACTTTTTTGTCCGCACTGATCACAAACGCGCGATCAGGCTCTTTGGCGACTTGTTTTTTAATTTCAAATAACAATTGATCATGACTCATTTGCTTTTCTTGGAACTGTAGCTTGCCGTCTGCCATCACCGTGATCACCACCGGAGCAGTTTGCTGCTTGAGGACCTCAGCACCGACTTTAGGCAGTTCAACCACGCCTGGGTTAGTCATGGGCGCAGTGACCATAAAAATCACTAGCAATACCAAAGTGACATCGATATAAGGAACGACGTTAATTTGATTCATCGCTCTACGTTTACGAAGACGCGCCATTTTTAGCTCTTACGTTGCAGAATGTTAGTGAACTCTTCAATAAAACTCTCGTAGCGAACAGCTAAACGATCCACAGAAGATGCAAAACGGTTATAAGCAATCACCGCAGGAATCGCTGCGAAAAGACCAATCGCTGTCGCAATGAGGGCTTCTGCAATCCCAGGTGCCACATGTGCTAATGTTGCTTGCGCCATATTTGCCAGGCCGCGAAAAGCGTTCATGATGCCCCATACGGTTCCAAATAAACCAATATAAGGACTCACAGAACCAACAGAGGCGAGATAAGGTAAATGAGAATCCAAGTCATCCATTTCACGATTGTAAGCAGCGCGCATCGCACGACGTGAACCTTCCATCAAGTCACTAACTTCAAGCCCTGGCTGGCGTTTTAGGCGTGCGAATTCTTTAAAGCCTGCTTCAAAAATACTCGACATGCCTTGCGGCTTATTTCGACCTGCGGTCAAGCCTTCATAAAGTTGATTTAAATCGCCCCCAGTCCAAAAAGTATGCTCAAAAGTTTCAGCCTCTTTTTCTGCTCGGCCAATCGTCATGACTTTAATAAAAATGTACCACCATGAAACGATTGAGACGATCAGTAAAATCACCATCACCAATTGGACAGGCAAACTAGCTCCAGTGAGTAGCGTCATTAAAGACATATCGGCGGCGGCATTCATTGGCAAGTCAGTCATTATTTCTCCATTGTTTCTAATATTAGATCTAGGTTGAAAGCGTCAATAAACGCATCATGGGTTCTGGAATACTGACCGGTTTAAAACTATCAGCCCCAATACAAACTACATCGACTTTAGCGGTAATTAAATGTTCAGCACTGCGATAAATATTTTGCTCGAATTGAAGCAAGCTGTGTCCGACCTGCACAAGCTTGGTATTTACATTCAGCACATCATCAAACTTAGCGGGCTTTTTAAACCGAATTTGAATGTCACGAACGACAAATAAAATGCCTATCTCTTCTTTCAGTTTGGTCTGCATCAAGCCAAGACTTCGCAAAAACTCAGTCCGTGCCCGTTCCATGAAATTAAGATATTGACTGTGATACACGACCCCACCTGCGTCCGTATCCTCATAGTAAACCTGTACTGGCCAATCAAATTCCATCATATCGCTTAAACGTCTTCTGAAGCCCAAAGTTCGCCGGTAGCCAAGGCTTTAGGAATAGGTAAGCCAAAATGCTGATAGGCTTGTTGTGTGGCCACCCGACCACGAGGCGTGCGCATTAAATAGCCTTGCTGGATCAAGTAGGGCTCAAGCACATCCTCAATCGTGTCACGCTCTTCCCCAATCGCAGCGGCAAGGTTATCTAAGCCCACCGGGCCCCCAGCAAATTTCTCAAGGACAGCAAGCAATAGCTTTCTATCCATCACATCAAAACCAAGATGGTCGACATCAAGCATCTTCAAGGCTGCATCTGCAATCTCAGAAGTCACAATGCCATCGGATTTCACTTGTGCATAATCTCGCACACGACGTAATAGTCGGTTGGCAATTCGAGGGGTTCCTCTTGAACGTTTTGCAATCTCCAAAGCGCCATCACCCTGCATAGAAACTTCTAATAAACCCGCTGAGCGATGAACGATCCGTGACAATTCTTCTGATGTATAAAATTCCAAACGAGAAACAATACCAAAACGATCCCGCAACGGATTAGTTAACATCCCGGCGCGAGTAGTTGCGCCGACTAAAGTGAAAGGGGGTAAATCCAAACGAACAGAACGTGCCGCAGGGCCTTCGCCTATCATAATGTCCAGGCGATAGTCTTCCATCGCTGGATATAGAATTTCTTCAACCACTGGGGATAAGCGATGAATTTCATCAATAAACAAAACATCGTTGGGTTCAAGATTGGTCAGCAAGGCCGCCAAATCTCCTGCACGCTCAAGCACGGGACCTGAGGTCTGGCGCATATTCACACCCATTTCTTTTGCAATAATATGGGCCAAGGTGGTCTTACCCAAGCCAGGGGGTCCGAATAAAAGGACGTGATCCAAGGCCTCACTTCGCCCTCTTGCCGCATTAATAAAAATCTCTAACTGCCCGCGTGCTTTTTCTTGCCCAACATACTCATCCAGCACCTTGGGTCGAAGTGCTCTTTCAAGGGTTTCCTCTTGCTGAGTCAATGGCTCAGAAGCGATCAGGCGATCTGTCTCAATCATTTAAGTCCCATCAGTTAGACAACGCTTTCAACGCCATACGAATGCCGTCTGCAACGCCCACATCTGCCGCTAATTGTTTCACGGCCATTAAGGCTTCTTTTTCGTTATATCCTAGCGAAACAAGGGCATTTAAAATATCACTGGCCGCTGACTTGGGGGCATTCGCTTGACCAGTCAATCCCTCTATTGAAAACTTATCTTTAAGCTCTAATAACAAACGCTCGGCTGTTTTTTTACCCACGCCAGGGACGCGCGTTAACAAACCCGTTTCCTGAAGCGCAATGGCTTGAATTAAATCTTCAACCGATAAACCACTCAGGATAGAAAGTGCCGATTTCGCACCAATTCCATTGACTTTGAGTAGCTGTCTAAAGGTTGCGCGTTCACGTTCCGTGCCAAATCCATATAATAATTGTGCGTCTTCTCGAACGACAAAATGGATCAATAACACGAGCGTCTCACCAATGGCGGGTAGGTTATAAAAAGTGCTCATGGGCACTTCGCATTCATAACCAACCCCACTGCAATCGATGACCACTTGCGGCGGTGTTTTTTCAAGGAGCGTGCCTTTTAATCGAGCGATCATATTAGCCTACCTCCCTTGACTCTAAAACCAGCGGTAGCAAGCTTTCCCATCCCCTGACCGCCATTCGCATGACAAATTGCACAAGCAAGTGCATCTGCAGAATCTGGCTTAGGGGCAACAGGTAATTTAAGCAATCGTTTGACCATCTCTTGCACTTGCTCCTTCGCGGCGTGACCGTTGCCAACGACCGCCTGTTTAACTTGCAACGCAGTATATTCAGCCACCACCAAGTTTCGAATCACTGCAGCGCTAATGGCAGCACCGCGGGCCTGCCCTAAAAGCAGCGTGGATTGGGGGTTAACGTTAACAAATACTTTCTCTATCGCAACTTCATTGGGATGGTAGGTATCAATGACCTCAAACAACCCCTCTAGGATAATTTTTAATCTTGCTGGAAGATCTTCCCTATCCACCGATTTTGCACTGGCCGTTTTAATTGTGCCACTTGCAATATAGCTGCTTTTTTGACCCACTTTTTCAATCACACCAAATCCAGTGAGCCTTAAACCCGGGTCTATTCCCAATATTCTAACCGCATTCACTGGGGTGTTGATTTGACTCACTCTTCGATCACTGCAGAAGTATAAACCTCCTGCACATCATCCAAATCATCAAGTGCATCAAGCAATTTCTGCATTTTAACTGCATCATCACCAGTAAACACAGCCTCGTTATCCGCCTTCATCGTGACTTCAGCGAGCACTGGTTTTAAACTAGCTGCTTCCAAAGCTTCTTTCACCGCAGAGAAGTCTGCTGGGGTTGTGATGACTTCAATACTGCCATCGTCATTATTAATGATGTCTTCAGCGCCAGCTTCTAAAGCCACTTCCATGACTTGATCTTCATTAGTCCCTGGAGCAAACAGTAGACTTCCGCAGTGCTTAAACATAAACGCCACAGAACCGTCCGTCCCTAAATTCCCTCCGAATTTAGTAAATGCATGCCGGACATCCGCGACCGCGCGATTTCGATTATCGGTCAGACAATCCACAATCACTGCAGCACCACCAATCCCGTAACCTTCATAACGAATTTCTTCGTAGTTAACACCCTCAAGGGTGCCGGCACCGCGTTTAATGGCATTTTCAATATTGTCTTTTGGCATAGACTCGCTTTTAGCCTTATCCACTGCCATACGTAAACGTGGGTTAGTGCCCACGTCCGGGCCGCCCATTCGAGCTGCGACGGTAATTTCTTTAATTAAACGAGTGAATATCTTGCCGCGCTTAGCATCTTGACGACCTTTACGATGCTGTATATTGGCCCACTTGGAATGCCCTGCCATGACCTAATCCTCAATTGCTGAAAAATAATGCAATTTTAGCATAAAGCCGAATGGCTTTTTAATCTTGCCCCATCGCCGGCTCTATTTCTTCATGCGCTTTCATGGCATGAAAGGAAATCAATACCAAGGCTAGACCAATCAACAACATGCCAACAATCTCAAGTACTGAGGGCTCTTCTCCGAGGTGGACCCACGCCGCTAAAACACCGATCAGGGGTGCTAGCATGGATGTCATGCTAGCCACGCCTGCAGCCAGTCTTTGCAAGGCATAGAGCCACAGTAGCCAAGCGAGCGCGTTACATAAAATGGCATTGAATCCAATGGCTGCAAACAGTCTGGGAGACCAATGTATAGGGGGAGCATCCACGATCAATGCCACAGCCACCAAGGGAAGGGAACCAAAAAACATCTGCCAGGCAGTGAGGGAGATTAAATCTAAATGTGGGGCCCGATGGTGTAATTTTTTTGCGACGATAACGGCTAGCGCCCAAAATACTCCGCCCATCACCGCCAGAGACATACTAAAAAAATCGCCCCCTAAATGCAGGGGATCAAAAATAATAATCAACCCAATCAGGGATGAAAAAACTGCCAACCATTGAATGCCACGAATTTTTTCACCAAGCAAAGGCCAAGCTAGCACCATGACCCAAAATGGCATGGTGTAAGTCAACACGGCTGTTTTACCTGCACCGCCATGCACTAGCGCCCAAATGATCAGCCCCGTGAAACCACACGTTTGTAAAATGCCAAGCACGATAAGCATAGGTAACTCTTTAGGCTTAAGTGGTTTTTTCATCACCCACATCACCAACATTAAGCAAAGGGCGCCGAGAAAAGTTCGCATGGCCCCAAACTGAAAAGCGCCCGCATCAAGTAGCGCGTATTTCATGACGACCCAGTTATAGCCCCAGAGCACGGATAACAAGATTAATGCGCCAAAGGCCTTGAGTTTTGTGGATTGCGTGATTGCCATGAACTTAATATCTTTATCAGAATGTCATCAAAAAATGATGAACGATTGTTTACTAATTATGGTGTAGGCCATGTTATTTTCAAACAGAAAGTGTATATTTATTGATGCAGGCATCATAAAAATAAAAAGCCTACATCAGCAGGAGGAATTGCCATGAAAACAGCAAGCCAATTACTAGCGATCAAAGGTAATCAAGTTCTTTCTATTGCACCCAATAGTGATGTTTACGAAGCCCTTGTCATGATGGAAAAACACCATGTCGGAGCCTTATTGGTATTAGACGCACAAAAATTAGTAGGCATTTTCTCTGAGCGCGATTACGCGCGTAATGTCGCTTTGAAAGGAAAATCTTCTAAGAACACGCTTATTTCAGAGGTTATGACATCAAAAGTTATTAGTATCAGCCCAAATAAAACGTTGGAAGACTGCATGAGCATCATGACAGAAAAACGTATTCGCCATTTACCCGTCCTTGAAAAAAACAATGTAATTGGCGTGTTATCAATTGGTGACTTAATGAAGGAAACCCTCAGTCATCAGCAGTCTTTAATTAAACAACTGAAATTCCAAGCTAAATATGCAAATATTAAATAAAAGCCTTAATCAGCTAGAGGAGTTGCCATGAAAACAGCAGGACAATTATTAGCCCTCAAAGGCCATCAAATACTTTCCATCGGCCCAAGTAGCGACGTTTATGAGGCGCTTTTGATGATGGAAAAACACCATGTGGGCGCTTTATTGGTATTAGAGGCTGGTAAGTTAGTCGGTATTTTTTCTGAGCGTGATTATGCACGTAATGTCGCGCTGAAGGGGAAAACTGCCAAAACCACAAGCATTTCGGAGGTGATGTCCTCTCATGTGATTACCGTCAGCCCAGATAAAACGGTGGAGGACTGCATGAGCGTCATGTCAGACAAACGGATTCGCCATTTACCTGTCCTTGAAAATAACAATGTCATCGGTGTCCTGTCGATTGGCGACTTGGTGAAAGAGACAATTACCTACCAACAATTTTTAATAAAACAACTGGAAAGCTACATTCAAGGCTAAAGATTGATTTAAACAATAAAAAAGGCGCCGAATAATCAGTCCGCGCCTTTTTTATTGTTTAAAAGTTGCTACAAATAACGCGCTAACATCGCGTTATTTAAATCGGCGGCTGGTAAGGGTAACTTCACAAGAATGCCACTACCTGCCGCTTCTGTGACGGACTCACCCTTTTTATTAAGCATGGTTTCTACCACAATCTCCCGATTTCCGCTTGGATGCACAATTTCCAATCGATCGCCCACCGCAAAGCGATTTTTAACCGCAACATCTGCCAATCCTTTGACATCGTCATAGCCTGTAATGTCACCGACATACAAACTGCGATTAGACTTTGAATAGCCTTGCATATAATTTTGATGATCTTCCGTGTGATGACGCTCATAGAAACCATCCGTATATCCGCGATTTGCGAGGCTTTCCAATTCTCCCAGCAAACTCATATCAAAGGGACGTCCTGCTACCGCATCATCCACCGCACGTCGATAGGCCTGGCAAGTCCTTGCGACGTAATAGCGTGACTTTGTTCGACCTTCAATCTTAAGGGAATCCATCCCAATCTTGGTGAGACGCTCGACATGCTCAATCGCACGAAGATCCTTACTATTCATGATGTAAGTGCCGTGCTCATCCTCCATGATGGGCAATAGCTCACCGGGACGATCTTTTTCTTCAATCAAATAAACCTTATCCGCTTCCGGATGACGTTGCATACTGCCGCAACTCGATAGGTTTGATTTCTCCATTTCCGCCTTAAAGTCAAAATCTTGCAAGCGAATCACACCTGCAGCATCCTCAGCCGCATCATGGACTTTGTAGTCCCAGCGACAACTATTGGTACAGGTACCTTGGTTAGGGTCGCGGTGATTGAAATAGCCAGATAATAAACAGCGTCCTGAATAAGCAATACACAAGGCGCCATGCACAAATACTTCTAATTCCATGTCTGGGCAAAGTTGCCGAATTTCTTCTATTTCATCAATCGACAGTTCACGTGACAAGATCACGCGGGTTAGCCCCAGGGCTTTCCAGAATTTCACGGCAGCATAATTCACCGTGTTCGCTTGGACAGAAAGGTGCACATTCACTTCTGGCCACTTTTCACGCACCATCATAATTAAACCGGGATCCGCCATAATTAATGCGTCTGGATTCATGGCAATTACTGGCTCCATGTCTGCCATGTAAGTTTTGATCTTTGCGTTATGTGGCAGAATATTACTCGCAACAAAAAATTTCTTGCCACGAGCATGTGCTTCATTAATACCTATTTCAATATTGGCCATTGAAAAATCATTATTTCTTGCACGTAAACTGTAACGAGGCTGACCTGCATAAACCGCGTCTGCGCCGAAATCAAATGCAGTACGCATGCGATCTAAGTCGCCAGCGGGCGCGAGGAGTTCTGGAACTTTCATTCAATTAAAACCTTAAACTTATTCACCAATAATTTTGACTAATACCCGTTTTTTACGACGGCCATCAAACTCACCATAAAAAATTTGTTCCCAAGGACCAAAATCTAATCGACCTTCAGTGATGGCGACCACCACTTCACGCCCCATAATTTGACGCTTCATGTGCGCGTCCGCATTATCTTCGCCCGTATCATTATGACGATAATTACGAATGGGCTCGTGTGGCGCCAAGCGCTCTAACCACTCTTTATAATCATGATGCAGACCAGGCTCATCATCATTGATGAATACGCTGGCCGTAATATGCATCGCATTGACTAGCACGAGACCTTCACGCACACCACTTTCACGTAAGCACTCATCAATTTGATTGGTGATGTTAATCAGGGCAACACGGGTCGGCGGATTAAACCAAAGTTCTTTTCGATAACTCTTCATGATGACTCCCTCAATCGTATGTTTATTTGGCTAATGGTTCTGGCTTGCAGCCGGTGAAGGTCGCTGAAGCACTCACCACCAAGACAGCTTCCTCCGCGCTCAAATCCAACTTACTGATGCCATTAGAGTAAATCTTCGTGGTGCCTACTTGGGGTAGTGATACTTCACGGTCAGGAAGAATCAACCAAGCATCCGCCCCCTTGTCCAACATCCGAACAAAGAATTTTTTATTCCCCTCGCAAGTATAGGC
>Ga0114964_10000448_pt1 | contig 32012 bp, 33 predicted proteins | sample C_131016_MF_Meta_FD_92638 | JGI IMG/M metagenome (GOLD analysis project Ga0114964, IMG submission 92638) | Freshwater microbial communities from Lake Croche, Canada to study carbon cycling - C_131016_MF_MetaG | ecosystem: Environmental > Aquatic > Freshwater > Lake | place: Lake Croche, Canada...
GTTGATGAGGAACAGCGCTTTGGTGTTGAACATAAGGAGCATTTGAAAGCCCTTCGTACCAACGTCGACATGTTGACCATGTCGGCCACGCCAATTCCTAGAACCTTAGAGATGGCAATTACTGGCATCCGTGAGCTTTCAACAATTCAAACCCCACCGGAGGAGCGTCTACCTGTCTTAACTTCGGTTGGACCATACGACGAGAAATATATTGCAGCCGCTATTCATCGCGAACTCTTGCGCGACGGACAAGTTTATTTCGTTCACAATCGAGTTGCGAGCATCAATCGAGTTGCCAGCAAACTTGCTGAGTTAGTGCCAGATGCGCGAATCGCGGTGGCGCATGGTCAGATGAATGAACATGATCTTGAGCAAATAATCGTAGATTTTTGGGAGCAAAAATTTGATGTCTTGGTTAGCACCACGATTATTGAAAGCGGCCTAGACATTCCAAATGCCAACACTTTAATTGTCGATCGAGCGGATACTTTTGGGCTGTCGCAACTTCATCAACTTCGCGGTCGAGTAGGCCGAAGTCGTGAGCGCGGCTACGCCTATTTCTTGTATCAGCCGGAGCGGCCGCTTTCGCAGACGGCGCATGACCGATTAGCAACTATCGCAGCTCATACCGACCTTGGCGCGGGTATGGCAGTTGCTATGAAGGATCTGGAAATCCGTGGCGCCGGCAACCTACTTGGCGGCGAACAGAGCGGTCACATTGCCGAAGTCGGATTTGATTTATATGTCCGACTTGTTGGCGAGGCCTTGGCTGAAGTTCGCGACGGGGCAGTGGCCGAGACTGAGTCGGTCATTAGAGTCGAGCTCCCAGTTGAGGCACACATTCCGCATGAGTACGTGCCGCAGGAACGATTACGGCTCGAGGCATATCAGCGTCTAGCAGACGCCCGAACCGGTGAAGTGGTCGAGCAGATTGCCGGCGAACTAAAAGATAGATATGGCACATTCCCTGATGCGGTTCAACGCTTACTCGATGTAGCCGAGCTACGCGTACTGCTGCATTCAGCCGGTGTTACCGATGTAATCGCCGCGGGCAATTCCATAAAACTGTCTCCAGTGGAGCTGTCTGAATCCAAACACTTAAGGCTGAACCGCCTCTACCCAGGCAGCAAAGTCCAGCCAACTACGCGTACGATTGTGTTACCACTACCGCAACCACAAAAGCTCGGTGTCGTCAGCGACAAAGCAGATGAAATCGATCTGGTGAGCTGGGTGGCACAGGCGGTAACAAGCTTGGTCATAACATCATGAAAGAGAGACGGTTAATCGTGGCAAAACTTGGAAAGCTTGGCGTTGTAGTAGGCGTTCTTTTACTTGCATCCGGCTGCGCTTCTGGTCCCTCACATACTGGTTCCGCGGCAACTGTTGGTTCATATGTAATCAAGCAGGATGTAGTGACCAATCAGCTGCGCGAAGTGATGTCACAAATTAGCCAGATGCAAACCACAACTACACCGCCATCAGCATCGGCTATTGGTCAGGCAATCGTTAATCGGCTTGTCATCACGAAAATTGTTGATACAGCGCTGAAGAGTCTAAAAATCAAAGTCACTGACTCTCAAATTCAGCAGTTCAAAAATCAGGTTTATGCTCAGTATGGAGGCCAAAGTTCAGTGGATGGCCAACTCGCAACAACACAGGGGATGCCAGCTAGTCAGGCTGATTCAGTGTTTAAAACATATTTGGCCGAAGGACTGATTGGTTCAACTCTGTTGCCAAATGGAACTTCGCAACAGCGCAACCAGGCAAAGAACCAGTATCTGCTAATGCTGGGGAGTGCAACAAAAATCGAAGTTGCCCCACGATACGGCACCTGGGACTCCACCCAGTTAGCCGCAACTGGCGTAGACAATGCGCTTTCCACACTTGCACCAACTGGTCAGTAATTTATGTCTCAGGGCGTTGATCGACTCGTTGAGGTCATGGACCAACTGCGCTCTCCAGGTGGTTGCCCATGGGATGCCGAACAGACCCATCAATCGCTAGCTCGTTATTTACTTGAAGAGACCTACGAGGTTCTTGAAGCCATGGATAGCGGTGATGTCCCAGCGTTAAAAGAGGAATTGGGAGATTTACTGTTACAAGTGGTGTTCCATGCTCGCATCGCTGCGGAAGCCGATTCCTCATTCACACTTGACGCAGTTGCTGCTGGTGTCGTTGAAAAGCTAGAACGGCGCCATCCGCACGTTTTCACGGACTTGGTGCTAACCACAAACGAAGAACTAGAAGAGAACTGGGCAAAAATAAAGCGCCAGGAAAAACAGCGCGAATCAGTCACTGACGGGGTGCCAAAGGCAATGCCAGCTTTGCAATCAGCAACTCAGTTGCTGTACCGCTCACGCAAACTCGATGTTGAATATGAAAATCGTGAACTTACCGCGGCCCTAGGCGAATTAATCGGCGAAATTAATGAAGCTAACATCGCCCAACTTTTAGTTTCAACAGTTCAACTAGCACGCTCCAAGGATTTTGATGCCGAATCAATATTGCGTAGTGCCATGACCGATTATCGCGAGCTGGTGCGCACGGTTGAGTCGGCACAAATTCCAGAGATTTAGGGATTTTCGGCTAGATTTTTTTGCCTAAGCACGGCAAGGCCAGTCAATGACGCTCATACGCTAGGCTAACAACAGTGCAATGAGGCACGCACGAGTCATTCGCCTCAACAATCGAAACTGACAGAAATGTGGAGTAAACCTGTGTCCAGCATCGCCGATGTTCATGCCCGTGAAATTCTTGATTCCCGTGGCAATCCAACCGTTGAAGTTGAAGTAATTCTTGATAACGAAGCAACTGGTCGCGCAGCAGTACCATCCGGCGCGTCAACTGGCGCATTTGAAGCAGTTGAACTTCGTGACGGTGAGTCACGTTACTTAGGCAAGGGTGTCATCAAAGCGATTGAAGCTGTTGAAGACAAAATAATGCCAGAAATTCTTGGACTAGATGCCAGCGATCAGCGCCTCATTGACCAAGTGATGATTGAGCTCGATGGCACACACAATAAGGCCAACCTTGGCGCCAATGCCATCCTCGGTGTATCACTTGCCGTAGCAAAAGCGGCAGCATCAAGTGCTGGTCTACCGCTGTACCGTTACATCGGCGGCCCGAATGCGCATGTACTTCCGGTGCCGATGATGAACATCATCAATGGTGGTGCACACGCCGATAGTGACGTAGACATTCAAGAATTCATGATTGCGCCAATCGGCGCATCAACTTTTGGCGAAGCATTGCGGATGGGCGCTGAGGTTTACCACGCGCTTAAAGGTGTTTTGAAGTCAAAGGGACTCTCGACCGGACTTGGCGATGAAGGTGGCTTTGCGCCAAACCTGCCAAGCAATCGCGCTGCCCTGGAATTAATCGTGGAAGCGATTGGCAAAGCCGGATTCACAGCAGGTACTGACATTGCACTTGCACTTGATGTGGCTGCCAATGAGTTGTTCAAGGATGGCAACTATGTTGTAGAAGGTCAGACTAAGTCCACTCAAGACATGATCGACTACTACACCGGCCTAGCAAATGACTTCCCGATTGTTTCAATTGAAGATCCATTAGCTGAAGATGAGTGGGCTGGTTGGCAGCAGATTACTGCGGCGCTGGGCGATCGAGTTCAGATTGTTGGCGACGACCTGTTCGTCACCAATACCGAGCGGTTGAGTCGCGGCATCGTGGAAAGTTCCGCAACTGCGCTGTTGGTAAAGGTAAATCAGATTGGCTCACTCACTGAGACCGCTGAGGCAGTAGAAATGGCACATCGCGCCGGATTCCGGTCAATGATGAGCCATCGCTCTGGTGAAACCGAGGATACGACCATCGCGGATCTTGCCGTCGCATTCAATTGCGGTCAGATCAAGAGTGGCGCTCCAGCACGCACCGACCGAGTTGCTAAGTACAACCAGTTGTTGCGCATTGAAGAAGATTTGGACGATGCGGCACGTTACGCCGGTCGCGCCGCCTTCCCGCGTTTCAAGGGCTAAGCAAGGCAAACTAGCCTTGTGGCTTCCTCGGTAAAACCTAATGGGCGTGCGCTAGTCGTACTTGGGACATTCGTGCTCATTGTTATGTCCATCGCGGTGCCACTGCGCTCGTTTGTCCAGGAAAATCGGGATATCTCGACACTGAAACAGCAACTTGCCGCCCAAAAAGCCTCAATCGAGCAACTGAAGTCCGATGCCAAGCGGCTAAAGGATCGCGCGTACATTGAAGCACTGGCCCGAGGTCGACTTAACTATGTGTTCCCAGGCGAAGTCGGACTAGTTGTAATTGACCATGGCACATCCAGGACGATCGATACGCTGCCCGGCGCGCTCGTGCCTAATGACTCTTCGCCTTGGTACAGCAAGTTATGGCATAGCACTGAGTTAGCTGATCAACCGCATGGGCAAAATGACCCATTAGTTGTTCGCAACAAGGCTTCATCAAAGTAGGTTCCGTGATTTCTCCAGAGGACCGTTCGGCTATCGAAGCACAGCTTGGCCGTGGCATTCGTGGCGCATTAGATGTTGCGCATCGATGCGCGTGCGGTCAGCCGGATGTAGTTCTTACTGCGCCAAGGCTTGAGGACGGCACACCATTTCCAACCACTTACTATCTAACTTGTCCGCGAGCTACCGGAGCTGTGGGCACATTAGAAGCCGATGGAGTGATGCGCGAACTGCAGGATGAACTTGATTCAGATCCTGAATTGGCGGCGCAGTACCTGGCTGCGCATGAATCGTATTTAGCAACCAGAGAAGAGCTTGGTCATGTGGCTGAAATTGCCGGGATAAGTGCAGGTGGCATGCCTACCCGAGTTAAATGTCTGCATGTGCTTGTGGCACATTCACTCGCAGTTGGTCCTGGGGTAAATCCAATTGGTGACAAAGCCTTGGAAATGCTTGGCGACTGGAGTGCCGGTGGAACCTGCGTGACTGGTGCGCCATGCGAATAGCGGCCATTGATTGCGGAACCAATTCAATTCGGCTACTTATTGCCGATGTGGTTTCAGGAAAAGTCGTCGATGTAGTCCGCACCATGATTGTGGTTCGCCTTGGTGAGGGGGTAGATCAGACTCGTCAATTCTCGCAAGCAGCTTTGCAGCGCACTTTTACCGCAGTTGATGTTTACGCCGAATTGATCAGAGAGCACAATCCGCAGGTAATCCGATTTGTTGCCACAAGTGCTTCGCGTGATGTCGCCAATCGAGACGAATTTTTTAACGGGGTTAAATCACGGCTAGGGATTGAGCCGACCGTGATTACCGGCGAAGAGGAGGCTCGACTTTCATTCCTTGGGGCGACCTCGGGCTTAGGCGAAGATGTCAGCGCACCGACTGCTCCTTATCTCGTCGTAGATATTGGTGGTGGCAGTACCGAGTTTGTTTTAGGTGAAGTTTCCCCAGTGGCGGCGATAAGCACCGATGTTGGCTGTGTTCGGATGACGGAACGACATCTGCGCGATGATCCGCCAACACCAGCGCAGATAGCCGAAGCTACGCAAGACATAGACAAGGCAATCAACAGGGCCAGCCAGGTTGTGCCTTTTGATGTAGTGAAAAGTTTTATTGGCCTGGCTGGTTCGGTAACAACAGTTGCCGCAGTGGCACTTGAGTTAACGCAATACGACCCAGCTCAGATTCACGGTGCCCGGATTTCACGTGAGCGAGTCCACGAGGTAACTGCCACTTTGTTACGCATGACTCGGGCCCAACGCGCAGAACTTGGCCCGATGCATGAAGGTCGGGTTGATGTAATCGGTGGTGGGGCCTTGGTTCTAGACCGAATCATGCAAAAGTTGAACATCGACGAAGTGGTCGTCTCAGAGCACGACATTTTGGATGGCATTGTCCTTGATCTTGCGGCGCCAAAGGCCAGCGGGCATCACCCCAGTTAGGTAAGTTGACCTAGTCCGTGTCAGGATTAGGTGCTCGCCCCCGTAGCCCAATCGGTTAGAGGCACACGACTTAAAATCGTGCCAGTGTGGGTTCAAGTCCCACCGGGGGTACTCGTCAGGAGGTAATCGAGAAGCATGGAACATCTGGTTTTAGCTGGGGATATACATGGCCCGTGGTCAGAAACTTCACAGCGCATTTATCTAGGTATGGGTTGCTTCTGGGGAGCCGAGAAGAAACTCTGGGCAATTCCAGGAGTAATCTCAACGGCTGTCGGCTACATGGGTGGCACCAGTGAGGAACCTACGTATCCACAAGTGTGCACTGGCACCACAGGTCATGCCGAGACTGTTCTGGTGGTTTATGAACCTGGTCAAGTCGAGCTCTATGAAATCTTGCAGGTGTTTTGGGAGAATCATGATCCAACCCAAGGCAATCGCCAAGGAAACGATATTGGCACGCAGTACCGTAGCGCGGCCTACTGGACCACTCCAGAGCAGAAGGATTTAGTCGACGCGACACTGCGTGCATATGACCAAGTTTTAATTAATCGCGGAATTGGTTCAATAACAACCGAGGTGGCGCCGGCGGATGGAAAAATATTTTGGTATGCCGAGGAATATCATCAGCAGTACTTAATTAAGAATCCAAATGGTTACGACTGCCACGCTAACACCGGAATCGCCCTGCCAGATTACGAAACCTGCACGGCGTAATCATCTTCGGTGGTTTCGGCCTTGCTTGGACTCTTAGTTTCTCGCATCGTTACGCTCATCAGCAGTGCGAAAAGCGAAACTCCGACACCAACCGTGAATGGAATGAAGTAACCGCCGGTTACATCCTTTAAGAAGCCGGCTAATAGCGGGCCGATGATCACTCCTAGATCGCCCGTCATTTGATACAAGCCAACCACTTGACCACCGCGTCTGCTGCCGACCACATCGCCAACCACAGCTGCTGGAGCTGAGCCCAGGAACGCGCTCGCTGTGCCCATCAAAGTGACACTCAGATAGAACAAAACAGTGGTCTGGCAATTGGCCATCATGGCCATCGTGATCGCTAGCAGAGCGGTGCCAAAAATCAGCACTGGTTTGCGCCCTCGAATGTCGACCATGCGGCCAACTGGAAGTAGCAGCAGTGCCTGAGCGATACTGCCCGCTAGAAATCCCAGACTTGCTGTTCGGGCATCGCGATGTAGCACTTCAATCACAAATAGCGGAATCAGCGAGGTGCGTAAACCAAAACTTGTCATACCCGTAGCGATGTTGATTGTCAGCGAAGTCCAGTAAGCCCTGATTCGTAGCGCCTGAGCTAGAAGCATTTTTTCCGGCAAGGCGCTCACATCGAATGATTCATCTTTCTCTGGATGACCCAATCCCTTTGGTAAAGCCAACCATGCGGTTAGTGAGGCAAGCGTGAGCGTGCCAGCGTAAACAAAGAACGGCGCACGGATGTTCCACGCAACCACTAACCCGCCAACTGCTGGACCTGCCAGTCCACCAAAGAGAAAGCCTCCTTGGTAGAGACTTGTTGCCCGTCCGCGATGTTGCGGATCGACGGTTCTAAGTAGCAGGGACATAGCGGACACGGTAAACATGGCGGAGCCAGTGCCGCCGATTGCCCGCAAAATAAGTAATTGCGAATAAGTCTGGGCTGTCCCTGCCAGCGCACTCGAGACAGCAACAATGGCAAGTCCCACCCCGAGCACCCAACGCTCACCTAGTCGATTTACGAGCCAACCAGCGGGAGTAGCACTCAAAAAGCGCATCAAGGCAAAGAGGCTAATGACCGCACTGGCTGCTAGTGCCGAAACGCCAAATGATTTTGCAAACAGCGGCACAACTGGTGCGACAATACCGAAGCCAAGTGCCACGCAAAATGAAACACCAGTGAGCGCAGCCACCTCGCGCGGTAAATCTTTTAGGTATCGATCCAAGATGTGATTCATTAGGTTAAAACTACCGATTAATCCGGTTACCGACCTGACATAGCTGGCTATCGTGCTAATTTAGGGAAATACTCAACACAGAAAAGGGTTGCTGTGCCGCTAGCAATTGAAGTCTCTGGATTAGAAAAAAACTTCGGCGAAGTCCAAGCCCTGCGTGGCATCGACTTTAATGTCGAACAAGGCACCGTGGTTGGTCTACTTGGCCCGAATGGCTCAGGTAAAACCACTACAGTCCGAATTCTTGCCACTTTGTTGAAATCTGATGCGGGCGTCGCGCGAGTTGGTGGCTTTGACGTCGGTACTCAGTCCGATCAGGTTCGTAAGGTGATCGGGTTGACTGGTCAGTATGCAGCGGTTGACGAGTATTTAACCGGTCGGGAAAATCTGCAACTATTTGGCCAACTATTTCATTTGTCCAAAAAACAAGCAAGCGAACGAGCAGATGAATTGCTGGACAGATTTGATTTAGCCGACGCTGCCGACCGCGGGATTAAAGGTTATTCCGGAGGTATGCGGCGCAGACTTGATTTGGCGGCGAGTTTGATCGGAAATCCTTCGGTTCTTTTCCTTGATGAACCAACAACTGGCTTAGATCCACGCAGCCGATTAGGAATGTGGTCGGTTATTGAATCCCTGGTTGCCCAAGGAACTACTGTGCTACTAACCACGCAGTACCTGGAAGAGGCGGATCAGCTGGCTTCGCGCAGCGTGGTGCTCGATCACGGCGCAGTGATTGCGCAAGGAACTTCAGATGAACTTAAGTCGCAAGTAGGCGGCGACCGAGTTGAGGTAGTCGTAGAAACACCAGCTCAGCTCGATCAAGCGAAGTTAGCTTTGGCCGGCATTGCCTCGGGCCCAATCAATTTAGTGATTGACGAACATAAAGTAGTGGTGCCAACCTCAGGCGGCTCACGTGCGGTGGTAGAGGCGGTGCGGCTACTCGATGAGGCGCAAATCACCATTGCAGACATTGCACTTCGCCGACCAACGCTTGATGACGTGTTCTTGAGTCTGACGGGTCGATCAGCGCAGGAACTTTCAGAAACATCCGCACCAAGCAGTAAGCGGTCACGACGAGGAGCACGCGCATGACAATTCGAAATATAGAAACACCATTCCGCCCGGCTCTTGGCTGGCTGGTGTATGACACGCTGGCGGTTGCTCGTCGCCATGTGTTAAAAATTACCCGCGTGCCTGAGTCACTATTCTTTGCGCTGATTCAGCCAGTCATGTTCGTTCTGCTGTTTGCTTTCGTATTTGGTGGGGCGATTGATCTGGGCGCGGCCAACCGTGCTCAGGCGTATCGTGAATATTTGATTCCTGGCATTTTTGCGCAGACGGTAATGTTCGCGGTTGCCAGTATCACGGTAGGTATTACTGAAGATGCGAATCGCGGTGTAATGGACCGGTTCCGCTCCCTGCCAATGCGCCCGGGCGCGGTATTGGGCGGCCATACCTTAGCTTCCTTATTTCAAAATGCATTAGTAATCATCATTCTTTCGATTACCGGACTTCTAGTCGGATGGCGTATTCGTGGTTCGATCGTTGACGCAGCTCTGGGTTACTTGCTACTGGCACTATTTGCTTACGCAATGACTTGGATTGGTGCTTGGATTGGCCCACACATGCCAAATCCAGAAGTAGCTGGCACCGCTGGTTTGGCTTGGATTTTCCCACTGACTTTTGCCTCCAATGTATTTACCCCGATTTCGACCATGCCATCGTGGCTGCAACCGCTGGCGTTGTGGAATCCGGTTTCTTGTTTAGCCCTGGCTTGCAGAAAATTGTTTGGCAATCCCATTCCATTTCAAGGCAATTCATTTCCAGAGCAGCACGCCGTACCGATGGCATTTGGCTATGCCTTTTTGCTCCTAGCGATTTTTGCGCCGCTGGCAGTGCGGGCTTTCAAGACTCGAAATGTCGGCGGACAGAAGGCTTAACCTAAATAAAGTTCCGCACTTACTATCTCGATGTTGAGCGTCTTGCCATTTGGTGTCTCGTAACTTATTTTGGCGCCAACTTCTTGGCCAAGTACCGCGGCGCCCAATGGACTAGTGGGGGAGTAAACGTCAATTGCAGTGTGCGCGGCTTCTTCACGCGATCCGAGTAGAAAGGTTTCAGTGTCATCTAGGTCTGGGAAGCTAACCGTGACGATCATCCCCTGGGAAACTCGGCCCTCTTGCACATCTGGCACGCCAATTACTGCATTTTCTAACATGGTTGCCAGCTGGCGGATTCGTGCTTCATTTTTGCCCTGCTCTTCGCGAGCAGCGTGATAACCGCCATTTTCCTTCAGGTCACCCTCTTCGCGTGCTGCTGCGATTCGATCCTTGATCTCTTCGCGAACTGCGCCACTGCGGTCATCGAGCTCAGCCTTAAGCCGATCGAATGCCTCTTGGGTTAACCATGTCTCGTTCATCCCAACAGAGTACAAGTTTTTACAGCTTTGGTGCGACCCCTGGGGACTGTTGCGGCGGAATTTGCACACCTGGTGGAAAATTTGCTGGCGGAACACGCATTTGATCATTGCCAGAACAAGCGAGAACTTCAGCAAGCACTGCTTGGCCGTTTGTCGCCAGCGCGTAAGAAGTTTGCAAAAGTGCGGGCCCAGCATTGATGCGTACAGTGGCGTAGCCGACATCAGTTTTTCTAATATCTTGAGCGCGCAGTACGCAGTAGGTCGCTACGTTTTCTGGGCGCTGCAATTTCCAATAAACATCTACTCGTTGGGCTGACACGACTTTGAACGCAGTTAGTTCACCGTTAAAAGTGGGATTATGTGCCCGGTACACAGAGTAGGCAACAGGACTTAGCAATAGGAAGACCGCGAAAGCAGCAGCTAGTTGTTTTCGAAATCGTGGCTTGTGATACCCGTAGCGCGCCTGCAAATGTGGCGGAAGGTCGGCAAGGTTGGTCATGGTAATTCCACAATAGGCGGTGTTAGAGAATAGATACATGTCAGTATCTGAAATCGGCATCAGTAATGCAGCCGAACCCCTGAGATTATTAGCAGTACACGCTCATCCCGATGATGAGTCCAGTAAAGGAGCGGCCACAACCGCGCTCTACGTCGCCCAGGGAATTGAAGTATTAGTTGCCACTTGCACCGGTGGAGAGCGTGGGGACATCCTCAATCCAGCCTTCGAACTGGGTCAGCGAAATCTATCTGATGTTCGGCGCGAAGAAATGCAAAATGCAGCTGAGATTCTTGGTGTCGCTCACCAGTGGCTTGGCTTTATTGATTCCGGCTTTCCCGACAGTGAAAAGCAAGAGCCACTCCCAGATGATTGCTTTGCTGCGCAACCTATTGAAGTTGCCGCTGCTGGCCTTGTCGAACTAGTTCGCTCATTTCGCCCGCATGTCATCACTACTTATGATGAAAACGGTGGCTATCCGCATCCCGATCACATCAGAACCCATGAAGTGTCAATGTATGCGTTTGAAAAAGCAGCCGACCCCGATTACCCGTCTGCGCTTCCAGTGTGGTCGGTGGCAAAGCTGTATTACCATCACACCTTCACGCACAAGCGAGTACTTGCCCTGCATCACGCGTGTCTCGAAGCTGGCATGGTCTCACCTTATGTTGATTGGATTTCGGGCTGGGATGAAACTCAAGATAAATGGCCCCGCGTGACCACCCGAGTCCCAACTGCAGATTTTTTCGAAGTTCGCGATGCGGCGCTGTTGGCTCATGCGACGCAAATCGATCCAAATGGAATGTGGTTCGGCGTTCCGCTGGAAATCCAAAAGTCGGTTTGGCCGACAGAGGACTACGAATTGGCGGCCTGCAGACTTGATCTGCAATTAGGTGACATTATGGAAGACGACTTGTTTTTTGGTTTGAGGAGTTAAGTTCAGATGCGCAACCTTTTGCACGCCCTAAGCAATTCACCGACTCCTTACCCAAGCCCGACTGCGCTGGACACTTCCAAAGTGCAACCTGGCGCGTGGTATGGCGTAATTTTAACTTTTCTGATTGTCGGACTTGTCGTGCTTCTTTTTAGCCTAAATCGCCATCTAAAACGAGTTAATTTCGAAAAACCTGAGGACTAGTGCGCAGGATTTTCGCCCAGCAATCATGGACAACACATTTACTTGCGTTGTTGTTGGTTGTGCTGTGTCTGTTACTCAGTAACTGGCAATGGCATCGAGCGCATTATTCTCGCAGCGCTGCAAAGATTTCAGCCGTAGTTGAATTCAACAAATTAAGTAAGCCCAGAGATTTCTTACCACCGTCGTCAATCGGTCAACTCACCCGAGTACGGGGCTTCTGGCAACCAGGTAAGCAGATTACCTTGGCCAATCGACCAAGAGACGGACGCCTGTTGACTAGCAGTAGCGCCAATCAACTCACCGGCAGTGGCAATTGGGTGGTTGGCATATTGCGACTTAGCGACGGTACATCGGTAGCCGTGCTTCGTGGCTGGGAGTCCACTAGCGCAGTTCACCAAGTCTCCAGCCGAGTGCAAACCATAACCGGAGTCATTCAGCCAGCAGAGGATGCACCGAGCGGTCCGGCCATTCATGCTACGCCGCTACTGTCGACGAGTTACCTGCTCAGTCATTCGAAAACAAATGTTCGGGATGGCTTCGTAGTTTCGATACAACCCGAGCAAGGACTTAGTCCCGTAGTGCCGACTCGCTCGGCACTAACCCAAAACGGCCTACATTGGTTGAATGTTTTTTACACCTTCAACTGGATGTTTTTTGCCCTGCTAATTGGAATTATTTGGCGACGCGTAATCAAAGAGCAAGCCCGCGATGTCGCTTAACCGAAATTTCTAGCACACTAGAGGCATGAGTAGCTCAACAAGTGATCACACAGCCTGGACTTTCTATCGTTACATGGCGTTTATCGTCGGTAGTGCGCTAGCGCTAGCAACTATTGCGCTGATTGTTCGGCACACAACCAATCCAGGTATCGCTCACTCTCCGTGGTACGGCCCACTTTGGATTGCGCATGGCTGGCTTTACATGGTGTACCTAGTCGCTACCTTTAATTTGTCGGTGAAGCGTCGGTGGGACCTTGGCAAGATGGCAGTTGTCATGTTGGCTGGGACAATTCCACTTATGTCTTTTGTTGCAGAAAACCGGCTGGCGAAGGAATCCTTAACCTAGTCACTGCCCCTAGAGCAGGATTTTATCCAGATGGTTCCCAGAGAAACTTGCGACCAGCTAAGGCTGATGTGGCATAACTGTGTTTGGGCGGCCCTGACGCTCATGCGGTCTCAGTCGTAAACCTGCTGCACAAAGCGCTAGGACTAACTCCTTCGAGCTGACTACGCGAGCTCCGTTGGCGATAGCAATTTCGCGCATGTGCTCAGGAAGGTCAACATGGTCGCCTTGAAAGCCCTTATCTGGAACGCCAATGCTGGCCGCAAATTCTTTTAACTCGGTAATAGAGGTGTCACTGACCATGTGGCACCACATCCAGTCACGCCATGGCCATAGCGCAGAGTCAATCAAGATGGCCATGAAGCAATTATGGCTGAAGTGACTTAATTAGCGAACCGTGATCAATACCGGCGCACTGACAGTGGAACCAAGTTTTGGATCAGTTGCAACTACCTGGTATTGCCAAAGGGCTTTATGTTTACCAACCTTTGTTTTGAAAACAAACTGGCCAGTGCTATCGGTGAGGGCCTGCCCAATAGTGATCCAGTCATGTGCATCGGATTTGCGCTGGACAACTAGCGTCACATCCTTGGTCGCAGGAGTCACCACGCCGGTAAGTCTGATATTTCCGCCGCCGCGCTTGTAGTGCGTAGCAGAGGTTAATGAAACCGAGCCAGCTAGCGTGATAACCGGACTGAAGGCTGAAACCGAGCTCACCGAGTTCTGGGCAAAGATACGCAGCGAATGAGTTCCGGCTGGAACCTGTATCCAACTCAGAGTCCAGGCTCCAGTTATGTCGGTCTGCGCAGTTGCAACTTTGGCCCATTTGTTATTTCGAAGTTCGCTTAGCGTGACGATAACGCCCATTTGGATTGGCTTTAAGTTTCCAGAGAGATTGAAATCGATAAGTGGGTACCCAGCGGTAGTTGGCCATTTGCGAATGTTCAAAATCCGCAGCACATCTGGAGTGTTACCAATCGCGCCAGGCACGGTTGCAGTGCTTGCAACCACCGATCGAATGTACGTCGACTTGAGCCCAAAAATGCTTCTAATGCCAGAGGGGCTGATGTTTGGGCTGGCGGGGTGCAGGGTGTTAGGAATCACACTGATCACTGTCACGCGCCCCGCTGAATCAACGCAAGAGAATTCACTGACGGCGCCGCTGTCGTAATGGTTTGTTACCGAGAATTTTGCAACATCTTTTACGTTAACGCCAGCCGCATGCAGCTGGCTGACCAGTTTCGCCTGCGAAACGGTAACCCACCATTTTGAATTCGGATTAGTTGCGGCCTGAGACCAATGGTCATCAACTTTAGTTAGCCATGGATAGCCACTAGTTCCCCAGGCTTCAATCAGCGGCTGGGTGTAACCACCAGTTGATGATGAGAAGAAAGTTTCGATAACTTTTCCATTATTGACCACTACATTTTTTGTTGTAGTTGCGTTAACCGCATCTACCCAGTTTTTACCGGCAGTTGCATATTCCTTAGCAAAGCCAACGAAGTTCTGATCAACCGTCGTGGCATAAATCTGGCAGGCGCATTGACTTCGAAATGGCGACTTCGGATTTGCCTGGTATTTAACGTAGGCGTAGGAGCGTCCGGCAATTGCTTGGGCCTGAAGCGCAGCACTGTTCCATGACGATGGCATCTCGCCCAGGCCGTATAAATACTCATCGTTTAGCCGCAAAGTATTTGTAATATTCAGTGTGCCGCCAACATATGGCAGCACGGTTAATGTCCCGTACTTGTATCTGTGGTTGCAGGAGTTCAAGGCGCAAGCGCCACCGAGATTATTCTTGGCCAGCGCACTAGAGGTATCTGAGGCGACATTTGCCACCGTGGATTTCTTCGAACCTTGTACTTGAGTTCCCCAGCTCACAGTTGCTACCGCGGCCGATAAGTTTTTTTGATTGCCGTCTTGATAGATGCCGGTTGGTCCATAAACCACAACCTGATTATTGATTACGCCAAATGTGACCACGGTTGAGCTAGGAATAGTTAGTTTGGTCGAACCGATGTTCACCGTTAAAGCATTGCCAGTACCGCCTGTGCCTTCACTGCGCACTGCAATAAATCGACGCTGATCAGCAGTTCGATCTTGGAGTAGGCCAACCACCAAATTACTTGGCATCGGCATCGGCGATAGGGCGGTTCCGGGAAAGTAGTGCGTCACAATTTGTTCAGCAGAAGCACCTTCGGTTGCCATGCCTTGAGCGCCGTATTGGCTTAAGCCAATCCCATGGCCAAATCCTGCCCCGCGAAATGTGAACGAGGCTGGTACGGCTGGGCCACTGGCGCTGGCACTGACTGAAGGGCTCGGGCTAGCGGAGGCACTCGCTGCGGTATGGACGACAGAAGTTTTGTCTAGAGCGAACTTGCCTAGCGTTGGTTGCGCTTTCGCCGAAATTCCAGTGTTCGCCCATAACGAACAAAGCGCCACAGTCAGCGCAATTATTCGGCGATTGGTAGACATAATTCCTTTGGCAGCAGGTTTTGGGGAAGAACTGCTCGCACTTGAAAGTAACACATTCGGCCCGCAACATTTGGTTACCAAATACTCATGTTTTGTTAATTGTCAGTTTGCTACTTCGAGTGTTCAGGTACTTTAAAGGTGACCTACGATAAAGACAGGGAGTTTTTGCCAAATCTGCGGATTTTGCGCCAAAAACCTCCGAACGGCTGTTCCTCAACCAATAAGGACTACGAGTGAAAATTATCGACAAGTTACTGCGTGCTGGTGAAGGCAAAATGCTGCGCACACTTGAGTCCATCGCCGCCCAAGTAAACGCCATCGAGGAACACATCAGCTCGTTGAGCGATGACGAACTACGCGGCATGACGCCTGAGTTCAAGAGTCGTCTAGAGCAAGGAGAATCACTCGATGATCTGATGCCTGAAGCATTCGCGGTAGTGCGTGAAGCAGCTAAACGCACACTTGGGCAGCGTCATTACGATGTCCAGCTCATGGGTGGCGCCGCACTTCACCTGGGCAACATTGCAGAGATGCGAACCGGTGAAGGTAAAACACTTGTTTCAACTTTGCCGGCCTATTTAAATGCACTCTCCGGCAAAGGCGTTCACGTAGTTACCGTTAATGATTATTTGGCAGAGCGTGACTCCCAGTGGATGGGTCGCGTGCACCGTTTCCTTGGCTTGACTGTTGGTTGTATTTTGGCCGAAATGACGCCCCAAGAACGTCGCGTTGCCTACGCAGCCGACATCACCTACGGAACCAATAATGAGCTGGGTTTCGACTACCTGCGTGACAACATGGCGTGGGATCCAGAAACGCGCGTCCACCGCGGCTACAACTTTGCGGTAGTCGATGAAGTGGACTCAATCTTGATTGACGAAGCCAGAACTCCATTGATCATCAGCGGCCCCGCAGATCTGCCGACAAAGTGGTACGCCGATTTTGCTCGATTAGTGCCGCGATTAGTTCGCGAGCAAGATTATGAAGTTGATGAAAAGAAGCGCACCGTTGGCATCCTGGAATCAGGCGTAGAAAAAGTTGAAAACTGGCTTGGTATAGACAACCTCTATGAATCAGCCAACACGCCGCTTGTTGGCTACCTAAACAACGCCCTTAAAGCGGAAAATCTGTTCAAGCGTGACCGTGACTACGTGGTCATGCAAGGTGAAGTTCTGATTGTGGATGAGCACACTGGCCGAATTTTGGCTGGACGTAGATATAACGAAGGCATGCACCAGGCAATTGAAGCTAAAGAAGGTGTCGAGATTCAAAACGAGAATCAGACGCTGGCGACCATCACTTTGCAAAACTATTTCCGCATGTACGACAAGCTCTCTGGCATGACCGGTACGGCCATGACCGAAGCATCCGAATTCAACCAGATTTACAAATTGAATGTGTTGCCGATTCCGACAAACAAGCCGATGTTGCGCGCGGATCAGTCAGACCTGGTTTACCGAAGCGAGCAAGCGAAATTCACTGCTCTGGTCGATGACATTGTCGAGCGCAATAAATCAGGTCAGCCGGTTCTTGTCGGTACGGCAAGCGTGGAAAAGAGTGAATTGATTTCTGGCTTGCTCACCCGCGTAGGCATAAAGCACGAGGTACTAAACGCGAAACACCATGCCCGCGAAGCCAGCATCATCGCTGAAGCCGGTCGTAAAGGCGCGGTTACCGTGGCAACCAATATGGCTGGCCGTGGTACTGACATCATCCTCGGTGGCAATCCAGAATTTCGCGCGGCAGCTGCGCTAGAGAAGCAGGGCCTAAATCCAGTCGAGAATGCAGCAGAGTACGAGGCTGCTTGGCCAGCCGCACTAGCAGCAGCGAAGAGCGCAGTTGCTTCCGAACATGAAGAAGTTATAACTGCTGGCGGTCTGTACGTTCTAGGTACCGAGCGTCATGAGTCTCGGCGCATTGACAATCAGTTGCGTGGTCGTGCTGGCCGTCAAGGTGATCCAGGTGAAAGCCGGTTCTACTTGTCACTCGAAGATGATCTGATGCGCTTATTCCAAGGCGAACGCGTAAACAGCTTCTTGCAACGATTCAATGTTCCAGACGATGTCCCAATTGAAGCAGGCATGGTGACCAAAGCCATCTTGTCGGCCCAGACTCAGTTTGAAGCACAGAATTTTGAAATTCGTAAGAATGTTTTGAAGTATGACGAAGTTATGAACCTACAGCGCAAAGTTGTCTACGCAGAGCGAGCTCAATTACTCGATGGTGAAGATGTCCAAGAACAAATCTTTACATTTGTCGATGAAACAATCTCCGCCTATATTCGCGAAGCAACTGCTGAAGGCTACCCAGAAGACTGGGATTTGGAGAGTCTCTGGACTGCTCTTAGCACGCTCTACCCAGTGAGCGTAACTGTTGCGGATCTCGTCAAACTTGCTGGCGGTGACGCGGCTCATCTTGACACCGATTTCATCATTGCCACTGTGCTTGAAGATGCTCATCTGGCTTACAGTAAGCGCGAGGAAGAACTTTCCGCGCCAGCCATGCGTCAACTAGAGCGCAATATCGTGCTGAGCGTGCTGGACCGTAAATGGCGCGAGCACCTTTACGAAATGGATTACCTGCAAGAGGGAATTGGCCTTCGAGCTATGGCTCAGCGAGATCCACTAGTTGAATATCAGCGCGAAGGCTATGACCTGTTTGTAGCAATGATGGATTCGATTAAAGAAGAAACTGTAGGTTTCGTCTTTAACGCGGAAGTCGATGTTGAAATCGCCAAAGAGGACAATGACGAGCCGGTTACTTTGCTGAAGACTGCCCCAGCGCCGGCTGCAAGTCGACCACTAACTTACTCAGCGCCGAGTGAAACCGGCGAGGTTGTAGCTAAGGCTGCTGCAGGTTCAGACGCATTCGCCAACGTTGGTCGCAACGATGAGTGTCCTTGCGGTTCTGGCTTGAAGTACAAGAAGTGTCACGGTAGTCCAGCCCAAAGCTAGTTACATTCCCCAAGTGAGTTGGGTGGTACGCCACCGGCCATCGAGGCCCTCAAGACGCATTGCTAGTGCGTAGCATCGGTTTTGTGTGCCAAAAACAGCGCACACCTCTGCAACTCCGTCCCCGGGCTCGGATACATGCACACTGCGAACAGTCAAACGGCGCATGTCATGGGCATAGATGTGACTTTTAACCTGGTTCATTACCTCAAGAGTTAGCCAACGAGTGAGTTGAGTGGCTGGACGCACGCCGTTCATTACCTCAACCAGGCCGTGTACCAGTCGGATTGACCATTGATGCGCGGACGGCAGTTCTGCCTTGGAAGTATGTCGGTGCCCTGAGTCGTCTATAGCGATTAGATGTGGCATTGGTGCGCTATAGGCCAATGCGCTGCTGCCATTTACCGGCGCCCATTCCAACGGGAGTGTTTCAATAATTCGCGGTTTGCGCTGGCGATCTAAGTTGATTACCTGGGCCAAGCCTGTAGCAGTTTTGGCGGTGTGGTCGCTCTGTTTGTTTACTTGACCAGTCATATCTCCTCCTTGATGACTTACACGTACTTGGAAGTGCCTGCCGGTGCTGGCAGGTGCCTTCGAAAGATCAGGGGTAACTTTCATACCCCTGAACTGCCTGTTACTAACAATTAGAAACCGACTTTGCCTGCTGTCAATAGATGCATCCACTGCAGCAGCTGTTCTGTGGATAAGTTCATGCGGTTGAATTTCTGGGTAAAACTGAATTGCAGGAATTAAGCAGTGGCGGTGACATGGATTTCCCGAACCAAGATGAATTGCTGGCGCAGTGTGAACAAATCTTCACCTCTGCTGGCAAGAAAATTTCCGGTGAAGCACAACTGGAGCTAAACGCCGAGGTAGAAGAAGGTGTCAAGTATGAGTTGGCACAACTATCTTGGGTGGACCGCCTCAGCGCCGATGAGCGCTGCGTCACAATAGGCACAACTCATCAAGAGTGTCGCAGCATTACTGGAACCATTGAGCAAGTTTCACCATCACTTTTAGTTCTGGGCTGTGACTCATTTAGATTTCTGGTTAACCCAGTGCACGTTGTTTGGCTGCAAGGTGTAAATGAACGCGCGAGTGTGGCTAATCAGCAGCCACTGGACCAATTTGCTTTTCGGCTATGGCTGCAGCATTTATGTGAGAGCAGAATCGAAAGTCTGTGGTTTCTAGCGGATGGCTCATCGGTAATGGGAGTGCCTATTCGGCTGCTTGCCGACGCAGTCGATGTGACAACTCGGATACAAAGTTTAACTTTGTCGCTACGACACATTTGTGCAATCCGGCTGACTCGTTAACTACCTTGGGTTGGCTCGCACAAACTCGGCAGTCTCTTGGTATCTCGCCAAAATATATTTTTCTAACTGTTCAGATTCCACTCGCCATTGCCCACGCGCACCAATCTTGATCGCAGCCAACTCACCAGAGCGCACCAGTGCATAGACCTGTGCGGGGGCAACGTTGAGAATAATCGCCACATCGGCAAGCGTGATGAATCTTTGGGTCACATCATGATGATGGCCAAAATGAATTAAGAATGCACCTGCTTATCCACAAGTAGATACATTCGCCGCCACATTACGCCAGCACATGTGACCATAATTTTCACCTGACAAGGAGGATTCATGGCTATTCCATTTCGCATTGTCTCCGATCGCGTAGCAAGGCCGGCGATTGCGCAAAATGTTATCCGCAAACCTCAACGTGACTTTCGGCTCTGGCTTGGCATTGGACTGTTACTCTTTTCGATTTTGATGATCAGCCATCTAATCTCATCGGCCAAAGCTCGAACCCCGTTAATCTCGGTTACCCATGACATCGGCGCAGGTACAACTTTGACAGATGCGGACCTCGCTGTAGCGCAGGTTGCAATTCCAGATACCGCGCATTACTTATCCGATATCGATGTAGCCCTGGGACAGATTACGACTCGAAGCCTGGCCCAAGGAGAGTTGCTAACGGACACAGCAGTGGGCAGCACCAGTGGGTCAAATTTGCGCACAGTCAGTGTGCCGATTCGTGCCGGTCACCTGCCAGGAATTTCCCATGGCGACCTAGTTGATATCTGGAGCACGCCGAGTACCGATGGTATGGCGCAACCAGGTCCACCGAAACTAATTCTTAGCCGGGCGGTAGTGGCTGACTCCCCAGCAGGTGTTGACCCAACTTCTGATACCGCAATCTCACTAACGATTCCGCTCGCTGATGTGCACGCAGTAATTGCTGCCCTACGGGACGGGTTAATTGATGTGGTCGCAGTTCCCGCTGGAGGGCAGGGCCAATGATTAACACTTTGGTAGCACTCGGTGACACTGACTGGGAAGCGCAGTTAGTCGCCACACTCGGACATCCGAGATTGAACATGAAAGTAGCCCGTCGATGTGTTGATGGAATCGATGTTTTGGCTAACGTGAAGGTACACGCGATTGACGCCGTGATTCTTGGTGATCAAACTTTACGAATCAATGAGGATGTTGTCGCACAGTTACAAGATTTGAATGTGCAGATAATCGCGCTGACTACGGCACCTGAGCACTGGCATAAATTAGGCGTACCCCTAACCGTTCCGGTTTATCCACGTGACCTATTCAGAAGTGCTGAACTAATTGCCGACTCCTTAGCAACGCTCACAACTACGCAGTTGGATGCAAGTGCGTCTAGTGGAGCATTTGTTTGTGTGGCGAGCTTTGGCGGTGGAGTAGGTCGCTCGTTTATTACTCGTGAACTTGGTTGGGTAATCGCCAAGGCTGGTCGACCAACTGTGGTGGTCGAGGCAGATGTTTACGGGCCCTCAATAAGCGACGAGCTAAATCTTCCAGCTAGCGTTATGGATTTTGCACAAACCGCAGAACAGTCAGTTGTGGCACATTCTGAAAAATTTGATGTTCAACAATTAGGTTTCATTACCGAGAACCTGGCAATCGTGCCGGGCATCGCAAACTACGGCAGCGGCTTGCGATTACATCGAGTTCAGATCGAGCGATTGTATAAAAAGCTGCGTCAGCAACTGGATGTAGTTGTTGATCTTGGTCCAGTTTTTAGAGCATCCGAGATTGATGAATACGATGTTGGCCAATCGGGTTCAGAGTTGTTACTCAATTGCGCACTGAGCGAATGTACTGAGCTAATCTTTTGTGCCACCGCGAGCACTACCTCGGTGACTCGGCTGATTAGGGGAGTGATCGACAATCAGGAGCAGTTACAAAATAAGGAGATCAGCGTTGTTCTGAATAGATGCAGAGACAAGAAGGCAGCGGCAGAACTTACGCGACTGGTTTACCGCCATGCAGGAATTGCCAACGTCATGTGCTTGCCTGATGACCCTATTGCATTAGAGAAATGCGAACTTAAGAATGAATTTTTGGCAAAACAGAATCCGAAACATGAAATCGCTCAGCAGATTTGTGCACTAGTAAAAGCACTAAGCGATAAGGGTCAAGTTGACTCAGCCCAAATTCAAAATAATCGTTTGCAGCAGATAGCCGCTGCGGCTTAATTATTTGAAAAGGTTTTGAAGTCTGCTAATACCCTCAACCAGATCTTCATCGCCCAAGGCGTAGGAGAGTCGAATGTAGCCAGGTGTGCCAAACGCCTCACCCGGAACTACTGCAACTTCCACTTCATCAAGAATCAAGTCAGCTAACTCTGCTGAGGTATTTGCAACTTTGCCGTTGAATTCTTTACCCAATAGGCCCTTAACTGATGGGTACACATAAAAAGCACCTTCAGGTTCCGGACATTCGATGCCATCAATTTCATTAAGCATCGAGGTAATGAGTAGGCGACGACGGTTAAAAGCCACCTTCATTTCTTCAACTGCCGACAAGTCGCCAGAGACTGCAGCTAGTGCGGCAATCTGTGCAACATTGGAAACATTCGATGTTGCATGTGATTGCAAGTTAGTTGCTGCTTTGATTACATCCTTAGGGCCGATCATCCACCCAACTCGCCAGCCGGTCATGGCAAAAGTTTTAGCAACACCGTTTACCACCACGCACTTGTCGGCAAGTTCTGGAACCAGCACTGGCATCGAGGTAAATTCGGCATCGCCATAGACCAAGTGTTCATAAATTTCATCGGTTACTACCCACAGGCCCTTTTCGACAGCCCACTGTCCGATAGCTTCAACTTCAGCCGGTGAATAAACTGCGCCAGTTGGGTTGCTTGGGGAAACAAAAACCAAAACTTTAGTTTTAGGGGTTAGCGCTGCATCAAGCTGGGCAACTGAAGTACGAAATCCGGTTGATTCATCAGTCATGATTTCGACGGGAACTCCGCCGGCAAGTCGCACTGCCTCCGGATAGGTGGTCCAGTACGGAGCAGGGAGCAACACTTCATCGCCTGGATCAAGCAGAGTTGCGAATGCGTTGTAGAGCGCTTGCTTGCCCCCGTTCGTGATCAATACCTGACTCGGGTCAACTGTGTAACCGGAATCGCGCAGAGTCTTGGCAGCCACCGCTGCTTTTAGCTCAGGCAGTCCGCCCGCTGGGGTGTACCGGTGCCAACGTGGATCAGAGCATGCGTCAATCGCTGCTTTCACTATGTAATCCGGCGTAGGAAAATCTGGCTCACCAGCGCCAAAGCCAATTACCGGCCGACCAGCAGCTTTGAGGGCCTTGGCTTTAGCATCGACAGCAAGGGTGGCAGATTCAGCAATCGCACCAATTCGGGCAGAAATACGGGGCTTTTCAGTAGTCACACGACAAGGTTAGTAGGTGGCTCGGACCGAGGCTAATTTGCGGTAACCCTTGGCAGACTTGATATTTCTTCCCTGCGGATGCGTGACTCTAGCGCGGTTTTTAGTTTGCCGATTCTGGGCTACACTTGACACTCCGACACAATTCTTAGTCTGCGCACGCATGCCCAAAAGTGGGCAGGCAAGCACTGGCGAAGAACGGGCCGAGGGTCGTGGCTCAATTGGTAGAGCACTGGTCTCCAAAACCAGCGGTTGGGGGTTCGAGTCCCTCCGGCCCTGCGCTCGCGTGGGTAACCGCTCACGTAAGTTGGCAAGACGAACAAAGTAAGTCGAGAGGACATCATGAGTACTGAGACCGCAACGCGGCCAAACGTATTTGGACGAGTCGCGCTATTTTTGCGCCAGGTGGTTGCTGAACTTAAAAAAGTGGTTTGGCCTACTCGCGAACAGCTAATCACCTACACAACTGTTGTCGTGGTGTTTGTGACCGTACTCGCATTAATCGTGGCTGCGATGGATCTTGGATTTACCAAGTCCGTGCTAAAGATTTTCGGATAAGTAAGGAAACCCAGAGTGTCAGATCCAACTTTCTTGCAAGCAACTTCATCACAAGATGAAGTGTCTATTGATGCTGCAGAAATCACTGAACCAGTAGCTAACGATGTTGCTGCCGAAATCACTAACAGTGATTATGACGGCCCAGTTGATGTAGACATCGACGGCGAAGTTTCCTCAACCGAAACCTCAGCGGATTTTGATTTAAGCGCTGTCGTAGAAGCAGAAATTGCTGGAGACAGCGCAGATGCTGCCGAAGAATCAGAAGTTGTTGCAGATGAAGAGGCGCCTGCAGTGGATGAAGATCCTGCCGAAGCATTCCGTACCCGTTTGTCCTTCCTGCCAGGTGAATGGTACGTCCTTCACTCATATGCAGGTTTTGAAAATCGCGTAAAGCAGAACATTGAAAACCGAACAGTTTCACTTTCGATGGAAGAGTTTATTTTTGAAGTTGCCGTTCCAACTGAGGAAGTAACTGAAATCAAGAAAGACAAGCGTCAGGTAGTTAAGCGCAACAAGTTCCCAGGGTACGTTTTGGTGCGCATGGACCTAACTGACGAGTCTTGGGGTGCGGTTCGTCACACTCCAGGCGTGACAGGATTTGTTGGACAAGGTCACAACCCTGCTCCACTAACTTTGGATGAAGCGTTTGGCATGCTCCGTCCGCCGGTCGAGAAGCCAATGGCAACTGTTGCCGCATCAGCCGCCGCAAGCGGTAGTGCGCCAGCACGAGCAAAAGGTGACTCTGCACCGAAACTTGAGATCGACCTCAACATTGGCGATTCCGTCATGGTTGTGGATGGTCCATTTGCCACACTGCATGCAACGATCTCTGAGATCAATTTGGATGCACAAAAAGTCGTGGGTCTGGTCGAAATCTTCGGCCGAGAGACTCCCGTGGAGCTGGGCTTCAACCAGATCCAGAAGAACTAAAAGAAAAAGGACGCAAAAGACATGGCCCCATCAAAAAAGGTCACCGGTCTGATCAAGCTACAGATCAAGGCTGGCGAAGCAAACCCTGCTCCGCCCGTTGGTCCAGCACTCGGTCAGCATGGTGTGAACATCATGGATTTCTGCAAGGCGTACAACGCCGAAACAGAGAGCCAGCGCGGTCAGGTGATTCCTGTTGAAATTACGGTTTATGAAGACCGTACTTTCACATTCGTCACCAAGACCCCACCAGCAGCTCGGTTAATTCTTAAAGCCGCTGGCATCGAAAAAGGTTCGGGAGTTCCACATACCAATAAGGTCGCAAACATCACTAAAGACCAGGTTCGTGAAATTGCTGCACTCAAAATTGTTGACTTGAATGCAAATGACATTGAAGCAGCGATGAAGATTATCGAAGGTACTGCTCGTTCGATGGGCGTAACTGTTAGTTAATCACCACCACAAGTGGGAGAACCTGCTTCAGGTTCTAACCACGACCTCCATCTAAAGAAAAAGGAGCAAGAAATGAAGCACGGTAAGGCTTATAACAAAGCTGCCGCGACTATCGACAAAAACGCGCTTTACAGCCCATTGGCTGCAGTGCGTTTAGCCAAGACTGGCGCCACTTCAACTAAGTTCGATCAGACTGTTGAAGTTGCCATGTTGCTCGGTGTCGATCCGCGTAAGGCAGATCAAATGGTGCGCAGCACCGTCAACCTTCCACACGGCACAGGCAAGACCGCTCGCGTCCTGGTCTTTGCTACCGGTGAAAAGGCTGACGAAGCTCGCGCAGCAGACGCTGACTTTGTCGGCGCTGACGAACTCATTGACAAAGTCGCTGGCGGTTGGACAGATTTTGATGCTGTCGTTGCAACCCCAGACTTGATGGGCAAAGTCGGCCGATTGGGTAAAGTACTCGGTCCACGTAACTTGATGCCGAATCCTAAGACTGGAACAGTCACCATGGATGTTGCTAAGGCAGTTTCTGACATCAAGGGCGGAAAGATTGAGTTCCGGGTAGACAAGCACTCAAATCTGCACTTCATCATCGGCAAGGCATCATTCACCGAAGTTCAGCTAGTCGAAAACTATGCAGCAGCTTTGGATGAAATTTTGCGTGTTAAGCCATCTTCATCAAAAGGTCGTTACATCCGCAAGGCAGTAATCTCCACCACGATGGGTCCTGGCATACAGATTGATTCCAATCTGACTCGTAACTTGCTCGCTGAAGACGACGACAACTAAAACCTTCAAAAAATGGCCGGCACCCGTTGGTGCCGGCCATTTTTTATTTTAAGAAGATTTTGAAAATTTAAGCGGACTTCTTTGGCTTCTTTTTAACCAGAGCGCCGTAGCGATTCTGCGCTTCAGACTTTGTGATTCCAAGCATCAAAGCCACTGATTCCCATCCTTGATCGAAATTGTAGGTTTCTTTGACAGCAACTTCTAGTGCCATCTGGGCCTTGTTCATGTTTTTTTGAGCTTGTTCAAGGGTAGAGAAGATGCGGATAGCTTCCTTTGCTTCGTCAGAAAGCTCGTGTTCGAATGCAAGTTGACTTGCCGCTTCGTAATCAAAATCATCATTTTCTGCTGGTTTCATGTTTATCACCGTAGGTATTTATCTCGGGCACGCATTGCGTGAAAAGTTACTAGTTCTCCTTCATGAATTCGAAATGCAATTTCAAGGAGTTCTCCAGACCGGCTTGGTCCGATTATGAAGGTAATCCCATCATCCTGATCAAGAATTCGTAAAGGCAATCGAATCGCGTGCAAAATGTCGGCTTTTGCAATGCCGTGGCGTAACGCTGACGTTAAAACTCGGATACCTTTGCTGGGCATTCCAGCAAAGTAAATTGCACACAACAATAGAACAACGTCAGACAAAGAAATGTCAATAGATTTTGCCTGTGGATTTTGCGTCGCACTCACGTATTTTTATGAAATCCCGAAGACACTTCAGTTTGAAGGTACGAAAACAGGTTATTTCTTCGTCGTTTTGACGCGTAGACCCCGAATCCCTTATGGTTCTATTAACAAACCGAAGACCGCCGGTCATCAAGGAAACTTGGGAAACCAAGAACCTTGAGGCTAAGGCTCCACAAGTGGAGCGCCAGCGTAGGTGAGATTGAGCGAAACGCTTTATGCGTGTTGCCCCGCCTTACTTGCGCGGGGCTTTTTTATTGTGGTGCCACTACATTCAAGGAGCATCATGGCACGCGCTGACAAGGCCGCTGCAGTTGCAGAAATCACGGAAGAATTCCGTGCTTCATCTGCTGCAGTGTTGACCGAGTACCGCGGTTTAACTGTGGGTCAGCTGAAGGAACTTCGCCGTTCCCTTGGTTCAGACACCACGTACGCCGTTGTGAAGAACACATTGTCAAAGATTGCGGCAAAAGATGCTGGAGTTGTGGGATTCGACGATCTACTCGTTGGTCCAACTGCAATCGCCTTTATTAAGGGCGATCCAGTAGCTGCTGCTAAAGGCTTAGACACCTTCGCTAAACAAAACCCGCTACTTGTTATCAAGGGCGGCATTTTGGATGGAAAAATCCTTACTGCCGACGATATCAAGAAGCTAGCCAAACTTGAATCACGTGAAGTTCTGCTTGCCAAGGTGGCTGGCGCTGCGAATGCTGCATTGGCCAAGGCCGCTGCATTGTTCCAGGCTCCGCTATCTCAGGCTGCTCGCACCGTTGACGCACTTCGCGCCAAGGTCGAGGCAGAAGGACCTGCAGTTGCTAGCGCACCTGCTGAATCAAGTGAACCAGCTGCATCTGATGTAGCTACCGAAAGCGTTGAATCTGTTGAAGCACCCGCTGAAACAGAGGAAGTTGCCGAAGCACCTGCGGAAGCAACAACGGAAGTAACTGAAGCACCTGCTGATGAGGTAGTCGCTGAAGTTGCAACAGAAGAAAGTGCTGAAGCGCCCGCTGAAGCAGAAACGACCGAGGGCTAGGCCCCTCAACTAACACCGGGCCTACTAGCCCCCGACTGGAAGGAAGCCATCATGGCTAAGCTCAGCACCGACGAATTAATCGATGCCTTTAAAGAACTGACTCTCATTGAGTTGTCAGAATTTGTTTCACAGTTCGAAGAAGTCTTTGGCGTAACCGCAGCAGCACCTGTTGCTGTTGCTGCTGCACCTGCAGCCGGTGGCGGCGAAGCTGCTGCTGCTGAACAGGATGAATTCGATGTCATCCTTGAAGATGGCGGCGCACAGAAGATTGCCGTTATCAAGGAAGTTCGCGCTCTAACAAACCTAGGTTTGAAGGAAGCAAAGGACCTAGTTGAAGGCGCACCACAGCCAGTACTTGAGAAGGTTAAGAAGGATGCCGCAGAGGCAGCCAAGGCAACCCTCGAAGGCGCAGGCGCACGAGTAACCCTTAAGTAATAACAATTACTTTTAAGTGTGGGCAGGTCCGATTGGATCTGCCCACACTTTTTATTTGGGCAAGTTATCCGCAGAAACCCACCCGAGGTGCTTGACGGAATGCCAAAAGTAGGCAACGATGGGCAAGCAAGATAACTGCAAGACCCATTGAGCACTGTAAATAAAGGGTTTTTCGCCTAAATTACAGGTAACGCTCACGCGGGAACTGCGCAAAACCGATGATAATCGGCCTTTTCGCCTGGATTAGCTGTCCAGCACAGGGAAAAGCCTGAAAAATCGAGGGTTTTTCGCAAAAAATGCCCCGCATTGGACAGCGGCAACCGCCTCTAGGTATGCTGTAACTTCGCCATACCCCAAAACAGACTAATCTTGTGCTTTTGTGCATTTGACGATGTCTACTTTGACGTGGCTTCACGCTAGTACGTTCGGAAGGAACACCCTTGGCATCCTCGCGCTCAACTTCCCGCAGTTCCACTGGCCCAAAGCGGGTCTCATTCGCAAAGATTCGTGAGCCGCTAGAAGCTCCGAATCTTTTAGCGCTCCAGATGGAATCATTCGACTGGCTACTTGGAAACGATGTGTGGAAGGCCCGAGTGGCTGCTGCACTCGAATCCGGCAACACTGAAATTCCGCAGACTCCAGGTCTTGAAGATGTATTTGCAGAAATCAGCCCGATTGAGGATTACAACGGCCAAATGTCGTTGACCTTCACCGAGCCTGGCTTCGATGATCCTAAGTACACCGAAGATGAGTGCCGCGACAAAGACCTCACTTACTCTCAGCCACTGTATGTGAACGCCGAATTCATGAATAACGAAACTGGCGAAATCAAGAGCCAGACCGTATTTATGGGCGACTTCCCACTTATGACCAAGATGGGCACTTTTATCATAAATGGCACCGAGCGCGTAGTTGTTTCACAGCTTGTTCGCTCACCTGGTGTTTACTTTGAAAGCTCAATTGACAAGTCATCTGACAAAGATGTTTTCACTACAAAAATCATTCCGAGCCGTGGAGCTTGGTTGGAATTTGAAATTGATAAGAAAGACATCGTTTCAGTTCGTATCGATCGCAAGCGTAAGCAGCATGTAACCACATTCCTGAAGTCCCTGGGTCTTACCAACGAAGACATTCGCACCCAGTTCGGTGCTTACGAATCAATGATGAGCACACTGGATAAAGACACCACAACCACCCAGGATGAAGCGCTACTCGATATTTACCGCAAGCTTCGTCCAGGTGAACCACCGACCGTTGAAGCATCACGTAGTTTGCTTAACAACTTCTACTTCAACCCAAAGCGCTACGACATGGCGAAAGTCGGTCGTTATAAGGTCAACAAGAAGCTCGGTCTGACCACCGATCCAACTAAGACCGTGCTTGAGGTCAGTGACATTCTGGCCACCATTGAGTACTTGGTGCGTTTGCATGCAGGCGAAACTGAATTCCAGTCAGAGCGTGGCACAACTCGCGTTGAAGTTGACGACATCGATCACTTTGGTAACCGTCGCCTTCGTACCGTTGGCGAACTAATCCAGAACCAGATTCGTACGGGGCTTTCTCGTATGGAGCGTGTGGTCCGCGAGCGTATGACGACACAGGATCCAGAGGCGATTACTCCGCTTACTTTGATCAACACTCGTCCAGTTATTGCTGCGATCAAGGAGTTCTTCGGAACCTCACAGTTGTCGCAGTTCATGGATCAGACCAACCCGCTTTCAGGCCTTACCCACAAACGTCGTTTGTCAGCGCTTGGTCCAGGTGGTTTGTCGCGTGAGCGCGCGGGCTTCGAAGTTCGTGACGTTCACCCATCGCACTACGGTCGCATGTGTCCGATTGAAACTCCTGAAGGCCCGAACATCGGTCTGATTGGTGCGCTTTCAACATTCGCGCGCATCAACGCATTCGGTTTCGTCGAGACCCCTTACCGCAAAGTTTCAAAGGGTAAAGTCACCGACAAAATTGAATACTTGACTGCAGACGAAGAAGACTTGCACGTTATCGCGCAGGCCAACTCACTGCTAAATGATGACAACACTTTCCAGGATCAGCGCGTACTTGTTCGCACAAAGGGCGGCGAAGTCGATTATGTAACTGGCGACGAAGTTGACTTCATGGACGTTTCACCACGACAGATGGTTTCTGTTGCAACTGCGATGATTCCGTTCCTTGAGCACGACGATGCAAACCGCGCACTCATGGGTGCCAACATGCAGCGTCAGGCTGTGCCACTACTTCGTGCGGAGTCACCATATGTTGGTACTGGCATGGAGTACCGCGCAGCTAAGGATGCCGGCGATGTAATCGTGGCAACAGGCGCAGGCGTAATCAGTGAAGTTTCTGGCGACTCCATCACAGTTGAAGAAGATGGTGGCAAGCATGTTACTTACGGTCTTCGTAAGTTCAGCCGCTCAAACCAGGGCACCTGTTACAACCAGAAGCCAATCGTTAACGAAGGTCAGCGCATTGAAGATGGTCAGGTAATTGCTGACGGTCCATGTACTGATCAGGGCGAAATGGCGCTTGGCCGCAATCTACTCGTGGCATTCATGCCATGGGAAGGCCACAACTATGAAGATGCAATCATTCTTAACCAGCGTTTGGTCCAAGATGATGTGCTTTCATCAATCCACATCGAAGAGCATGAAATTGATGCCCGCGATACCAAGCTTGGTCCAGAGGAAATCACTCGCGACCTACCTAACCTTTCTGATGAAGTCCTTGCAGACCTCGACGAGCGCGGCATCATCCGCGTTGGCGCTGATGTTGTGCCGGGTGACTTGCTAGTTGGCAAGGTGACACCAAAGGGTGAAACCGAACTAACTCCAGAAGAGCGTTTGCTTCGTGCCATCTTCGGTGAGAAGGCGCGTGAAGTTCGCGACACCTCACTTAAGGTTCCACATGGTGAATCTGGCAAGGTAATTGGCGTTCGCGTCTTCTCTGCTGAAGACGGTGACGAACTAGCTCCTGGTGTTAACCAGATGGTTCGCGTTTACATTGCACAAAAGCGCAAAATCACCGCAGGTGACAAACTTGCTGGCCGTCACGGCAACAAGGGTGTTATCGCCAAGATTCTTCCGCCAGAAGACATGCCGTTCTTGGAAGACGGAACTCCAGTTGATGTTGTCCTGAACCCACTTGGTGTGCCAGGCCGCATGAACATCGGTCAGATTCTTGAGCTTCACCTGGGCTGGATTGCTTCACAGGGCTGGGAAATTGAAGGCGAACCGCAATGGGCAGACCACTTAATCCGCTCAGGCCACAAGTCGATTGAACCTCGCACCAAACTGGCAACTCCAGTTTTCGATGGCGCGCGTGAAGAAGAAATCACTGGCCTACTGTCTTCAACATTGAAGACCCGTGAAGGCTTGACCTTGGTTGGCGAAAACGGAAAGGCTAAATTGTTCGACGGCCGCTCCGGTGAACCTTTCCCTGGTGAAATCTCAGTTGGTTACGCCTACATCTTGAAGCTGCTCCACTTGGTAGACGACAAGATTCACGCACGTTCAACTGGTCCTTACTCAATGATCACGCAGCAGCCGCTCGGTGGTAAAGCACAGTTCGGTGGTCAGCGCTTTGGTGAAATGGAAGTTTGGGCGCTTGAAGCATACGGTGCTTCATACGCACTTCAAGAACTTCTAACCATCAAGTCTGACGATGTTCTTGGCCGTGTTCGGGTTTACGAGGCAATCGTTAAGGGTGAAAACATTCCTGAGCCGGGCATCCCAGAGTCATTCAAGGTGCTTATCAAAGAAATGCAGTCACTATGTCTCAACGTCGAAGTACTTTCAAGCGATGGTCAAGCAATCGAATTGCGCGACACTGCTGAAGAAGTCTTCCGCACTGCTGAAGAGCTAGGTATCGACCTGTCGCGCCGCGAGGCCCTCAGCGTCGAAGAAATCTAATCTTCGCCTAAGTATCCGCCCAAAAAGTTTTAAAAGAAATAGAGGAAACAAAGTGCTAGACGTAAATGTCTTCGACGAATTGCGAATTGGTCTTGCTGGTGCTGAACACATCCGAGCTTGGTCACATGGTGAGGTTAAGAA
>Ga0114964_10000450_pt1 | contig 31934 bp, 36 predicted proteins | sample C_131016_MF_Meta_FD_92638 | JGI IMG/M metagenome (GOLD analysis project Ga0114964, IMG submission 92638) | Freshwater microbial communities from Lake Croche, Canada to study carbon cycling - C_131016_MF_MetaG | ecosystem: Environmental > Aquatic > Freshwater > Lake | place: Lake Croche, Canada...
CCGCTTTCCGCCCGAGCCCAACGGCTATTTGCATGTAGGGCACGCCAAAAGCATCTGCATCAACTTTGGCCTGGCGCAAGAGTACGGCGGCGTGTGCCACCTGCGCTTTGACGACACCAACCCCGAAAAAGAAGACACCGAATACGTCAACAGCATCATCGACGCCGTCAAATGGCTCGGTTTTGACTGGCGCCAGCCGGGCAACGAAGCGCCCTACCAAGCCAGCGACTACTTCAACTTCATGTACCGCGCCGCCGAGGCTTTGATCGAAGCCGGTCACGCCTATGTGGACGAGCAAAGCTTTGATGCCATGCGCGCCAACCGGGGCGACTTTGGCAAGCCCGGTGTGGACAGCCCCTTCCGCAGCCGCACTGTTGAACAGAACCTGACGCGTTTCCGCGAAATGAAGGACGGTAAGTTGGCCGACGGCGCGGCCGTGCTGCGCGCCAAGATCGACATGGCTTCGCCCAACATCAACTTGCGCGATCCGGCGATTTACCGGATCCGCCGCGCCACCCACCACCACACGGGCGACGCCTGGTGCATCTACCCGATGTACACCTTTGCCCACCCCATCGAAGACGCGCTGGAGCAGATCACCCACAGCCTGTGCACCCTGGAGTTTGAAGACCAGCGCCCGTTTTACGACTGGCTGATGGAGCGCCTGTGCGAATGCAAGTTGCTGGCCGCGCCAAGCCCTAAGCAATACGAATTTGCCCGCCTGAACCTGACCTATGTGATCACCAGCAAACGCAAACTGGCGCAACTGGTCAATGAAGGCAAAGTCAGCGGCTGGGACGACCCCCGCATGCCCACCATCGTGGGCCTGCGCCGCCGGGGCTACACGCCTGAGAGCCTGCGCCTGTTTGCCGACCGCATTGGCGTGACCAAATCGGACAGTTGGATCGACTACAGCACGCTCGAAGGGTGCCTGCGCGAAGACCTGGAAAACAAAGCCCACCGCGGCATGGCCGTGCTCGACCCCGTCAAGCTGGTGCTGACCAACTGGGCCGAAGCCTTTGGCAGCGACAGCTACCTTGAGGACTGCACCCAACCCGCCCTGCCCCACAGCGCGATTGCTGAAGGCAAGGATGGGAAAGATGGCACTGAAGGCGCCATGCCCCCCGCTGAGCGCGTGTTCAAGATCGGCAAAGAAGTGTGGATCGAGCGCGAAGACTTTGAAGAAGTGCCGCCCAAGGGCTACAAGCGCCTGAGCCCGCCAAAGGTGAACCCTGACGGGTCCACGTCCCCCGGCGCCGTGGTGCGCCTGAAAGGCGGCTACGTGATCGAATGCACCGGCTGCGCACACGATGCGGCGGGCAACGTGACCGAGGTGCACGCCAAAGTCATCCCCGGCACCAAGAGCGGCACGCCCGGCGCCGACAGCGTCAAAGCCAAAGCCGCCATCACCTGGGTGGCCGTGGCCGACGGCGTGCAAGCCGAAGTGCGCCTGTACGACCGCCTGTTTGCCGACGCGCATCCCGATGCGGGTGGCAAAGACTTCTTGCAGTCGCTCAACCCGAACAGCCTGAAAGTGGTGATGGCCTACTTGGAGCCATCACTGGCCGCTGCGCAGCCAGACCAGAAGTTCCAGTTTGAGCGCTTTGGGTATTTTGTGGCGGATCGCATTGATCATGTGGCGGGAGCGAAGCCGGTGTTTAACCGGGTGACGGGGCTGAAGGACAGTTGGGGTAAATGAATTGTTCAGGGAGAAAAATGATTGATCCGTGTATCTTTGGAGGAGTATTGAGTGGCTGCAAAACTGACTTTTCAGTTTTTGGGGCCGCAGTGACCGCTATCGTCACTTTGATCAGTGCTTGCATCATCTATCGTCAACTCCAATCTTTGCAAAACGACTCAAAGATGAAAGCTGCCGAGAGCTATGTCAACTTGATTTGGACGATTCAAAAAGGCGAAGAAAGAGGACTAATCACACAAATCGCTGCCATTCGAGCAATCCGCCATCTCGAGTTTATTGATCCCAAAGCAGCAATTGACGACTTGGACGCAACTTTGCAGCATTTCAGAACAACCCCTTTCACCAATACAAATAAATTAGCATTTGAGCTGGAAGAAACTATCGCTCAATTACGCAACCGCTGACACAATTACTGGTGACCAGTGGGCAGGACCGCAGCCTGTCCCCCTAGCGCAGCGCAGCTTTGCACACATGCATTGCGAGTCCGGCCTGGTGAATGCGCAAGCCGTCGCACTGTTTGCACTGTCGAGCCTTGAATACACCTTGTGCGCTGAACTTCGCTAAACTGACTTTCCCCCGACCTTTGGAGTCCCACATGCCAACCGCCAAACAACTCTGCGATCAAGCATCTCAACTGCCCCCCGACGAGCGTATGGCTTTGGTCGATCACATCCTGGACACCTTGGATGAACGGGACGAGTCCCTGGATGCGCAATGGGCAGATGAGGCCGAGGCTCGGCTGGCGGCTTACCGCCGGGGTGAGGTTCAAGCCATTCCATTGAACGAGGTCATTGCAAAATACCAAGTCAAAACGGCATGAACGTGCGCCTCTTGCCCGCAGCTCAATCCGAGCTGGACGAGGCGATCCATTGGTATGCACAACAAGCGCCTGGTTTGGGCGATTCGTTTTTGGTGGAATTTCTTCGCACCATCCAACTGATCGAGCGCCACCCTACTGGCTGGCATCCGCTGTCAAACCAGACGCGTCGCTGTCGGCTGCGCAGATTTCCATACGGCGTTATTTACAACACCGAACGGGATGACATTTTGGTCGTAGCAGTGGCGCATTTGCACCGTCGCCCTGCATATTGGCAAGGCCGCGTGAACTGAGTCATGCAAGCCCGCGCTGTCCTCGACTTCTGGTTCACCGAACTCACACCCAAGCACCACTTCGCCAAAGACGCTGCCTTGGACGAAGCCATCCGCACCCGATTCGGGACGACGCTGGAGGCGGCGGGGCGGTGTGAGTTGTTTGAGTGGCGCGCCACGCCCGAGGGGCGTTTGGCCGAGGTCTTGGTGCTCGACCAGTTCTCGCGCAATGTCTACCGCGACACGCCCCGCGCCTTTGCGCAAGACGCGCTGGCCTTGGCGCTGGCACAAGAGCTGGTGGCCAGTGGGCAAAACCGCAGCCTGCCCTTGGCGCAGCGCAGCTTTGCCTACATGCCCTACATGCACAGCGAGTCCACGACCGGGGAGTTGTCGTTTTTGAGTGAGCCGGGGTCGGGGTTTTAAGCAGCGACAAGGGGCCTTTTTTTCTGATTTAACAAAAATACCCAAATAGGGTATGATCAAACCCAATATGGGTACGATAACCTCCTCAAACACCACTGGCGTTGCAGAAGCACTGTTTTCCAAGGTGCGCCAGCGCGTGCTGGCCGTGTTGTTTGGCGCACCGGACCGCAGCTTTTACACCAACGAGGTCATTGGCCTGGCCCAATCGGGCGCTGGGGCTGTGCAGCGCGAATTGGCCGGTTTGGCCGCAGCGGGTTTGCTCTCGGTGCGCAAACAGGGCAACCAAAAACACTTTCAGGCCAATGCGGCCTCGCCCGTGTTTGCCGAGTTGCGCTCTCTGGTCCTCAAAACCTCTGGGCTGGCCGATGTGTTGCGCGCTACTTTGTTTCCCCTTGCGCCGCAGATCGCCATGGCTTTTGTGTTTGGCTCCATGGCCCAGCAGCAATACACCGCCGCCAGCGATGTGGACCTGCTGGTGGTCAGCGACACGCTGGGCTATGGCGATGTGTTTGGCGCGCTCGAAGCCGCCAGCCAAACACTGGGCCGCACGATCAACCCCGCCTTGTACAGTGCCGCAGACTTTCAGGCTCGACAGTTGGGTGACAATGCCTTCATCAACCGTGTGATGCAACAGCCAAAGATATGGCTGATTGGCCAGGAGGAGTCACTGCAACATGAGCCCACCCACCCCACTTGAAAACCTGAGCGGCCCCAGCGGCGCGCTCAAAGCAGAGCCGCCCGATGCCGCCGAAATTGCGGGCTTGCTGCGAACGGGCAGCACTCGCCTGACCGATGCCACCAACGCCTCACTGGCGCTGGAAAGCCGTTTTGATCTGGCCTACAACGCCGCGCACGCCTTGTGCCTGGCTGCACTGCGCAAACAAGGCTTTCGGCCAAGCAACCGCTACATCGTCTTTCAGGCCTTGCCACATACGCTGGGCCTTGGGCCGGAGGTGTGGCGCGTGCTCGACCTGTGCCACAACAAACGCAATCTGGGCGAGTACGAAGACATGATGGATGTCGACGAGCGCTTGACCGCCGACCTGATCAAAGCCACACAACAAGTTTGGCAAGCGTTACAGAAACCCTAAAGCCCTAACTCGCCACGAAAACCAAGCGTTCGCCCCATGACCACCCATCACATCACCACCCTCCAAGCCCTTCGACAGCTCTACGGCCCCGCCAGTGAGCGTGCGCTGAAAAAAGAAATGCCGTCGCTGGACACGCATGCCACCCGCTTCATTGAACTGTCGCCGTTTGGTGTGCTGGCCAGCAGCGATGCGGATGGGCAGATGGACGCTTCACCGCGTGGAGGTGAGCCGGGTTTCGTCAAGGTGCTGGACGCGCAGACGGTCTTGATTCCCGACTCGCCAGGCAACAACCGCTTGGACACTCTCGAGAACATTGTGAGCACCGGGCGTTTGGGTTTGCTCTTCATGGTGCCGGGCTTTGACGAAACTTTGCGCATCAACGGGCAGGCGGTTTTGAGCACCGACCCGGCAGACTTGGCGCTGTGCGTCAACGCTCGGCGCATGCCCAAACTGGTGATCCGCCTGACAGTGGAGTCGCTGTACCTGCATTGCGCCAAGGCGCTCATGCGCTCTCAGTTGTGGGATGCCTCGCGCCACCTAGACCGCGCCACGATGCCGACCATGGGCGAAATGCTGCGCGACCAAATTCAAGCCTTCAAGGGCGAGACGATCGACATCGAACCGCAGGCGCAAATGCTCGAGCGTTACCGGCAGTCGCTCTGAAGTGGGCGGGCCACATCGATCATGTTGATTCGCTTTAACAAACCCTATGGCGTGTTGAGTCAGTTCACGCCCGAGGGTCGCTGGCGGGGCCTGAAAGACCACATTGATTTACCCGGGGTCTATGTGGCGGGCAGGCTGGATGCCGACAGCGAGGGCCTGTTGCTATTGACCGACGATGGCCCGTTGCAAGCGCAGATTGCCGACCCGCGATTCAAGATGGAAAAAACCTACCTGGTGCAGGTGGAAGGTGTTGCCGATGACCATGCTTTGGCGCAATTGGCGCAAGGGGTGATGCTCAACGATGGACTGACCCGCCCGGCCCGCGCCCGCGCCGTGGACCCACCCGATGTGTGGGACCGTGATCCGCCGATTCGCGTCCGCTTGAACAAGCCCACCTGCTGGCTGGAGTTGGTGATTCGTGAAGGCCGTAACCGGCAAGTGCGGCGCATGACAGCCGCCGTGGGTTTGCCCACCCTGCGATTGATTCGCACCGCCATCGGGCCTTACAAGCTGGATGAATTGCCCGTGGGTACTTGGGCTGAAGCGTCTTGATTGCGTCTCTAGGCTACCATCAACGGCTTAGAAATTTCAACGGGACCGGTTTGTGAACTCCAACTCTTTGGCCATGCTGCAAAGCGCCTTGAACGACTTGCGCAGCGGCGCCTCAAGCGTGCAGGCTTTCAGCCAAATGGGCCGCCAACAAGATGCTTTGTTGCAAGCGCTGCCCCCTGCTTTTGGCCCGGTTTGGCATCAGTTGCTGGACCGCTTGGAATCGAGCGCCTTGTTCAGTGAAGAGAGTTGCTCTTTCAGTCACAGCGAATTGATGGGTAGCCTGAAGCTGTGGCTCGACAAGGCAGCACAGCAACTGCCGCCTGCGCAATGACACCTGTTTTTGAAGACCAGCACCTGTTGGTGTTGGCCAAGCCCAGTGGTTTGTTGTCGGTGCCGGGGCGCGGCCCCGACAAGCAAGACTGCTTGTCCAAACGCGTGCAAGACCGCTACCCCGAGGCTTTGGTGGTCCACCGCCTGGACCGGGACACGTCAGGCCTGATTTTGATGGCAAGGGGCATCGAAGCGCAGCGCCGTTTGAGCCGTTTGTTTGAGACGCGGCAGGTCAAAAAACGGTATCTGGCCCTTGTCACCGGCCAACCTGCACCGACCGAGTTCGACGAAGAGGGCTGGCACACGATTGACGGACCGATCCTTTTGGACTGGGACCGCAGGCCGCTTCACATCATCAGCCCCGAAGGCAAACCGAGCCGAAGCCGTTGGCGCGTTTTAGAAAGCAGCACCGAAGCCAGCCTGCTTGAACTCGAGCCTGTGACGGGGCGAACCCACCAATTGCGGGTGCATTTGCAAAGCATTGGCCACCCGATGCTGGGCGACTCGCTGTACGCCCCTGCCGAAGTACAGGCCCTGAGCCCGCGACTGATGCTGCATGCACGGGATCTGGGGTTTCCGCACCCCTTCACAGACTTGCCGATGACTTTCAGTCTGCCGGTCGACTGGTCAGCGCAGCCGCCTTACTGGCGAGCCAGTGCTTGACGCTTGCGTGACCTTGGGACAGAAAAGTTCACGGCACACTGTTCTGTGAAAAGTTCTAACCGACAGGAGACACCCCATGAACACCCAAGATTTGTTTTCTTTGCAAGGCCGCACCGCCATCGTGACCGGCGGCTCGCGCGGGATTGGCCGCATGATTGCCGAAGGCTTTGTGCGCCAAGGCGCACGTGTTTACATCACCGCTCGCAAGGCGGCAGCTTGCGAGCAAACCGCCAAAGCGTTATCAGCCCTCGGACATTGCGTGGCTTTGCCGCTGGATGTGTCTTCGCTCGAGGGTGCCAAAGCGCTGTTGGCCGCTTATTCCCAACACGAACAGCAGCTCGACATTTTGGTCAACAACGCAGGGGCCGCATGGGGGGCACCGTTTGACGAGTTCCCGGAGTCAGGCTGGGACAAGGTGGTCGACCTGAACCTGAAGGCCCCTTTCTTTTTAACCCAAACGTTTGCACCCCTGCTCCGCTTGGGGGCACAACATCACCCTGCCAAAGTGATCAACATCGCGTCAATTGATGGCATTTCGGTCAACCCGTGGGAAACTTATTCTTATGCTGCGAGCAAAGCCGGCCTGATTCACCTGACGCGCCGGATGGCCACCCGCCTGATTGAAGACCGCATTGTGGTCAACGCCATCGCGCCCGGCCCGTTTGCCTCCGAGATGAACAAAGAAGCCCGCGACCACGGCGACGCTGTCGCAGAACGTGTGCCTGCCAAGCGTGTGGGCGGTCCCGAAGACATGGCGGCAGCCGCAATCTACCTGGCCTCGCGCGCCGGTGATTACGTGCTCGGTCACACCCTGGTCGTGGATGGAGGCGTTACCCATGTGCGAGGGGATGCTTGAATAAATGACAATTTACACATTTTGATTCTTCATATCCCCCCTCGGAACCGGTTGACAGAGCGATGGCGGCTAGAATAAAGAACTTCAGCGGTGAAACCCTTTATTTTTTATGCCTTTTGTTTTCATTAACTTCGCAAAAATATCACTAATAAGCCCATCTCGGCTTTTCAAACCGGCTATCGCTTGGGGGCTTTGCAGCCTGTTGACTTGCCTGTCTGCTTTTTCCGCCAATAACAACCTCGATTCGATCAAGCAATCCATTCAAAACGGCCAACTCGACCAGGCACTCAAAACGGTACAACAAGAGCGCCAGAACGCGCCCAAAGATGTGCAAGTCCAATTTTTGGAGGCGGTCATTCTCGCTCAGCAAGGTCAGCATGAGCGTGCGATCGATGCTTTCAAGAAAATGACCGAGTCATACCCAGATTTGCCTGAACCCTACAACAATTTGGGCGTCTTGTACGCATCCAAAGGTCGTCTTGAAGAGGCCCGCGCCGCTTTTGACAAAGCCATATTGACGCATGCCAGTTATGCGGCAGCGCACAAAAATTTGTCCGATGTGCAAGCCCAACTGACTCGGCAATCTTATGCCCGCGCCTTGCAAGTGGACCCCAAGGTGAAAGTGGCCACGGCGCAATTGACTTTGCTCGGGGCCATAACAACCGAACGCAGCGACATCAGTAAAATCCCCGGCCCAGCGGTTCGCGCTGCGACGCCAAACGCGCCAGCGGCGTCAGAACCTGCAGACACGCCCAGCAAGGCCAGCCCAAGTGCTCCAAAAGAAAATCCCGCCCAGACCGTCAAAGACAAGGCAAGAGAGCCTGCCGTCACGGTGCCTGCCAAAGCCAAAGAGCCCAACCCTGAAACCGAACAGATCAAGTCAGCGGTTCAATCTTGGGCTCAGTCTTGGAGTCACAAAGACATGAAAAAATATTTTGCAGCCTATGCCAACAACTTCTCACCGCCAGACAATATGCCTCGCGCCAAATGGGAGTCTGAACGGGAATTGCGCATTGCCTCCAAAAAGAAAATTCAAGTCGCGGTGAGTAACTTTAAAATTGACATTCAAGGCAACAAAGCCAAAGTGAACTTCTCTCAAGTTTATGAGTCCGACAACTTCAAAGGCAACAGCCGTAAATCCCTTGAATTGACCAAGCAAGGTGGTCATTGGTTGATTACCCGTGAGACAGTGAATTGAACACCCCTCCCCCGCACTACACGCAAGCGCCTGGCGCCGCGTTGCCGTCCAAGCGCTTGTCGCGCCATTTTGCTTGGACGATTCCTTCTTTGTTGACGGTCTGTGCCATCGCGGCGGCGTGGTTTTTTTCCAGCAGTGCTGAGCCTGCTTCGCAAGCAGCAGAGCAAGTCGGCAGCCTCTTCACCCCCAAAACGACCCCCAACTGGCATCTGCAGTTCGGCAGCGACGCTGTCGCAACCGACTCGACCGTGTTACCCCACAATGCCAGTGCAGAAGCGATGGTCGAGAATGTGTACGACCTGTTGCGAGCCGGGGACCGGTCCACAGCGCGGGCTCAAACAGATCGTTTGCTCTCAAGGTATCCCAACTTTCAGCTGGCCCATTTGCTGCAGGCTGACTTGATGAATGAAGAGTTGGCAACGCCCATCGATGCCCAATTGATCGAAGGCAAAGAGTCAGCGTCTGGGCTCAAACGCTACGATGAGTTGCTCTTGGAGTCCAGCCGCAGATTGAACCGGCCACCCGCCGCCACATTGCAAGGTTTGGTGCCCCGCAACCTTGTCAGCCTTTCTCCTCAAAATCCGTATTTCATCGCCATTGACGCATCCAAATCAAGGCTTTACTGGTTTGAAAATAAGTCTACCGACCCCCTGAAACCCCAGCTTAAATTGTTGCTCGAGACGTATGTCTCTGTCGGTCAAAAAGGCATAGGCAAATCACGTGAAGGCGATGGCCGCACGCCGCTCGGCGTCTACTTTGTCAACAAAAACCTGAAAGGTCAGCCACTGCCTGATCTTTATGGTGCGGGCGCCTTGACCTTGAATTACCCCAACGCGCTGGACCTGATGCGGGGTCAAACAGGCTCGGGCATTTGGTTGCATGGCACCCCTAGTGAGCAATATGCGCGGGCCCCATGGGCTACCGATGGTTGCGTGGTTTTGTCCAACCCCGAGATGGACCGTTTGCTTCAACTGAAAAATGTAGAAAAAACGCCGGTCTTGATCTCGGAAAAAATAGATTGGGTCTCAGCCGACCAGCAGTCCAATGACCGTGAGGTGTTCAAAAAAATATTGGATCAATGGGTGCGCGACCGCCAAACTTCCAATTTGAATGGACTCAAAAACAGATACAGCGAGCAATTCCAACGTGACGGCAAAGGCCTTGCGTCTTGGTGGCCAGAAATTGCAAGCGCAGCGCAATCAGGTGCAATCAAAAACGCGGTGCAAATGCAGTCCATCATTGAATGGAAAGACTCGCAAGACTACATGGTGGTGAACCTGACCAACCCGAACAACAGTCGGCTCAAACGCAACCAAAATTTGCGCCTGTATTGGACTAAATCGGGCAGCAATTGGCAGATCGTTTACGAAGGACCCGCCTGAGTTTCAATTCGCCTTGATGCCTGCAGTTTGAACCAGTTTGGCGATGGACTCTGTTTCGGATTTGATGAAACCACCAAAAGCCGCCGTGCTCATGGGCATAGGGCTTGCACCGATGGCGTCCAGCCGGACCTGAAATTCCTTCGAATTCAAGATTTTGACGACCTCCGTGTGGAGTCGCTCAATCACGGGCTTGGGTGTTTTAGCAGGGGCCAGCATACCCACCCAAAATGTGTATTCTGACCCGGCAACCCCAGCTTCCGTGGTGGTGGGTACTTGGGGCAAATCATCCGATCGTTTGGGTGTGCCCACGGCCAAGGCTTGCAGCTTGCCATCCTTGATCAAAGGTAAAGCGGACACGATAGGTGCAAAGAACCAGTCAATGCGACCGCCAATGGTTTCCGTCAATGCCTCCGGTGTGCCTCTGAAGGGGACATGTGTGGCGACGATGCCCGCTGCAACACGAAACTTTTCTGCATTGATGTGTGTGGCTGAACCGGTTCCTGCCGAGGCGTAATTGAAGGCATCTGGTTTGTCTTTGACCTTGGCGATCAGGTCTTTCAAGTCTCTGTAGCCTTTGGAGGGCGAGACCACCAGCACATTGGGCAAACTGGCCAAAGGCGTGATGCCAATCAGGTCGTTCAGCGTGTCATAGGGCAAATTGGGGTAAATCGCCGGATTGACCACATGCCCTGAAGAATGGACCAACAAGGTGTAGCCATCCGGATTGGACTTGGCGACTTGGTTGGCCGCAATGGTGCCACCTGCGCCGGGCTTGTTTTCGATGACCACGGTTTGCCCCAAGGCTGTTGACAAACGATCGGCCACAGCACGGGCCACGATGTCGGTGCCGCTGCCAGCGGTAAACGGAACCACCAATTTAACCGTCTGCTTGGGCCAGTCTGCAACGGTCGATTGCGCCCAGACCGAAGGCGGGTGGAACACCGCTAAACCCATCAAAACCTTCAGGCTCTGCGCCAGCCAATGACGTCGTTTCATTTGTGTCTCCAGTGATTCAATTGAGGGGTTTGCAGCTCAGCCTGCGGTCAAGGGGTTTTGGCCGGATAGGGCATGGCCAGCAAAATGCTGGCCGTTTGCATACTGTGATTGATCAGCTGCCTTTTTTCGCCAGGGGCGAAACAGGCCGAATCGAGTCGGCGGAGCACAGCCTCTGTTCTCACCCCATCGCGTTCGCAAACCAAGGTCAGCTCACCTTCCAAAACCACATAGTGCTTCTCGAGCGGTGAGGCATCCAGGCTGGTATGCCCTCCCGGGGCAATCTGGGACAAACCCATCCACAAGGTCTGTGAAGGCCCGGCTTCATGCCCTTGCAGCCTCAAGCATTTCATGTCGAAATGGTTGGGTGCGACATACGTGGGTGCCTGATCAAAACGGGTGATGTGCATGGGCAAGCGCCTTCAGGGTTGCAGAACAATGCGGTTTTTGGCACCGGCCAAAACCCTGCGAAACCCTTGCATGGCCTGCGAGAGTGGCAACACGTCTTCAGGGGCAACCGGAAAGGGTTTCAAGCTGCCGTCCTCAAAACCGGGGCGCAGCGCATCCAGCAGTTCGCACGATCGCACGCAGTCCAAAGCCAAGGTGTCGATGCCCACAAAATTGTGCATCCCTCGGTAAAATTTAAACACATCGAATGGCACCGTCTGCCCTTTGGTGGCGATGATGAAAATCTGGGTGGCCCCCTTGCCCATGACTGCATGACCCAGGGCCCAGTACACCTGATCGACGGTGTTGAAAACCACATCAGCCCCTTGGCCTGCGGTCAGCTCCATGATGCGCTGCCCAGGCTCGGTGTGGGTGGCATTGATGACGGTCACTGGCTGACAAGCAAAGCCTTCCAGAAAATCATGCCGTTGCACAGCGATGACTTTGGCGCCAGCACGCGCAGCAATTTGCACCGCCGCTTGCCCTACCTTGCCATTGGCCCCTAAGACCACAACCGTTTGGCCTGCGCGAACACCGCCCGCACGGTCAAAACCCTCGCAAGCCGTCACAAACGGAACCCCCACCGCGCCGGCTTCTTGCGAACTCAAGCCCTCGGGGCAGGCCTTGACGGCGGCCACAGGCAAGACCAAGTAGGCGGCATGGCTGCCGTTGCGGGTGATGCCAATGTCTCCGCCAGAACCCCAGACCCTGAGACCCACCAGGTGGGCCGGGCCCTGGACCACCTGACCTGCAAAGTCACGTCCCGGCGTGCGGGGAAACACCGCATGCGGCATGATGCCCAGGGTGGCTTTCACATCACTGGGGTTGATGGCTGCGGCCTCCACACGGACCACCACCTCCTGGTCAGTGCAAGTGGGCAAGGCTTGAGGATTGAGCAGCAGCGCCAGGGCATCAATGTCAGCGGCTTGGGTGCTGACATGCAAAGCACTGTGTATAGCAGCCTGACGCATGTTCATACCTTCTTCAAATTCAACATGGCACGCGCCTCGTGTGGCGAAGCAATGCGCCCGCCCATTTGCCGAATGATGTCGGCCGCCTTGGCAACCAATTGGGCATTGCTTTGGGCCAGCACGCCTTTTTCAAGGTAAATGTTGTCTTCCATTCCCACCCGCACATGACCGCCGTAAAGCCAGCTTTGGGCCACCATCGGAAACTCGGCCCGGCCAATGCCGAATGCCGACCAAATGGCGCCCACAGGCAGCAAGTTGCGGGCGTACAGCAAGGTCTCTGGGGTGGGGGCAAAGCCATATTTGACGCCCAAGACAAAGGTCCACAGGCCAGGGCCATCCAAAGTGCCGTCAGCGATCAAATCACGGGCCAAGTGCAAGTCACCCGAATCGAAAATTTCCAACTCCGGTTTCACGCCACTGTCTTGCATGACTTTGGCCATCAAGCGCACATTGCGGGGGGTGTTGATGACCACATCGGGCCCGCTGTTCATGGTGTTCAAGTCGAGTGAACACACATCGGGTTGGATCAGTGCGATATGCGCAACACGTTGTTCCGGGGAAACCAGGGTGGTGCCCGGCGCAAACATTTTGGGGTCATCGTGACTGGGCACAAAGCGCCCACCGGGGCCTGTGGTCAGGTTGATGATCAGCGCCTTGTTGCGTTGGCGAATGCGCTCGACCACATCGCGGTACAGCTCGACATCCATGGACGGGCGGCCTGTTTTCGGGTCACGCACATGGATGTGCACCGCCGCGGCGCCCGCCTCTGCCGCGCCCAAACACGCGTTGGCAATTTGCTCGGGTGTGATGGGTAAATGAGGGGTTTGGTCTGGCTGGGTGATGTTACCCGTCACGGCACAGGTGATCAAGGTGGCGCGGTCATGCATGTCAAAGGCTCCTGCCGCCATCGATCACAAAACGCGATCCGGTGGCAAAACGCAGCGTGGTTGCGCAAGCCTCAATGGCGCTGGCAATGTCTTCAACATGACCAATGCGCCTCAAGGGAATTGTCGCTGCCGCTTTTTCGTTGAAATCCGCGCCGCGCCCCGGCACAAATGTGGAGTCGACAACGCCGGGCGAAACCGCCAAAACCCGCACCTGCGGCGCCAAAACTTTGGCCAAAGATTGGGTCAAGATGTCCAAACCCGCTTTGGCTGCCACATACGCCAAATTGCTGCCGGTGCCGGTAAAGCCTGCAATAGAAGAGATGTTGACAATCAAGCCATCTCCCGAGGCCTTGAGCAGCGGAGTGAAAGCGCGAATGGTGGCAAAAACACCGCGCAAATTGGTTTGCATCACTTCGTCAAACACGTCGTCTGTCAAAGCGTCCAGATCGGCCGGTGCAATGGCATGGGTAAAGCCGGCACTGTTCATCAAGATGTCGCACCGACCCATTTGCCCCTTCACCACCGCAGCCGCCACGTTCAAGGCTGCGCTGTCGATGATGGAGGCTTGAATCGACAAGTGTGGCCCTGCGGCCACCTGAGGAAGACTCTCCAATAAGGCTTGAACGCCTTGGGGATTGCGGTCAATCGAGACGATCCGGGCACCCAATGCGGCCAATCGCTTCGCACTGCTGATGCCGATCGCGCCTTTACCGCCTGTGATGACGGCCACTTTGCCGTCCAAGCGCGATTGTGGTTCAAAAGTCATGCAGGTCCTTCAGTCAAAAACAAGGGGTCAAGGAATGGGTGGCGAGGGGAAATGCATTTCACCGGCTTGCAGCACCAAGTCATAGTGCAAGCTGTAACCGGGGTTCGAAGCGTCCGCGTTCTTGTCAAAACTACCCACCAAGCTCTCGACCACCGAAAAGGTCACATCGGTATGGAGCCGGTGATCGTCATCGGCAAAAACCTGGGTCACCAGCACCTGGTAACCCGGTTTGGACACCATGTAATGCAAATGCGCTGGGCGGTAAGGATCGCGAATTTGAGCTCTCAGCAAATCACCACAAGGGCCGTCTACAGGCACCGGATAACCGGCCGGTCGCACCGACTTGAAGTGGAAACGGCCCTGGGCATCGCTGCGAAAACGACCCCGTAAATTCATATCGGGCTGCTGTTCGTCTTGATTCTCATACAGCCCGACCGGTGAAGCTTGCCACACATCGACGACCGCATCGGCGATAGGTTGGCCCTTCGAATCGCGAACCACGCCGTAAACCGACAAACCCTGCTCGATGTCCTTCGACTCTTCGCCCCGGGCAATGCACTCACCCCAAGCGTATTCGGGTGCTGAGGCACGCCAAAAAGGCCCCAGCAAAGCCGAATCGGTTCGGGCACTGCCGGCAGCACTGTCCGAGCGTTCGGCGTCATTGAGCATGGTGATCAGCGCGGATGCCCCCAAAATATCGGACGCCAAAATCACTTCGTTCTTGGTCTCGTTGGTCTCTTTGCCCAATGCAACGACAAACGCGCAGGCTTGCTCAAACTCAGCTTCGGTTGGCCGCACTTGCCGTATGAAGGCATGCAAATGCGTGACCAGGGCATGGGTAATCTCCCGCAAGCGCGGGTCGGGCGTGGTGTTCATCACCTCGCAGACTCTTTGCGTGACGGTCTCGGCGGTGACAAACTTCATATCAGCCTCAATTTCATCCTGTTAAACGATTTTTACACTCAAATTTGGCAGGCCATCGATGTGCATTTCGATCACATCACCGCGCACCACAGGCCCCACATTTTCCGGCGTACCCGAATAAATAATGTCGCCCGGCAGCAATTCAAAGGCCTGCGACAGTTTGCTGATTTGCTCGGCGACCGACCAAATCATTTGCTTGAGGTCAGCCGTTTGTTTGGTTTGACCGTTCACCTTGAGCCAGATCGCGCCTTGGGTAAAGTGACCGGTCTGGGCCAATTTGTGAATCGCCCCAATGGGCGCAGAATGGTCAAAGCTTTTGCCAATTTCCCACGGCTTTTTCTCGTCGCCCAAAGCCCGTTGCAAATCACGGCGCGTCATGTCAAGCCCAAGGGTGTAACCGTAGACCAGTTCCAGTGCTTTTTCAACCGGAATGTCTCGACCGCCTTTGTCCAAGACCGCGACCAATTCAGCCTCATAGTGGTAATTTTTGGTCAGCGTCGGATACAGATGGGGGGCGACCGTTCCTGCAGCCACATACTGAATGGCATCGGTCGGCTTTTGAAAGAAAAATGGGGGTTCGCGTGTCGGGTCAGAGCCCATTTCACGCGCATGGGCGGCGTAATTGCGTCCAATGCAGTAGATGCGACGCACCGGAAACATTTCATCAGAGCCCACGATGGGAATGTAAACTTGCGGCACATTGAAAGGGGTTTTCACTTGCTGCTGCGCCACCCCCGGTGTGACACAACCCACCAAGGCGCCGGTTGACACGAGCGCAGAACTTTGAAAAAAATGTCTTCTGTCCATCATAAGTCTCCTGGTTATCAGCGCATGATATAGGAGGCTTGATCCCTGCGGGCTCAGCGCCAGACACGGCCTGTGAAATCAAATCTCTTGAATTCACGCTTCTAAACAGTTAGGGGCGCCGTGTCACTTAGAATTTGCTGCATTGCCTTATTGCCACCGCGCACAGGAAAACCCAAATGTCATTGCTTTCGTTCAAGTCCTTCCTTGCCATGTTGGCAGCCGTCGCTCTTGTATCCGCCTGTGGCGGCAGCGGCCAGTCCGCCCCGCCACCCGTGGGCGGTCTGAAGGTGGCGCCTGGTGAAGCGGGCGTCACAGTCACTTGGACGGCCGTCCCTGGTGTTCAGTACTGGCTGTATGGCGCGCCAGCCACCAGCATTTGCAAAAATTGCGGCAACAGCCCTTTCAACTGGTTTCAAATTGCGGGTGCGGTCAGCAGGGGGCAAAGCAATGCCTTGATTTCCTCCCCTTATTTCCTGTCTGGCATCACCAACGACACGCTCTATTCATTCATGATGGACGGGCGGGTCAATGGCGGCCCCGGTGGGGACGCGACGCCCTCAGTTTCGGCGACGCCGCGTTTGGCGGGTGCCACTTGGCAAAGCGGCGGTAATCTCGGAACTGGCGACATCACAGGCATCGCCTATGGGCCGATTTTGAACTCGGCCACCAACACCTATGCCGCCACCGGAACTTACTTGGGTATGGGTGCCACCGGCGCCAAATACCAAAGCACCGACGGCCTGGGCTGGACGGCGATCACGGCCTCCGACTCGACCAATTGGGCAAGCACCTTGTATGCACTCAACAAATTCATTGGCATCGGACAAAACGGCGCCGTCACCTACAGCACCGATCTCAAAACCTGGACTTCAGCCACCTCGGGTGTGACCCAAAACCTCAATGCCATGGCGTCCAATGGCTCTCTGGTGGTTGCCGTGGGCAACAACGGCACCATCATCCGATCCACCGATGCCATCACCTGGACCGCTGCCACGTCCACCCCCAACACCCTGCCCCTGTATGGCGTGGGCTACACCATCAATGGCATTTGGGTGGCCGTCGGTGCCAGCGGCACCTTGCTGACCAGCTCAGACGGTGCGACATGGACGGCGGTGAACTCGGGAACTGCAGCCGACCTCAAGTCCGTGGCTTCCATGGCCAACATCATCACCACCAACAATGTTTCTGCAACGGTTTACAGCATGGTGGTCACAGGCAACAACGGCGCTTTGTTGCAAAGCGCCGACGGTGCGACTTGGGCGCAGCAATCTGTCGGCACCAATGCCAACTTGAATGCCGTCGTGGCATCGGTTGGCGTGTTGCCAACGAATCAGTTTATCGTCGTTGGCAAAGCAGGTCTGGCGTACACCAGCACCGATGGCATCAACTGGAGTGCCCGCGCAACCCAGACAAGCCAAAACTTGAATGTCTTGTTTCGCGGCCTGAGCCCGCAAACCCGTTACATCGCTTTGGGTGCCAACGGGTCCACGGTTTACACGCAATAAACCTCATTCTGGGGTGATGTTGGCCGCCTTGACCCACATCGCCCACTTCTTGATTTCCAAGTCGATGGTTTTGGCCAATTGAGCCGCGTCTTCCACATCCAGGTCGATGCCGGCAGACATGATTTTCTCTCTCACATCCGGTTTGGCCAGGACCGCCATCAAGGTGCTGGTCACTTTTTTATGCACATCGGCAGGCAAGCCCGCGGGGGCCATCAGCCCAAACCATGCTCCGACTGCGTAATCTTTGACCACGTCACCAATTGGCGGCACGTTGGGCGCTTTGCTGGCACGTTTGGCCGTGGTCACACCCAGGCCCCTTAAGCGGCCGCCATTCATTTGTGAAACCGCATTGCCCACATCGGCAAAAGCAAACTGAATTTGCCCACCCAATAAATCGGTCAGTGCAGGGGGAATGCTCTTGTAAGGCACGTTGATGGTTTGTAGCCCGGCCATTTGGGAGATCATGGCCGCTGAGACCAAGGAGCCTGAAGAGCCATGACCAAATGCCAATTTGCCCGGATTGGCCTTGCCATAGGCGATGAACTCTTTGAGGTCCTTGGCTGGAAAATCAGTTGGGACCATCAAAATAAAACCCGTCTCGCCAATCTTACCGATAGGGGTGAAATCCTTCACCGGATCGTAGGGCAACTTTTTGTACAAACTCACGTTGGCTGCCTGCGTGGTGCTGGTGGTGACCAAAAAAGTGTAGCCATCCGCTGGTGCCGCCTTGACCGCTTCAGCGCCCAAAATGCCATTGGCACCGGCTTTGTTTTCGACGGTCACGATCTGTCCGAGGGCATCGCCCATGGCCTGGGCCACGATTCGGCCCACGGCATCTGTCGCGCTTCCTGCGGTAAAAGGCACCACAAATTTGATCGGTTTGGTGGGGTAGCTTTGTGCTTGGGCCCAAGGGGCTGCCAAGGCTGCCGCCCACAGGGCTGCAGTGCAAGCTATGGCCTGACGGCGAAGAATTGGACGCATGAATGTCTCCTGAAAATGGGGGGCGGTTTCAGAAGAAGTATGCCTGAAGGACTCCAGGGCGCTGGCACGCATCAATCGCCGATGCCCAGCTCCTGAATTTTGCGGGTGATGGTGTTGCGGCCAATGCCCAATTTGAGCGCGGCCTCAATACGCCGGCCACGGGTTGTGGACAATGCGGCTTGAATCAAGCAGGTCTCGAACCGTTGCGTCAACACGTCCCAAACGTCTTGGCGATCGGTGGCTAAAAGGCTCAGGGCTTCAAAAGAAAGTTCGGACTCCCAGTCGCGTAACCCCGCCATGTCTGCAGCTGGCGCTGGGGCCGCAGCCTGAAGCGCCGTTTCAGACTTGCCTTCGTCGACCAAAGCGTGCGCTTGCGTGCTGGATGCTGCCACACCCAAGGGCATGAGGTTGGGCAAGACGCGGCCCATGTCACCCCCGCCTATGACTTCGGGTGGCAAGTCTTTGGACTCGATCACTTGAGCCGGTGCCATCACGGTCAACCAGTGGCAAATGTTTTCCAATTGCCGAACGTTGCCTGGAAATTGAAATGTCCCCAATAAATCCAGCGCCGCTTCCGAAATACGCTTGGGCTCCACACCCAATTGCTGAGCGCTCTGAAGCAAAAAATGACGGGTCAGCATCGGCACATCTTCTCTTCGCTCGCGCAACGCCGGTAGGCGCAAACGGATCACATTCAAGCGGTGAAACAAGTCCTCCCGAAATGCGCCTTGCTTGACCCGTTGCTCCAAATCCTGATGCGTTGCCGCAATCACCCGCACATTGGTCTTCACCGCGTTGTGCCCTCCGACCCGGTAAAAATGACCATCCGACAACACGCGCAACAAACGCGTTTGCAAATCAAAGGGCATGTCTCCGATTTCATCCAAGAACAAGGTGCCGCCATCGGCTTGTTCAAAGCGTCCACGCCGGGAAGTTTGCGCCCCGGTAAAGGCGCCCCGCTCGTGGCCAAACAATTCACTCTCCAACAAATCTTTCGGAATGGCCGCGGTATTGATGGCCACAAAAGGGCCGCTGGCACGCGGAGAATGTTTATGCAATGCACGCGCTACCAGCTCTTTGCCCGAGCCTGATTCGCCCGTGATCATGACCGTCACGTTGCTTTGGGACAAGCGACCGATGGCACGAAAAACGTCTTGCATTGCAGTCGCTTGACCCAGCATTTCCGGCGCAGCCGCCAGCTTCTCTTCAGCCACTTCTTCGCGCTGACTTTCTTCCACTGCACGGCGAATCAACTCGACCGCTTTGGGCAAATCAAAGGGCTTGGGCAGGTACTCGAACGCACCATTTTGGAAAGCAGAAACTGCGCTGTCCAAGTCTGAAAACGCCGTCATGATGATGACCGGCAATCCCGGCAAACGCGCCTTGATGGTGGTCAACAAATCCAGCCCCGATCCACCGGGCATACGGATGTCACTGACCAAGGCTTGCGGCCCCTGCGCATCGTCCAGTCCCTCCAGCGCCTTCAAGACTTCGCGCGGATTGGTGAAACTGCGCGTGGGCAAGCCCTCGCGCAAGAGTGCTTTTTCAAGCACGAAGCGAATGGATTGGTCATCGTCTACGATCCAGATCGGCTTCATGGTGGAGATGCTTTCTTCAGGTTCAAGGCAGCGGAATCAAAATTTTGAAATCCGTTCGACCAGGCATGCTGTCACACTCGATCGAGCCATGGTGTTGCTGAACAAAAGTTTGTGCCAATGTCAGCCCCAGGCCAGAGCCGCCTTCCCTGCCAGAAATCAGCGGAAAGAAAATACGGTCCTTGATCGAGTCTGGTACGCCAGGCCCGTTGTCAATGACATGCAATTCCAATGCCAGACGATACCGCTGCTTGCCAAAGGTCACTTGCCGCGCTATCCGGGTACGCAAAGTCAGCTCCGCGTCCCCTTCGGCACGGCGATCAGTCAAGGCATGGGCGGCGTTGTGCGCGATGTTCAAGACCGCTTGAATCAATTGCTCACGGTCCCCCCTGAATTCGGGGATGGAAATGTCGTAATCCCGGACCACCTTCAAACCCTTGGGAAACTCAGCCAAAATCAGCGACCGCACCCTTTCGCAGACTTCGTGCATATTGACGTCACCCACCACATGCGGTTTGCGGTGCGGCGCCAACAAGCGGTCGACCAAGGTTTGCAAGCGATCGGCCTCGCGGATGATGACCTGGGTGTATTCCGTCAGGTCTTTGCTGTCGAGTTCCATCTCCAGCAACTGCGCTGCGCCCCGAATACCGCCCAAAGGGTTCTTGATTTCATGCGCCAAATTGCGGATCAGCTCCTTGTTGGCCTGCGCCTGGTCCAGGATCCGCTCTTCGCGCTCCTGACGCGTTTGTTGTTCTATGGGCAGCAACTCCACAATCACTTCATCGGGTTGATCACTTTGTGCCACGATCACATGCACAGGCAATAACTCTTCGTGATTCGCACGCTGCAGTGAAGCTTCATAACGCAGCGCGGCAAACGCATTGGCGCGGGCACCCTCCAAAGCAATTTCCAGCTGTTTTTGGTTTGAAAAATAGTCCCCAAAGTGCAAGCCCTGCAAGGTGCGCCGCGACAGACCGATGGTGTCCTCCAGCGCCGCGTTGACAAACAACACCAAGCCTCTGCCATTGATCACGGCCACCGGAGTGGCCAGCAAATCAAAAGCCTGGAATCGCTGACTCCAAGGGGTGGGCTTATTTGCGGAAGCATTCGGCCCGGTTGAAGGCGAAACGCTCATGGCGATGCCATCGGGTTGGATGGCAAACGTGCCAATTCTTTTTGCAAACTGTCCATATCCCGTTCTGCGCGGCCGATGCCCGCTTTCAGGTTGGCCAAGCGGTCCAGGTATTTTTGATGGTTACGCGATTCTGAGCCGAGCTTGTCGGGTTCACCCGCGTTGTATTCCTGCACCAATTGCGCATGCCGCTCGCGCACTTGTTTGAGCTCGGACACCAAAATTGTGCGTTTTTGCACCTCTCTGAATGAAGGGTCAACCGGCTCAGTCGTTGCAGCACGCCCCGTCGATGGGGCCGCTGCAGGCGCAGAGGAAGACGCCAACAAGGCCATTTTGCTGCGGTCCGTTGTCCCTGCGGTACCGGATGACGCTGTGGGCACTGTGGGCGCCTGTGTTTTGGACGCTCCCAAAGGACGCGTGCCTTGAATCAACGTGAGGGTCTGAGCTTGCAGCACCTCGCAGTTTTTGATGTTGACCGGGGTGTTGGTGTATTCGTTACCGCAACGGTAAATGCGATCTTCAGCGCCAGCAGGCTGGGTCAACGCCAGGCCACACCCCAACACAGCAAACGCCCCAAAAAAACCCTCTGTTTTAAGCCTCATGGTGTGCTTTCAAAAATCCCTGTAGTGCCCACATCATGCCTTGTCTTTGGACAGAAAAAAAGGACGGCATGTGCCGTCCTTTTTACACACATCAATGCACGATCACAGCGAGAAGTACATGTCGTATTCGACAGGGGAAACTTCCACCCGGCTGCGGGTCACTTCTTGCATTTTCAGCTCAATGTAAGCGTCAATCCATGCATCTGTGAACACGCCGCCTTTGGTCAAGAAAGCGCGATCGGCATTCAAAGCGTCCAAGGCCTGGTCCAGGCTGGTACAGACCGTGGGCACCAACTTGTCTTCCTCGGGCGGGAGGTGGTACAGGTCTTTGGTCGCAGCTTCACCGGGATGGATCTTGTTTTCGATACCGTCCAAGCCGGCCATCAACAAAGCGGCAAAACCGAGATACGGGTTGCACAATGGATCTGGGAAACGTGCTTCCACACGGCGCCCCTTGGGGTTGGGCACGTTTGGAATGCGAATCGAAGCCGAGCGGTTTTTGGCCGAGTAGGCCAATTTCACAGGCGCTTCAAAGTGCGGAACCAAGCGTTTGTAGCTGTTGGTGCCAGGGTTGGTGATGGCGTTCAAGGCACGTGCGTGCTTGATGATGCCGCCAATGTAGTACAAGGCCAAATCTGACAAACCTGCATAGCCGTCGCCTGCAAACAGGTTCTTGCCATCTTTCCAGATGGACTGGTGAACGTGCATCCCGGAGCCGTTGTCGCCCGCGTAAGGCTTGGGCATGAAGGTGGCTGTTTTGCCGTAGGCGTTGGCGACGTTGTGGATCACGTACTTTTGCAACAAAGTCCAGTCTGCGCGCTCAACCAAGGTTGAAAAACGTGTCCCGATCTCGCATTGGCCCGCGCCAGCCACTTCGTGGTGGTGCACCTCCACGGGGATACCCACAGACTCGAGCAACAGGCACATCTCGCTGCGCATGTCGTGTGTGCTGTCAACTGGGGGAACAGGGAAGTAACCACCTTTGACGCGGGGGCGGTGGCCGCGGTTACCGCCTTCGATTTTGGTGCCGCTGTTCCAAGGGCCTTCATAGTCGTTGATGGCGTAAAAAGTGTTGTGCGGCTCGGTGCTCCAACGCACTTCGTCAAACAAGAAGAATTCGGGCTCGGGGCCGAAATAAGCGGTATCGCCAGTGCCCGATTGCTTGAGGTAAGTTTCAGCGCGTTTGGCAATCGAGCGGGGATCACGCTCATAGGCTTTGCCATCGGTAGGCTCGATGACGTCGCAAATCAGCACCAAAGTGATTTCTTCAAAGAAGGGGTCGATCAGTGCACTGTTGGGATCGGGCATCAACAACATGTCAGAAGCTTCAATGCCCTTCCAACCCGCAATCGATGAGCCATCAAAGGCTTGACCGTCTTCAAACTTACTTTCATCAAACTGCGACACAGGCGCAGTAATGTGCTGCCACTTGCCACGGGTATCGGTGAAACGGAAGTCAACAAATTTGACTTCATTGTCTTTCACCATCTTCATCACGTCTGCGACGGTCTTTGCCATCAAATTCTCCTGGTTGAATGGGGTTGATAGAGGTATCAGGTTGACTGCAGTTTTTGTGCCAACGGGGCATCAATCACCAGCAGTGCGCCGAGGGACTGATTGTGCCTTGGCTCAGGCGGGTATGGATTGCTCTTTCATGAAAATTTCACACTGAATCACCTGAGAGAAAGCCGTTCAGCAATGCACCGGATTGGCCATGAATGCACTATTTTGGTGCAAATTGGCTCAGCGCACCATTTCGGGGCCGAACTGCAGCTGAAAAGGCTCGAGTCCTGATTTGAGGTCCTGGAATGCCGCATCGACATGCTCAACGGGCCCTTTCACGCCCAATTCAATGTGTCTGCCCCATTGTGGATGGTCCACGCTGGGCAGACTGAAAACCTTGATCAGCGGGTGGTGCGCTTCAATCGCCTCCATCAAAGGGGTCAGCGTAGCTTCCATGGAACCCAACAGAATGACCGACTTTTCGATCCGCTTTTCAGTTTGAAACCACTGCGCATATTGGGTGTCCAACACCTTGGCCACCATCGGCCAAGCCATGACAGGGAAACCCGGCACAAAATGCACGGTGCCTCCGCCAGCGCCCATGCAGGTAAAACCTGGGATTTTGTTGTACGGGTTCGTGATGATGCTGGCACCCGTTGGGAAAACACCCATGTTCAAACGGTGGATGTTGTCGGGGCGGTTGGGTTCATAGAGCGTGCCTTGCTCGCGGGCGGTGTCCTGCATGCGCTCACGGATCAAAATGTCTGCCTCAGGGTGCAAGGCCAAATCCAGACCCAGGGCCTTGCCCGCGCACTGGCGGGTATGGTCGTCTGGTGTCGCACCAATGCCGCCGAACGAAAACACCACCTGATGGGCGGCAAAGGCTCTTTGGAGGGTGGCCACAATGCGATCGGGCGCGTCCCCCACGTAATCCGCCCATGCCAGAGACAAGCCCCGCTCAGACAGCAGTTCGATGACTTTGGGCAAGTGCTTGTCGGCACGTTTGCCGGACAAAATTTCATCACCAATGATGATGGCACCAAATTCCGGGATGGTTTTTTTGAAGGATGAGGCGTTCATGTCTGTGTATGGAGTCAGGGGTGAGATGCTAACGGGCAATGGCCTTGGGTGTGACCCCAGGTGTGGCACCGGGTGTCGCCAAAGCGGGCTTGTTCACATCGACATCGACCCCTTGTCTGGCCCGCAGATCGGCCAGCGCGGCCAAGGCAAAGTGGGCAAACCACAAAGAAGAGAATGCAAAAACCAAGGTGTAAAGCCAAACGGCCAATGGCACCAGCACGACAAAGGCGGCCGCAAACACGGCAGCCGAAGCCCAAACCAAACTGGGTGCGGCACCCATCAAACCCGTCAAAACGCCCATGCCTAACAAGGTCCATCGGTGTTCTTGGGTGATGGCCAAGCGCTCATCCCGGCTGGCGTGAACTGCCAAAACATCAAAGGTCAAGACACGGTAAGTCAGCCAACCCCAAATCAAAGGGGGAATCAACATGGCCAAGGGAGGGATCAACCACAAAGGCAAAGTGACCAGTAAGACCAGCAATGCGATCAGCACTGACAACAAGGACCATCCCAAGCTGGCCCAAAAACCACCGCCTTGTTTGCGCTCCAACTCAGGAAATCGGCGAGAAGCGACCCAGTGGAGCAGGGCCGGTGTCATCAGGAGAGAAACCGCCAACAAACTCAACATCACCACCATTGGCGTCACCGAGAAAATGACCACCAATGGGGCGACCACCGATTTCAGGTCACGCACGCCAAAAACCACAAACCATTGCCAGACCATGGCAAAAACCGACGAGGTCTCCAAGAGGTCTCGCACCCACGCCACAGCACCGTCCCAGAGCCAATAGCTTGCCGCCCAGGCCATGCTGATGGTGATCAGCAAAGGCAGCAGTGACAGCATCACGGCGCGGGGGTGAAGACAATAAGCCAGCGCACGCCACAAAGAATCCAACAACAATTTCATCGATACCCCCTGATGTCCCCGCCGTTCAGGCGCGGCCCATCAATCGCAACACGCCCAAGCGCTGCTGCGCCCAAAACCCCGACCCGTAGTCTCTGCCCAGCTCGACCTGATCGCGCACGCCAGTGGGATCAAAACGGTATTGCAAATTGACCGTACCGAACAACATGTCCCACACCGGCAACAAGACGCCAAAATTGCAGCCGCCCAGCACGGTTTGATGCGCCAACACCGTCTCATGCCCAAGTCCGATGCTGTGATGCAAACGGTGAAACCGGGGACTCACCCACAGCCGCTCGCCGACAGATCCGAACCAGAATTTGACGTTCGCATGCTGGAAGCTTTCGCTCAACTGTCCCAGCGCCACCAAGGCCACAAACTGGGCCGGGGCAACGCCCAATACAACGGCAACGACGGACAGAATCAGACTTGTGATCACATCGTCCAGCAGGTGATTGCGGTTGTCGCTCCAGATCGTCATTTGCCTTTGCGAATGATGCAGGGCATGCAAAGCCCACCAAGGCTCATAGGCATGCTGCGCCCTGTGGATCAGGTAATGCACAAAGTCAAAGACCACCAAATACAACACAAAGCTGACCGCAGCGATGTCGGTCACGCCAGGCCAGATTTGGTCCAGATGAAAAGTCGGCACCCCTTGCACACGCAGCCAACCCCACACATGGTCTAAGCCATTTTCCAGAGTGAAAAACATGCCTAATTTAAAAAGACCCAGGCGATGAATCAAGGTGTAAATAACATCCACCCGAACCGCTTGCCGACTTTGCCAGTGCTCAGCAGGCCATGCTTTTTCAAGTGGGACCATCACCACGAGCATGAACATAATTTGCAAGAGTCCCACCAGCAGCCAACCCGTTCCTTCATAGGCCTGTTCGAGTAAATTGTCAGCCCCCACCCAGACGGCCAAAGGCTGCACCACGGCCTCGTAAAGCCCTTGTTGAAGAAACTCAAATCCGTTGATCAAGGCTTCCATGATGCTGACCTGTTGTGTTGCGAAATCCAGCTGCGGTAGTCGGGGTGCTCACTCAATGTGGCAAAGCAATACCCCTTGGCTTTGAGGGCCTCAATCAAGGGCTCCAGCACAGCGGGGGCCCAAGGGTCCTGGCGAGACCATATACCCAAATGCGCCATGAGGATATCACCCGCGCGAATGTTGTTCACCGCTTGACGCAACAAATGAGCGTTGCTGTAACGCTCACTGGGCAACTCGTCCCCCAAAAAACCAGCCGGTGCCCAACCCACATGCGCGTAACCACAAGCCCTGGCGGCTGCCAACAATTGCGCCGAAGTTTTGCCGCCGGGCGCCCTGAACAATGGCAAGCTGGGCTTTCCGGTCAAGCCTTCGATTCGGGTTGTCGCTTGCTGGAGGTTATCGCAATACCCTTGCGCAGACCACGACATCAGCTGGCCCGCGCGCGCGCCCGATGAAGCTCGTACCTTGAAGCGCGCCGGTGCATCAGGGGTCGCTGGGGCCTCATCCGCCTGCCAATACACATGATCGAAGGTGTGACTGGCAAATTCATGCCCTTCTGCGGCGCGTGCCAACCACCAAGCGCTCCATGCGTCTCCCAGGGAGCCATCACCTTGCATTGTTTTTTCCTGAGCCACAAAAAAAGTGACTTGCACCTTTTGGCGTTGCAGCACTTGGGCAATCCAAGGCGCGACAGCCATGTGGCCGGTATCGAAGGTCAGATACAAGGGCTGAGGGCATGAAGGCGCTGGCGCGCCGAGAACCGCCGCACCGCTCAAGCCCAGGCACAGGAGCGCCGCTTTATTGGCGAGGCGCATGGTCGAGCGTCCAAACACCGTGGGGAGATTTACCCACGTTGACTTGGCGAAGCACCGACCTGCTGGCGATATCAATCACCGTGAGTTTTTTGGCCCATCGCGAAGACACCATGATCCATTTGCCATCGGCGCTGACGTCCATGCAATCAGGACCGGAAGGGGCGGGGAATTTGGCCACCACCTCCATGGTGGTGAAGTCGATCTGACTGATGGTGTTGGCCACCCGGTTGCTGACCAAGACATGTTTTTTATCGCCCAATGCCCGAAAAGCATGCGCACCTTTGTCGGTCTTGATTTTTTTCACAAATTTGGGCAATCCTGAAGCAATGTCATAAACCTCAACGCCATCACTGCCCGTCAAACCAATCAACAGGTGCTTGCCATCGGGGGTGCCAAACACATCGGCGGGCATGGCGCCGACCCGCGTGCGGGAGGTTAATGTCTGGCTGATCAGATCAATCGACACCAACTCATCGCTGTCTTGCATGGTCGACCACACGGTCGTGCTCTTGGCATCTATCCACAAATGGCTGGGTGTTTTGCCCGTTGCTATGCGCTTGGCCAGCGTCGCGTTGTGTCCATCCCACCGGTAGATATCAATGTGATTCAGGCGATTGGCTGCGGTGACGAACCATTTCATGTCGGGCGAAAATCGCAACTGATAAGGGTCCAAAATACCGGCAACGGTCCGCTGCACTTTGGCCGTACGGGGGTCAATGAAGGTCAACGAATCGCTCAATGCATTGGCCACAATGACCGACTTCTCGTCGGGCGTTAAATACAAATGGTGGGGCTCTTTACCGGTTGGAATGCGCTGGGTTTCCGTCCAAGTGACCGGATCAATGACGCTGACGTTGCCATCCAAGGAGTTGAGAACGAAGACAGGATGGGTTTGCGCCTGAGCCCCACCCGAAATTGCCAAAAGCGCCAAAAGCGCCAAGAACTCAAGAAAACGAAAATAAATCACCTGGAACTTTCTGAATCCGCAGTAGTGTACAAGGGCAGGCCCTGTTCATCCCACTTCTCATGGAAACCATGCGTACTTTCACAATTTGCGGCGTACAACTCGAGCTGGCTTGGGTCGGCTCGGCTTTGTCGACGGCACCCGTCCTTGTTTTTTTACACGAAGGTTTAGGCAGTGTCAGCCTATGGCGAGACTGGCCTGCCCAGCTTTGCAGCCAGCTGCAAATGACCGGCCTGGTCTATTCAAGACAGGGTTATGGCCTGTCGGATGCCAACCTGAACGCCAGAGGTCAACCCTGGCGGATGGATGGCGCGCGCCACGGCCGCTTGCAAGCCGATTACATGCACCACGAAGCATTGACCGTGCTGCCCCAACTTTTGCAGGGGCTGGGCATTCAAAACCCCATCTTGGTGGGTCACTCCGACGGCGGCACGATTGCGTTGATCCATGCCCGCCACCATGCCGTTGCGGCCTGCATCGTCATGGCACCCCATGTGCATGTGGAGGACGTGTCGGTCAAGGCGATTGCTCAGGCGAGGATAGCTTTCGAGCAGGGCGGCTTGAGGGAACGTCTGGCCAAATTCCATGCCGATGTCGATGGCGCTTTCTGGCAGTGGAACGATGTGTGGCTGAGCGCCGAATTTCGCGGGTTTGACATCCGAAAAGAAATTGAAGGCCTGACCGCCCCGCTGTTGGCCCTGCAGGGCGAGGACGATGCTTACGGCACCATGGCGCAAATTGATGACATCGCCTTGCATGTGCCCCACGCACAGAGGGTGAAATTGGCTGTGTGTGGTCACTCGCCCCACCGCGACCAGCCCGAAAAAGTCAATGCAGCCGTGGTTCGGTTTCTCTCAAGCCTGGGCTGACCACTCCGCTTGAACGGCTGACCATCAAAGCCAGGTCGTGCGCACTCAGCCAGCGCCATTGACCGGGTGCCAAATCATCGGGCAGGCTCAAACCGCCAATGGCAGAGCGGTGCAAGCCTTCAACCCGGTTGCCTATGGCCGCCACCATGCGCTTGACCTGGTGGTACTTGCCCTCGGTCAGCGTCAGGCGCAGATGCAAAGGGGCCACCGCTTCGCAGGCTGCAGCCCGGACAGGTTTCGGATCATCGTCCAACACCACACCCGCCAGCAAGCGCTCGACCTGGTCAGAGGCGATCTCGTACTTGGTCGTGACCTCATAAACCTTGGGCACGTGGTGCTTGGGCGAACTCATGCGGTGAATGAACTTGCCGTCGTCTGTCAGCAGCAGCAAGCCGGTGGTGTCTTGGTCCAAGCGGCCCACGGCTTGCACACCTTGCACGGCCGCTTTTTGCGGTCGGGTGCGCAGCGGCCCGGGCAGCAAGGTGTAAATGCTCGGCCAAGTGGACGGTTTTTGCGAGCACTCGGTGCCCGCAGGTTTGTGCAGCATCAAATAGGCACGCTCGGCAAACGGCCAGTCCACGCCTTGCACGGTGTAAGTCAAGCCCTCGGGCTCAAAAAAGCTGCCAGGGTCGTCGCACACTCTGCCCGCAACCGCGACAAAGCCTTGCTGCACCAAACCCGCACAAACGCGGCGGGTACCAAAGCCCTGACTGAACAAGATATCTTCTAAACGCATCGGTTTCATAAGGCATGATTGTGGCAGTGAAAGGATGCTTATGAACACAGCCCCGTCAAGGCCCATTTTGGCCTCACTCGGCGCCATCACCGACGTGCCCGGCATCGAAGTCGGTCACTTCACCGACCCGCGTCGCCCTACCGGCTGCAGCGTGGTCATCACCCGCCAAGGCGCGGTGGGCGGCGTCGCGGTGCGCGGGGCCGCGCCCGGCACCCGCGAGACCGACTTGCTCGAACCCGGCAACACCGTCAACCAGGTGCATGCCGTGCTGCTCTCAGGCGGCAGCGCGTGGGGCCTGGACGCGGCTGGCGGCGTGATGCGCTGGTTGGACGAACATGGCATCGGCCTGAATGTGGGCCCCGCCCGGGTGCCCATCGTGCCGGCGGCCGTGCTGTTTGATTTGAACTTGGGCGACCCTGCGATTCGCCCCGATGCCCAAGCCGGTTACGCCGCTTGCACGAACGCCAGCGGCCAAGCCCCTGCGCAAGGCAATGTGGGGGCAGGCAGCGGCGCCAGCGTGGGCAAACTGTTTGGCATGCAGCGGGCCATGAAAGGCGGCATCGGCACCGCTTCGGTGCGCGTCGGCGGTGTGACCGTGGGCGCTTTGGTGGCCTGCAACGCCTTGGGCGATGTGATCGACCCCGACACCGGTGACTTGATTGCTGGCGCGCGCACAGCGAACGGCGATGGCCTGTACAACACGCGCCGCAGCCTGCTGGCCGGTGTGCCGCCCTTGCCGATTTTGGCGGGCACCAACACCACCATCGGGGCGATCGCCACCGACGCCAAGCTCAGCAAAACCCAAGCCCAACGCCTGGCCCAGATCGGCCACGACGGCCTGGCCCGCAGCATCAACCCGGTGCACACCCTGTCCGACGGCGACACGCTGTTTGCATTGTCCACCGGCCTGGCCGCGAACTCGCCGGGCATGACGGTGCTGTGCGTGATGGCCGCCGAGGCCGTGGCGCTCGCCACCGTGCAAGCGGTCAAGGCTGCGAAGGGTTTGCAGGTGGGCGCGTTGTGGTTGCCTGGGGTGGGGGATTTGAAATGAGTGGCCTCAGGTTAATTTGCGGGTCTCATTCAAATTTGATTTGATCTAGACCACGTCGTGCAATGGTTTCGTTCATGTCCTGGATTGAAGTGCGCTGGATTACAGCTCCAAACAAACCCTTCAACGCTGTGACATCCCTGTTTGCAACCACCCATTCGTAGCGTCCTGGCTCAATCAGCACCCACAGCAGGCGATCACCCAAATTGATATTGAGTTCATTTCGAACCTTCATTGGGATGGTGATTCTGCCTTTCGAAGTAATGCGTCATGAGGTCATGTTTCGATCCATGCCCACCTGTTGGTGCCCAGTCAATTGAATTACAAACAGCAAACAATTAGCACTTTTCAGAAAGGCAAAGTATCTTCACTTTTTCTGTCTGGTCTATGAAGAATGAAGCGAGATTCATTGGCCTCAATCCATTGCCAGCCAGCCTCTGTAACAACAATGCCATCGAAGCTATCGTTTGCCCTATCGACCCCAATTTCCTTTTTGCTTACAAAATTTTGGGCGGGTAACTTTCTCAATGCAAGGTTGAACCCCAAGTTGTTTATGCCAGCACAAGTGTTTCCATGGAGGTAAGGCCTTCAATTGTGGTCATGGGAGTGGATTGCGCGATTTGATCGAGAACATCGTCTCTCTCAGCGATAGATTTCAATTTCAACGTGAGACTGTTACGCAGCTTGTCAAAGTCACTTGGCGCGTCAGCTAAACAGGAGATGATGCTTCGCTGTTGGATGTCGAATGGATACTTTTTCCCTGGTCGGTCCTCGGAACAGACCCTTACAACGGGTCGATCTGCAGCAAATGCGAAGCCTCATTCGGACCAAACATTTGGAGTGTCCTCTGTCATGTCGGCAAGGCAGATAGCGGCAGTTTTGACTCCCTTCTCAATGGCATCCATCGGCACCAAGACTCCAGAATCGAATGGTTGAATAACAAAGCATGTGGTCCTAAGTTTCCTAATTTCAAATAACTGAATTTTTCAATTCGGGCAAACCAACTCACCCGAAGGCTGACGTTTGAAGCACAGGCCGTGGGGCTTCTGAGGGACGTCCTTCTCAGCCTCGCGCTGCGCTTTTGTGTCTTGCTCTTGTTGCTTGTTGAAGTCGCTGAGGGCTTGCCGATGGCCTTGCTCGCAGTTGGCGCGCGCTTCAGGTGTGGGGTATTTGACGCAAGACTCTACGGCCCTGCCAAAAAAACCTTCCGTTCCACAGGCACTCAGCAGGCCTGAAAACCAAAGCGCAACAAGAAATACCATCGGTTTCATAAGATCACTTTTAAATTAAATTAAATTTTTTAAAACCATTTTTATAGCAATTCAATATAGCTGAACCACAGGCTGCTTTCAGCGCCGTACGGCCGAATCCCCCCTCCCCCCAAACCCTCCGCCCAAAAGAAAACCCCCGAGTTCGTCGGGGGTTCGGTCCGGCCTTGGCAAACAGCCAAGGCCTCAGAGGCTGAAAG
>Ga0114964_10000451_pt1 | contig 31926 bp, 31 predicted proteins | sample C_131016_MF_Meta_FD_92638 | JGI IMG/M metagenome (GOLD analysis project Ga0114964, IMG submission 92638) | Freshwater microbial communities from Lake Croche, Canada to study carbon cycling - C_131016_MF_MetaG | ecosystem: Environmental > Aquatic > Freshwater > Lake | place: Lake Croche, Canada...
AACCACTCCTTAAACTTAGCCGTCCTAACCTGAGCATGTTGCATAGCATTAAGGTTAGAGGGCTTGCCATTAGGCGCTAGTAGTGGCTTATTTCCCCCGCTTAATTTAACCCCTTCATTCTCCATTCCCACATTATCAAACTGCAAACTATCAGGTGCAGACCTTAGCGCGCTGGCGGCCATGTTACGTAGTTCAGTTTCAGTCAGCTTGTTAGCCCATTGCATGAACTTTAGCTTATCTAAGCCCTTAATATTGTTGCCAATCGTTCTAACAAGCTGCCTAAAGGCTTCGATAATCTTTTGGCTTAAAGTTGAGGTTGGGTTTTTCTCAATGAAATGACCTAGCGCCTCTTCAATCTTATGATCTTCTTTAGTGTCTTTAGGCACACTGGCAAAGGCCTCTTGAATGGCAGGACTGATGTCTTTTAGCTTCTCAAAGCGAGCAAGCAAGGCTTTAAAGTCTGCATTGGTTTTGCCTAGTTGCAGTGCATGGACAGCTATCTCGTGGGCGACTAAGCCATGCAGCGCCTTGTGGGTTGTGTGTTGGCTGATGTTGTCGTGAACAAGGTAGGTGGTATCGTCATTGGCATTATAAAAGCCCCTAGCATCGCTGGCCTTGTCGCCAGCCATTTGCACAGCTTCATCCCGATTAACCACCTTAAACTTACCTGTAGCCTTAAGGCGCTGCGTAAACCCCTCGCCATGCTTGGGGTCTAGCGCCTTGGTTAGCGCATCGTGTAGGGTTGATTCGGTGTGTGGGTTGGTTATTGGGTCGGTTGATTTGCTGAATTTTGGGTCGCTTTCTTCTCGCTTTCTTCCTGAGCCTGCTTCGCCAACAGTCGCCTCTTCTTTATCAATAATATCCCTTTCCTTAAGTCCGTCTTTTTTATTATCTTCGTTTTGTCCATCAGTTATACCTAGCCAGTTTTCAAATTGTTCAATGGATATATTACTACCTTGCACATCAAAAGGCACGCTGTCATCATAAGCATCAAAGACTTTATTAAGCTCTTCATTAGACAGTTGGTTATATAAGGTATCATTTGTCACTTCTTGGCTATCTTTATTAATATAACCAACATCAGGCTCATACCAGCCGCCACTATGTGATTCGTTATGATAATCTTCCTCAGATTGAGCAATATCAGATAATGCCCTAAGTATGGCCTTCTGCTTTGCCTTTAATGGCTTGCCTTCTTCATGGTCATAAGTTGTCTGTTTAATTTCTTTAACAGAGGGGGTTGAAGCGTATTGCTGTCCATCTGGTTTGAATATAATAAATGCGTTATTTAAAAACCATTCGGGGTTGGCCGACTTGGTGCGTCCTGTTATCCGACCATGCTCATCTTTGGTGTAGGTAACGCCACCACCCTCTATTAAATCAGCCGCAAAAGAATGAATGGCAGGGTGATAAGTGTCTACATTTTCCCCATTACTATACACATCAGCCTTGTCATGTATAGATTCTGAGTACTGTTGGGCAGGCGCTACAGATTCATCATCCGCCTTAGCTTCGCCCTGTACCTGTTCTGGGGCATCATCTTTCTGACTTTGGTCTTTCTGTTCCGCAGTTGGTTGTACCTGTGATGGATTAGCCATGTCACTATTTTCGGGTACTTCCACTTGTCGTTCAGTATCTTCATTAATAATATCCTCTCTTTTAACCTGACCAAACGACTGCCCTGTGGCTTTAAATTTGGGCATAATGTCCTTGTCACTGGCAAGGTCAGATTTCCAAACCATAATAGGTTTGCTAAATGCTTTATGCTTAACCTCTACAAGCTCGTCTGGCTCTGCTGTTTTCTTTCCGCTTTCTTCTTTCTTCGTTTCTGTCTTTGTTTCGCTGGGCTTGTCATTGATGATATTCTCTATAGGTTTAATGCTGTCATTAGGTGGAAAGTAGTTGCCATCGGCATTAACAAACATGCCGTCATCTTCTTTAACAGGTGTACCATCGCTTAGCTGATGCGTTGCCTGAAAGTCATTAGCCTGCTCTTTAGACTCTTCATTACTTTGTCCAAGTGCTTGTTCCTGTCTTGTTGGTACAGGGTCAATGCTAGTAGGCTGTTCATTATTTAATTCTCCTGTTGTAGTGCTACCACCTGTGCTTGGAGCTGCATCAGTGCGTTCTGCATCGCTTCTATCTGTTGTTGCAAGTGTAGTAGCTGCTGGTTTCTCTGTTGTTCCGACATCGGCTTTCTTTTGTTCTTCCTCTGGGGTGATGGGGGTGTCTGCATGGGTTATTCCACCTGCTGCGATGGCTGCACCTAATGCGCCCGTTGAGGCGGTCTCTATTAGGGCTTTAGTTCTTTTGTCAGTGATGATTTGCTCGTCAGGCAGGTGAGGCAGCCTATCTGCCTCTTGTGCTGCTTTTTGGTCAAGCAAATTGCTATGAGTGTCTAAGCGACTTTTCTCTAAATCTGTTAGCGCTGTGTTGTTGTAACCTTGTCTGCGGAGTTCAGCTGAAAACGCAGCACCCTTATGCTCTGGGCTTGGTATGTTGTCATCGTGCAGAATGTTGTCCAATATGGCCATACGGGCTGCTTGTGACTTTTGTGCGTCTGCATAAGCAATGGTGTTGTTTAATGTTTCGAGTTCTGACTCGCGCTTAGCAGCCTCCATTGCCTTGGCGATACCTTGTTGCTTTTGGATAACTCTAATTTCGGCAGCCTTCTCTTGTTTAAGACTAGAAACTAAATCCTCATATTCGGCTAGTTTGCTGATGCCTGATGGTACGGCTAGTGTGCCAATCTCTCTGGGGGGTTGTGGCTCTGGTGACTCAACCGCTGGTGACTCAACAGCCTTGTCAGTCGTGTCTAAAGCAGGAGTTGGCTCAATCACTGGCGACTCATTCGCTGGTGGCGAGGTAACATCCAGCAGACTGGTGTCTGGCTTTTTGTCTTTACTTCCAGCGGTAGCAAGGTTGGATGCACCACCCATAAAGCCGCCTGCCAATGCGCCCTCAACGGCAGCACGCGCTAGGCCGTCAGTTATTGGCTTATCTTCTGCGAAGTTTTTGCTTGCTTGGTCTACGGGGTTTTGCAGTGCTTCTTCGCCTGCCTCTAGTGCTGTGCCGCCTGCTATGCGCTGGACTGTGTTCAGTTCTTTCGCTCCCTCGCGGGCAGCTTGATTGAGTCTTTGACCTGCGGCTATGTTGCCTGCGTTTTCCAGACCAAACTTGTTAGCCAAGTGACCACTTGCAAGGTCTATACCTGCTGTAAATGCGCCATCAACTATAGAAGAAGCTGCTGCTTTTCTTGCGTCCACAGTAGGGTCAATGTTTGACATGGTGTCACCAGCGGTCAACGCTCCATCGCCTGCTGCAAAACGCATAGGCGCTGCTGATTTGACCACATTGCCAGCCACCACGGTATCGGCTAGGGCAGGGACAACAGCAGCCAAACCTTTACCAACTGCGCCACTGGCAGCCATCATGGGCAAGGACTCTGCAACAGAACTTATAATAGCCCTAGGGTTGCTCGCATAAGCACCCGCTATATCGCCAGCACCACCGTTATCCCAAGCTTGGTTGATAACACTCTTAGCCTCCTGTAGTTCAGGTGACAGAGCTTTTTCGCCCTCGTCTGCAAACTTGCTTAAGTGCAGCCCTGTTTTGTCGGCTATGTAGTCAGCTGCTTTACTAAAAGGTCTGTCTGCGCCTGCTAGCCCAGCTGGGATGTCGGCAAGCCCTGTTGCTGCTGCAGGTAGCCTTAAAGCGCCTTGACCGATGTTAGTGATGGTATCTGAAATTATGCCCCGCTTAGACTTCATGGCAGAGGTATTAACGCCAAACTTCTTGGCTAAATTAATGATGTCACCGTCTGACATGCCCTCAGTTTCGGGCAGGGTTCTTATTTGTTCTAAGGTTAATGCCATTATGTGTCTCCCGACAGGTTGGCTTTTAAGTAGACTTGTTTATCTGGGCAACATTAATTGTTCATCAGTTCTCTTCTTGTTGCTGAGGCATTGCCTAGTTGCTGGAACTCATTGCCAACAGCCTCAAGCCCTGCTTTTATTCCATTTTTGCGCTGGTTTCTTTCCTGCTCTTGTTTTCTAGCTTGCTCTATTGGGTCTGCTCCTTTGACAGCGCTCATAACACGATCAGCAATTCCTAGTCCATTATCGGTTTTTTCTTTAACCTCAGGTTTTGCGGGCTGTTGTGTTTCCGTAGCCTTGGCCTCTTTTAGCGCGTTGCCAAATGCGGCCAGAGCCTGTGCATCTGAGTTACTTTCTGTTGCATTAATCGGCTTAGTGCGTCCAGAAATTTTGTCGAGTAAAATTGAGTTGTTTGGGTTGCTTGGGTCTGGGATGGCAGTCCAGTTTCCCTTGGCCTCTTCTTTGCCCTCTTTGTTATTAAGCTGACCTAGTAGGTTTTGAATCTGAGGCTTTTGAGACAGATTGAAAGCCTGACCATGAGCAATGAGCGAATTGGCAAATTGATCGCCTGTGAACCATTTTGTCTTAGTGTTGTCGCCATATTGACTCAGTGGTTGTTCAGTGCCGTCCGCTCCTGTATGACCAAGGGTATAGACAATGCCATTGGGTGTTTGGTGCGAATGGATGCTGGTAATCCTTGAGGGATTGCCGTCACCCACTTGGTCAGTCATCTGAGAGCCATAGACATCATGAATGGCCTTAAAGTATTCTGGATTGTCCTTTTCTGTAAGCACATTGTATCCATCTTTAGCACCTGTCGGCATAAGCTTTCCAAGCTCAGTGAGTTTAGATAAGCTTTCTGCGTGTTGCTTTGGGTTGCCAAGCATTGAGTCCACATTAACACCCGCTTTAGGCAGAAGCTCCATAAGCCTAGCTGCTTCTTGTGGGGTCTTAGGGTCAATAAATTGGCGTGTCTTTGGGTCAAGATGATTAAGTGCTATTTCTTGCATAGCATTTTGTCTATCAATAAGGCTTTTCTTCTGATTGAGCTCCCATTCCTGTGCGTTTTGGGCGGCCTTGTGGTAATTAATGGAGGCCTGAGCAGAGGCGAGTGTGCCTTGTGCTTGAAGCCTCTTAATGCCTAGCTCAGCGTTATTGAGTTTTTCATCAGCCTCTTGCTTCCTGTTTTTTAATTGGAGCTCAGCATCGTCATTCTTGATACGACCCTCATAATAGGCTTGTGTAGCTTGGTGGGTTTTTTCCTGCAAGCCAAAGTTTTTGTCATACTCTGCAGCGTGCTGGGCATCTCTTCTAGCCTCACGCTCATTAGTGTCTTTATAATGCCGCTCTTCTGTGTCAAGCGCCTTTTGTTTAAGTTGGTTTTCTTTCTGATGCTGCAATGTTGCATCCATCAAGCCATAACCACTTGCAAAACCTTCTGCGAAACCAGCCATTTTTTAAGCTCCTAAAGAAGTAGTAAGGGCAGAAACTCCATGATTCCTGCGCCTATGTCAGCAGCAGATGCAGCACCTGCCGCTATAGCATCTGCTGTAGCTCCACCAGCCTCAGCGAGGCCTGTGCCCACCGAGCTAGCTAGGTCGCCCATAGCCCCGCCTATGTCACCCGCCACGCCACCAATAGCATTGCCAGCGTCCTCTGCAAGACCGCCAACATAATCACCAGCGCCCTTAATGCCTTGGTCAAGAGAATCTGAAAGCCCACCTATTAAATCACTTGAGCCTTTAGTTGATTCAGCGCCAATGGGCTGCAAGGGTTCAGGTGCGGCCATTGGCTTAACGACTTGTGGCACAACAGTGTTAGAGGAGGGCGCTGTTAAGGCATCATAAGCTTTCGGCCCAAGGGTAATGGCTGCACTACCACCCAAGCCTAGCATCTGGCCTTGGGTCGCTGCATTAGCCTGTTGGTTGGCAATTTGCACCTTAGCGCGGCTTGACTGCATCTGATTAGCCAGTTGAGTTGAGGTGTTTTGTGCGTTCATTGCTGAGGCAAGACCTTGTCTGCCGTTACTTAATAGACTCATTAAACTGCTCCCGAAGCTGCACCAAGGCCGCCACTCATGATACTGTTTTTCATGTCTTGGTCTGTCTGCGTGGTTGTGTTAGTGGCGTTTGCCATACTTGCTGACTTTGCCAAGCCTGTGTTGGTCGCTAGCTGCTGTTGTTGTTCAGCGTTCATGCTTTGCCCATAACGAGCCATGTCACGGGTTTGCTGGCCTGCTGCACTATCAAAACTGTTATTAACATTAGCTGTAGCCCTTGCTTGTTCCTGCGGAAGCAGGGTGGTTTGTAAGCCGCCAGCGCCATTCACCTGCTGAACAAGATTGGCCTCTTGTGGCTGAAAGCGAGTTTGATAGTCAGCCCACTGCTGATTAATCAAGTCGGCATTTTTAGCTGATGCCACCATGTCCACTGAGGAAGGTACTGAATTTGATCCACCGCCACCCATGACTAGCTCCCGTATTTATTGATACCAGCCGCAGCCGCCATACCTAGGCCTGTGCCATAGATACCTTGCGTTGCTTGCTGTTGATTAAAGGCGTGCTCCATATTGGCATTTTGCCCATGTACTGATTGCGCGGCAACAGAGCCTAAGCCCTCTATTGCGCCTGTAGATTGGCCTTGCCCCATTGCGACAATGCCTTGCTCACCTTGCAACATGCGATTAGTTGTCCCCATGTCAGCGCGAGTCTCGGCATTAGCTAGCGCATCAGCCCCAGCAAGATAGTTGCCTTGCATCATGCGTCCGCCCTGCATAGTGCTACCTGCTGTTTGGGTTTGTGCGCCCGCCTCTTGTTTTAATGAATTAGCCGCCATGCCTGTGGCAAGATCATGATTGGCTTGGCTATCCATGTTGCTAACATTTGACATCCACTGGTTTTCTAGTGGCACGTAGTTGGCTTGATAATAGTCGTATTTCTTTTGAGCAACGTCAGCCAATGCTTGTTGTTGCGGATTGTCTTGATTGTAGGTCGTAGTCGTAGTTGTAGAGCCACCACCGCCATAAAACTTGTGAGGCATGATGAGCCAAGCCCATTGCTTGAAAAGCGCCATGTAGAGTCCTTCTGTCATCACGACAGTAGTAGGGTCATTAAATTGTGATTGTGTATTCCGTCATTGCCTGCCAGTTGTTTTGTTTGGCAAGCTTTCTAAAGCCTTCGCGGGGTGAGCAAAACTTTATAGTGGTGGCATAAACACTCTTTGCCATCAAGCATATATCGTCATAATACTCGGTCAACCCATCATTAGCGGTACTGTAGCATATCCAAACAAAAAGTTCCTTATCTAAGGTATACTCAGATTGCCTTGGTTGCACAATGACAAAACCATCATCACAAGTATGACAAAAAGCCTTGCCCATCAGGCATTGAGCATAGACATCCTCTGCTTTCCAGTCCATGTTCCAGTCGGCTTTTAGCTTTTCAATATGAGGCCTAATATCATTCCAGACTAGGCGTATATCAACTAACTTAAAACGTGTTGCCTTTTCCACCTTATAAAGCCTCTAAAGCCACATTAAAGGCTGCCTCTGCTGCTCTTATATCAGCAATGGATGTTGCAGCGCCTATCTCTGTTTTTGCGGCTTGAGCTGCTGCTCTTACGCTATCAATCCACACATACATTGCCTCTGCCTCTGTGGTTCTGGCTATATTTATTTGCCTATAGATGGGGTACTTAGATGTAATTTTATCGCCTGCCAATGTGTTAATGTCGATGATGGTATCTGCCTTCGTTAAGTCGACAATATTCGCTGGGTCTTGCCATGTCTTGGTGTTGGCATCCCATGTTGCATATTTGCTAGGTGCAGTGCTAGAAGCCCCTGCCAGAATAATGTCTATATACTCCCACAAATCATCCTTAACATAGCCTGCTGGATGAGCAGTTTTAAAAGAGGTGTAGAGGTCTTTTTCAATTAAAAAGTGGTGAAGATTTTGAGGGACAGTAAATTCAAAAATGCCGTCAGCATTTTCTGCCCCTACTCCGACCATGCAACTAATTGAAATATTAGGCATTTCTAAAAAGCTTTGAATCTCTTGCGTTATGGTTACTGCCTGAGTGGTTGTAGTTCTTGACATATTATTTAACCTGTATCTGTTTCTTAAGCATTTGGACTTCTTGGAATAGCTCTTGAATGGCTTTAGTCATGATGGATATGATGGATGTGTAGCCTACGCCATAATAACCATCTTCCGCTTGTGTAAGCAGTGCATCAACATTAGCCTCTTGAATAAGCTCTTTGACATCTTGCGCTATAAATCCATGATGAGTGAGCTTGTCGTCAGCTATCATTCGGTATTGAACTGGGCTTAATTTATTAATAAAATCTAAGCCCAGTGACTCAGGGGTAATATCTTTTTTTAATCTAGTGTCTGAAACGTCTGTTAGAAGCACAGAGTTTCCTGAGCCTACTGTCCTATAAGCCCCAGCTAAAGAGCCTGCCATCGTGATGTTAAATCCGTTACCACTAATGGTTGCATTTCCTGATTGTGTAGCAACCAGCTGACATAAATTACCTATGGATATCCCGCTTAAATATTGAGCATTAAGGTTCGTCACCTGAACAGTTGAGCCAACCTGTACTAGCTGACCATAAATTCTAACATTGCCGTTAAGAGTTGTCTGTCCCGATGCTTGCACCGCGTCAGCGCTTGAAGATGACCCAAATACACCTGTGCCCGCAGCACCGCCTATGCCGACCACGCCTATACCTGCATAGCCACATGAGCCGATGATACCGTGCTGTCCGTATGCTGATTGGTTTGCCACCGCTGCTGCATTATTGTAACCAGAATAAGCACTTGAGCCTGTAAAGACGGCATTACCGCTTATGTTTATACCTGCTGTTCCAGTGATGTTGCCTGCTGTAACCGTGCCTAGGTTGGCATTTAGCGCAGATAAAGAAGAGCAAGATATTTGACTCGCGTTAATCGTTCCTGCGTAAACAACCCCAGCGCCCAGTGTTCCAGCCGCTATACTTGTGGCGTAGATGGACTGCACTAAAGAAGCTGTTATGGCATTTTGAGCCACGTAGCTACTAATGTTTCCTGATGTTAATGTGCTTACAGTCGCCAGCGCACCTGCGCCTAAGCCTGCCAAAGAAACCTGCCCGCCACCTGCGCCTGATAAAGAGCCGTTCGTGCCTATAGATATGGCTGAATTTTGCAAAGAAGTGGGTGCATTTGTGCCGCTGGTATTAATAGCCCCAATGCTAGCTGGGGTAACATTGCTATTTAATATACCTGCCGGAGCATTGGTTAGGTTTGTATGTACTGCACTAATCCCTGCGGGGGTAACATTGCTATTTAATATACCTGCCGGAGCATTGGTTAGGTTTGTATGTACTGCACTAATCCCTGCGGGGGTCACAAGGCTATTGTCCACAACCGTGCCATTACCTGTGCCTATGCCCTGTATTGCGCCACCTGATACCGTAATGGCCGAGTTTAGCAAAGTCGTGGTGGGTGAGTTGCCAGCAGCAGCTATGTTAGATGGAATGGAGGAAATGCCTGAGTAGTTTGCTCTGGTTGCTGTAACATCGGCTATGGCTTGAAACAAGGCTGTTCTTGCTGTTTCAAAATTATTAACGGCCGTCCTAAAGTCTGCGCCAGTGGTGGCACTGATGGTCAAGCCTGCTGTTGTGACTGTTGAAATAAAGGCGGTCGTCACATAGTAAGGTGTGCCTGATGTCCACGAACTGCCATTTAAGAACGTACCTAAAGCAGTTAGGGTGTTTGAGTAATTGACGCTGCTTACACCATAGGTTGAAGCTTGTGCCAAGATTCCAGCCTTTTCTGCAATTATTTGCGCCCATGTGCCACTGATGGTATTAAGTTCATCAACCGATAAATTGCCATCAGATAAAATGGCATTTAGGCCATTATTAACATTATTAGCTGTAGTTTGGGCTGTTCCCGCATTAGCCAGCGCTTGGTTGGCCGTGGTTTGAGCAGCAATGCCCTTGCCAGCCGCTGCGTCTGAGATGCCTTGAAAGACAGCTGTTCTGGCAGCCTCAAAATTAGCAACAGCACTTCTAAAGTTAGCACCTGTATTAGCACCAATTGATAACCCTGCATTAGTTATGGTTTTAATAAAGGTGTCAGAAATGTAATAGGGGATAGTTCCCAGCGTCCATGTTGCTTGGTTTAAAAAGTCCCCCAGCTGCTGTAGAGCAGCTGTGTAGGTTGTCACCAGACTGCTGAGGCTGTAGTTGTTAGCCTGATTAATCAGCCCACTACGTTCAGCAATGTAACTATCCCAAGCGCCTCTGATGTTTTGCAGTTCACTTAGCGACAGATTGCCGTCTGACAGCATACTATTAAGCCCGCTGTTTGCGTTTTGACCCTGTGTTTGAGCGGCCAAAGCTAAGGCATTATTTGCGTCTGATATACCCTGAAAGACTGCCGTCCTTGCTGTTTCAAAAGTTGCCACCAACCCTCTGAATGTGCTGGCTGTGTTTGTGTCTATGTTTAAGCCATAGGTGCTAATCGTTGCACTTGAAAGATAGGTGGAAGATACATAGTAAGGCACGGCAGGAGCTACCCATGTTCCATGTCCAGTATTTAGAAAATTGCCCAAAGCTTGTAATGCGTTACTGTAATTAGTGCTTTGTGTGGTGAGCTTGTAGGTGTTTGCTTGCGTGACAATGCTAGCGCTTTCGCCAGCCGTCCCAGCCCACCAGTTGGCAATGGTCTGCAATTCTGATACGGAAAGATTCCCATCCGACACCGCATTGGTCAGCCAAGAATTAACATTATTTGCCGTGGTGACTGCACCTGCCAATGATGCAGGTGTCGCACCGCCTATTGTCACTGGCTTACCAACATAGCTCCATGTTGGCGTTAGTGCGCTTAACACACCGACATGTAGGCCGTCAAAAGCAAGCCTAGAGGCGACAACCGATGCTGTGTAGCTTATGTCAGAAGCCAGGCCAAAGAAGGTGTAGCTTTGTGTCCCATGAGTGGCCATCGACAGATTGCAAGCGACTGTCACAAAGCCAGAGGCGCTAGTAGGAGCAGATGTACCTTGTACACCATAAATGTTAAAGTGGTCTGCAGGTAAATCGCCTTGTGTATAATTCCATGTCACCGTGATGTCTGTAAGGCCTGTTGCTGATGCTGGGGTGCTTGATACAGATTGAAAGGCCGGAGCGTTGCTGGGTGCGCCTGTTTTTGAAAATATCTCGGTGGTAGGCGTTAGCGAAACCACTTTCCAAGCTGTGCCTTGGATAATGTTGCCACACTCTGCCCCTTGAGTGGTATCTCTATAAGCGCAAATAGCTGCCTGATAGCCCACTGATAATGGCACTGTAAATGTATGGGCGGTGGCTGCTGGGTCGGTGATATTAACATAATCGGTGGTTGCTGCCGTGACAACCTCTGAGCCAGTCTTAGAGATAACCCAGCCTATGAAAAAACCATCGGCATTATATTTACCTTGGCTATAACTCCAGTGCAAAGTGACATTGTGTGTCACGCCATCAGAATTAAGCTCTGAACTGTATTGACTAATGGCTGGGTCATTCGTGGGTGGCACGATGATGCCTCGCTCATTCTCAGTAACATAAAACCCCTGCTGGGTGGTTGGGAACATGACAGAACTGAGGCCGTTAACATTAACAGCCGTTAACCACACATACCCCTCCAAGCGTGGGGCTAGCGAGCTCCACGTATGTGAGTTGCTGCTCTCAGACGCTAAATAGGTCGCTGTACTCACATCATTAGTAAAGCTAAACCAAATGTCCACATGATCAAAGCTTGGGTCAACTGGGTTAATCCAATTAAGTGTAATAGTTCCCACCCCGCCAGTGTAATGCAAGCTTGAGGGCAGGTATTTAGGTGGTGTTGTGTCATAAACCACTTCCCAGCTAACATTTTCAGTGGGCAGTCCAGATGGTTGTATCAGCTTGCCCACCTGAATACCTTTTGAGGTGTTTCTAAAGGCAGCAATGCCTGCTCTATAGTTATTCTCTATGGGCAGGTTGGGAAACAAGTAACTGGTCTGTGTGCCGGAAACAGTGATAGAGGATGAGGTTGTGTCAAGAGGCTTAAGGCCTTGCTCTGCGTAGATATAAAAGCCATCAGCTTTAAGCTCACCCGCTGCTGTGGGGGGTATTGTCCACACCAAGGTGACATTGACAGTTTTACCATCTTTATTAACCACCACCAAAGGCGCATGAGGAATAGGGTCATGGGTCGGTGGCTTAATCACCGCAAGGGCAGTGGTGTCAACAGTGCTAGCATTGGTGATGTCTTGATTAACCACCAGTCTAGCCCCATAGTAATCTTGAAGCATCGTCCTAAATGTTTGCCCAACAATCAGGGTATCTTTATCTAAATTATTATCTGCAATCCATGTCGGGACGCCAGTCGTCCATTTGCCGCCACCATTAAAGTAATTGGCCAGCTGAGTAAAGGCAAAGTCATAAACAATCAGCGAACCGCCCACATTGTACTTGTGAGCCTGAGCATCAATGATGGGCTTTTCTTGCGCGATAGTGTCCCATTGCTGCCTGATGGCGCTTTTTTCTGAAGCCGACAACACATTATCTGATGATATGTTGGTGATGGTGTCATTAAGCTTAAGCAGGCCTGAAAAGGCATCAATGCTAGTCGATGACTGATTAACAACCTCACGAACGGCCGATAAAAAGTTTCGAGTCTGAGCGTCCACATTCGCTGGGACAGCGGGGATTTCTCTAGTTGCCATTACTAAAATCACTCATGCTAGTTACGATTTCAACCGAATCAATCACGCTTGTGCCAGATAGTTGTATTTGAAATTCTTTAGCTCTGTAACCAGAGGGCAGTCGGATAGGTGTGCCACTTTTTTTAATGGTCATGTCTGAAATAAGTTGTCCATCACCAAACAGCTTAAAGTCCACATCGCCACTGGCAAAAATCTTAACAGCCGCAGGGCAAACAGGTCTTTCCAGCCTGACCAGCTTGCTAGTCCATGTTGCACTTAACGCATTTTTATCAGCTTCCCATTTAATAATATTGGCATTTGCATCTAGCAAGTAGAGCGCATCATACTCAAAGTCATTATAGCCACACAGAAATGAAAGGCCTGTTATGGTCGTGATGATGGGTTTCTCAAAGCGCGTGTCAAACATAAACGTGAACGTATCCGAGCAGCATAAATAAATGCCACCATAATAAAAACCACGCATCGTGTTGGGCTGATATGACTGCCATTGGTCTTTAGTGATGTAGTCTTTTGTGATGTTCGTTATTTGATTGGCTGATACTGTCATAAGGCCATCAGGTGAGGCAAAGATAATATAGCCACCCATGTCTACAATGCTTTGCTTATTGGTACAGGTGGCTTGGTAATCTACTTTTATGGCTGTTAAGCGACTAGGGCTAGAGCCAGTCACCAAATAAGGGTAGCGCTTGGTGAACACAATAATGGAGTCACCTGTACATGATAAGGCCGTGATGTCATCAGGAAAGGCTAGCTCGTTATTAGCATCCCACGCATGAGGCATAAATTGCTCACTCACACATAAGGTGTTGCCATAGAAGCCAACCAAAAAGCCATTAGGCGTGACCTTAAGGCCTTTCAGCGGGTCTGGGGCAGGTGACCAGTTTGCTGAGGGCAATATCTCGCCCAGCTGGGTGTCAACCTTTGAATCTTGATAAGTAAGCGTCCCTATGTCAATGTCAGCCACAAACTCATATTGAGTTGAGGTTGTGCCTTGTGCGGTACGATAAAGCCTGCGCTTTGAGCCAGCGCCAAGGTTGTATTGCGGGTTTTGCTCTGAGGTAAACGTGATGGTAACAGGGCTGCTGCTTGAATAAGTTGAATCCACAATGACAGCAGGTGAGGGCTGTGAAGGTGCGCCTTCCTCGCCCAGTGGCGACACGTAGGTATAAACATAATAACGTATTGAGCTGGTCGTGGCTTGATTTAAGCTAACAGTACCCGTGCTTGGGGCTTTAGGATTGGTACACTGGGCATCACTACCTGTGGCTAGCGGCTGGCCTGTTGTGTTATGGCACACAAAGGTTGTGCCAACTGCATAATTAGCTGGTGCGCCCACCGCATCCCATGCAAAGCCCTGAGTCCCCACGGTGTAAATGGTGTAGGTTTGGCCGTCAACCATAGCGCCAGCATTAATAGGCTTAGGTATCATTGTGAACGTATCGCCTACGGCTATATTTGTTGCTGAATCACCCCACAAGGAAAAGTCGGTATTGCCAAGGCTAACGATAGTATAATTATTGCCTTGCACCATATCTGGGGGAGAAATGGTAGGAGAGGCGGCAGGCTTAAACGTGGCAGTTGGTGTCACTTGTGGCGCTGGTATGCCCAGCACAAAACCATTAGCATTGTGACCATTCCTATAGTCAGGGGCGGTGTACTTGGCCTCATCACCTTCGCCTGTGTAATAAAGCCTATGATGGCTATCATTAGCGATAGGGCTTAAAACGACATCTATGCCAACTTGAGGCCACGCTAAGACTTGTCCGCCCGCCTTGTAAAAAAAAGCACTATTAGTCCCTGCTGGTAAGCTACTATTAGCCGATATACCCTGCAATGGCTTAATTGAGCCGCTATCTAGTCGACAATTATCAGCAATGACAGCCATGTTATCGGGTAGGTTGGCAGCAGCTATTTTAGGCGCAATGCCTGAGAAGTTAGCCAGCTTAAGTCTCATCTTACAGACCTGCTGTGACTATCAGTGATGTCTGCATTAAATTTAACATTAAGAACATCAGCAAACTGTTTAAAGTGATCTTGACTGCGCTGATAATTAATTTGGCTTTCAGTGCCACGCCCAAAGGCTCGGTATAAAACATAATCTATTAAAGGGTTTTGGTAAAAATCGTCTAGGGTAATCTTAGTGCCTACATTAAGGTCTGGTATTAACGCAGGTTGTTGTTCATAGATAATCTCAATATAGCTAGGTGTTGCAGGCTGTGGCGGCCAAACGTAAAAGGTGCTGTTATCATCTTCTGGGCTATACATCACATGCAAAACAATTGGGCTTACCGTATCTGACGCCCAGCTAGGGTGAAACCTATCCATCGCCTTGCGGTCTATTTGCCTGATGGCAGTTCCAGCGACAGTACCTGTAACGCCTAGATTACGCACAAACTCAACAATACGCACAGAGTCGCTAGGGGCTATTTGTTTTGCACCTGCAACCAGCTGATAAGGCACGGTCGTGGTGCTGGCGTTAGGTATTAATAGGGCGATTTCGGCCTGCCCATCATTTAGCCAGTCTAGTAGCTCGGCTTGTGACCAGTAAGTTTGCGAGGCATCACCTAATATCTGACTCGCTTTATTAATAATCGTTAACGCATCAACCGTGGCGGCCATAACTAGTCCTTAGCGTAGGTTAAGGAGGGTTGAAGCTGGATTGCCGCCTTGCGAACCGTCTGATTGAGATTGACCACCTATGCTGGTGTCTGAACTGTATTTAATGCCAATGGCTTGCGCGAACATCTTATAATGCTCTTGGCTGTTGCTAGCTTGATTGCCATATTCTGAATCTTTAGCAAAGGCTCTATATAGCACATAGTCCAGCAGGGCATTAGCATACATGTCTTTGACAGTGATCTTAGTACCAACATTCAAATCAGCAACAGGTGCGGCCAATGACGAGTAGACAATCTCAATGCTATTGCCGCCCGATGATGGCGGGTATACATAAAACTCTGTCGAGCTATCCTCTGGGTCATAAGCCACTAAGACCACAGACGAAGCAGCAGGTGCAGTTAGCCAGCCAGCAACAAAAGACTCCATGTACTTTCTAGTTACCTGACGTATGCCTGTACCGTTCACATTGCGAACAAAGGCATTAATAGTTAGTGTGCCTGATGGTGCTGTTTGGTGTGAGCCTGCAACCAATGCCATTGAGGTTGTTGTAGGGTTAGCATTAGGCACTAAAGCGCAGATTTCTAGCTGCCCGTCATTCAACCAGCTCAGCAGTTCTTGTGGCAACCAACGAGTCTGGGAGGCGTCAGAAAGCAATAAAGAGGCTTTATTAGTTATAGATATTGCGTCAATGGTAGATGACATAATAGTTCCTTAGTAATGTAATTTAACGTGATTAATGCCATCCGCTTGAGGATGCCTTAAACCAGTGCGGATATAGCGCTTTGCCTCACCTACGTATTCTTTAAATTTGACCTGATAATGGTTTGCCAGTTCTGGATTGCCCCACTCGGCAGGTGATGCTAGTAACAGAGACTTAGCAGCCGCCACAATGCCGTCAAACCAACGATTAGCAAACTCGTCATCAATGGTTGTGCTAGAGTGACTGGGCATCAATATCAGAGAAAGAACAAGATTAGCCGACCTGTCTAGGCCGTTGTCAGGCGTTAGCACAAAGGTGTTGCTTGAGGTCATGCAAAAGAATTCTGGCCTGCCACCTGTTCTGGTGCGCCAACATTTAGCGTTCATATCTAGCCATTCTGGTGGTGCGCCCTTGATTGAAAAGCCGCTTTGAACATAGTCGGCAGCTGATAGGTAAATCGGTGATATGACCGTCTCTATCTGTGTTCCTGCTGGCACTCGAATGGTGTAAACACCTGTGTCGTAGGATAGGTAGTCTGGGGTTAACGCAACTCTCAGAGCCATAGACTCTTTGCAAAATAATCTAACACCTTCTCGTATAGCTCTAATGGCTATGGGAATAGGCGCTGACGGTGCGTCTAGGAGTACATCATTTAGCAAATCGTTATAGTTCATGATTTATGATTCATTAGGAATATGAAAAGTACAGGTAACAATAGAGCTTGAATTAAAGACACCCAGTCAAAAAAGGCCACATCCGTAAGATTACATGACATCATGGTTACCCAGCGGACTGCCGTAACTAGGGCGGCTAGTGACCATAAAACAATGGCAATGCCAATACACCTAATAACAAATTCATTGTGTGGAATCATTTTTAATCCCTTTTCTGACTGGGGGTTTGCTTTTGTACCTAAGCCGCAGCTGGTTCGGCATCAGCCCCAGCCGCATCTGCTTGTGCTGTTTTGTTTGCCTTTGCCGCGTTTCTGTCTGCCATCTCAAACACATGACCAAAGCCTGAGTTTAAAACGTCATCCGCTTGATTGCTTTCAAGCTCAACAAAAGGGTTTTGCGTATTAGGGTATATATCCTGCTTAATGCTTGCTATGCCAGAAATGGCATGAGCCCCCACAAGCTCGGTTTTTAATCGTATTATTACTTTAGCCATTTTAATTACCTTTGATATGCAGCCGTCCTTGGCCGCGTGATTGATTACAAGTTACCCACGTACTCGCCTTCAACACCCACAAAAATGTTAGGTGTGCCAGTGATTGGTGCGCCTGTAGTGCCGATTGTGATTAATAACGATACGTAATAATCACATTGCAACGTGCTACGAACCATGCCGCCCACAGATGATTGGCCACGCGGTACATAGGTTGTACCCTCAAGACCTAATGGCATGATGGTTGCAGAACCGTTTGATGCTGCCGTTACTGCTGGAGCTGCCGCTGAACCTGCGCCAGTAACCGAAGTTAATGCGCCTTGACCTGCAACAGAACCAGAGACCACACCACCCGCCAAAGCAAAGCCGATGTTACGAGTTTGGCCTTGTGCATCTTGGTAAGTTGTCAAAGGCGTGCCAGTTGCAACACCTGTTTGTGTGGGGCTAAAAACACCCGCTGGGCCACTTTGGTTATAAAGTGACACATCAGCTTTGCGAAAGATAAATTCAGCAGTAGACGAGGTATTGGCAATAGCCGCATCCCAAGCCCATTTAATGCTGTTAAGACGCGCACCGCTTGGCACAACGAATAACGGAATTTCTAGCAAATCGCCAGCTGTTACTGTTAAGCCGCCCACAGTTGCAGGGATGGCTTGAGCCTGATGGATGCCAGACCAAACAGCCTGACAACTTTCTGCGCCATTGAAAGGATTTTTGCCTAGATCATTGCCTAGTTGATAAAAATATTGAGTCATTGCAGTTCCTTGAATTAGGTGAGAAAGCCCCCGTAAAAGGGGGCAGTCTTAATTAGTATTTGCCGCTATAGCCAGCAGTGATGGCATTAAATTCAGCAGTACCCACAGCAGGTGCATAAGAGTCAACAACCGCCACACCGTGGTCAGTAATTTGACCATTAATAGTGAAGCGAGTCTTAGCAGTACCCTCTGTCATAGATAAAGAGATCTCAACAGCAGACTTGTGGTCTACCAGCTCTTCGTTCCATGCAAAAATGTTGTCACCTTGTGAGCCCTCTTTACCATACGCTTTGATAAGTGCTTGTGCGCCCACAATAAAGGCACGATCAATATTAAAGTTAGCTGTTGGTGATGGCACAGTGACCGCTGTTTCAGCCGTACTGGTGCTGTTGCTTTCCATCATTGTAGAGCCAGCAGGGAAACGTATTGCATAGCGAGACAGTTTCTTAATGACAATGCCGTTCCACATGATGCTGTCGCCCATGAATAACGGATGACGTTTAGTGCCATCAAAACGCTTGGTAGCCGTGCTTAATGCTGATTGCCATAGGTTAGCAGAGACCTTTTTTAAGATAGCCCACTGACGCTCAGTGACAAACATCACATATAAAGGCTCGTTCCAGTTGTACTCATCATCTTTTAGCTTGATGTTTTGTAATGGCACGTTTGATTCAAACAATAATGAGCCAATGGCATCAATTTCTGACAATGACAACACCATTGTGCTAGTCATGCCCGCAACTGATGTTGGCGGTGTTGTGCCTGTCGCTGTGTAAGCTGCAAAGAAACGTCTGTTATAAGTTGGTGCTTGTACAGTGTTAACCATGATTTCTGAGAACTCAGGGTCAGTTGTGGCTGGAACAACCCAGTCAGCGGTGGCTTGATAACCACGCGCACCTGCCAGATGAACCAAGCAGCGCTGATCTTCCACACGACCTGCCCAGCCCTCTAAACCAGCTTGGATGATGGTGCGTAAGTTGTGAACTGTACGCTGTTGTGTCATCTTGCCGCCTGTATCAGACATTTGGCGAGTACGATTGATGTAAATGTCAGCACTTGAAGAGGTGGCAGTCATGCCTTTGCCTTCAATGCGCTTGTCACCCATCACAGGTTTACCGCTAAAGATGTTGAACAAGTCAACCGACACTCTATCGCCAGACTTGGAGGTTAAATCCATAATCTTAACGATAGGCATATCTGGGCTAGACTGGCCTTTCATCTTAGCAGCTGCATCACCAATCTTTGGTGCTTCACCTGACAATAAATTCATAAAACTTTTTTGCTGTTGAACTCCAGCAAATACCGCAGCACCATAGACTTTAGCATCTAAAGCACTGCCTACATTAACTTGATAACCTGACATGTAAGCTTCCTTTTTGTCATCACGACAATAATTAATTAGCTATTCTGGGTAATCCGATGCCTCACGGCATTGGCATATATATTTACTGCATCCTAGCGATGAACTCAGCACGTTGGTCTGCGCTCATCGACATGAAATTGTTAATCAGTGCGGACTGGCTCATATCCTCTGCCCTTTCTTTTAGGCTAGATTCAACAGGCACACCCGCACCGAGGTCAGCCAAACTATTAATAGGCGGCTGTTTTACAGGTTTGGCGGCTGCCACTACGTTAGGTTTAGCTACCTCCGCCACCGCTGGCACTGGTTTCTCGACCGCCTTTATAGGGCTGCCGTATATCGCCACCATTGCATCAGCGACCTTTGCAAATTGCTCTGCCTGAGTTAGATTCGCAAATTCAGGATCATTAGTTCTCAACTGAGTGTCCATATTGACAGCCATCTGCCATTTTTCGACATCGTTACGTTGCCAATGACTTAGCACTGGGTTGTTGTCGATCTCTTCTTGAACAGTCTGCGCGGCTTTCGCTGCCTCTTCTGCTTGGCGTATAGCCTCTCTAGCTTCAAGGTTTCTAAGCTTTGCCTCAATAGACAGGGCTGCATCTTGGTAAGGCTTGGTAGCCTCCATATACGCCACAATCTTTTCATACTGTTCTGGCATGTACTCCTTCATTTCTGCCAACTGCTCATCAGTCAACTGAGGCAGACTGGGCAATGAAGTTGCCTGACTCTCTTTTAATCGAGATTGTTGGCTTCGTACTTCTTCAAGCTCACGCTTTAAAGCCTGAGCTTCTTCTCTTGACTTAACTAGCGCGTCATAGGGTATGACATGCTTGCCGTCTTTTGAGAGAATTCCCTCTGGCGTTGGTGTGTCGCTTTCTGCCTGAATCTCATCGTCCTTTACCTCATCAGCTACTAGGTCGGTTGCTACCTCGTCTGTTGTCTCAACAGTCGTTTCAGCCTGTTTTTCGCCTGACTCTGTCGCCTGCAACTCTGCATGTAGTTTTAGCAGGATTTCAGGGTCGTCTGGTAATTCGCCACTTGCTCTGTATTCGTCTATCAAACTCATCTTAATGTCTCCCGACATGTTACCGTATCGCTGGTGTGCGTAATTCAGCCTTATCGCAAGCTGACCGCAGTATGACGCTTCTCAGCGTGTATGTGCTTTATAAAGCCTATTGCGCTTGAGTTCAACTAAAAAGGGGAACTGAATTGCCACCATGCGCTTGTCTTTCTTTTTGGCACAAAAAACCCGCAATGAGGCGGGTCTTATTTGCTAGAGTTTAGGAGGCTTAACGCATAAATTCATCGTCATTAACGGGTGGTGTCCAGCCTAGCTCTATTAGGGCATCTCTTACATGTTGGTCTTTTGTGTCTATTAGCTCTTGTGCGTGGGACAGGACAACGCCATCATGCACATGTATCAGGTCTTGCTTGATAACGCCATCTTCATGACCTGTTATGACTCTAAAGCCGTCCTCATGCTCTAGCTCTTTCCTAAGTGGTGCGCCTGATAGCGATTGAATGGGTCTTGGTTTACGCTCTATTTGCATCTGCATTTTTGCTAGCCTCTTTTTTAATTAAATCTTCAATTAAACAATCTAATATGCAGTCGATGAATAACTGCGCCTTATCAGACTGGATAAGGTTTCGGATAATCTCAACCATGCCACGGGGCAGGTCGTTATACTTTTGCTCTATTTTCATTTCTGCCTCACTGATTGGTTACTTGATTGCCTTGCTTCTCTATCCCCTTAGCCACATCAACAGCGGGCGAGGGGGGCTGTTCCTCTTGTTGCATCTGAGGCGGTAAACCTTGCTGGGGGTCTTGAGGGCTTGCGGGTGATAACAGATCGGTTTGCGGGTTACCAGTGGGTAGCCCATCGGTAGCACCACCGCCATTCTTATCTTCAAAGCCCACAGACTTACCAATGGCATCAGCAACAGGCACAATTGCAGGGTTAGCCGCTGCCGCCACTGCTGTCTGAATCATCTCGTACAAACCCTTAGATGACAGCTCGACAGTGCTAGCCTTGATGTTTTCAACCTCTGCTTGCATCTTAGCCACCTGAGCCGCTATCACTTCTGGTGGGTTCTTAGCCGCCAGCTCTTGCTGTAACTTCTGAACCTCGGCTTGTAGTTGTGCAACCACTGGGTCTTTACCATTGCCAAGCCCAAGCGCATTGCGCACCACGTCAGCCATTTCTTTTCTAAATGGCAGGTCAGTTGCATTAATCACAAAGGGCATTAACATGCCTTGGATGTTGGGCGGTAAGGTCTTGACCAGTTCGGTGATTTGATTCAGCTGTTGGTTTCTGAATGTTGGCGTGCTTGGCGTGTCAGCCAGCACCACCTTACAGTTAATGTGGGTGATGTCATTAATAATCGTGGGCTGTCCAGTCTTTGGGTCTGTTGCTGGGACTTGCACATTAACAGCCTGTCCAGTCATGGGGTCTTGTTGCTGTGCAACTTGCGTGGTTTGATTAAGTATCACCACTCTATCATCGCCATTGTCATCAGTAACCGTGACTGGGTGGTTTGGGATGTCGCTTAATAGCTGTATGATAAGCTCAAGTAGTAGTTCATCAGCCTGCCTTGCTGCCATGTTAAAGTTATCATTGATGTCAGCTAGGGTTATAGCGTCTTGCTCAACCAATGAGTTAATGGCTAAGCCTGATGTTGCGCCAGAGTCTCTGCCTAATGTGGCATTGTGTACACCTACGTTAGTTTGGATGGCTTCTTTAGCCGCCTGCATGACCTCAAATTGCTGTTGCGCCATTTGACCATTTTCCTGCACCTCGAAGGTTTCGCCTGACTTGTTGCGCTTGATAATATAGGCATCAGGTCTGGCTATCTCTTGTGCAGCTATGGCGTGATCTTCCACTGAGTCCTCTGTGGCTATAACCCGCTTGGCTGATAATAGCCAATACATTTTAGACTTACGCGCGTTAATCTCATCTTGTGGCGACATCATCGACCTGATTAAGCCATAAGGCACGCCTGTTGCATCCTCCCTGAAACCAAAGAAAGGCACGTATGGGAAATGCCTGTGCTTGTAAGGACTATCATAATCACCGACCAGCTTTGTGCCGATGTAGTACGCCACTCTTATCTTGTCAAAGACCGCTTCAACAGGCTGTACCTCGCCCGAATGAACAACTGCCATTTGCAAGGGGTCTTGTTCGTTTAGCTCTGCTATCTTGCCATTGGGCATTTTAACGATAAGCCCTTTAGTATGTACCTTGTACCAGACTTCATAAACCATCAGCCTACGTCTATCCGTGTCCATCCACTCGTGCTGCTCTAGCGTGCTGTTATAACCTGATGACGCGCTAAAGCCTTCTTCGCGCTCTGTCAACTGACTAAAGCCAGTCAGGTCTAAGTCCCAGCCTGTTCGCTGTGACATGGCTGCACGTATCCAGTCGCGTTGCTCTGGGAACGCTTCCATAAGCACGTCTTGGTCATACCATTGCTTCCTGACCAGATACCTGCCGTCTGAATAATCAGGTCGCTTTGATCGCCAGTCCCAGTACATTTCCCGCCTATGTACGTGTTCGTATCGTATTTTAGGTTTAAAAGGGTCTGAGTTAAGCGACACTTCAATCCAGCTTATGCCTACCTTTATTTGCTCCGCATAAGCATCTGACTTAGCTCTAGCCACTCCTGACTCCTCAGCGTGGTGCTTCATCTCCATTGATAGAGCTTCCGCAACATCGTTGTTAGTCTCGCCCGCTTCGGGTTCTACCTTAGTGTCAACTCGTGTTTTAGCCTGCATGCCTAGTACTGCATTAATAGTAGGCTGAATAAGATTATCAATACTAGGCGGCTGTCCACGCTCTGCCAGTTCTTCAATGGTTCTTGCGTCCAGTTGATTGCCGTCATAATACGCCATTTCCCTGTCTGCAATGGGTCGCCATATAGGTTGGTTCTTTAGTTCATTAAGTATGCGCTGTACTTTGTACACGTTCCAGCTATCTGAGTCAGCATCGCCCGTCTGGGGGATTTCGGCAGGTTCAGGGTCAAGGTGATTTACTCCTGCCTGCTTGCTTGTGATTTCGCTATATTGATTAAATACCGACATTTGATGCCTCCCGACATTCTGTGTTTATCTGTTTATCGCCAGCTACGCTTTAGACTTGATCTATCGAAACCCTTGCTTTTGCCTGATTCGAAGCTATTACCGCTTGCAACCTCTTGTCCCCACTGTATAAAGCTATCAGCACCATGACTATTCTCATCATGTAAAGGCTCATTAGCCCATGAGCCAGTCGTGGCTGTCCATCGCTTTTTATAGTTGTCCAGTCGCTTGATGCCTTCATTACAGTTTGTTAGGTCTATACATGCACTTGCCATAGCTGAGCGCGTGGCTTGTATAGATGCTAGCTTGTTCGTTGTTCGTGGCACGACCTCAAAGCGTTGACCTGTGTACAAGTCCTCAAGCATTTCCCTTATTGATTTGCTAGTATCTGGTGTTGCTCCGATGCGCTTATGGTCTGACTCATGTGGTATGTAGTGCTTGCCGTATATGTACCCATGCTCCTGCGCCATTAGTTGCAGGTGCTTAACGTAAGTTATCAAGTCCTCACCGCTGTTCTCATAGTAGTTTATGAAACGATGTTGCATTGTGCCGTACTGATGAAACCAAATAGCCGTCATGTCACCTTTGCCGATGTCCCAAAAGGTGTTGACCGGCACAGGTAGCAAAGGGATGGACTGCACTATCCTGCCGGTCTTGCGCATGTCTGCCATCTGCTCACTAAAGTACTTGCCCTCAGTGCTGACTTGGAATGCTTCCTCTGGTGTGCTTGGATACTCTTGTCTCATCTTCCAAGTGTCACCGCTAAAGTCAGATTCACACGTTGCCACATACCAAGCGCGTTTACGCTCAGTCAGCACAAAGCCTAGCTTGGCTTCTGTCTCGTAAAAGTACCTTAGATACTTTTCGTCTATCATGATGTTCTGCGGCTCTAGCTCATACTCGTCAGCGTCCCACCAGCTATAAAAATGGAATCGGTAATCCTTTTGACTGAGCGGTGTACCAATGTCGCGCTGATTCATTGAGCGTTGAGTTATTTTATAAAATTCGCCCTCTTGCCCTTCTGCGGTTGATTCGATGACGAGTATTCCCGATTTTGGTACGGCAGGGATAGAGCCAGTTATAACCTCTGCCGCTTTTTCTGGATACTTTGCACAAATCTTGCCAAATTCGCTTATGTGGAGTCGGTGCAAAGTGGCTGACCTCATCGAAGTCCCCACGCGCACGGATGATAAGTTGTGCTGGAATTGAATTTCCCGAGCTGAATCTTTGACCAAAGGAAACTGCTCTTTCATAAAGTCGGGAAGGTGATCGTATGCAAACTTGACTTTATACCTAAAGATAATATCAACCGCATCCTTGTCTTGTGCAATGATTCCGCACTGGATAGGTGACGTGCTAAAGAGTGCAGTATCCAACCACAAGATAGCCATCAGCGTGGTGATTCCTCGCTGTCTTGCTTTTAGCACCACATTTCTGTGCCACATTGACTTTAAAAGTTCGAGCTGTACGTCATTCGGGATGAAAGGCACGACTAGTCCATCATCGTTGTCATTGTCGCCTTTAACAATAATCTTATAAATTGCACCTGATGTAAGTCGCCAGTGTGCATCCTGCAGTAGCTCTTTAGAAATCAATGGGTCACACCTATGACATTACCCAGCAGACCATTCTTTACCCAGTCAGCAAAAGAGTCTTGTTTGGGTGTATCTGCTTCACCGTTGCTATTGTCATTGATGCCATAGTTTCTGCGCATCAGCTCTATCAGCGTCTTGCGTGTCTCTGTTAGCGTCTTGAGTATTCTAGCCTTTTTCTCTAAGTCGTTGATTTCTATCTCTAATTCAAGCTCTAGGTTTTTACAGATACCTGAAAGCCGCTTAACATCTTCGCGCTCAGCGATTAAAACAGCGGCTTGCTTGACTGCTTGAGTCTCGATAACTTCTCGCTCATACTTCGCAGATTCGGTCGAGCGCAATTCTTTGCGAACTTCTTGCTTGCGCAGCAAGTCATTAGCCTTGGCTTTTATCTTTGCTGACAAATCTCTAATCCAATCTTCTTTGGTTGCTTTTTGCCTGATCGCGGATTCGGTTATACCAAACTCTCTCCCAATATCCCTCAAAGGTCGGATTCCTGCACGGTATTCGCGCTCGACTCCAATCCAATCTACGTTTTTTTTCGTCATGACAATCTCTCATAAGTGTTATTTCTCGATTTATATCAGCTCCTTGTCTTAGATGCTAGCAAAAAGGGCAACTGAATTGCCCGCATCTTTTTTACATCTTTTTTTAAAATAATTAACGAAAGTGATTGCGTAATCACTTTCGCTTTGATACAATAATCACAAGTTAAGAGATTGTCTTTTAACACTATTTAACGAGGAATAAGACCATGACAACAGCTCGAATTTACGTAGGCACTTACGCCAAATACAACAACGGCTCTATTCAAGGCGCTTGGATAGACTTAACAGACTATTCAGACAGCGAAGGCTTTTACCAAGCCTGCGCTGAGCTGCACAAAGACGAAGATGATCCAGAGTTCATGTTCCAAGACTTTGAGGGCTTTCATAAGTCCTTATATGACGAATCAGGAAACATAGACGCGATCTATGACTACATAGACGCATGTGATGAGGGACGCAATCAAGACGTGATAGATGCGGGGCTAGACTGCGGTATTCCGTTAGACAAAATAGAAGATGCCTTTTACGGGCAGTTTAATTCTGATCAGGAACTAGCACACGATTGGATAGATGGCACAGGGATGTTGGCTGATGTGCCTGATAGCATCGCGCGTTATTTTGATTATGAAAGTTTCACCCGCGATTTGATGTACGACTTTTCAGAGTCAAACGGCTACTACTTTACAAACAACTATTAAAATTAAACTTAACAGGCGGGCATAATGCCCGCCACAATCACGGAGTAAAAAGATGTACGTCATCAAAGAATACTGTGAGTACGATATGTGCTGGAAAACCATAGAGTCGTTAGGCGCACATGACGATAAATTATCTGCTAACAAAACATTAAATAAATACATAAACAATATGGAGTTGCAAGTATCAGCTCCGTACAGGCATCATCTTAAAGTAGAAGAAGAGGCATAACATGAACCCACACACACAAATAAGCGTAATCTGGAGCGTTGAGGACGTGCAAATACTCAACAGCGGCTTAACTGATGAGCAAGCACTAAATGTGCTTCATAGCGTTAAAAAAAATCATGATGCCTCTATCGGTATTTGCTGGGACACGTTAGAATATTGGATTGAAGAACTTTATCCTGACGTAGACCCATTAGAGAAGGTAGCATGACAGAAGAAGAAAACGCGGGCAAGGCTTTAGGTGCATTACGCAAGACAGAGTCTAAGCCTTGCTCTGGGTGTGGTATTGTTTTTATCGGCTTGGTTAAAAAAACAATATGCAATCCTTGTAAGAATAAGATTTACTTAAAACGCCACAGAGACAAACTTAAAGAAGAAAACAAAGCCACTTAATTGTGGCTTTTTGCTTTCTAAGTTTTTGTGACCCGTCTGGGGAGTATCAGGCTCGTTATAGCATAACAAGCATGGGCATTAACCAGTGTTCTAAAAATGCCTATAACAGGCTCAATCACGATAAAAAGTACTATAACTGACTCGGATGGTAGCTCTAGCGGCTCTAGGATAAGTGAGAGCATACCCAATATAGCCACGCCTGATGTGCCAGCCGTTGAGAACGCGGCTAATATTGACCCAATAAAGATAACTAGGTACTGAGCAGCGCCCAAGCCGATGCCGTACAGGTGCGTCACAAAAAGCGTAGCCAAGGCAAAGTATAGGCTTGGTGCAACACGGCAGATGGTAAGGCTCATGGGCACTATCAAATCAACAGACCGCCTATCATAGCCCAGCTCATCAATTAACCCGCTCATGGTGCTGGGGATACATGACATCGTGTTGGCTGTACTCATTGCAATGATACTAGTCCCCCTAATCGCTCTAAACGCATCAGCTAGCGAGTCCATCCGATACCACATCAAAGCTGTATTAAAAGCCGCAAAAAGTGCAAAAGCCACAATTGCTGTGGGTATAAAGTGCATCATGGCGACCAGCACGGAAGCGCCCAATCTATCTATATTGTCAGCCATCAACCCGACCAGTGCGAAGGGTAGCAAGACCATCAGCCACTTTATGATGACTGAAAAAGCTGTGTATAGTGCATCCAAAAAGCTGATGATAGAGTCTGACTTAGACTTATCAATCAAGCCCATAGCCGAGCCAAACACGATTGAAAAGAACAGCACCTTTAGATTGCTACCGTCTGATAAGGCTGAAAAGATATTGTCAGGTATTAGCTTGTCCACAAAAGACTTAAAAAAGCTGTCCTCCTTAACAATGGCGGGCTCAAAAGATGAGATTTCCGTCTGCTGTGTGATGCTATCTCTAACGATGTTACCCAATGCACCCATTGTATTGTTATCTATACCGATGCCCACTTGGGATATAGTCCCAACAAGCATCCCCACCAGCGTTGCCGTGACCATGCTTAACACAAACACCACGAGCATTTTACCAATTAACCCGCCACTGTCATGAGTCTGCAAAATCCTAGCGGTACTGACCGCTATTGATGACAAAAGCACTGGCAGGATGCACATTTTAAGCAAATCTAAGTAGATGTGCCCCAAGGGCGCTACATACTGTACTAGGTCATGTTGATATAAGCCGATGTACACACCCCACACGCCCATGACTAGTAATGTCCAGCCGCTTGATAGGGTCGTGTAGGCTTTGTCAGCCACGCCACGCATTATAACCGCTCCTGCATGGCTATTTTTTGCTTAAGCTTGGCTAGCTCTTGCTCATACTTAAATATAGCTTTGTCCCCATCATATTGCCAGTTGACCAACTCTAAGTATCTGCCCAGCAGGGTTTCTAACTCGTTGCTGTCGCGTGGTATCACAACAGCCTTAGGGTCTACCGCATCTTTTAAAACAAAAAGCTTAAGCTTAATGGCGTACTCTGGATGCTCTTTTAATAGCCACCTTGTTTCTGCACCATCCCTGTAAGCTGCAATAAGCTTGCCATCTGCCGCATCTCTGACCGCGTCACCCCAGACTGGGTACTGGACAACCTCAACGCCCTCAAAATGTTTAGCATAGTCCGCATAAACCGACTTGGCTAGCACGCCCACCTTACCCGTCATGTTAAGTACTGTTTGCTCTTCTGTGCGCCCTTTAAGCTGTTTTGCCAGTTCTATGCGGTTAAACAGTACACTTTGATGCAGGATTGCGTAAGGTTTTGAAAAGTGTACCCGCCTAGCTCTTTCGAACGTCATGCTTAACTTCGATATACCAAGGTCTACGTCATGATTTTCCACCATCGTGACCACATCATTAAGTGTCTTGGCACTACGATCAAATTCGATTTGTACACCTAATGACCTTGCGAAGCCCTCCATCAGCACCACGTCATAGCCTGTCAGCTGGCCGTCTTTGTCCACATAATAAAAGGGCTTATTGTCTTTGACATACATGCCCACAACTAATTTACCACGCTTGACTATCTCATTAACTTCGTTGTTAGATAGCGTTGCCATAGCTAATGTGGTCTGTAAAAAAAGCAACACCATGATGATTAATTTATTTTTCATCTTTCAGCTCCATTAATTTTTTTTCATGATGTGCGTATTTGCTCACATCGTCCGTGCCTTCTTTGTGTCCTGACCTGTAGCCGTACTTGATGCAGCTGCCCTTGAAATAGCCTATCAACTCCTCTTTGGTCATAAGTGCCGCCATGATACGCCAAGGCTGGATGTCCATTTTTGTGTAATGGTCGCCACCGACCTGATAATCATCAGCCCTCATGCTGGGAATCTCCCAGTCTTTGGGGAATGGTCAAACTCAGTATTTTTAATGTCGTCTATCATTTCAAGACCTTTGTTCGCGAGCCGATTCAGTATTTTTAACAGCTTGTCCTTTTCGTCCTCTAGCTCCTGCACCTCATCGTTTATGTCATCAAGCCGATCTAGTAAGTCTATTGTTCTAATCATTAATAATTCAACGATTTGTTTTTTTTGTTCAATGTTCATTTAGATGCTCTCGTAAGTTGATAATAAATTGTGCGCGTGTGACATCACGGCAAATTTGTCCATGCCATTCCAAGCCACTCTTTTTTCTAAGGCTCTGATATAGCCAGCCAAGTAATCAACCGCCTTACAGTTGTACTCTGGGTGATACGTGCCTATCTTGTTGATGTATTCAATCTCTTTTTCTGTCGACCAAAATCGTAACGAACTCATAACTACCCCCTATCTGCGATACTTGTGTTTACGTGCTGTATCTTCCGTGCCTGTTATAGCCACCCACAATATTGCAGGTGAGGCGATAATCAACACAATGGTTAATGTCGCTTTTACTGCCAAAATTTCAAGTTGTGTTCGTATCATCGTTGTTTCACCAGTTTATTAATAAAATCTTGATTGACTGCCCGATAATTAATCGGACGTGGGTTTGTATTGCCTTTATATAAAACGTGCTGTCTTGGGGCTGACAGTAGGTTAATGGGCGGTATTTTGAAATCTGCCCATTTCATAGTTCAAATATCATCTTGCTAACGCCTTTTTGATATTCTTTTTTTAAAACGATGGTTGTAAACACGCCATCATCAATGCCAAGCGCACTGCACATCCCATCTATGTGCGCCTTGCTACTAGCCAAGCTGTTGTCAAGGTCGTGATTGCGTTTGGTGGGTTGTACAAAAGTAATCTTCAACGTATCTGTAAGCGTAAATGGCTCAAAATTAGCTTTTAAGGCGTTAAAAGTTAAAACCCTAGCCAAGGCATAGGCTTTATCTTTTTCAGCCTTAGAATACAGGTAATGCCTGCCATTCTTGTTGTTTGGTTTTAACTTCTTATCAGGTGCTGCAAACTCTAAGATCATATCTAGCCAAGCTTGGGGTAGGGGGTATTTAATTCATTTAATTCAATTTAATTCAGGTATAAAAAACTGAATTAAATGCGGGTCTTTCTATCTTCTAAGTTATTGATATATATAATAATATATATATAAATATATATAATATATATTTAATTCATTTAATTCAGGCATATATAGCCCACAATTAGCCCTTACTCTGTGAGCTATAGAAGGTACTGAATTAAATGAATTAAATGGCTTTCTATGTTTAAGTAATTGTTTTTAATATATTTTTGTCTCTATTTAATTCAGTTTTTCGTAACTGAATTAAATTGAATTAAATGAATTAAATCATCCAATCCAGTGAAAATTGGTTTCAGGTGCGCCTTTGCCGCCAGTTTTAATTAAATCAACCCCGATCAGCTCGGCTTCAATCATTTGTAAAAGCATCTCGTTTCGCTCTTTAGCTTTGATGTGCTGAAATTTGATGGCTAACATTTTTTTGGTAGCTGGTGAGTTCTCTTTAATATAGGCAGAGATTTTTTTAATAGCCGCGTCATAATCATTGGTGGCCACACAAGCCATAGCTTGGCTTGATGAGCGCATTAATAAAAACTCAACCAATTCACAACATTGCTGTGCTGTCTCTGCGTCAATGACTGGGTTATCAATATTGATACCGCCAGCCACAATTAAAGAAACACGTAGAGCATGTTCATAAGCCCTAGCCCACATTGCATCAATCCCAAAGCCACGGCTTTCGGTTTTTCTGGTGCGCCAAACTTTTCCGAACTTATCCAAAATAGCCTTGGCTTCTGGTGTGGTTGGAGCTATGCGTGGATTAACATTTAAAAAGTCACAATTCATGTCAGGGTTTGGATTGGCATTGATTGGCATGGTCGCCCATTCCTGTATCTTTTTAATCAAAGCATCCGCATTAACGTCTTTCTTTTCTTGTGGCTCTTGGTCGTAAGTGTCGCTTTCAAACAAAAGCCATCGAGGTAAAAAGCCGTCCTCTATTTCTTCGGGTGTCAATGAGTCAAACAATCTGCCCGGCACTGTTGTGCCATAGATGCAAAGATTAGGATTGACCACGCGCTTAAGTTTATTAAGATTATCGTCTGTGCCTGTTAAGGCTTTGCGAGGCTCTATTAAATAAGAGTCAGCCGAACCTGACAGCTCCATGATTTGAGTTGACAGGTTTTGCAGGTGAGCTGGAGCGCGTAGGTTGTTTAATGCTTTTAAAGTTCTGCCGAACTCGTCGGCAATCCAAAGTGTTGAGGGGGATTGATTAAGAAGATTAAAAAGACCTGCATCAGAGGCAATTTTTTCAGCACCAACGTAGTTGATTGCATTAGCTTCAACAGATAATTTTTTAATGACTTTTCGTGCGTGTTCTTTGCCTGAGCCTGAGTAGTTAATGCCGATGGCATAAATGTTAGTTCTAATATTAGTTTCTGTTCTAATCTTTCTTCCCATCAATGCACCACAAAAGGCGAGCGATGCGCCAAGCTCTAAGACGGGCTGAGGATACATTGCCGTGTCGCCCATGTACTGAGCCAGTTCCCCAACTAAACCTTTAAACTTTAATAAATGCTTGGGGAACTCATAAGTGGCTGGTGCAGGCTGAAAGATTGGGGCTTTTTTGACTTTCTTTTTAGAGCTGGCAATCAAGCCATCCACGTTCATTTCCATTGTTTTCCCGTAGCTTGGCACAATCCCTAAAGATAAGGCTGCATCAGATAGCGCGGAAGCTAGGCTACTGTCATGCTTGAACAAGACAAACAAATCAAA
>Ga0114964_10000452_pt1 | contig 31922 bp, 29 predicted proteins | sample C_131016_MF_Meta_FD_92638 | JGI IMG/M metagenome (GOLD analysis project Ga0114964, IMG submission 92638) | Freshwater microbial communities from Lake Croche, Canada to study carbon cycling - C_131016_MF_MetaG | ecosystem: Environmental > Aquatic > Freshwater > Lake | place: Lake Croche, Canada...
CAATTCCCGCGCTCCCCATCGGAAATTCAAAGTTCCGAAGTGGAACGGCGAATCGTTGGAGCATAAAAAGCTGCTGATCTGGCGGGAACAAGGACTCAGCGACGAAATTCTCTTTATGAGTTGCCTGCCCGATCTGACACCGCATTTAGGCAACGTGATTGTTGAATGCGACAAACGAATGGTCTCGATTTTTGCCCGCTCCTTTCCGGACATCACGTGTCGCGAGCAAAACGCCGATTTGGAACTCAATGCCGTCTACCACGATTTCGATTACCATTTGCCGATGGGATCGTTGATGCGCTTCACGCGACCGTCGCTTGAATCGTTTGAAAACTCGAAACCCTATATCGTGGTCGACGAAAGCCGTCTGGCCGATTTCCGTTCCCGCCTCGAAAGCGTGTCTGCGGGACGGAAAACCATCGGCATCGCCTGGCGAAGCGGCATTTCAAATGCGCTTAGAGCCCTTGAAGCAACTACTTTGCAAGACTGGGCACCAATTTTAGAAAACCGCAACGCTTGTTTCATCAATCTCCAATACGGTGATTGCGACGCCGAGATCAAAGCCGTTGAAGAAAAATTCGGTATCAAAATTGTCGGTTGGGATGATCTGGATTTAAAAAACGATCTGGAATCCATTTTCGCCCTGATGAAAAATCTGGATTACATCGTCTCCACCGGCACCGCGGTTTATTCGATGGCAGGTGCTGTTGGTGCGAACGGATACATCATCAAAACCACGCAATCCTGGCAAGAATTCGACCTAAAATATAATCCTTGGTATAAAAATTTGAAAATATACAAAAACATGGACAACAATATCGATGTTTTATTGACCGAAATTGGCAAAGACATATCCGAGGATATGATCTGATTTCTTTATAAACTGTCGATGATTTTTAAATATTCACTCCGGCAGACATGGCCCATATCCTCGATGAATTTCTTGGACTTTTCCTCGTTTGATTTCCGTTTATCGATATCCATGAAATCATTCAGCAGAACATCCAAACCTTTTTTATCCGAATAGACAAAATCATTTATTCTTGCTTTCCGGATATAGTCGATATCGGTTACATCTTTTTTGGATGTCAGAACAATTTTGCTCTTCGCATAGAGTTCCAAAACCGTAGACCCGGACAAGGTAGGCAAAGTCTCCAGTCCGAAGCTCAAGAGATTCCCCAAGAGATGGGAATTTGAAAAACCCAACAGGGTCAGACGGTTGGTTGCCAATTCCGCTTTGAAGGCGGAGCGTAAAAAATCTTGCTCGTTCGTACCCGCAATCAAAAGTTTGGATTGGGGAAACTTATCGAGAATGAATTTGGCAATGTCGACATAGGCTTGGGTAAATTTTTCCAGCCGGGCGAAACACCCGAAGATCATATCATCTTGCGTAAAGCCAAGCCTCCCCCGCTCCAACTCGACCAAGTCGTGATCAATGACGGGTGCCAAAAGGTCCGGTTCAATGGGCATCGGTGTTGAAATTTCAGCTGTCCCGACTGCAGGTCCGAGCACATTGGGCTTCAAAATCTTTGCATACCACGGCACGCGATAAAATCCGGCGCTCATCAGCACCATATTATCCAGCTGATGGCGGATGGCGATGAAGGACGGTTCAGAGAACTCACAATCTGTAAAAATATTCTCGAACAGACCGCCAGTGCATAGCCCTTCCATGAAATTGAAAGCAGCCGAATAATCATCGTAAAGCTTTAATTGGATGATTTCGAAATTCGGATATTTTTCCTTGAGCCGGTAGAATTTCTCATCCACTTCACCGGTGCTGATCACGTAAACTAATTTACCCGCTTCCAACATCAATTTGGTCATAAAGTAGGTTGCTTGCGCGGGTGAATACATTCCGGACGTGATGGCGTGACGCACGATGAAGAGATAGGCGTTTTTCTTGTCGCCCTTCTTTATTTTCGTGTTATTCGACTGAAAATTTTGGTGCACCCAATTTTGATAGGGCAAGCAAATTCGATCATATATTTTTTGTTGAATAATTTTGTATTCATTCGATAGCGTATATGAAAACAAGAACAAATGACTTGCGATATAGATACCCTCGGAAATGCCGCATTCGCCAAGCGCCGCCTCGAACCGGTCGAGATATTCCGCTTCAAACTTTTTATGTTCGCGCGGCCTACCAGATTTGAAATAATCTTGGAGGCCGTTCATCAAAAATTCTTTATGAAACATCACTGACCCATCACGCATTCATTTGATAGAAATTTCGGTTCATTCCTGACGGAGGCATCCAAAAAACGTTCTTGTTTTAGGACAAACGCAGCAAATACCGTGCCACGGTCCACCGCCTCAGGAACAAACCGACTTGAAGGCCGAGGGCGGGGATTTTTGAAAGCTTTTTTACAACCTAAACTTGTGTTGATTGGTTTTGCATTTTTTTTGACGAATGCCCTAAAATTGCATACAGTAGTTTACGCACTCTTTGATTGCAGTTCGTTCGTCAACGTCAACGGGGCCCTGATGGCTCCAAAGGGCCATTGCCATGCGCAATATTATCGACATTTTGTGGAAGCGTGAGCCAGAAACTCCTGAATTGGCCCCCGGCGAAGCGGCCGAAGCGGCTTTTGCCCTGCTCGATGCGGTGCCCGAAAAGGCCGAGACCGAAACAGGACTTGATTCCGTCCAGCGCCTTGGTCAGGAAAACGAAACATTCCGCCTGTTGTTTTTGAACGCGCAAAGCAAGATTGACGAACTCGACAAATTAAAGACCTCGTTTGATCAGTTGAGCGCGCCGTTGGAGCGGAACCTCCGGACGATTGAAGGTCTCAAGATCGAAAATTCGGGCCTCCGTTCGGGCTTGGTCGAAGCGCGGGACAAAATTAGCTTGTTGCGCAACGAGGTTGCCGGCTTCGAGCGTAAAGTTGAAAACATCGAGAGCGAGAAGCTTGCTTTAGCGCAGGATATTCGGTCGGCGCGCGAGGCGATCAACAACCTTGAATCGACCAAATCGGAACAGGCCCAGGAAATTACCGCGTCCCGCAGCAAGTTGCTCGAGTTCGAGCGGCAACTTCTGAACGCGATTGAATATCAGCGGTCGCTTGAGGCGGATCAACAGACCGCGCGCGACATGATCGTCACGAAAGACACCCAGATCGCGCAATTCGACGCCGACATTACGCGGCTGAACGAAACGATCGCGTTGCTTGAAGGTGAAAATGTCAATCTGGCCGATACGCTCGCCGGACGCGTGGATGACTTCAACCGTACCTCACGCCGTCTGACCGAAGTCGAAAACGATCTCGAAGCGACCCGCAACCGCCTGAACCACACCAGAACGCTGCTTAACGAAACCAAAAACGAGCGGAAAGCACTGGCCGATCAGGTCGACGAAATTAACGCCCAGTTCCAGGCCGAAAAGATTTCGCTCACGATGAAAATCGATGCGATGCAATCGCGTGTAACGTTGGGAGAACGTCTGCTGACCGAAGCGCGGAATTCTCTCATCGCCAAAACCGACGAGTTGCGCAACGCAGAGCGTCGTATCGTTGAAAACAACGTCGCGGTTACGAGCTTCGAACAGCGGCTTTCAAAGCAAAAGGCTACGATCGATGGCTTCGAGCGTCAGGTTCGTGAATTGGAGCAGTCGCGCGTCACGTTGATCGAGCGTGCCAACTCACTGACGAAGAACCTCAAGGCGCGCGATACGGCGCTCGCCAAATTGGATGACCGTATCCCCGTTCTGATGGGTCGTATTGACCAGCTTGAAACGATGGCGGAATCCAACCGTGCAACCTACCAGTCGCGTGTCGATGAATTAACCGCCGCGCTTGAGTCCGAACGGATGGGTCGTGCAGTGGCCGAAGGCGCGCTCGAGATGGCTCGCCGTGAGCGTGGCGCCCTGCAACGCGAACTGGTCCGTTCCGAAGGTGCTCCAAGGGTTTCGGAAGTTGCTGATACCGTGCTGGATCTCAGTGCAAAGATCGGGACGCAACCATCGGCAGACGGCACAACCGGCTAGTTACGGGACCTGACCGGCCGGTGTGGTCGAGATGGATTGAATCCGCTCCATTCGGAAGCGTGTTCTTTCATCAACAGCTTTTCACCACCTAAACGGGAAATTGCGTCTTAACGAATCGGTAATTCTAAGCCTATTATAATGGTTGGATACTGCTCAATCATGACCAGTCTTCGATAAATTGAATGCTGCTATGTATACCATCGTTGAAAAACGTCGTCATTTAAGTGGCAAGACCTATTACGTGGTCTATCTTGGTTCTCGGGTGGTGTTGATGACCTACCACCGTGAGGTCGCGCTGGAATATCTCGAATTGAACAAGAACCTTACCTCGGTCGCCTAACATCGGGCGCGCGGTGTGATTCTGGGTTGCAAACGCGCCAACTCTGGGCTTTCATCTCAAAATAAGAAAAAAGGGAGCGCACCATTATGCCTAAGGCCTATCTTGTCTCGAGTTATCGGTCGATCATGAAACCGGACAAACTGGCGGACTACGCCAAACTGGCGGGTCCGGCCATCCTTGCCGCCGGGGGACGCTTTTTGGCGCGCGGTTCGGCCGCCAAGGCCATGGAAGATGGCATTAAAGACCGAACCGTCATCATCGAGTTTGATACGCTCGAGGCAGCCATGGCGCTATATGACAGCCCGATGTATCAAGAAGCCGTCCATGCTCTTGGCACGGATGCGGTGATCCGCGACATGCGCGTCGTCGAAGGCGTTTGATCGGTGCGAAGGGTGTTGGCGCGCTTTTACTGCGCCATCACCGTGATACTGATCCGCCGGTTTCGCGGATCAAGCGGGTTATCGGGATTATAGGCCTCGCGGTCGGCCACGCCCTCGATTTTCAGGAAACGTTTGTCGTCAATGCCCTCTGCCACCAAAAAGCGTCGCGTCGAGTCGGCGCGCTGGGCAGAGAGCCGCCAATTGTTCATTTTATCGGCTTGGGAATAGGCAAATCCGTCCGTATGACCGCGGATGGCAATTTTATTGGGCAAATCCTTGATCGACTTAGCAACATCCGCCATGACCTCTTGGGCCTTGGGAAGGAAATTGGTCGTACCGATTGCAAACATCGCGAAATCGGCCTGATCAATAATTTCGATCCTCAAGCCTTCTTTGTCGCGCACGAATTTCATTTGGCCCGCAATCTTTTTCAATTCCGAATTCTGGTTCATCGCGGATTTGATGTCGTTCTCGAGTTTTTGAAATGCCTTCTGATCGGCTGCGGCTGCGGCAGCCTTCTTCTGTTCTTCGGTCATTTCGCCGGGTGCGCCCTTCGTCTGCGCGCCGCCCGCTTCACCCGCATCCGATTTACCCTTGCCTTCCAAATCGCCCGTCTTTGATACGGAGCTTTTTCCTTCCGAATCCTTGGCGGTTACGCCGGTGCCGTCATTGGCTGTTGCCCCGCCGGCTTTTTTGCCATCGCTCGCGCCCGATTTACCAACATCCTCGCCATTTTGCTCGGTCTGCGTTTGGACGCCTTCGGGCGCCTTGTTCCGGTCTGTTGAATCGGTCGAGGCCACCGGCACAACCGTTTGCATGGTGCTGTTTGACACGGCAGCTTCGGGAAAGCCGTCCGTCTCGCCCAACGTCTTGCCGGTCATCATCCCGCTGGTGCCCGCCACATTGCTCAGCGAGAGCAAGCTGGTCTTGGCCCTGAAATACTCACCCAGGCCTTTGCGCTGGTCCTTATTGGTAGCTCCCAACAGCCACATCAGCAAAAAGAACGCCATCATGGCGGTCATCATATCGGCCAACGCAATTTTCCAAGCGCCACCGTGTCCGCCGCCATGTCCGCCAGCCACCTTCTTGAAGATGATTTCCGGCTTTACCTCGGCGGCCTCACCTTTGTCCGACTTTTTCTCGCTCATGGCGTGCCCTTGAGCGTTGGGGGTGACTTTTCCCCGTCACGGTATAGGAGCGTCATGCTGATCCGGCGATTACGTACATCAAGTGGATCATTGGCATTATAGGGTTCGGTATCGGCAACCCCTTCGACACGGGCGATTTTGCTTTCGGGCACCCCTGCCCGCAAAAGCGTTTGTCGGGTACTTTCAGCTCTCTCCGCCGAAAGCATCCAATTGTTCATCTCGCTATCGAGCGCATAGGCCAAACCGTCAGTATGCCCCCGGATCACGACATCATTTGGAATGTCGGTAATGGCTTTCGCCAGTTCACCGATCAAAGCGGATGCCCGCGGCAGAACACGGGTTGTACCTACGGAAAACATGGAAAAATCGGCCTTATCGACGATCTCGATCCGCAAGCCGTCCTTTACTTTAACGAACTGAACTTGATCGGCCAATTTCGAAAGGCTTGCATCTTTGCTGATCGCCTCGCTTACCTTTTTCTGAACCTCGTCAAAACTCTTCTGGTCTGCTTCAGCGGCTGCCTTTTTCTGGGCTTCGTCGGTCTGGCCCGGGCCGCCGGCTTCCTTCGGGTTAGCGGTTTCGCCGGTTTTTGGGAGCCCTTGCTGGGCCGTCGAATCGGATGCCTGAGCGCCCTCGCCCGCGTCATCCGACTGACCACCCTCCGCCGGACCTTTGGCTTGGCCGGCTCGGCCTTCACCCTCTTTATTCTGACCGTCCGGCGATAAATTGCCCGAAGGCCCTTCATCGCGGTCATTGCCCCCGGTCGCCTGTGTCGGCGGCATTACGTTGGCAATACTGGTTTGGGCCACCGAGTCGGGTAAACCTTCAGGGCTGATCATCGAGCGACCACCAAAAACGCCGTTTGAGCCCGCATTTGAGCCCATTTTTAACAGCGGTGTCGACTTGAAGTAGTCGGCAATCGATTTGCGGGATTCCGAATTGGTTGACCCAAGTAGCCACATCAGCAGAAAGAACGCCATCATGGCGGTCATCATATCAGCCAACGCGATCTTCCACGCGCCGCCATGGGCGCCGCCGTGGCCACCTTGTACCTTCTTGATGATAATCGGGAGCGGCTTTTCTTCGGCAACCGCCGCTTCCGGCTCTTTCTCCTTTTTGGCCGCTGCCATGGTTTACTTGCCTCTCAGGCCGTCAAACACTTCGCCGAAATCCGGTTGGTTATGGTGGTTGATGCCCGAACGCGCGGCTTCAATAACAAGCGGCTGCGGATGTCCATGCAAGGTGGCGACGATCAACTGCTTCACCACGATGTAAATTTCGCTGTCCTCGTCGATAATCTGCTTGAGACGTCCACCCATCGGCTCGATCACGCCGTAAGCCAGCAAAACGCCCATGAAGGTTCCGACGAGCGCACTACCAATCAGTGCGCCGAGAACGGCAGGCGGCTGATCGATCGAGCCCATGGTCTTCACAACGCCCAGAACGCAGGCAACGATGCCCAGTGCCGGGCACGCGCCCGCCGTTGCCGCAAGCGCTTCAACAGGCTTCAAAGCAGCATGGTGATGCGCCTTGATGCCGTTATCGAGCACTTCTTCAACGGCATAGGGGTTGAGGTTACCGGAAGAAATAACCATCAGACGGATGGTATCTGTAATCATGTGGATCAGAGCATGATCCTTCATCAATTTCGGATATTCGCCGAAAATCGGACTGGCTTCCGGACTTTCGACGTGGGACTCCAAGGCCACGGGGCCATCCACACGAAGAATTTTCAAGAGCTTCGAGACCAAAAAAATCGTGTCGAGATAGTCCTGTTTTTTGTAGGTTGGGCCCGCAAACACTTTACCGAGTCCCGCGCCGACGCCCTTGATGACATCGAGGCCATTACCAACGAACATTGCCCCAATCGCGGCACCGCCAATAGCGGCCAATTCGTGCGGGGCAGCTTCGATGATGGGTTCGAGGTTACCGCCACTGGCAACGAAAACGCCGAAAACGGCGCCCATCACGATCACAAGACCAACAATACTAAACATATCACGCCCCGTTTTGTCAGATCCACCGGTAATGGACGAAGCCCAAACCCTACCGCCGAAACGACTTTCATTCGCTGATTCTACTAATGGTATCAAATATGGCTAATTTAGCCTTAAAATTGTACTAACTTGACGAGCTTCCATTGCCGTTGATGACAAGGGACGCCTTGCCATAATGGCACGATGTTAGCAGATTTCTTACAAGTATCGTGCCAATTACGGACAATCAGTTCGAAGGCGGCGAAATGGCGGTAAAAATCGGCGCGAATTCGACCTCGTCTGCGGGTGTCCACTCTTCAGGCTTTAAAGGCGAAACGTCAGATCGCATGCCATAGGTGTAGCCGACAAACGATTTCGAGGCCTTGTACACCCGCGTATTATCGAGCGGCTGCCCCTTCAGAATGCTACGGAACATCGGCTTCTTGTTCCGCTTTGTACCGATTTTTTCAAAATTGCAGACAAAATATTGATACGATTGCAGAAGCAAATCGACGTCGGAGATCTCGACCGAATTGATAAACGTCAAAATTTTATCAAGAAAAGTGAGCATATCGCTCGATAGATTATCGATATCATATTGATCGGATATGACGGAAGAAAAATAGCTTGTAACCTCTTCCGGTGTCGCTTCGATTGCCAGATATTTTCGGATTGCCTCGACGGCAACGATTTCGAACACACATTGTGGAGGAGTATTATTGGCCGCCATCGAAATACCCTGAACAATTCATCATTGACACTACTATTTGGCTTTACGCCACTTATCCAACCAGGCCGTCATACGATCTTGCGCTTTCGCGGCATCTAAAACCGCGATCTTTTTACTTAATTCATCGCGGCGTTTGAGCAAAGAATTGTCGCCTACCGCAATAGATAAAGATGCCCAATAATACTCTTCGATCGAATTTTCAAACCCGAAATCGACCGAATAACTTTTGGAAAGCGCCACTAGGTTTTTATCCTTGCCTGTTTCAGCCGTTTTTTGCAACCTTTGACGGGTCCAATCGAGCGTTTTAGGCCAATTTGTCGCGTCGACCGAGGGCAGCATCAGTTTTCGGGCCGCAAAAGCCTTCTCATGGCCGCAAAGCGCCGCAAGTGTTACCCAATGTAACGCCTCGAGATAATTTTGTCCGACCCCCACACCATGCCAATAAAACAACCCGAGGCGAAACTCGCTTTCGATATTTTCATCTTCCGCAGCCTTTCGGGTGAGGGCGACCGCTTCGTTGAATTTGTTAGCCAGAATAAGCTCATCGATTTGGGGCAAAGGATCGGTCGTCTCGGCGCGTAGATCTGCCGCGCCGACCAAAAACGTGGTTATCAAAACCAGCATGAAGATCGGAACTTTTTTCATTATCTCCGTCATCCAATCCGCAGCACCGCACATGCCAAATCATTGTTACTTCGCTCATGTAACCGAAAATGACGAAGGAAGAAAACATTCCCCGATCGATAGAACGGTTATTCGTACAAATACTTTATGTTAATTTGTCGGGCATAGCGTTATCATCTGCACAGCGCGATCCTATGACCCGACATCCGTGTAAGACACGGCTTCGGCGTGGTTAATCTGAGCTAAACGGTCCTTTTTATTTCCGCCAATGTTTTAGCGATCCAAAAAAGGTTCAAGCAGATGATGAATATGCGATTGGTTCTTTTTACCCTTGTGAGCATGACGGTGATGTCCGGATCGGTACGGGCTGAAGATCGCCGGAGTGTGGAAGCGCTCTTGCCAGGCTGTCGTTTCCAGGCATCGAGCCCCGCACCGGTGCAAGACAGCGAATGGACGCAAGCCCTGATGTGCCGCGATGCGATAGACGCGGTCGTCAAAAGCGGGCCGATGCAGCCCAGCTTCTTGTCCTCTTGCGTGCCGGAAAACACGCCACCCCATCTGGTGGCCCGCACCATCGTCGCGTTTCTTGAGCAGGATTTACAACGGATCCGCGAACGTTTCGATATCCGAGCAGCCGCGGCCCTCCATGCCAGTTGGCCGTGTCACTAGGCACCAATCCTATGTCCGTTAAGCCAAACCTTTATGGATCCCGGTGTTATAAAAAAGCTTAGACGGACGCCAGTTTTTCCATTGCCGCGCGAATTTCGCTATGTGGCTTGACGACAATACGTGCCGCTTCCTCAGCGGTCACAAGTTTATCGCGCTCGAGCAATACCAATGCCGTTGACAGCGGATGAATCTGCGCCTGGATCGACAGCGATCCATCAGATGTTTCCGGCTTGGAATCCGGTTCCAATTGTTGACCGAACAGCAACACCATCACCGTACGTCCGACCAGATTCATCAAAATCGAGAACAAGATCAATCCGGCAAACATCGTTAAAACGGCATCAACCCGCCCCAACAAGGTAACGGGATAGAGATCGCCGTATCCAGTTGTGGTGAGGGTTACAAAGCACCACCACATCGACGTGGGGATCGAGGAGAAGAAGCGCTTGTCCTCGGGAATGGCATTGCCGGTTATGGGGTCGCTCGGAACGAATGTTTCGGCAGTGCTTCCCGAAGCCAAAGCTGCGGCATCAAGGACGGCTTGTCCGTCTGAAATCGTTTCCGGCGCATATTGAATGCCCTCTGCGTAATACATCACGCTGCTCGAAATCATCACCACCGCAAACAGCGTGATGAGATAAATATTTAAGTTCACGATGAGCGGATTCCGCTTCTTTCCAGCCTGTTCCGACAGCATTTCAAGGGCCTGTCGGGCAAGTTTCAAAACACGAAGGACCCGCAAGACACGCATCACACGCAGAATCTTTGTCCCGCGCAGAGCCGACGAATTCAGCATCAACAACAACGAAGGCAGGATCGACATTAAATCGACCAGCCCCCAAAAACTGAAGATAAATTTACGACGGTCGGGCGCGAAATATAAATTACCCGCATACTCGATGATAAAGACAACGAGTGTCACTTTTTCGAAAATGCCCAAATAGTAGCCGAAATCGGATTCAAAATCAGTGAGCGTTTCAGCCGCGATGCCGATGCAGGACAAGAAAATAAAAGTCGCAATAAATTTCTGGAAATGTTGATACCAAATGAAGGTAACGTCCGTGAACATCCGTTCCAAAAAAAGCATTGACCCACTACGCATATCACCACTCCGACTTTACGACACGATACTATTGGGGGAGCCTGTTCTTTTGTCAATTTTTGCATGCCACTATGCTTAATAGGCTGAGCGGACATCACTGTCGGGTCGAACCGATCTTACCGGTTAAATCCTTCATCTACGCCATTTCCCTAATGTTCAAGACGGTTAGATCGCCTTACGTCCTAAGGCGCACCTTCGACAGGTGCGTGGCGCTGGGTCTTTATCGTTGACACGGTGAAGAAGGATAAATCGATGGCTACTGGAACCGTGAAATGGTTCAATTCAACCAAGGGATTTGGCTTTATTGCGCTTGATAATGGCGGGACGGATGCCTTTGTTCATATAAGCGCCGTAGAATGAGCCGGCATGCGGGAGGTGCAAGAAGATCAAAAGCTTGAGTACGACCTCATCGCTGACCGTAAAAGTGGAAAATGTCGGCTCACACTTTAAAGACGGTAAGCTGAGACCGGCTATGAACCTGCATTGCACCGCTAAACACGGGCTCGGCGCAATTGGAGCACAAAAGAAACCCGCCTGATCATCTAGAGGCGGGTTTTTCGATCCTTGCTCCAAGTTTCGGCACGATTATAAATTCCCTAACGTCAGACAATGTGTTAACCCGCCTCGCATGACAGGTTTGCGTCTTTCGACCCGGCAGTGTCCTATAAGCCGCCGATAAAACGATCTCGATGGAGCGTTGATGATGTTCACCCGCCCGAACGACAGCCGCAACCACACCGAAGGCAAGAAATCGAGCTTCTTCACCTTGATGGTGGGATCGCTCGGGGTCGTCTACGGCGATATTGGCACCAGCCCGCTTTACGCGTTCAAAGAGTCGGTGAAAGCCGCAACCGATGGAACCCCTATCGGAGATACGGCGGTTTATGGCGTTGTTTCCTTGATCTTATGGGCTTTAACGATCATCGTCACCTTGAAATATGTGGTCATCATGCTCCGCGCCGACAACAAAGGCGAAGGCGGAACCTTGAGCCTGATGGCCTTGGCTCAAAAAGCACTTGGGCCTAAATTTGCTCTCATCCCGCTGCTGGGCATCATTGGTGCTGCCCTTTTCTACGGTGACGCCGTTATCACACCGGCCATCTCCGTCCTTTCGGCAGTCGAAGGACTGAGCCTCGTTACGCCCGCTTTTGATCCTTATGTCGTCCCGATCAGCCTGGTCATTTTGATCGGCCTCTTTCTGATGCAATCGCGCGGTACGGCGGCAGTCGGTGCCTTTTTTGGACCTGCCATGACCGTTTGGTTCCTCTTGCTGGGCATCGGCGGTATTCTTCAGATCGTTGAACATCCCCTTATTCTCGTGGCCATCAATCCGTATTATGGCATCAGCTTCTTGCTCCACCACAGCATGATGAGCGTGCTGACCTTGGGCTCCGTCTTTCTGGCCGTCACAGGTGCCGAGGCGCTCTATGCCGATCTTGGCCATTTCGGCCGCAGTCCCATCCGCGTCGCCTGGCTCTATATCGCGTTTCCCTGTCTCGCCTTGAATTATCTCGGTCAAGGCGCACTCGTCATCACCACGCCCGATGCGATCGAGAACCCTTTCTTTCTGCTTTATCCCGATTGGGCGTTGGTTCCGATGGTTCTGATGGCAACGTTAGCGACGATCATAGCCAGCCAAGCCGTCATTACAGGCGCCTATTCGCTGACCCAACAAGCCATTCAATTGGGGCTTTTGCCCCGGTTTGATATTCGGGCGACGTCGGAGCTTGAACGCGGTCAAATCTATATACCCGGCATCAACTGGATGTTGCTGATCGCGGTTCTCCTCCTCGTTCAACTCTTCCGTTCGTCGACAAGCCTTGCCGCCGCCTACGGCATTGCCGTGACAGGCACCATGGTGATTACTGCTATTTTGGCCTTTATCGTCGCTTGGAAACTGTGGCGAATGCCTTTGTGGATGGCAATCGCTCTGATCCTGCCCTTCCTGTTGGTCGACATTGTCTTTTTAGGCGCCAATCTCATAAAAATATTGGAAGGTGGATGGCTTCCTCTGCTCGTTGGCGCTTGCCTCATCATCATTATGCTGACATGGCGGCGCGGATCGGCCTTGTTATCCGAGCGCACCCATCGGGACGAGGTTGCGCTCGACAGTTTCGTCAAGTTGTTGGAAAAGCGCCCGCCCAACCGCGCGGCAGGCACGGCGGTTTTCTTAACCGGCAATGCCGGGAGGGTGCCGAGTTCGCTCTTGCACAATCTCAAACACAATAAAGTGCTGCATGTTCAAAACATCGTCATGTCGGTCGAAACTGCAAATATTCCCTACGTTTCGTCGGAGGATCGCGCCACCGTCGAACAGATCTCGGAGAGCTTTTACATCGTCCGGCTGAAGTTCGGCTTTATGGACGAACCGAATATTCCAAAAGCCATTCCGGCTCTTAAAAAATTGGGACTGAAGCTGGATGTCATGCAGACATCGTTCTTCCTGTCCCGACGGATGCTGAAACGCGCCGCCCATTCGGACATGCCTGCCTGGCAGGATGGCTTGTTTATTTGGCTCGCCCGCCGCGCGCATGATGCGTCGGCCTATTTCCACATTCCGTCCGACCGTGCCGTCGAAGTCGGCACGCAGATCGGCATTTGACGGCCCTACATTTCCAAATGACCGCCAAGCTCGACGACGTGCCCCGGTGGAATCCGGAAATAATCCGTAGCCGTCATCATATTGCGATGCAGTGCAATAAACAGCTTGGTTGTTAGTGAATTCCAGAAGCTATCGTTCCGGGAGGTGAGCGTTTCGCTGCCGACAAAGAAGGACACCTCCGCCAATTTGAAGCGGAACTCTTGAATGCGCAATTGCGCCAACACGCGCAAAATCTTCGGCTCTTCAAAAAACCCATAGCGCAACTTAACAATGTGGAAATTGCCGTCGAGATGCGTAATCTCGATCCGCTCTTTGTCCGGCACGGTGGGTTGCGATACAAACTCGACTTTCATGAGCAAAACCCGCTCGTGCAAAATGCGGTTGTGCTTCAAATTATGCAGCAACGCATTGGGCACCACATCCGTGTGAGCAACCATAAAGATCGACGTACCCGGAACGCGGATCGGTGGCTTCGCCAAGATGTTTCTTAGGAAAATATCGAGCGGAATGGCATCGCGCCAGCGTGCTTTCAGCAACCTGCTCCGGCCATTGATCCACACCGCCATAACAAAGAACAAGAACGCAGCAAGGCAAAGCGGGAACCAGCCACCTTCGAAAAATTTCAAAAGGTTGGTGCCAAAAAAGACAAGGTCAATCACCAAGAAGACGCTGAACAGCGGAATAACCAAGTAAAGCGGCCAGTTGTTTTTCTTTACCATCACGATGCCCGCAAGCATCGTCACAACCGCCATCGTACCGGTCACCGCAATGCCATAAGCGGCACCCAGATTGTCCGATGTCTGGAACACAACAACAAGCGCCTCAACGATCAAGAACAACAGCAAATTGACCTGGCTGACATAAATCTGCCCGACTTCTTCCGCGGAGGTGTGACGAACCCGAATACGCGGAATATACCCAAGCTGCACCGCTTGATTGGTGATCGAGAACGCACCCGAAATCACCGCCTGTGAGGCGATAATCGTCGCTGCAGCCGACAAAATCACCATCGGAAACAGGGTCCAGGAGGGTGAGAGGAGATAGAACGGATTTTCGATCTTGGCCGGATCGGCAAGCACAAGAGCGCCTTGACCGAAATAATTGAGAACCAAAGACGGGAAAACAAACCAAAGCCACGTCTTATTGATCGGATCGCGGCCGAAATGGCCCATATCGGCGAACAGGGCTTCACCGCCTGTCACTGCCAACACAACGGCACCCAAAACGCCGATGGATAAGCCCGTATGGTGGATCAGAAAGCTTAGCCCATAGCGCGGATCGAGCGCGCAAAAGATCATCGGATTGTGAACAATCGACATAATTCCGGTAATCGCGATGGTACCGAACCATAACACCATAATGGGTCCGAAGACTTGGCCGACGACCGCTGTGCCGTAGCGCTCAATCATAAAGAGGCCTGCGATCAAGACGAGCGTGACGGGAACGCTCAGGCCATGCACGGCTGTGGTAGCGATATCGAGGCCCTCAATCGCACTCAGCACCGATATGGCCGGTGTAATCACGCTATCGCCATAAAAAAGCGCGGCACCAAACAGGCCCGCGCCTAATACCAAGGTCCGGATCCACGGCGATTTCACGCAATCGAGCGCCAAGGCCGTTAAAGCAAATGTCCCGCCCTCGCCTTTATTGTCGGCGCGCATGATCACGGTGACATATTTGATCGTCACCACCATCAAAAGCGACCAGAAGATCAAGGAGCAAATCGCGTAAACATTGCCTTCGCTAACGCCGCCTGCCGCCATAACCGATTGCTTGAAAGCATAAAGCGGCGAGGTTCCAATATCACCATAGACGACGCCAAGTGCCGCTATCATTGCCGTTCTAGAGGAGTTACCCGATTTGAGATGGTCATAGGTCGAGTGGAACTTAACCATTCTGAGGTACTCCAAAAAACGATACAGGTACGCAAACCGCGCGGAGAGCCTTAATCTCTTGTTTAGCCGGAAGGAATCCTCCAGACGTTCAAAATATCGACAATTTTGTTGAAAAAATGGGCAAAAAATCCCTTAAATTTCGTAAATTATGCCGTCATACCGCCGCCCATATCCGAGGCTTTGTCACACCGGTGATGCAAACGAGCCCGGCCGGTTTAACCTTGCCGGGCTCGCTAAAATCGAAGGTTAAACCGACCGCATCAGGCCGCCATCAACCTTCAGGCTCTGTCCGGTCATATAGCCTGCGCCATCGGAGGCTAAAAACGCCACGGTAGCGGCAATTTCGGCACTCGTTCCATAGCGTTTCATCGGCACGCCCTGACGGCGCTCGTCCACTTGCGGCAGGCTGTCAATCCAGCCGGGTAGCACATTGTTCATGCGGATATTGTCGGCTGCATATTGATCGGCGAACAGTTTGGTAAATACCGCAAGGCCCGCCCGGAAGACCGCAGAAGTCGGGAACATCGGGCTGGGCTCTGCCACCCAAGCGGTTGAGATATTGATGATAACACCCGATTTTTGCGTCTGCATGATCGGCGTTACCAGCCGCGTCGCACGGATCACATTCATCAAATAAACATCCATGCCGGTGTGCCACTGCTCGTCCGTAATATCGAGAAGCGAGGCGCGTGGGCCGTGCCCCGCACTGTTGACGAGAACGTCAATCCGTCCCCACCGCGCAACAGCCAGATCGACAAGCTTTTTCATATCGTCGGTCGATTGGTTCGATCCTGTCACACCCAAGCCACCCAGCTCATGGGCCAAAGCCTCGCCTTTGCCGGATGACGATAAAACAGCAATGTTAAACCCGTCGGCCGCCAATTTGCGCGCCGATTCCGCTCCCATGCCGCTACCCCCCGCTGTAATCAGCGCTACTTTTTTTATCGTCATCCTGGATCTCCCCAAACCGGCACATCAAAGACGGCACCATCACGGCGGGCGATCGTGTCGTCAATCCCAACCCGCCACCCAAACGCCGTTTTGCGCGTCGTTTTGTTTCATATCAAAGCGTCGGAGGATGAAGAAGGTTAGCTTGCGTCCACGATGCCTCCACTCAACCCACCCTCTTGGCTGTCGCTAACAGCCCTTCGCCTCTGGTCCCATCGCTGGTTCCTTCTGTTCACCTTGGCGTTATTCAGCGTTGGCAGCTGGGTAGCTTTAAGGACTTTGCTTGGGCCCGAGGTCGTGGTCGAAGTGGTTAGGCGCGGTAATCTCATTAAAACCGTGGTGGCCAGTGGCCATTTCGAAACGCCGTTTCGCGTCGAAGTGGGAGCGCAGATGAATGGCATCGTCACCGAGGTACTGGTGGACGAAGGCCAAAATGTGAGGGCCGGACAAGAGCTTGTCCATCTCGATCCAAGAGAGGTCAAAGCCTCGGTCGTTCAGGCCCAAGGGGCATTGGCCCAAGCGGAAGCGCGTATCCGCCAGCTCAACGACTTCACCCTGCCCGCCGCCAAAGCCGGGCTTGCCCAAGCGCAGGCCTCGTTGGTTGATGCCCAAAACACCTTCGACCGCACATCCTCGCTCTTCAAAAGCGGCTTCTCGCCCAATTCTGCGTTGGACGATGCTCAGAAAAATCTTGATATTGCGAAAGCGCAGGTTCGAAACGCCGACCTTCAGGTGTTTACGGCAAGCCCCGGCGGCAGCGATTATGTCGTAGCCGAAACGCAAATCAATCAAGCCCGTGCGATGCTGGACGCGGCCCAATCCCGCCTCGCTTATACCACCATCACCGCACCGCGCGATGGCATTCTGATGGGCAGGAGCATCGAAAAAGGCTCCGTCGTCCAATCCGGTAAAGCGCTCTTTGTGTTAGCACCCAACGGCATCAATCAGCTGGTGATTACGATTGATGAGAAAAACCTGGGCCTTATCAGAATCGGCGAAACGGCTCTTGCGTCAGCCGACGCCTATCCCGATCAAAAATTCACCGCCAAAGTCAGTTATATCAACCCTTCGGTCGATATCACGCGTGCCTCGATTGAGGTGAAACTGGATGTCCTGAACGCCCCCGCCTTCCTACGTCAGGACATGACCGTTTCCGTGGATATCGAAGTTGGCCAAAGCGACAACACGCTGGTCACAGGAACGCGCTTCGTCCACGATTTGCAAACGGGTCAACCTTGGGTCTTGGCCGTCGACCGTGGGCGCGCAGTTAAAAAGTCGATCAAATCCGGTTTACGAGGGCTAACCGAGGTTGAAATTCTGGAAGGTCTCTCCGAAGGCGATCTCGTCATTCCATCGCTTTCCGGCATCGTATCAGGCCAGCGTCTGAGGCCTGTTGTCCCATGAACCGTTGGCTTCCCTTTGAATGGATTGCCGCTATCCGGTTTTTACTCGATGGCAAATTGCAGACGCTTTTCATCATCGTGGGCATTTCGATCGGGGTCGGTGTTATCGTCTTCATGTCGGCGATGCTCACGGGCCTGCAAGCCAATTTCATCAAACGTATTTTGACCTCGCAAGCACAAATTCAAATCTTACCGCCCGACCAACTGGCCCGTCGGCAGCGAACCGGTTCGAACGACATCGAAGATGCAATCATTCAACGCCCAAGCCAAAGGCTCGTCTCGATTGATCAATGGCAAAGCATCGCCAAGCAATTGGAAACCATGCCGGAAATCGCCGTTGTTGCCCCGACCGCCACGGGCTCGGCCCTTGCCAAACGCGGGGATGCAAGCCGTGCAATTACCCTAACGGGGGTAGAACCTGATAGCTATTTTAAGGTTGTTCGGGTGCCTGACTATATTGTGCAGGGCCAGCCGCGATTACTGTCCGATGATATCATCATCGGTATTGAGCTTGCCAAAAATCTGGGTGCCAGTCTGGGCGACAAACTCAACATCACCTCGTCCAATGGTGGTTCGCGGATTTTGACGATTGTGGGTCTGTTGGATTTTGGCAATAAGGGTGCCAACGCGCGGATCACTTTTGTCTCGCTTCGGACCGCACAATCCCTGCTCGGTATGATCGGCGGAGTTGCGACACTCGATCTGACACTCAAAGATATCTACGCAGCAGAAGTCTTGGCGCGGCAGATCCAATCCTCCAATGATGTCATTGCGGACAGTTGGATTAAGACCAACGCAGAATTTTTCACCGCGATAAATGCCCAAAACCTGACCAATATGGTGATCCGTATTTTTGTCGGGCTCTCGGTGGCGTTTGGCATTGCGGCGGTATTGGTGGTCTCCGTGATCCAGCGTTCGCGCGACATCGGTATTCTGAGAGCCATGGGATGCTCGCGCGGCAAAGTCTTGCGGCTGTTTTTGATCCAAGGCGGCGTCTTGGGATTTTTCGGCTCGCTGATCGGCTCCGCCATCGGGGCGTTTGCCCTTGTGTGGTGGCACGCAGCCGCCCGCCAAACCGATGGATCGGAACTCTTTCCGCTGGTGATGGAAGCACAACTTTTTATCTGGACCGCCGTTTTGGCAACCTTAACGGGCCTGATCGCGGCGATGGCCCCTGCTTTGCGCGCCGCGAAACTCGATCCGGTGGTGGCGATCCGTGGCTAACGCAATCGTGAGCCTCGAAAAAGTCAGCAAGATCTATAATCGCGGCGAGCCGTCCGAGGTGGCCGTGTTGCATGACATCGATCTTGAGATCAAAGCGGGAGAGTTTGTCGCGATTACCGGTCCCTCGGGATCGGGCAAAAGCACACTTCTCAACATTATCGGTTTGCTTGACCGCCCCACCAGCGGAAAGCTTGCGATTGACGGGCAAGACACCAGCGTGCTGAACGATGCCGAACTAACACATTTAAGAGCTCATAAAATCGGCTTCGTGTTTCAATATTCTCTTCTCATTTCGGCCTTTACGGCGCTCGAAAATGTCATGATGCCGATGTTCGTCGATCAAGGCTTTCCAACAGTCGAGGCCGAAAAGCGGGCGATGGCATTGATTGAACGGGTTGGTCTCAAAAACGTGGCGCATCATCAAGCCAACAATATGTCGGGCGGACAACAGCAAAGGGTGGCGATTGCGCGCGGTCTGGCGATGAACCCCAATTTAGTGTTGGCTGATGAGCCGACCGGCAATCTCGATACGGAGAATGCGAAAAGCGTTTTCAGACTGATGCGCGAAGTGAACAGAACCAGCGGTACGAGTGTTCTGCTCATCACCCATAGCGACGTGCTGGCCAACCAATGTGACAGGATTATCCAGGTCATCGACGGCCGAATTCAGGCGCGATGACTGTCTTTCGGTAAAAAGACGGCGAGCAAGCCGAAGGCGGGCAAGAAAGACGCCACCCGATAAACAAACTCAATGCTTGTGTGATCGGCCAGCATGCCGAGCAAAGTCGCGCCAAGGCCGCCCATTCCGAACGCAAAACCGAAAAAGAGGCCCGAAACGGCACCCACTTTATGGGGCACCAGTTCTTGCGCGAACACAACGATGGCCGAAAAAGCGGAGGAAAGAATGAGCCCGATGACCATGCTCAACACCAAGGTCCATTCAAGCGTGGCGTAGGGGAGCACGACCGAAAACGGTAAAACCCCGAGAATCGACCACCATATTACCGTACGGCGGCCGACGCGGTCGCCAATCGGCCCGCCCGCAATGGTTCCTGCCGCCACAGCGCCTAAAAAGACAAACAAATAAAGCTGCGCATCGCGCACCGAAACGCCAAAATGTTCGATCATGTAGAAAGTGTAGAAATTCGAGAGGCTCGCCATGTAGAGAAATTTGGAGAAGATTAGCGCTGCCAAAATAACAAGCGAGAGGACGACTTTTCGCGGCGAATGAAGGGATATGGGCTTTGTTGCAGGCTTACCCGCCATTGCCTTTCGGCGGGCCTGATACCAAAACCCGACCCGCGCCAGCAAGATGACACCGGCCAAGGCCGCGAGCGCAAACCACGCCACCGCCCCCTGACCCCAGGGTAAAATGATAAAGGCCGCAACGAGGGGCCCAATGGCCGACCCGATATTGCCGCCCACTTGAAACAGCGATTGCGCCATCCCGTGCCGCCCGCCCGATGCCATTCGCGCGACACGCGAGGATTCGGGGTGAAAGATCGACGAACCAACGCCGATCAACCCCACACCCAGCAAAATCACCGCAAAACTCGCCGCTTGCGACAACACCAGCAATCCCACCAGGGTAAAACCCATCCCGACAGCAAGCGAGAAGGGTTGTCCTTTACGGTCGGTAATCGTGCCGACGATCGGCTGCAAAATGGAGGCTGCTCCCTGCCAAGTCAGCGTAATCAGGCCCACTTCGGCAAAACTTAAGCCATAGGAGTCTTTTAAAATCGGATAAATCGACGGGATCAACGACTGGATCATGTCGTTCAGCATATGACCGACCGAAATCGCAATCAGGATTTGGAAGGCGGTTGTCTGGGCGTTCGACCCCGCAGTTTCGGAAGCCCCATTCGCAACTGTCATCGACCGTATTCCTGCCCACGTCCCGCGCTACATCGCGCTTAGATAAGACGTCATTTTCCATTTGGCGAGCCATTTCCGTGCAAACCACCCGTGCACCTCGCTCGCCCTTACCGGTGGGTTTGTGGTGAACAAGGGCTGCTCGGCTATGAAAAGTGTCGCTTTAGCTCTGGCAAGCCTGCGGCTCTGCTGATAGCGTTAGATCCGATAGTTCCTCTCACGAGGATTGAAAGGGAACACGGTGCGGGCTTTCTCAAGCCCCAATCCGTGACTGCCCCCGCAACTGTAAGCGGCGAGCGTGCTACCGTCGATGGCCACTGGGCGTTCCCGGGAAGGCCGGTAGACCGCATTGACCCGCGAAGTCAGGAGACCTGCTATCACCCGTGCAGCCGAACCGGGCACTCCGGCGAGGCCGCGTTATGATCGTTGGACCATGCGAGGGTGTCATGTCCGGTTTACTATCCGCCGCTTTGAGCCAAAGCGGCTTGAGCTTTCGACAGCGGCTTATTGCCCTCTTTGTGGCTCTGCTTGCCGCCAACCTGCTGGTTTGGTTGTGGGCATTGGTCGTGCTTCGCGATAACCCGGTTTTGCTCGGCACCGCTTTTTTGGCCTACACGTTTGGCCTGCGCCACGCGGTCGATGCCGATCATATCGCAGCGATTGACAACGCAACGCGGAAATTGATGCAAGACGGTCAGCGCCCCCTGACCCTCGGCCTGTTCTTTTCGCTCGGCCATTCGACCATTGTGATCGTCATGTCGGCCTTGGTTGGCTTTACCGCCTTCAATATGACCGAAAGCTTTCCGGAATTAAAACAGATTGGCGGGATCATCAGCACACTCGCCTCCGCCGGCTTTTTGTTTTTTCTGGCGGTTTTTAACATTCTGATTTTTCGATCAACCTACCGGACCTTCAAAAGCGTCAAGGCAGGGCGGCCCATCGCATCGGAAGAAATGGATGTGTTGCTGAACGGCACCGGCTTTCTCACCCGTCTGTTTCGGTCCCTCTTTCAAAAGGTATCGAAAAGCTGGCACCTTTTTCCAATCGGCTTTTTATTTGGCTTTGGCTTCGATACCGCAACCGAGGTGGCCTTGTTCGGCATTTCCGCAGCGCAAGCCATGAACGGTCAATCCGCCTCCATTGTATTGGTTTTTCCGGCGCTCTTCACGGTCGCCATGTCGCTCGTTGATACCACCGATGGCGTTTTGATGATTGGTGCCTATGGCTGGGCGTATGATCGCCCGATCCGTAAGCTCTTCTACAATATGACGATTACCGCAGTATCCATTATCGTTGCCCTTTTGGTTGGGGGCATCGAGACGCTTGGCTTAATCGGTGACAAGCTTGGGCTAGAGGGCGATTTTTGGGACGCAATCGACCTGCTTAATGGCAATTTTGGTCTGCTCGGCTATGTCATTATTGGTGTTTTCATCACAAGCTGGCTCGTCTCGGTGGTGATTTATCGCCTCAAGGGCTATCGCGATCTCGAGATGGCGACTATCTCGGTTGAATGAGTTCTTGAGCGATTTCCTTCTCCTTGCGGGAGAAGGTGTCGGCCAAAGGCCGACGGATGAGGGTCTAATGTTAATCCAGCCAGCTAAAGCCGTTGATAACCGATGGGCTTTGAATTCGTGCAGAAATTGCTGACACTAGAACCTCACCCGTCTGCTTCGCAGACACCCTCTCCTTAAAGGAGAGGGATCGTCAATCTGATTTTTCGACAAGAAGAGTTCCGATCTATCGTTTAACCCAACAGACAGATAACTCCCAAAATAGCGGGCCCCCTCAACATGAACTTGCCTCTCAACACCGCGACGCCAAGCGCTGCCACCAAGACCATGCAGGGCTATCTTGCCGGTCTTGGTACGGTCGCCATTTGGGCGGGCTTTATTCTGATTTCGCGTCTCGGCGGCAAAAGTGCGTTAACGGGGTGGGACATTGCCGCCCTTCGTTTGGGCGTTGGTTCGCTCATCCTGCTGCCGTTTTCGTTCTCGCTTCCCCGCTCGGTCTGGCTCGACCTTAAACTCTGGGTGCTCGCATTGAGCGGCGGCGCGGTTTTTCTGGTTTTGATCTATGGCGGTCTCAAATTGGCTCCGGCCGTTCATGGCGGCATTCTGGTGCCGGGAATGCAGCCCTTTTTAACCACGCTGATCGCTTGGCTTATTCTCGGCACGCGGCCACCACGCCAGCGCGTTATCGCGCTCATTCCGATTGCCGCCGGTGTCCTGTGCGTCGCCGTTCCGACCCTGACGGGGGCCGAGATCGATATCGCAACGCTGACGGGCGACGGACTGTTGCTGTCTGCCTCTACCCTTTGGGCGCTCTATAGCATCCTGGCGAAGAAATGGGCCTATAGCCCCTGGATTCTCACGCGGTTCTTGGCACTCGCCTCCACGCTCGTCTATCTGCCAATTTACCTCATCTTTTGCCCGAAGGGCTTGGCAGAAACCTCGACCTCGATGTTGCTCTTGCAAGGACTTTATCAAGGCATCGGCCCGACCATCCTTGCTATGCTGTTCTTCCTTCGTGCGGTGGCGATTTTGGGCGCCGAGCGCACCGGCGCCTTAATCTCGCTGGTGCCGATCATCTCCGGATTAGCCGCCGTGTCGGTGTTGGGCGAACCCTTAAGCGCTTGGCTGGTGGCGGGTCTCATTCTCGTCTCGGCAGGCGCTTATCTCGCATCCCGCCCCATCAAAGTTTGAGGTCGACACATTGATCTCGTCGGCGAACACGCCTAAGCACGGACAGATCGATGGAACGTGCTTCCGCCTAGGAAGCCCCTCGCCAAAAAGGTGGTGAAACATGGCTGATGTGTGCACTGGCGGAATTGATACGGGCTTTGCCCAGCTCGATATCGGGCAGGCTGCGATTTTAGGCGTGGTTCAGGGCATCACCGAATTGCTGCCTATTTCATCGACCGCCCATATGCGTCTCGTGCCCTTGCTGTCGGGTTGGCCCGATCCGGGCTCGGCCTTCTCGGCGGCCATGCAACTGGCCGCCCTTTTTGCCGTCGTTACCTATTTTCGCCGCGATATCATGGATTTGGCGATTGGCTCGCTGACTGCGGTTGCGCGGGGAAATTTTCAGAACCCGTCGTTGAAATTGGTCATCGGCATTCTGCTCGCAACCCTTCCTATCGGCATCGCAGGTCTTGCGATGTCCTCCTGGCTCAATGCTTGCGGTACCTCGCTGCGTGCGCCTTGGGTGATCGGAACGGCCTCAATCGTCATGGGGCTTTTGCTCGGCGTAACTGAACTGATCAGCACCCACCGGCGTCCAGCGCAGCGCGCGACGATTGTGGATTGCCTGATCATCGGTCTTGCCCAAGTGGGTGCTTTGATCCCCGGCGTTTCCCGCTCCGGCTCGACGCTAACGGCGGGCCTCTTGATCGGCTTCAGGCGGGAAGATGCCGCCCGCCTCTCCTTCCTGATTGGCTTACCAGCGATTACGCTGGCAGGCCTGAAAGAAATCTGGGTTCTCCTCCATGCTGGCCTCTCCGTTCAGGCTTGGGAAATTTTGGGCGTTGGCTTGCTGACCGGCTCCCTTTCCGCCTTTGTTGCGGTTTGGGGATTGCTTCGCTTTTTCGAGCGGATGTCAGCCTGGCCCTTCGTCGTCTACCGCGTTGCAATGGGCGTGGTTTTGCTTGCGATCGCGCTTTAGAAAAAGGCAACCCATTCGCCTTTATTTACCGCGTGAAGCGTTTAACCGTTTGTCGAGCATAGCCTCAAATGCCTCGAATACCCGCTTCATCTGCGGTGCTTTATAACCAAACAGGTCAACGGCATCGACCGCATGGATCCAACCCCGATTATCGGCCTCAAACAACAAGAGGCGGCCGTCGGGCAATTCGGCACAATCGAGCACAACAAAATCCAGATCGAGCTTTTGGGCGATAAGGCTTAGCGCTTCGCGATGGCGCAACCCGAAATCGGTGTGGAAATGTGAAAAAGCATGGGCTTCCTCGGCCCGCTTTGCTTCACTGACATCCATTCCGGCCGTCAGATAATGCACCATCCACTCATCGGCGATGGCGAGATGACACAGATGCGGTTCGTGGTCGATCAGCGCGATCCTGTATTTCCGGAACTGACCGTCGCTCGACCGATAATCGTAATAATCGGCGCTATAGAATTCGGTCTGATGGTGGGTCCCAAAATAGGCCTGCCGGTCCGCGTCGTCGTCAATTTTGGCAAAGCCTTGGCCGCCATGCGTATCAAGAGGCCGGATAACACAGGGAAAGTTTAGTGCCGCTTTCTCGTCCCGCTGAAGTCGACGGTTGAGTGGCACCACCAAGCCCGGAACATCCGCCAACAATTCGGCAAGCCGATCGCGGGCACACCACGGGATTCGCTCGGGGCGGTTGAGCACCGGCCGTGACCAATGGCGCAACGGCTCTTCCCATCTTCGCAAATACGCCGTGCCCCTTTCCGACTCGCCGATCGCTACCAGCGCAAGATCGTGGTCAGGCGGAACCGCGTTCGTGTTGTCGGCATCGTAATAGTAAAGCGTTAATTCTATCCCGCTTCCATCGACTACATACTCGATCGGCGAGTTATCGCGCTCGGGATCGGGGCCCATCAGAGCCAGCAGACGGATCCGGGGATGGGTGGGCCCTTCAATCTTGAACACCCTCCGGCGCTCCAATGCCTTGGCGTGCATATCGGCGGCCATCTCGTACAGGCCGATGCTTTGAAAGAGATAGAAGAGCCGCATGAACAGATTGGCCGGATCAGGATCAGCCATGGCCTCCGCAACAGCCGATTCCATATCGGCACGCGGAATGCGCCCGACGGTCACCGCCGACGGGATCGGAGCCAGGGCACTCTTCGACAAAACAACCATCGGCTGAGATTATCCTGTGAGCGGCGCATTGCAAAATAGCTAATTTAGTAGACCTCGGACATCCTTAAGCTGCTAAGCAAGATCTTCGATCTGTCACACCACTTTCATATCCTGATACCATCAGTCACGCCGTCAGTTCTCAGCGGATTTTTTAATCGGTCCAAATGACATCCCTTTCTCTTCAAAAACGTCTGGCGGCAGAACTGTTGGGTTCGGCCCTTTTATTGGCAACGGTTGTCGGCTCGGGCATCATGGGTGCGCGGTTGGCGGGTGGAAATATCGCGATTGCGTTGCTTGGCAATACGCTCGCGACCGGTTCCATCCTCGTTGTGCTGATTCTGATTTTTGGTCCCATTTCAGGCGCACATTTTAACCCGGTTGTCAGTGCTGCCTTTGCCGCAAAGGGTTCACTGACGAGGCGCGATCTGGCGGCCTATATCGGCGTACAAACTTTGGGCGCGATCTTCGGCGTATGGATGGCCCACGGCATGTTTGATATGCCGCTCTTTGAAGCATCGACGACGATCAGAACCGGACCCGCGCAATGGTTCGCCGAGGGGGTTGCCACATTCGGGCTCTTGCTGACCATTTTCGGATGCGTAGCAAAAGCACCGTCCGCCGTCCCTTATGCCGTTGGTCTCTACATCACCGCGGCCTATTGGTTCACCGCCTCCACATCCTTCGCTAATCCCAGTGTCACCTTGGCGCGGTCACTGACCAATAGCTTCGCCGGCATCGATCCGGCGAACGTCTTGGCCTTCGTGCTCGCACAATGCGTTGGCGCAACGGTGGGATATTGTGTTTCGCGCTGGCTCTGGACCGATGAAGCCTAATTATTCACCCTTACGATCCGAGGTTACTCCATGAGCGTTGTTATCTACCATAATCCCGAATGCGGCACGTCTCGCAACGTCTTGGCGATACTTGAAGCGGCCGGGACACACCCCATCGTCATCGAGTATTTGAAAACCGGCTGGACGCTCCCGCAATTGCTCGGTCTGTTCGCGGCCGCCAATTTAACGCCGAAAACCGCACTTCGGACAACCAAATCACCCGCGGCCGAACTGGGACTACTCTCGGAGACCGTCACCGATACCGAGCTTTTGGAGGCGATGATCGAACATCCCGTGCTCGTCAACCGCCCCATCGTCTGCACGCCGAAGGGTGTACGCCTATGCCGCCCAAGCGAGACGGTTCTGGATGTGCTCGAAACGCTCCCCAAGGGCCCGCTGTTCAAAGAAGACGGTGAACTCTTGATCGATGCCGAAGGGAAGCGGGTTAGCTAACGCTCACTGGCAAAAAGGTCACATCATGAATTATTTGCTGGTCGGCAATGGGCCGACACAGGATCTGGCGCGCGCGTCTGACGCGGCGGACTCCATTGTTCAAATCAACTCCTGCCGTCATGCTGCCAATCTTCCGGCGGAAAAGACGCACCATATTTTTATTGCCAATATGGGGGCTAAAGTCTCTATGCCGTTGTGCAAAGCGATTGAAAAGCAACGCGCCTTGCTTCGTCATGCCACGGTTGTCTTGGGCCGCAACCCCTATTTTTACGCCTCGAAACGGGCCTTTCTGCAGGTACAAGACTGGAAAAACGCGCTCCACGATTATCATCTCACCGAGGCTTGGCGGACCCTTGCCCATAAATGGAAGGTCGAGCGGGTTTCCTTCCTCTCGTCGATGCGTCTCGAATGGCAACTCAGACAATTGGGCATGCGCCAAGCCACCATGCCAAGCACCGGCATGATTGCCTATGACTGGCTGTTGCAACGGCTGAAGCCCGAAGACACGATCACCATCGAGGGGTTTTCGTTTGAAGGGTGGCCCGGTCACCCCTGGGCGATTGAAAGCCAATTGATCCGTTCGGTCGGCACCCTCGAAACGAGGGTATGAATCGCCCTACAGAAATTGGTCGGCCTGCCGTCTTTATCATCAGACGAAGAAAGGCCGCTCCATGCGCATCACCTTTAATCCCAGCTTGACGAGCATTGCGCCGATCAAACGCGTTGCGCCTAAATACAAAGCCCGCTCCACGCCGTCCGTGGAGGAGAGCGAAGCTGCGCCCTTGGAAGACGTCGTCATTTCAATATCGGTCGAAGCCCGCGCAAGGGCACTGCAAGAAAAACGCAAAAATGCCCGACAAGAGCCAGACGGCTTTTGGAGCTCGGTATCAAAAATGCTCAAAGGCAACGCTTAAACCGCCGACGGCCCCTTTTCCAACCATAAGTGGTGCACCTCATTCCAAGGCGGGGCTTCATTGCCCTCGAAGCCAAAGCCATAACCGGTGCCAATTTTAGGGAATGCCCGCATCGCCTCGCGGTGCGCGCCGCTTCTCATATAAGCCACCATATCGTTACGGCTTTCCCAAACCGTCACCGTATGCGCCACGCCCTTGATGACTTTGGCGCTTGCCCTCAAACAGGCGGGATCCTTTTGCGCCTGCCCCATCGAGCGGATCGCATGCCAGATAAAAAAAGGAATATGAAACAGGCTCTTCGCCCTAAATCCGGTGATCGAGATATAAGCCATGGCGGAACTTTCAAGAAAGCGGAGCATTCGTCTGACGCGTATTTTAAATCCAGCAAATTGGCGAACAGAATTCAACCAATTTCCCATCCGGACAACGGATATAAACGATCCTTTATTGCCAAAGCTTACCCCTTCGCTTTTTCAAGCCGGTCGCACCCGTCTCTACGCTGAGCTGGTAAAACCAGTCGCTATTGACGTGCTCGCTAAAACGATTCCGAGAGCAGATAGAGCCTCGGGAACATCGCATCAATCAGCGTTGGCTTTCGCATGCCCTGTGGCGTCAACTTCTGTGGTGCTGCCGGTGGTGGCGTGTCCCTAACATCGGCGGGGGGATAGAGGGGTTTCGGATTGTAAGGGGTCGTTGACGATTGGTTCGACGAATTTTGCGCGGTCCGATTGCTCGCAGGTTGCGCAGCGCCTAACGGCGAAAATGCACTCGGACGCGATCCGGCTTGTTCCGGTTGCGCCGGCTTCGAACCGATATCGGCAGGCGGCCGAACGACACGCACAAGGCTCGATGGCGGGTTGCGGGTCGATAAAGGTTGGCTTTCCACCGCCCGACCTTGCGGCGCGGATTGCGGGTGCTGGTTCAAAACAACAGACTTTGCGACAGGTGCAGGTGCGCCATGGTCGATTGTACGGGGTCTTGTCCCTAAATGCTTGGGGGCCGTCACCGCTTTGTTGACCAGAGGGTGGACCGGCATGGCCCGCTTCACCTGCGGTGGAATGAGAGGCGCCTTCACGATCGCCGCGGGTTGAGCGACGGTAAGGGGAGCTGCAGCTGGAACAAGCGCGGGCTTTGGCGGGGGTGCAAGAGCCTCAAGCGCAGGCATATCAGCCACAGAATCCGCCAAACTCGTCAAAGGATCGACAACAGGCGGATCAATCGCGAGGCTTGCCGGGGATTCGGGCACAACAGGCACAGGCTCCGGACCGCTCCAAGCATAGCCGATCACACCCGCAAGCGCGAGAAGCAACAGGCCCGCCAGCACATATCGCCGCCTTTGTGCCCGCCCCTCCTCAAACGACGCGTCCAACCGCGCTTCTTCGGCCTGCCAAAGCCTGTCGGTTGCGGCAAAGCCAATGCCATAAGGACCGGCCTCCGCCGGGTTGCGGGTGCCAACACCGTCGTCCCTGACCAAATGGCTTGGTATCGACGGAGTGTTTTTACCCGTCAGACGATCGATCTTTGACTTTAATTTATCCGATACCGCCCAAATCAAAGCATCTAAATCAAGTGTTCCTGCCTGCTTCAGGCTATAGGGGTTTTGTTGCTGCGTATTTTTATTTTTGCCTAAATCAGACAATTCGCTGAATTGACGATCTGCATAAAAAATACTCAAAATTCCGACCCCACAATACTTAATTTATATTCAAAAATAGTAAGATGTTTCCTAAATAAATTCGTCAACAAATTTTTGAAAAACTGATGAATAATTTAATAATATTTCAAAATTACGCTACAAATATTGTAATATTTAATGGATTTTTATGATTAATTTTAATTAATACTTTGTTTGTTTCTCTCTTCGTCCCACAGCAACGCAAGAAGCCCCGCATAAACGGGGCTTCAGGCTAAAATCGGATCAGGAAACCGGTTGTCGCGTGGTTTACTTGACTGCGATATTCACAAGAGTGCCTTTGGCGCCACTGGTCGCGAGGGGCAAAGACTGGACGTTACCGGCTGCCGGCTTCGCAGCACCGTCATCCGCGTCACCGTCGTTGATCTTTGGTGTGGAAACAGGGCGGGCAGCGACCTGCGCGACAGGGGTCACGGATGGCGTATTGGAAGAAATGGCCATGCTCATCTTCGGATGCTTTCTGGAGAGTTCGTTGAAAAGGGTTAGATGGAAACGCCTGCGATGCGCATGGCATCGCGCAAACAACGTTAGGCCACATCATCTACTGCCATAGGGATGAAGACGGTTGCCGATGGTCAATCTTTAGCGCGCCATCAAATAAACCGCATATCAGGAGCGAATTAGCCCCGACGAGCTTTGTACCGCGGCCCTTGCGATCGACCGAGGCCAAGAAGACTGGTTAGGCTGCTTCATCTCTCCTCCAAGCAACCAAACGGGCGGCTCAGAGCTTCAATCTATTTTGATCAGAGGCTATCGACACTCCCATCAAAATCTAAAATTTATACCAACCCTCAATTCATTCCCGTCACAGATCGCCGAATTACCCGCGAAACTTCCGCTAAAATCGACCTTATTCAAATAGTCATACCGGTACTCGGCGAAAACACTGGTGCGATGACTAATCAGTTTTTCGATACCAGCACCAACCGTATATCCCCAGCCTTGTTGGGTATCGCTCAAACCGCTCGCAGTATCTTTGACGTCAGAAAATGTCAGGCCACCTAGCGCATAGACGAGCACATCCGGGGCCAGAAGTTGACCAAAACGCCCATGAAGCGATGCGACATAGCTATGAGAATCCTTATAGCTGCCAAAGTCACGCGAGGCGTTAGAAAAATCATAGTCGGCGGCCAATCCGTAGACGGTCGATCCGTTCTGCCAATCATACCCAAACTGTACGCCAGCAATTGCACCGTTGACCCCTGTATCAGTCGATCCATCGGCCAGTTTGGCCGCACCCATCATGTAGCCACCGTTAGCACCACTATAAAAGCCCTGCCAAGACGGGTCCGCCGTCACGGCGACCGGTGTTGCCGGCTTTTCCTTTGCCCAAGCTGGCGAAAATCCTGCTGAAACATAAACGGCAACAAAAGCTGCACTTGCCCAATAACGCACCATGATACCCACGTTCACTTTAATTACCCGACCGCCGAGCAAAGCTTTATTTTGATTGAAAAATGTCCGTATTTGTTATGCTCGCAATGCCATGACTTAGCAACTCAATGCAAAAAGCCCCGCACAAACGGGGCTTGAAACGGAGCTTAACACTCAAAACTCAGATCGGGGGCTAATCAGCCCGGACGAGCTTTGTACCGCGGTTCGGTCTCGTTGATGACGTCACCTCGGCCCCGCGGCGAAGCAGAGTTGAACAAACGGGCAGGTGCGTAAGTGTTTCACTGCCCTCTTAAAGAAGGCCGCGCGCCATTGGACTTCGAAACCCTCACCTCGCGACCAATCGGGTCATCATTGCGGCTATAAAAGCAGCCCCGTTTCAAAAGCGTATACAAGATCGCTGGAATGCGAAAAGTATAGCGGTAAAAAGAAGTGACTTTTAAGTATATTATGGTTAATATTCATTAATTTAATTGTTTGCCAGCCAATCCCTGAGGAGCAAATCATGTCAGAGAACAATGTTGTCATCGGAAAAACAACAAACAATCCGTATACCGTCAGTCAATCGTATGACTTCTGGCAATTTAGCTTCAATCCGGATGATGGAAGTTACTCCGGGACGATTAATTGGGGTGAGCAATATGGGGCAAAATTTGTTGGCCTATGGAGCAACAATAACGGGTATGTGTTCAATTATATGCTTGGCTCCACGAGCAACTATATCAACACATTAAACTTTGGGAACGGCAACAATATCTTACAAGATGTTGCATCATCTAGCCCCGGCACCGATGTTCAAGGCAGTATCGGTACAATTTCAATGGGAAGTGGCAACAATACAATCAATCTTTCGAAGACATCCGTTCAAAATATTCAGATGGGGAACGGCGGCACCGG